>Ga0137412_10004970_pt1 | contig 10631 bp, 8 predicted proteins | sample CZODoug2_1_16fun_FD_122160 | JGI IMG/M metagenome (GOLD analysis project Ga0137412, IMG submission 122160) | Vadose zone soil fungal communities from Angelo Coast Range Reserve, California, USA - CZODoug2_1_16fungal (Hybrid Assembly) | ecosystem: Environmental > Terrestrial > Soil > Vadose zone... | reverse complement strand
GCGCAAAAATATCCACTGTGTCGAAGAACGGGCTGACCACGTTCTCCGGGCCAACATTGGATTGGAAATTGGGCTGGTTCTGGTAAGTGCCGTAAACGCTGGCGTAGAAGGAAAGCCGACTCGAGAAGTTATGCGTGAGGGACAAAGTGACGTTCCCGGCAGTCTCGTTCTGGCCCGACACATCGAAATACTGGCTAAAGCGTCCGACCCCCATCACAAAAAATTGTGTCCGTTCCCCAGGGCGATTGTAAGTTAGAACAAGGTTTTCCCTCGTGAATATTGAGCCTTCGCCGCTCGGCTGTAGGGTAACGTTGTCGTTGTAGCCCGTATCCAGGCCGGCTGTGATTTGAATTGGAACAGCGGGCAGCCAGCCGACCCCGGCCGCTTCCGCTGGCGAACCTATCGCATCTTGACTGACCGCTTCGCCGATCGGAGCTAGAAAACAAGTTGCGAGCAAGAGCGCGAGGCGCAGCGGATCGACGCGGTTACTCTTACGGGCTCGGTGAATTCGACATGGCAAAATCATGTTTGCAAGTCGCGTCTCGCCGGCTTGCCAAATCAAAACAAGCTACGCGAGACATAGATTACGTCCCCGTCCTGGACATATTCTGGGTAGAGAGGCTTGCCGCGAATACTTTGCCGAAGATTTATGGTCTCGGTGCGCTGTACTCCATTGATTATACGAGTCAGGTGAACATTGCTCGCGCTTCCATAGTCACTCACTCCGCCCGCCTCCATAATGATCTGGTACACAGTCATCGGGCGGTCAAACGTGATTGTGCCTGGTCTGTTGACAAATCCTGACACGATCACGTCCCCTGCGCCACGTTCCAACGTGATCAGCACTTCGGGGTTATCAAGCTGATCTTCATAGCGGCGGACAAGCTCTCGTTGGAAATCGATGACCCTCTTGCCTGCAGCTGTCACTTCGCCGAGGTAGGGCAGGGTTATCTTTCCGTCCCTGCGAATTTTCTGTGTTTGATCGAGATCGGTCTCGTCGGCAAATGAAAGCTTGAGCACATCTCCTGGAGAGAGCCTCACCGGTGTGTGGGGACCGGGCGGATTTGGCAAAGGTGGTAGGGGTGCCTGGCAGCTGCTCAACATGAGCGTAGCCAAAACAACCAGAGCGAAAAGGAGAGAGGAAAAACGCAACTCGCGTCTGCGATCAGAAGTGTCTGGCAATTTTCGATTGCCCCACGGGTGTATGCTAGTCTGCGCCATGGAACGTGGTTTACTCCATAACACTGATGAAGCGCAAGGCAAATACGCCAACATTGGCGATTACGCCAAAGCAGTGAGAGCAAATGGTACCTAAACGGAGCGGTCGCTCAAGGGGTCAGGAGCAGGACGTTCGGCCATGGGCTTGTCCGAGTTTTCTCTGGCCCTTCTTTCTTTTTTGTGGGAATGCGAGTCACCACTGTATCGCCCATGTTGCCGTGCGGTGGACTTTAGACGCACTGTTGGAGTTGGTCTTGGAGCCGGCGTATTCGTCGGTTTAAGCGAGGATTCTGTCGATGGCGTTGCTGTAACCGTTGTTGTCGGCGTTGGAGTCGGTCTAGACGCTGCTGTAATAGGGAACACTGTGTAGTGCTCGGTGGCGGAGTCGGTGGCGGTGGCTGCTCTGTAACCAAGGGGTGCGGATAAGCGTACTCCGTGTATCCTGGCATCGCCATGTTGTTAAAGTAATTGACGCCCTGCTTAATGTTCGATGTCTCAGCAGAGAAAGTGTTAAACGGGTGTCCGTCAGTCGTGTTGTTCCAGATGTAGCAAGGCTCAACCACCTGATTCCAGTTCGGTGGCGGCGTGGGGTTGTCGCCACTAAGCAGCGTGCTCTGTCCAACGCCCGGTTGGTCGATTGATTGATTCACCTTGTTGATTTTGAACGTGTCTCCTGCCGTAAATGACAGATTGCTATTGAATCCGGCGCTAAAGGTGATGGTGTTCGCAGTATTGCTTTCGATGTAGGCGAATCCGCCAGAGCCAGAAGTTTTCATAATCGTGTAGCCTGCCCATTGATTAACCGCCCACCGACTACCTGAAGCGGTAACAGTGAGGTTGCCTGCGCTTGCCGCTGTGCCTGAATAGAATGGATTACCAAGATTGTTCTTGTCCCATCCATTCATTCCGTCCGCGCCGCCCCATTGGAAAAACGGCGCTATCATTCTGAACGCGCTAAGCGTTGCTAATGTGCTCGCGCCGCCACAGTTCATGATGGTGTTGTCGTGGAACAACTCGCCGCCGCCCCTGGCGCCGGACACATACCGATTAACGTCATGACAGTCGATCTGATTGTTGTAAATCTCCATCGCCCGGCTGCTGCGTCCGCGCCCCGGCGACTCAGTGCCGTGATTCCCGATTACGAAGTTGTTGATGCTGTTGTGCCGAACAACGAATCGCGCGCCGTTGAAACCGTCTGTGAGTGTTCCCTGAATTGTTGTTCGAGTGCACGTGAACGTGTTGTCCTCGATAAACAAGAACTGTGATGACCCGTAGTTGGCTGACGCGGCCCAACTGCCATCCCCGTACGCTGCCCCGTTCCACGCGCTTCCGTATGGATACATCCATTCGGAAACATGATTCCCAACCGTAACGATGTTGTGATCTACGACGCCGATGACTGTATTCAGCACGAAGAAGCCGTTTAGACCAGTCCATTTGCAGTGGTCGAATCTGAACCGGCCCCCGTTCGTGTTGCTCCCCTCAATATGAATGATGCCGCCCGGTGCCGCAGCGGTTGGCGTTCTGCCGCCGTCTTGGAACTCTATCCCTGTGATTCTGGTTAGTCGCGACGCGACAAGTGAGCAAGCGATCAGCTTAACGTTTCTGGCGTTGTCCTTAATGATGGTCGCGCCTATTCCAGCGCCTTGCAGCGTGATCGCTTTCGTGACTGGCAATGTGCGAGTCCAAGTGGCCGTCCCGGCGGGTATGGTTACAATATCGCCGTCAACGGCTGAGCCGATAGCGGCGGCAACATCGGATTGCGACACGCTGTTTGCGTTAACTGTTGTTGCTCCCGTGAAGCGCGAAAAACCGAGAATCAGAGTGGCAGCTAGCAAAGCCAGAGCAGTAAGGCGCATTTCCGGTGTAAGCAGCTGCGAACGTTGTGCCCTTAGGGTCCTTCGGCGTACACCAGTTCCCCGGTCTCTTCCGCGCTCTCACCCTCAGATGCCTGGGCAGTGGCAAGACTTCGTGGATAGTCCATCGCGATGAGATAGAAAACAAACCAGATCGGATTTATCGTTTTGAACGCCGCTTCGGTCCAGTTGTACACGATTACCGCCGCGAGAAACCCCAATCGATATCGCGCGATTTCAAAATTCTGAAAAAGCTGGAGGCGTATTTTCCAGAATGTACCGACAAACAACCCAATTAGGAAGAGCACCCCAATCGATCCCAGGGTCAAATAGGTTTCCAAATAGCCATTGTGGGCCTGGTTTGGGATATAATAGAAGATACCTTCCAGCGCCTTTGGTCTGTCTCCCAACCAGAAGCTTTCAAATCCCGTCCCGAAAATCGGGTTGGTATGCAAGCCTAGGAGGGCAGTCCAGAGAGGTCTTCGCCCCGACAACTCGGCACCCCTCCCCAAACTCTCCGACATATGCCCCGAAATCCCAAATGTCGCTTCTGCCACGATAAGGATAATCAAGCCTACTAAGAGGTATGTCCCGATCAGGTTCTTATTTACGGACCGGATGCCGACAAACACAATGATCGAAGCCCCCAGGATAAACGATGTGACGGCTGTGGCACTATGGGCCTGTGAAAAAAGCCACCAGATACCGATACCGAACCCGGCGATTAGCCGAAGTTCATTCCGTCTCCACCTGCTCCGGTCACATTTCCAAGTTTGCAGCAAATACCAAAAGAAAAAGTAGCCCAGGATAAGACAATCCCCGCCGAGCATGTTTTTGTCCATGGCAATGCCATTCGTGATTGCCCCGCCCCAGTCGGTAAAACCCCGTCCCAATTCAGGATAATATTTGATCCAAAGAATGGAGACCGGGACAATGATATAGGCACACCGCTTCATCAACCGGATTAGCGCTTCCTTGGGATCCGGTTCTGTGAGGATGATTAGCGCCATGATCGGATGACCAAGAATTTTGATCCACCGCTTGAAGGCGACGAAGGGATAATCAGACCAGGTGATGGAAATCAAACAGAAGAGCAAGAAAGCGATAATCCAACCGTTGTTAGAAAGGACTTCCGAAAGACGAACTTGTCTTTTAGCGAGGACACAAAAGCCCACTATGACCAGTCCGAAGTAAAAAGACGCATCCAGCGGACTTCCCTCTTCCACTGAAGCGCCCCCGCCCACAGGCAAGCCGAAGATGTTGAGCCATGCCGAAATAGATCTTGAACCCCCGACCACGAGCCAAAGGACAGGCAACCAAAGCGCGCCAGTAACATTGGGCCTTTCCCGAATATCTCGCCGGAAAAGGAAGATAATAAGTGCAATTGTGAGATAAAAGGCCAGGGATCGGGACAAACCAATGCCGAACAAGCTGGCAATATGAGGTACGAGTGGATCCATCGATTACGAAACCATTTGTTGAAGCCTGCTAATAACGCGAAAAGTGGCATCAAGCCACGCACAATCGCCGATTCCGAGGCATCGCAGCAGCTCGAAGATTCGGAGAGATAGCAGGTCAGCGACGCTCCACAAATTGGATTACCTTCACCGGGCCGCTATCCGGTTCTTGAAATTCTTGAAAGAAGCTGCCGATACACTCAACTGCGTGAGTAATCATTTCTTTTTTCATCTCCGGATAGATTGGCAATGATAAAATGCGGGATTGATTAAAACAGGCGACGGGAAAATCTTTCGGAACGTGGCCGAAGTGCGCATAGGCAGGATAGAATGGCAATGCCTTGGGATAGTTCAAAACGGTGGAGATGCCTGCCTGGGTAAGATACTCCCTTAACGTATCTCGGTTTTCTGTGCGAATGACATAGAGCTGATAAACGTGGTCACGGCCAGGACCGACTTTCGGTGTGATTATATCACCTACGTCATCCAGAAGCTCATCGTAACACGCAGCAACATAACGGCGTGCCTCAGTCCAGGCAGGCAAATGGGGCAATTTCGCATTTAGAATAGCTGCCTGCAGGCCGTCCATGCGGCTGTTGATTCCTTCCATGATGTGATCGCCTTTTCCGCCGTGCCGTGCGAAACTCGTTATCCACTCGGCAAGCCGATCGTCATTTGTCACAACGCATCCGGCGTCGCCGTAGGCGCCGAGGTTTTTACCTGGGTAAAACGAAAACGTCGCAGCGTCTCCAAAGGTTCCAACGTATCGCCCCCTGTATCTGGCAAGATGCGCCTGGCCACAATCCTCTATGACCCAAAGATTATGCCTTCTGGCGATCGCCATGATCGCATCCATATCGGCCGGCTGCCCGTAAAGATGGACTGGAATAATGCCCACTGTGGCGGGAGTGATCTTTCGTTGGATATCTTCGGGATCGACCGTGAACGTTTCCTCATCTGTGTCACAGAATACGACCCGGCCACGCGCCTGCGTGATTGTTTCCGATGTTGAGATCGAGGAATGTGCCGACGTGATGACCTGGTCGCCGGGCTTTATACGAAGTGCCCTCAGGGCGATGTAAATTGCGTCTGTTCCATTGGCACAGGAGATACAATGCTTCACGCCTACCGCGCTCGCCCATGCCTGCTCAAAGGCGTCCACGTGCCGCCCACCAATGTAAGCCGACTCTGCGATAACTTCGGCAATCGCGCCGTCGACCTCTTGTTTGATCGTTAGGTACTGCGCGTACAGATCGACAAAAGGGATTTTCATCAGGCAGAACTGAAGAGGTCAGAAGTCAGACCTAAGCAAACAGCATTAAAGGCGGCGAAGAAGGCGTGCTGGATTGCCTGCGTAAATTCCGGGAACGGTAATATCCTTGGTAACAACTGCGCCGGCTCCAATAACCACTTGATCGCAGATCGTCACCGGAAGGATCGTGGCATGTGTTCCCACGCTCACGCGATTGCCAAGTCTAGTCGATCGCCAGAGCTCCGGTTTTTCGGCGGGTCCGCCGGTACCGAACAAGTCGTTAACAAACATTGCGCCGTGGGAAATGAAGCACTCGTCTCCGATGGTTACGAGCTCACAGATGAATGCGTGTGACTGAATCCGGCAGCGCTCGCCGATCTTTACGCCCTTTTGTATCTCTACAAATGGACCAACGAAGCTGCCGTCTCCAATCGTGCACCCATAGAGATTGACAGGTTGTATGACAGTGACGTCTTTGCCAAACTCTACATCGACAATTCCTGCGTGACGGATCTCTGGCTTTGCCAGAAAGGGCTCCCCTGATGGTTGGCTGGAAGAAATCCGGGTAGTCAAGAATCGATGGAGTGATTTATTCGGCACAGGACGGATTCAGCGTGGAACTGGGCTTTTTGAATTTCTTCCCGCTTGTGGCCTTCACAGAAGTCGCTCATTTCTCTGCGAAGAGGGTTTCGTACGCGGACAGCAGGTTCTTCCCGACCTTCGCCCACTGCAACTCCTCCTCAACCCGGTGGCGGCCATAAGTCCCCATTTTGTTCTGAAGCTCGGGTCGATCCATGAGTTGGGCGATAGCTTCCGCGAATTCAGCTTCGTTGTTTGGCTCGACGTAGATGGCAGCGTCTCTAGCAGAAAATCGGGTTTCTTTCAGATCGAAAGAGACGATCGGCTTCGCCGACGCCATGTATTCCATGACTTTGATCCAAGTGGATACGTCGTTCAACGGGCTGGACGGGTCGGGATCCACGCAAATGTCCGCAGCCGCAAGGTTAGCTTGCAGGTCTTCATCGGAGATGAACCCTGTTAGTTCGACGCAACCATTCAGCTGCAGGTTTCCAGCCAGATCACGCAAATCTTGCAGTGAGTCTCCGGCGCCCATTATTACGCAATAAAAATCCGAACGCTTCAAATCATGCAGTAGATGGCGCAACGAACGCAGCAGGTAATCGACACCGTCTTGTGGATTTAAGCTGCCAACGTAGCATAAAATGGACTTGTTCATTCCTTTCAGGCGGGCGCTCGGCGCGGCCGGAGTCATTCGCATCTGGTTCGGCCCATTTCTTACAACGAAAATATCTGCCGGGTTCTTATTCGCCCGCTCAATTTGTATTTGTTTATACGATTCGTTCGTGGCGATCGTGACGTCAGCAAGTTTCAGACTGCACCACTCGAACATTCTTAAAAACCGGGTGTAAACTCCTTCCCCGGCGCTATAACGGGATCGGTAAAGCTCCGGACAGAGATCATGCTGATCAAAAACAAATTTCTTTCCAAGTAGCTTGAAAGGCACTGCCGCCAAAAAGAGAGTGTCGGGCGGGTTGTGGGCGTGCATTACGTCGAAGCCGCGCCTCGCAAAAATATATGTGCTAACTAAAAAACAAGCTGACGTGAAGTAAAGGTATTCTACAACATAACCAAGAAAAGATTTCAGCCTAACGAAAAGCAGATTCAATCGGCTACCATTTCCAACTACTGTCTTTTTAAACAGCTCCAATGTCGGTACACGGTAAATTTCTATACCATTCCAGGTTTCGCGCGCGGCCTGGCGCTGGTTCCGAAGCGCGATCACGGCGACCTTGTAACCCGCACCAGCAAGTAAACGTGCCTCATTCGCGACGCGAGTGTCCTGGGGAAAATTGTTTTCTACCCACATCAGGACTTTGGTTGGTCGTCGCATACGATCGTACTGCTTTGTAACCCCAGCACTACCAGCAGATGCCTTGATAATTCGGAGAAAGCTCCACGGTTTCGCTAGGTAACCGAATCAAATCAATAATGACCTTTGAATCGCCATTACTGGCTACAGCTTCCCGAATCTTGGAATTATTCTTGCCAACTACGACTACGTCACTGGCTTCGATGGCTTCCTTGGGAGAAGAAACCATGAGCGATGAGATGTGAGGTATTGCCTGCTCGATGTAGTGCTTGTTTGCACCTACGAGTCTTGCCAAGGCAACTTCTTCGTCGTAGATAGCCAATTTATATCCTTTGCCGATCAAGGTTTCGATCAATCCGACGATGGGGCTTTCACGAAGATCGTCGGAACCCCCTTTGAAACTGAGGCCCAGGACCCCAACCCGGTTTGTTCCCGTGTGGCGGATCAAATTGAAGGCTAGCTCGATCTGTTTCCGATTTGTTTCGAGCACAGCTCCAAGCACCGGCAGCTCCAGATCCAGCTGCTTCGCCTTGTAAAGAATAGCACGAAGATCCTTTGGCAAACAAGAGCCACCGAAAGCAAATCCGGGTTTAAGATAGTAGGGTGAGATGTTCAGCTTCGTATCCTTGCAAAAAATCTCCATTACTTTGTGGCTATCAATGCCCAAAGCCTTACTAAGATTTCCGACTTCGTTCGCGAAACATACCTTGAGTGCGTGAAACGCGTTCGAGGCATACTTAATCAACTCAGCTACCGAAATGGGAGTGCGCTCCACAGGCGCTTTTAGACTGGAATACAGAGTTGCAAGTCGTTCGGCAGCACGATCGCCACAGGCGCCAATGATCGTGAAGGGAGGATGGTAGAAATCATAAATGGCCGTGGTTTCACGCATGAACTCGGGATTCATGCAGATGCCGAAGTCTTTTCCATCCTTTTTACCAGATTCTTGTTCGAGCAAAGGTCGCACCACATCGTTCACCGTCCCCGGTAACACCGTGCTTCGGACGACTACGACGTGAAAACTATCCGTGGTTCGAAGCAACTCTCCGATTTGGCTGACAACTCTCTTTAACTGGTCAAGACCCAGGCTTCCGTTGTCGTTGCTAGGTGTGCCAACACAGATTAGGGAAATGTCGCCAAGTCTCTGTATCCGCTGAGTGGCTTTCAATCGTCCGGCGTCAACTCCGCGGCGAATCAAGGGTTCCAAGTCCGGTTCAATGATGGGGCTTTTTCCCGAGTTAATGAGAGAGACTTTGATCTCTTGTAAGTCCACACCGGTTACCGAATGACCCATCTCAGCGAAGCATGCAGCTGTCACGCACCCTACGTAGCCCATTCCGAAAACTGTAATATCCATAGAAGTTATTTTGTGGTTTTAGCCCTTTGCTAGCTCGCCATGTCCTGGGTTACTCGACCACAGAACTGGGCTACCTGCCTCGGAGTCGTGTTCCAAAAAGCGCCGTTATAGCGCTGGTTCACGTAATTCAAAAACGACCTGTAGTGATCAACCGGATATTCCCTTGATGTTGCGATCGCGTTATCAAAGCACAAATAGTCAGGATGAACGTCAACTAATGCCATCCCGCCGTGTTGCGCGATCCAATCGAGTTTTCGCATCCAGATTTCCGGCGTCTTCTCTTGCAACAGTACGAAGAGCGTGAAGTCTTGAGGAAGGGTATAAGGAAGTTCAACGTAACCGCTGGAAGAAGATTTGCTGCCTGATCGTTGATACCTGATCGATTCGCCATTTGGATTTGGGACCCAAAAGGGAAAGATCGTGTGGCGGCCCTGGGGTTGCGGTTCAAATGGATCCGTATCGAAAGTGGACGCATCGTATTGCACATCGAGGTCGTGCAGCCAATCGAGATTACGCAACATGAATCCCGACCTGAATCCCGATGCTCCCCATTCGCGCGCATAGGCGTTGATTCTCGCGGCGCGCCGCGTGAACTTGCGACGCGAGGAAAAGAGATGACCATCGTGTTTAAGATCGTGTATGCCAACCTCGAAGCCGTTGGCAGTGAGTTCCTGCCTCAATTCAACTGGGACGCGGTAGGTCCCTTCTGGAATAAAGTTAAAGGAAGAGCAGAATCCAAGATCTTGTTCCAATTCCATCAAGGACCGACACCTGCCGAGCCCAGCCTTGCTCTCAACGTCGTGCGTCAAAACAAGCGCAAATTTTTTGTTCCCCGGCCAGCCTGGCCAGTTTTCGGGTGCCCGCTCCGAGCCCGGCATAATAGGCCATACGTCTCCGATTTGCTTGCGTAATCGCACAGCCAGTTTCCGCCGAATCGCCGTTCGAAGGAATTGAGGAACGAAAGGTTTTAGGCCGTAATAAATTCTATTGCGTAACATGAGAGAGTAGCGACCTCCGTGGCCGCCGTAGAGGGTGGTTTGATCATTAAACGGAGCGTTAAATCCTGTGTGCCTCTCCTGTCTCGGCTCTTCAAAAACCCGGCGCCGGTGTTCAGCGGGCGCCTGTATCAGCATTGAGGCCGACATGGGAGGACAACCAGATATATCAGGAAGAGTGGCAAAAGAGAGAGCATTCGCAGCATATCAACAATCCCGAGCGAATGGGAAGCGACCGATTGCAAAAATTGCCACCGCGGTTCGGGTGTTATCCGTGCGGCCAATTAAGACTCAGAATCAAGCCACTTCGGGACGTAGGAACGCGTCTTGTTTACCACGACTGCAACATTGTTTCGCTCCGCAATCAGCTTCCCATAGCTGCGCCTGATTACCTCGCGGTTGTTCTTCTCCGCCTCGACCACGACCAAAAGCTTGTCCATGAAAGCAGCCATTCCCCAGGTGGGGCTCGTTTGATCGAGCGGGGGCATGTCAAATATAATGTAGTCAAAGTCACTTGCCTTCATATTCGGCATCATGTCGAAGAATTTTTTCAAGCCGAGCTGCGCCGGACCGCCGCTGTTGGGCGATCCCACTGTGGCGAGATA
>Ga0137412_10004969_pt1 | contig 10631 bp, 6 predicted proteins | sample CZODoug2_1_16fun_FD_122160 | JGI IMG/M metagenome (GOLD analysis project Ga0137412, IMG submission 122160) | Vadose zone soil fungal communities from Angelo Coast Range Reserve, California, USA - CZODoug2_1_16fungal (Hybrid Assembly) | ecosystem: Environmental > Terrestrial > Soil > Vadose zone... | reverse complement strand
GTGTCGATTGCGTCCCGAGACCATCTTCTGCGCAAGAGCAAGCAGAAGCTTCCGGTCCGCATCCTCGGCTTTGCTAAGGCACCTTGTCAATTTATGAAGATACACCGCCTGCTTCCCTGAACTTCCCCATACGATGTCGGCTGAGGTCTTGCGTTTCAGAAGGTTCGGCAGCTTGGGTGGCTCCTCGCCGTCGTAGAACAGTTGGTAGAGCGGGACTTCGAGGGCTCGTGCCATCTTTTCGAGCGTCTCGATGGCGGGAACCGTGTGTCCGTTCTCGACGCGCGAGATGTAACATCGAAGCAGCCCGGTTCTCTTCTCGATGTCTCCTTGGGAAAGGCTCTTGCCTTCGCGCAACTCCCGCAAACGATCGCCAATAATCATCCTATCCCTTCCTTCCATTCCTAAAACTGCAGTGAAAATAACAAAAGCCTAAGACTATACACGACGAGTGCGCAAAAGAGTGTATGCGCAGGGGAACCTCATCTCCACAAATATTTGAGCATTCCTATACCAATTGACGCTAGGAGAGCCCTCTTCCGTTTTCGACACAACTCTTTCATCGCCCGCCTTTTTTTCGGACGCGCGGATCGCGTGGCGCCTCGGAAGCAATGCGCATGGCCACTGCGGTCACGCGCCCAACAATTTCCGCATCTTGTGGATAGCTAAAATGGCGGCTTTCCGTTCCTGAATTCGGGTGCGGCAGCACGGTCAACACGCCCTTTTTCAACTCACACCAGCCGCACGCGTAACCGTTGCGCAATTCGGCGAAATTCGGGGATCCGAGGCCTTCGATCTTCTGCAGCTTCTCAACACCGGACACTCCGGCAGCCTTTCCACCGTTCACGCCACCTCCGCGCGGCAAGGCCTCGCGCGATTTACCAGCTGCGTCTTGCAAAGCGGCGTGGACCTCCCTTACCGCGCCATTAAGACCAACATCGGCGATTCGCTCGACGTCGTCGTGCATCTCGAACGCCGCCCCGGGCGACGCTTCGTCTCCGAAGTCGTGGAAATCCAGGGCTACGATCCCGACAAGGATGAATACAGCTACCGTTGCATTTTCGACGGCCATAAGGAGCCTTTATGACTCCCCTCGAGAACGCGACCTCCTTGGTCCCGTCTGCTTCGGACTACATCCTCGACAACTTCGAGCCGAGGGACCGGATTGCCATGCTCGTGTTGAACCGAGACTGCGGCGAAACTATCCAGCGACTCACCACCGCGCAGAAAGGCGCAAGTCCGGAATTTCAGGGCTGGCTTCGCTACAAGAACGCGAACGGGTCGGACATCTATATGGGGATGAACCCCCTTCGGCAAGACGCCGCGACGCGCACGAAGGAAGAGATCGAAACCATTCGCCATGTCTACCTCGACTTGGACCAGGGCGGTCCGGAAGCTCTCGAATCCGTAGAAGACTCCAGTGTGGTCCCCAAACCGAATTATGTGCTGACGAGTTCTCCCGGAAAATTCCAGGTCGTCTGGAACGTGGAAGGGATGAGCCTGGACGAAGCCGAAAGTTTATTGCACGCCATGGCCCGCGAATTCGGCGGCGATCCCGCCGCCACCGACGCCACTCGCGTTTTGCGCCTTCCCGGTTTCGCCAACAAGAAATACGAAACTGACTTCTATGTGCAAGCTCGCAAAGAATCCACGGAAACCTACCATCTTCGCGATTTCAAGCTGCACCTCGACGCGCAGGATTCCCCGCGTTACAACCACCACAACCGCTCGCGACGAGAGTCATCTCCAGGCAGCAGTCTGAGCCAGTCCGAACACGATTGGGCGTACGCCAAACGCGCCCTCGCGCGCGGTGACAATCCCGAAACGGTCATACAGCGAATCGCACAGCACCGCGCCGCGTACAAATCGAACCCGGAATATTACGCCCGTCACACGGTAGAAAAAGCGATGGCCGAACTTACAACATCGCCAACTCAATCCCGATTGAATTCTTCCGCAGACGGCGAGAAAAATCAGGAGCCTGGACATTAGGCCTCATTAAACCCTCAAACCTATACCCAACCTTGAGAACTAAGAAATGGAACACAGTACGCCATTGAAGACGGGCCACTTGGTTGGTACAGTCGCCAGAGCGACGCCAGAGAAGCGGGAAAGCAGAAAGTGCATGAGCCGCCGATCTGGTCAAAGTGGTCATATCGAAAAAAGTGGTAACTGGTACGTGGTTCGGTTTTGGATGGATGTTCCAGGGCAAGAGAAGCGAAAACACATGTGCGTAAAGATAAGTCCAATTAACGGCCTGGGGAGTTTGACCAAACCCGAACGAGAAAGGAAGGCAAGGGAAATCATTGCCGAAAGCGGAGCCGATACACCGGAGTGCCTAGCCCACGCGGAAGGTATTTCTTGTGGTGTTACGTTTCGTCAGCAAGCGGCATGGTGGATCAATCACGTGCAACAACGAAAGCGCAAGCCAATCGCTCCAGCAACCGTTGAATCGTGGCAAGGCTGCCTTGATGTATGGATTCTACCTAACCTCGGCGATGTTCCCCTGTCCTCTGTGGGAAATCTCGCTCTCAAGGGGCTTGTGGAAAAGATGGTCGAGGCGGGCCTCTCGCCCAAGACGGTCAACACTTACTCGCAGGTCGTGAAGTCTGTCGTGGCTTCTGCCGTTAACGAGGAGGGCGAACAACTCTTCCCTCGCAAATGGAACCACGAATTCGTCGACATGCCAGTGGTGGACAAGAGCAAACAGAACACGCCGCACTTCACTAGCGAAGTCATCGCTGGGATTCTCGCGTCCACCAAAGGGCATAAACAAATGTTCTGTGCCCTGTTGGCTGGAACGGGACTCCGCGCCGGAGAAGCAATCGGGCTTGAAATCGACAAGCACATCTCACAAGACTTCAAAACACTCTACATTCGCCAGAAGGTACGGAGAACGAAATTAGAACTCTTTCTCAAGACCGATGCCGGACGTAGAGACGTTGATCTCTGCCCTAAGCTGGCAGCACTGCTCAAAGCGTTTGTCGGGAACCGAACTTCCGGTTTCCTCTTTCACAATCGGCAGAGGAACTTTCTCTCACAGACAAATCTCTTGAGGCGCGGATTACATCCCGCTTTGGAGAAATTGAAGCAGCCCAAAGCAGGCTTTCATGCTTTCCGCCGCTACCGTCTTACATGGCTCAGAAAGAATCGCGTCCATGCTGACTTGGAACGATTTTGGATGGGACATGAAAATGAGACCGTTGGAGACGGCTACAGCAAGATGAAAGAAGATGGCGTATTCCGATTGGAACAAGCAGAAACGGTGGGCTTGGGTTTCGCACTTCCGCCCCAGATCACCGAAGTTGTCCGTATTGTCCGTAAAAACGAAGCAAGACCTGAAGTTAAAAACGCAGCGTAAATTGTTGAATCGAGAGGGGAAATAATGGTCGGGGCGAAAGGATTTGAACCTTCGACCTCCTGGTCCCGAACCAGGCGCGCTAGCCAGGCTGCGCTACGCCCCGACACGCTCAAGCCTTTAGCCTGAGGACAAGACAAAGCTTAACACAATGGAGACTCGCAGCGTAACGTGCCCTTCGGCCCCTTGCGGCTTTCGTCCGCGGACGATAGCAACTCTAGCCCGCAGCCGAATCCGCTGCTGCTTTGCCGTAGACAACCGATAAGAAGCGCCGTTTGTTTTCAGAAACTACAATGCCGGGAGGCCAAACCTCCCGGCGGAACAATTCGCGAGTAGAACTAGAAGCTATACCGAAGCGCGAATTCCATCACGCGCGGCCGGGTGAGAGTGTTCGCATAACTGCCGAAACTTCCAGACGTGTCGATAGTAGGGAACGTATTCGCAGCGTCAAATCGCACCGAATTCGTGATGTTGTACACATCCCACGTGAACGAGAGCGCCTGACGCTCAGTGAACTTCCACGATTTGCGGACCGCCATGTCAATCCCAAAATACCCGGGTCCGCGCAGATTGTTACGATCGCCGGATTCTCCGGGAAACGGAAAGCGCCATGTGTTACCTATGAAATTGGAGCTAGCCGTGGAATCGCCGCAATTCTGGCCCATGGCGGCGAATACATTGGGGTTCCCATTGCAATCGGTGAAAGTGCCTGTCTTTGGTTTAGGACCATTGAGAACGGCATTGCCGGTTAACTCCCAGTTGGTTGGGAAATCAAAGCCATTGCCCACACTGAAGGGGAAACCGCTAGTCCACCTCGCCAGCCCCGACCATGCCCAACCTCCGAGAACAGCGTCGAAAGCGCGATTCCAATTGGAGCCAAATTTCCTGCCGCGCCCAACCGGCAATTCGTATACCCAGCTGGTGTTGAGTTGGTGCGTGGTGTCAAAATCTGAAACGCCTCGGAGCTGACCTGGAGAGAAGGCGTTGATAACCTGGCTTGCGAAACCAAAGCCTTCAAACAAGGAAACACGTTCGGCGTTGGAACCGATATCGATGGATCTCGAGTAGGTATAATTGAAATTCCAAGTCAGACCGTGTGTCACTTGGTGGCGCAGGCTGAATTGTCCCGCATTGTAATTGCTGCGCCCAATCGAACTCCAGGCATAGAGCGACGCGAATTGCGATTGAAAGAAAGCGTCGGGCCCGGTAACGCCATTTACGGTGGGAAAAGCCGGGAATCCGAGAATGTCGGCGAAGAACAGCGGTGTCGTCTCATTGTGCAAGCCACAGAAGTAGCTGTTGTACATGGCCTGAGATGCCGTAAGCGTGGTGATCCCGCCGGCATTCGGGGCCGCACAGCCTCCCGTAAAATCGAGAATCGACTGATAGGGTGTGCCCGTGGCCGTCGGGAATAGGTTTTCCCAATAAGGTATCGCTGGGATGGCGCTAGTGTCGGTATTCGCGATGGCGAGCTTCGCCAATTGCGTGGCAGCCTGGAAATAACTGGTCTTGGACTTCGGGTCCACCAAGTCTAGAGGCTGAGCTAGGTCACGTTCCTGTAGGAGCCGGCGGCCCAAACGGTTCACATAAGCAGCCTCGAACACGAAACCTCCAGGAAGTTCGCGGCTGAACGACAGGTCAAAGCCATAGGAGTAGGGCGTCTTCAACTTGTCGTCGGCGCCCCAGTAAATGGCGAAGCCTCCGAGCTGATCGGCGGTCGGCGGTGTCACTGGGAAAGGTCCGGATGGTCCGGGAGGAGTGAGGGACGCCGGAATAGCATTGATGCCGGTATATCGCGGTGCATCGTCTGGACCTACGGTCCCGGGGGCATCCGCAATCGTGGTCGTAAGACCGAATGAGCCATTGCGGTCAAACGTATTGATAATCCCCTGGCCAAAATGATCGTAGTAGCGCCCAGCGCCTATACGGAAGGAACTCTTCCCCGGTCCCCCGAAAACGGAGCGCAGGAAGCCATCTTTATATCCGGGCGACCAGGCCAGCGAGACACGTGGAGCGATGTCTTTGTAATCCCAGCCCCACAGCGGCTGGCGACCATTGGCCGGTCCGGCCAGGTCAATTGAAATATTCGGCGCGAAGGGAATACCCTGCACCATGTTATTCATTCGGGTTTTGAAGAAATCGTTCAGACTTATGCTGGGCGCTACCTGGTTTCCGTTGACTTCATAGATAGGCTGCAGCAGGGCATAACGCAGACCATACGTCAGTGTGAGGTTAGGCTTAATCCGCCAGGAATCCTGAGCGTAGAACTCCACTTCATTGTCGCGAAAATGGCGCTTAACGGTCACGCCTTGCGGTAAGTTGGCACCAGTCTTGTCGCGCTGATAATTGGCATCGACCTCAGTAATGATTCCGGTCAAGGCGGTCATCGGGAAGTTGTAGGCGTTTGCGAAGTTGGAATCGACTGCGGGAAAACCAAAAGCCGCTGGATCAAAACTAATGCCCTTATTGGCAAAACCGGTGGTGGGCAGGAAGCCGGCGTTGGTAATGGCAGAGCTGAAGGAGCTTTCGTTTGAGCTTCGGAGGTCGTTCACCAGGCGCCAGTTACCGCCAAACGTGAGCGTATGCTTGCCTCGGATCCACGTGAAGTCATCCGAGAAATTGTGCACGGGCACAATGATGTTAGTAGTGCGGGTAGTGTCTACTGGCAAGTCCAGGCCGCGCAGTCTAACAAACTGTTGATCCGCTGATCCGTTGTCACCAGTTCCCTGGCGTATAAAACCGTAATGGAAGTTATTGACTTTGGTCGGATTGATGGTCCAGGTGTAGCCGGTAATGATGCCTTTGGAATTGTTTGTCGAGACGGAAGCCGGAGGTTGCCCTGGGAACTGGGGCACGCCGCTGTTTGTACCTACGTTAATTCCTCCCGGGAGACTAGTAGGTACCGCGTGGTCGTTCTGTAAACCCAAACGAGCGTAGAGGCGTTGCGATCCGCTAGATGTCAGATTGTAATCAAACCTGCCCACATAGGTGTCCAGCTTACTCGGGGCTGCCCCCGAAAATGTAAAAGCCTGATAGTTAAAGCCGTCGCCAAGCTGATTGGTATTTGGCAACGGATATTGATTCATGGTGGCTATTGAATTGGGATCCACGCCGGGACCCCAAGGGCAGGTGCCATTCGCGGTGCAATTGGGATCCATCGACGCAATCTGAGCCGGGCCCAGCCCATTGAAGCCCGCGGGGAAGCTGTGTTGAGTTCCGCTGATTCCCGCGACGCTTCCACCTGGACACGCAGTGGAATCAGCGCACTGATATTGAATCACGCCATCGCGCAGGGCCGCGCTGGGAACCGGATGGCGAGCCTGCAAACTCTCCCGCGTTCGCTGTCCCTCATAGGACAAAAAGAAGAACGCGCGGTCTTTCTTAATCGGGCCGCCAAAACTGCCGCCGAAAGTATTGCGCAGAAGTCGAGGGGGAATGTTGGGCTGGCCGTTCTGCAGTTCCGCTTGCTTGTGAAAGTAATCGTTGGCGACCATATTCGTTGGCCGGTTGTATTCATAAGCCGTTCCGTGCCAGTCATTTCCTCCGCTTTTGGTGACCAGTGCCACTTGCGCTCCCGACGAGCGACCTTGGTCAGCGCCCGCGTTAGAGGTCGTTACGCGGAATTCTTCGATGGAGTCAAGTGTGGCGCGGAGAGCTCCGGTAAATGCATAGCCTTTCAGCTGATCGTTATTATCAATTCCATCTAAAGTGACATTGGTCTGGTCGCTTCGGGCACCATTAACGGAGCCGCCCCGGCTATCGGCATTAGTGTTCACCTGATCGCGATCTGCCACCGTTACCACACCGGGCTGCAGGCTGAGAATGGCGACGGGATCGCGGCCCTCGAATGGCAAGGAAGAAATCTGGGCTTGGTTAAAGGCCGCACCAAGAGTGGCGTCCTGTGTATTAATGGTCAGCGCGGTGCCCGATACCTCGATCGTTGTAGAGACACTCCCCACCTCAAGCTTCAAGTCATCAGTCACTGGCGTGGCCACTGGAAGGACGACATTGGACTGTTTTAGAGTTTGAAACCCGGTGGCGGTGACGGTGAGGACATAAGTAGATGGCCGCACCTCGAGAAATTGATACACGCCGTCTCTGTCGGTCTTGGTTGTCAGCGTGACACCAATTTCCGGGCTACTGATCACCACGGTAGCTCCACCTACAGATGCTCCTTTGCCGTCTGTAATCGTTCCGTGCAGCGACGACGTTCCGGTCTGTGCCGCCGAGTTTGTGACAGCGAGCACTAAAACCAGAAAACCGGCCAGAAAACCACACCTTCTCTGCAGAGACAGATCCATGAACACTCCCTTCGCGCACGATACGTAATAAGGGTGGAAAATCGGAGGGACCGCGTAAATGCGGGCGGTATGACATTGCGAAAACGAACCTACGCAATACCCGGCTGGAATCCAAACTCCGGACAACTTCCCCACCACATATCTTGAGAAGGCTTTTAGGACAATTTAGCTGGCGGTGTCAAGAACAGTTGTTGTCATTTTTTTATCAACACAAATCAACTCTTTTTATCCGCATAACTGTAATGCCTTTTCGATTGATAACAAGCTACTTAGGGAATCCCGGCTATAGCGTGAGTCGGGCTGTTGTCTACCGGAGGTGCAACAATCGGGCCTCGGTAATGGCGCGGATTTTCTTGATCGGTTCGAGGATGGAGGACGATACGTTGCCGTCGAGGCGAACCAAAGCCACGGCCTCGGCGCCAACGGCCGCTTGGCGCCGGCCGAGGGCGAACGTGGCAATGTTGACTCCGAGTTTGCCAAGTGTCGAGCCGACCTCACCGATAACCCCCGGCTCATCTCGGTTGCGCAGATAAAGGATCGTGCCTTCCAGTTGCGATTCCACCGGTATCCCATTTATTTGCAGTACGCGGGGCGATCCATCGTGCAACACAGTGCCTTCCACTGTAAATTCGGCGGATGCATCCGATACGCCCTTATCCGGAAGCGCGGACACCTCCAACGTGTTGGGGAAGCCGTGCTCGCGACGGCGGGTTTCCTCTTCCACTGCCAGCCCCCTTGCCGCGGCTACCTGAGGCGCGTTCACCACATTCACCTTCTCATCCAGCACCGCGTTCAGCAGACCTGTAAGCACCGCGCTGCGAAGAAGATGCGTGCCTACCTCGGCAACTTCTCCGGCATAGCGAATGCGAATGCGCGCCGGTCGAGTCTGCGCCGCTTGCGCCACGAAGGAGCCCAGGCGCTCCGCTAACGCCACATACGGCCGCCCGCGCCGGTATTGATCGGCGGACAGCGCCGGAAGGTTCACCGCATTACGAATTATGCCTTCCGCAAGGTAATCGCGAACTTGAACTGCAACTTGTGTACCGACTTCTTCCTGAGCTTCCGTGGTGGACCCAGCGACGTGTGGGGTGGCGATCACGTTCGGCAGACCGGTCAGGGGAGAATTCTTGGGCGGCTCTTCCACAAAAACATCAAGGGCGGCCCCAGCGAGCTTGCCGCTTTTCAGGGCTTCGGCCAGCGCGGCCTCGTCGATCAGTTCGCCGCGAGCAGCGTTGATCAAGCGTGCGCCCTTTTTCATTTGCGCCAGAGTGTTGGCATTGATCAAGTTTTGAGTGGCGGGGCTCAGCGCGGTGTGCAGAGAAACGAAATCGCTCTCGGCGAGCAACTTCTCCAGCGGAACCAACTCGACTTGCACTTCGCGAGCGGCAGCTTCGCTGATATAAGGGTCATAGCCGAGCACATTCATGTCGAAAGCTTCGGCGCGTACGGCGACTTCGCTGCCTATGCGCCCAAGCCCGATTAGACCCAGCGTCTTCCCACGAACTTCGGTGCCCGCCGCGCTGGATTTTTCCCATCGGCCCTCGTGGATTGCCTTGTCATGTCGCGGGACTTGCCGGGCGAGAGCGAGCAAGAGCGCGAACGTATGCTCGGCGACGCTAACCGCGTTTCCACCGGGCGTGCTCATTACCAGGACGCCGCGCCGCGTGGCTTCTTCGAGGTCGATGTTATCGACGCCAACGCCGGCACGGCCAACGACGCGCAGGCGCGGCGCTTTCTCCAACAGCTCGGGAGTCACTTTCGTGGCGCTCCGCACCACGAGGGCATCCGCATCCGCGATCTCGGCATTAAGATTGTCCTTTGTCGTCAGAACGATGTTCCAGCCGGCGCTACGCAGCAGTTCTACGCCGCGTTCACTGATCTTATCTGCAACAATAACTTTCATCGGGCCTCGTATGATTTGCTTGCGGATTGCGCGCTACGGCGCTTAAAAAGCTTAGCAAGCAAGAGAATAACGGTAGCGGCGTCATCGCACGCTGTCAAATTGTCAGCACGCGAACAGCTCGGTCTATACGGCGATCAGCGGGAACATCGCTGTAATTTGGTTCTACTTGGCGGACTTCTCGATGGCGCCAGCCCAATGCGATAGATGATTCAAAGATTTAGTGTCGGTGGGATCGAGGTGAAGCGGAGTGATGGATACCGCGCCGGAAAAAATCGCGGCGTAATCGGTATCGGGAGCGACGTCTTTGTCGATGCGTTGCTCGAACAACCAGTAGTAAGTCCGGCCGCGAGGATCTTTGCCTTCGCTAAGCTGGTTGCGAGTAATTTTCTTCGACTGCCGGGTGAATTTTACGTCACCAGTCCACGGCTCTGGGACGTTCACGTTAAGCAAAACCTGATCGGGCAATCCTTCTTTCAGAACTAGCTCGGCAGTAGAACGCGCGATCCGGGCGGCAGTGTCAAATTTTACGCCAGCGCCTTTCGAGCATAAAGACATCGCAAACGCCGGAATGTGATGCAGCGCCGCCTCTCGCGCAGCGCCTACCGTTCCAGAGTAATAGACGTTCTCGCCAAGGTTAGCGCCGAAATTAATCCCCGAAATAACCAAGTCGGGCGGTTCGGGCAGAAGCCGGTGCAGCGCAACAATAACCGCGTCCGCCGGCGTACCGTCTACGGCCCACTGCCGCTCCCCCACGCTGTGGCAAATAATCGGCTGGCGCAGAGTAAGTGATTGCGCCGCGCCGCTCTGTTCTCGGCTGGGAGCCACGATGCTGATCGTCGCAAATCCTTCGAGCCCCGCAGCGAGCGCCTTCAGTCCTGCGGCGTGAATCCCATCGTCGTTGGTCAACAAAATATGCGTCATCGTTTATCGCAGTCTCAAGAATCGAGAACGCGTGCTCCGGCGGAATCTTGATCATCGCGAGGGAAGAAAGAAGTGGTCGGGACGACTGGATTCGAACCAGCGACCTCACGCACCCCAAGCGTGCGCGCTACCAGGCTGCGCTACGTCCCGA
>Ga0137412_10004968_pt1 | contig 10632 bp, 9 predicted proteins | sample CZODoug2_1_16fun_FD_122160 | JGI IMG/M metagenome (GOLD analysis project Ga0137412, IMG submission 122160) | Vadose zone soil fungal communities from Angelo Coast Range Reserve, California, USA - CZODoug2_1_16fungal (Hybrid Assembly) | ecosystem: Environmental > Terrestrial > Soil > Vadose zone... | reverse complement strand
ATTGTCGAAGCACTCGGTTTGATCGAGGACATCCGCCCCGCGAGTGACGGAGTGCGTCTCAGGGTTACAGCGGCTGGCATGGACTTCGCCGATGTCGCCATCGGCGATAGCGTCGCGGTCAACGGCTGCTGTTTGACCGTCGCGGCCTCGGATGGACGATCGCTGACGTTTGATATGTCTGGCGAGACCATTCGCTGCACTGCACCGTTGGAACGCGGGCATCGGGTGCATCTCGAGAAGTCGCTGCGGCTTGCCGATCGTCTGGGCGGCCATCTCGTTGCGGGACATGTTGACGGCACGGGAACGGTCGCGGAGTCGCGCTCGGTAGCGGGTGATGCATCGGGCAGCCTGTACCTCGCCATCGACGCGCCGATAGCGCTCGCTCGATTCATTGCGCCGAAGGGATCGATCGCCGTGCACGGCGTTAGCCTCACGGTCAACACCGTCGAAGGCGCACGCTTTGCGGTGAACCTGATCCCGCATACACTGGACGTGACGACGTTCAAGGATCTTCTGCCGGGTACGAAGGTCAATCTGGAAGTCGACATGGTCGCGCGCTATGTGGCTCGCCTCGCGGAGTACGACCGCTGAACGAGGCCGTTGCTTGGCGCGGCACGTGATGGAGGAGGCTCTTTCCGCGGTGCGTCGCGGCAGCGGCGTCGAGCTGCTGGCCGATTGCGTGCTCGACGCCAACGCCGCGATGGAAGCCCTCCTGGTCTATCAGGACGCGCCGCCGGACTGGGACAGGCCGGCGGCCGTAACCGATTTTGCGCAGAAAGCCGCCGCCTATGGGGCGGCCGTCACGCGCTGCGACGCCATGGCGCCCGCCCTGAGCCAGAGCGGCGAATTCCGCCGCCTCGTCGACGGCGTCGCCGCGGCGCTCGCCTTCGTCCCGAAGGCCATCGCGGCGCGCGACGACGACCTGATCCGTCGTGTCATCATCGAGCTGCAGTCGTTCGACAACCTGCTGGCACTGCGCTACGGCTGATCGCGCCAACCGCGGCGTCGCTAAGCGACGCCCATCCGCTTCACCGGATCGGCGAGCGCGATGTCGATGATCCGCATTTGCAGGCGTTCCTGCCCCTGCCAGCGGTCGACCGCCAGGCAGCCGGCCACATGCACGGGCTGCCCGCGGTTGTTGAGCAAGGCATCGCCCAGCTTCTGGCCGACGGCGCGGAACGCGATCGCATTGATGATCGCGCCGTCGCCGGCGCGAAAGCGCGCCCGCACATGGGCCTGCCCGACCGGCTCGGCATAGGCGATGGCATGTCCGGGCAGCGCGATGACGGGCTCGGGATTGCCGGCCCCGAACGGACCGGCCCGGTCGATCGTCGCGTGCAGATCGATATTGGCCGCCGTCGCGCTCACGGCGCCGTCGATCAATAGCGCATCCTCGCGCCGCGCGGATTCGACCATCGGGGCGAGCGTCTCCTCGAGATAGGCGCGAAACTCCCCGAGCGCGCCGCGCTTGAGCGTGATGCCCGCCGCCATGGCGTGTCCACCCCCTTTGGTGAGCAACCCTTGAGCGACCGCGTGGCGCACCACGCGGCCGAGATCGACGCCCGGGATCGAGCGGCCCGAGCCGGTGCCGCTGTCGCCGGGCTCGAGCGCGATCGCAAAGGCCGGCCGGCCGAAGCGCTCCTTGAGCCGCGCCGCCACCAGCCCGACCACGCCCGGGTGCCATCCCGCGGCGGCGGTGACCACCACGGCGCCCTTCTCCTCGATTCCGAGCGCCGCCATCGCCTCGGCTTCTGCCTCCGCGAGCGTCGCCTGCTCGATGGTCTGGCGTTCGCGATTGAGCCGGTCGAGCTCGGCCGCGATGCGGCCGGCCTCGATCGGATCCTCCGTCATCAACAGCTGCGCGCCGAGATCGGCGCGGCCGATGCGGCCCCCGGCGTTGATCCGCGGACCCAGCATGAATCCGAGATGCCACGGTTCCGGCGGGCCGGACAGCCGCGCCACGTCCATCAGCGCGGTCAAGCCGGCATGCTCGCGCCGGCGCATGACGATGAGCCCCTTGGCCACGAAGGCGCGATTGAGCCCCTTGAGCGGGACCACATCGGCCACGGTGCCGAGCGCCGCGAGGTCGGTGAGGTCGAGCAGGTCGGGCTCCGGCCGCGCCTCCGTCCAGAAACCCCGCACCCGCAACTCGCGATTGATCGCGACCAGGGCGAGAAACGTGACCCCCGCGGCGGCCAGATGGCCGAGCCGCGAGACATCGTCGAGCCGGTTCGGGTTGACCACGGCCACCGCCGGAGGAAGCTGCTCGTCGGCCTGATGGTGATCGATGACGACGACGTCGAGGCCGAGCCGGGACGCTTCCGTCAGCGGCTCGTGGCTGGTGGTGCCGCAGTCGACCGTCACCAGGAGCCTGGTGCCGCGCTCGGCAAGAGAACGAATGGCCGGCACGTTCGGTCCATAGCCTTCGAAAATGCGGTCCGGAATGTAGATCAGCGGCTCGACGCCGGCGCGCCGCAGGAACGTGCCCAGGAGGGCGGCCGAGGTCGCGCCGTCGACATCGTAGTCGCCGAAGATCGATATCGCCTCGTTGCGCATGATGGCGTCGGCGATGCGCGCCGCCGCCGCATCCATCGCGGTGAGGCTGCTCGGGTCCGGCATCAGCCCCTTGATGGTCGGGTCGAGATAGGCGCCGACGTCGTCCGGCTCGATGTCGCGGCCCGCCACGATGCGGGCGAGCAGCTCCGGCAACGCGTGGCGCTGGACGATCGACAACGAACGCAAGGTTCCGCGCTCGTCGAGCCGGTCGCGCCATACGCGCCCGGTGGCCGATTGCTCGACGCCGAGAAAGACGCGGCGGGTCGGTTTGGCGTCCATGAACGGCGATCGATCCTCCCGCCAGAGGCGCGTTACCCCGGCTTGAACTTGTCGAGCTGGCGGTGCTCGCCCCTGATCCAGCGCACCGTGCCGGTGGCCGAGCGCATGACCACGGTTTCGGTCTCGATCATGCCGCCCCGAAAACGCACGCCTTGCAGCATAGAGCCGGTGGTGACGCCGGTCGCCGAGAATACGCAGTCGCCCTGCACCATGTCCTGCATGGCGTATTTCTTGCGGGGGTCCTTGATCCCCATCTTGCGGGCTCGCTCGCGTTTCTCCTCGGTGTCGAGCACGAGCCGGCCCTGGATCTGTCCGCCGATGCAGGCGAGCGCCGCCGCCGCCAGCACGCCCTCGGGCGCGCCGCCGACCCCCATGTAGATGTCGATGCCGGTCGAGTCCGGATCGGCCGTGTGAATGACGCCGGCGACGTCGCCGTCGGTGATGAAACGGATGGCCGCGCCCACCTTGCGCACCGCCGCGATCAGATCGGCGTGGCGCGGCCGGTCGAGGATCAGGGCCGTGATGTCCTCGGGCCTCACCCCCTTGGCCTTGGCGAGCGCGCGGATGTTCTGGTCCGCCGGCGCGTCGAGATCGACCACGCCCCTGGGATAGCCCGGACCGATCGCGATCTTCTCCATGTAGACGTCGGGCGCGTTCAACAGCGTGCCGCCCGCCGCCATCGCCATGGTGGCGATGGCGCCCGGCATGTTCTTGGCGCAGAGCGTGGTGCCTTCGAGCGGATCGACCGCGATGTCGACCTTCGGCCCGGTCTTCTTGCCGACCTTCTCGCCGATGAACAGCATCGGCGCCTCGTCGCGCTCGCCTTCGCCAATGACGATGGTGCCGTCGATCGGCAGCTTGTTCATCTCGCGGCGCATGGCGTCGACGGCGGCCTGATCGGCGTCCTTCTCGTTGCCGCGCCCGCTCAGCCGCGCCGCCGCCACCGCCGCGCGCTCGGTCACGCGGACGATCTCGATCGACAGGATTCGATCAAGCGTCGTCGTGGACTTCTCAGGCTTCGCAGGACTCGACGACATCTCTCTAACACTCCTCGGGTCCGGCCGGCGCCGGACGGGTTCAGTTCTTCTCGATACGGATCACTTGCGGCTTCTCGGTTATGACACCCTGGCGCTTGATCGCCTTCAAGGCCCGGCGCACCGCGTCCTCATTGGTCGCATAGGTGATCAGGATAACCGGCGCGGGCGCGTCCGGGCTGCGCGGATCGTCGCCCCCATGGGGCCGCGTGCCATGGTGCCGTTGCATGATCGATTCGAGCGAGATCTTCTCGGCCGCCAGAAGCCGGGCGATCGCCGCGAAGGTCCCGGGCCGGTCGACCGCGGCGAGCCGGATATAATAGCCGCCCTCGTGGCGCTGCATCGGCGCCTTCTTGACGGCGGTCAGCCGCCCGCAGGGCCGGCCGAACGGCGCACTGCGCACGCCGCGCGCGATGTCGCCGATGTCGGCGACGACCGCCGATGCGGTCGCGTTTCCGCCCGCCCCCGGACCGACCAGCGTGATCGGCGCAAAACCTTCCGCGTCGATCGACACCGCATTGGTCACGCCCATCACCTGGGCGATCGCGGAGTCCTTTGCCACCATGGTGGGATGCACGCGCTGCTCGATCCCCTTTTCGGTGCGCACCGCGACCCCGAGCAGCTTGACGCGGTAGCCGAGCTCGTCGGCGGCCTCGATATCTTCCGGCGCGATCGACGAGATGCCTTCGACGAAGACCGACGCCTCGTCGACCCTGATGCCGAAGGCGAGGCTGGCGAGGATCGCGAGCTTCTGGGCGGTGTCGTGGCCCTCGACGTCGAAGCTCGGATCGGCCTCCGCATAGCCGAGCCGCTGGGCGTCGGCGAGGCAGGCCGCGAAGGAGAGCTTCTCGCGTTCCATCCGGGTGAGGATGTAGTTGCAGGTGCCGTTGAGGATGCCCGAGACGCGGGCGAAGGAATTGCCGGCGAGGCCCTCGCGCAGCGTCTTCACGATCGGGATCGCACCGCCGACCGCCGCCTCGAAATTGAGCGCCACGTGATTGCGCTCGGCGATGGCCGCGAGCGCCAGCCCGTGCCGGGCGAGCAGCGCCTTGTTGGCCGTCACGACCGACTTGCCGGCGCCCAGCGCGGCCGCGATCGCCGCCCTGGCGGGGTCGGCGGCGCCGCCGATCAGCTCGACGAAGACGTCGATGCCGGGATCGGTCGCGAGCGCGACCGGATCGCGCGCCCATTTGATCCGCTTCAGGTTCATGGCGCGCTTCTTGGCGCGCGAGCGGGCCGTGACCGCCACCACCTCGATCGGCCGGCCGCAGCGCGCCGACAACGCGGCCTGCTCGCGGTCGATGAGATGCATGACCGCGGCGCCGACGGTGCCGAGCCCGGCGAGACCCACTTTGAGCGGGGCGATCATGAAATCCGCGACCTGCAGGGCGGCGCCGGCGATTCAGCGGCGCGTGGCGAGGGGGACGACGTTGTGCAACTTTTCCGGGCCGGTTTCAAGGAACCGGCGCAGATTGCGGGCGGCCTGGCGGATACGCTGCTCGTTCTCGACCAGGGCGATGCGCACGAACCCTTCCCCGTGCTCGCCGAAGCCGATGCCGGGCGACACCGCGACTTCGGCCTTCTCGACCAGCAGCGTCGAGAAGTCGATGCTGCCGAGCGTCCGGAACGGCTCGGGCAGCGGCGCCCAGGCGAACATCGAGGCGCGCGGCGGCGGGATCTCCCAGCCAGCGCGGCCAAAACTCTCGACCAGGACGTCGCGGCGGCGCTTGTAGGTCTCGCGCATCTCGACGATGCAATCCTCGGGCCCGTTGAGCGCCGCGGTGGCGGCGACCTGGACCGGCGTGAAGGCGCCATAGTCGAGATAGGACTTCACCCGCGCGAGCGCGCTGATGATGCGCTCGTTGCCGACCGCGAATCCGATGCGCCACCCCGGCATCGAAAAGGTCTTCGACATCGACGTGAACTCGACCGCGACATCCATCGCGCCCGGCACCTGCAGCAGCGACGGCGGCGGATTGCCGTCGAAATAGACCTCCGCATAGGCGAGATCGGACAGCACGATCAGGCTGTGCTTCTTGGCGAAGGCGACGACGTCGCGATAGAAATCGAGCTCCGCCACATAGGCGGTCGGATTGGCCGGGTAGCAGACCACGAGCGCGAGCGGCTTCGGGATCGAATGCACGCAGGCGCGCTCGAGCGCCTCGAAGAAGGACGGCGTCGGCTCGGACGGCACCGAGCGGATCACGCCGCCCGCCATCAGGAACCCGAAGGCATGAATCGGATAGCTCGGATTGGGCACCAGCACCACGTCGCCGGGCGCCGTGATCGCCTGCGCCACGTTGGCGAAGCCTTCCTTCGAGCCGAGCGTGGTGACGACCTGGGTGTCGGGATTGAGCTTCACCCCGAAGCGGCGGGCGTAATAAGCGGCCTGGGCCCGGCGCAGGCCGGGAATGCCCTTGGAGGCCGAATAGCGGTCGGTGCGCGGCTTGCCGATGGTCTCCTTGAGCTTCTCGATCACATGGGCGGGCGTCGGCAGGTCCGGATTGCCCATGCCGAGGTCGATGATATCGGCGCCGCCGTTGCGCGCCGCCGCTTTGGCGCGGTTGACCTGCTCGAACACATAGGGCGGCAGGCGGCGGATGCGGTGAAACTCTTCCATGATCGCGATATCCCAAGCTCCCGATATATCAGGCCTTTCCCGCATGGCGGGCCGCCGATTCGGCGCCAAATGGGCGGTTGCTGGCGGGTGTTGTAACACGGCTTCGGGCTTTGCTCGACCCCGCCGCGGAGGATCGTGGGCGCGCCGTTAATTCTTCGCCGGGGTGGCGGCCTGTTGGGCCTGGCGGGCGCGCATGGCGGCGAGCTCGGCCTCGGCCGCTTTTTGCTCGGCTTCCGTCAGGACCGCGTTCTGGCGCGGCGGCGGCATGTCGTGGACGGCCGGATAGGCGACCGGCGCGGCCGATGGTTGCGGGGTATCGGCGGGCATTCCGCCCAGCTGGGTGGGCAACGAGCTCAATGTGGACGAGCAGCCCCCCAGCCCGATGGCGAGGACGGCCCACAACGCCAAGGCCCGGCCGCGGCCGCCCGCCGCAGGCAGGCTTAGCGACCGATTTACCAGAACGCACGCTATTCGCGACTTCGACACCATTGTCATTCAGAATGGAAACTCGCCACGCCCCCCGGGATGATCTCCGACCCCTACCGGCCTAATATGTCCAAACCGGGACTTGAGCCCTCATAGGATGCAAAGGTTAACGTCCTTGCCCGTGCCCCCAGCCCCGACCGTCGCGACCAGCAAGAAGCCGCGCAAGGCCAAACCGGCACGTTCCGCCGGCGCCCGGGCCAAGGCTCCCGCCAAGGCGGCCAAGCTCCCCGCCAAGGAGCGTGCGGAGGCCCGCCCCGCCGAGCCGCCGCACCCGGAGGCCCGGCCGGCGGCCGGCCCGGCCGAGGCCGGCCCGCCCCCCCAGCAACTCGACATCGAGGCCTTTTCGAAAAACATCGCCCGCATGGTCGAGCAGGGCGGCCGGGCGCTCGCGGCCTACCTGAAGGCGCACGAACAGGGCCGCGGTCAAGAAAATACGGACTTGGTTACCGATGCGGTAAAGACGCTCAGCCGGGTGCTGCAATACTGGCTCGCCGACCCGCAGCGCGCGCTCGCCCTCCAGGCCATGCTGGGAAAATCCTATCTCGACCTGTGGGCGAATGCCGCCAAACGCCTGACGGGCGAACCCGTCGGGCCGGTCGCCGCGCCCGATCCGCGCGACAAGCGGTTCAGCGACCCGGAATGGTCATCCAACCAGTTTTTCGACTTTCTCAAGCAGGGCTATCTGCTGACCACCGACTGGGCGAACCACTTGGTCAAGGACGCCGCGGGCCTCGATCCGCACACGCGCCAGAAGGCCGAGTTCTACGTGCGCCAGATCGCCAATGCGGTCTCGCCGTCCAATTTCGTGCTCACCAATCCGGAGCTCCTGCGCACGACGCTTGCGTCCAATGCCGAGAATCTGGTCGACGGCATGCGCATGCTCGCCGAGGACATCGCGGCCGGCGGCGGCAGCCTGAAGATCCGCCAGTCCGACTCCTCCATGTTCGAGGTCGGGCGCAACCTCGCCCTCACGCCCGGCAAGGTGATCTACCAGAACGATCTGATGCAGCTGATCCAATATGCGCCCACGACCGCCAAGGTGCTCAAGCGCCCGCTCATGATCGTGCCGCCGTGGATCAACAAGTTCTACATTCTCGACCTCACGCCGGAAAAATCCTTCATCAAATGGTGCGTCGACCAGGGCCTGACCGTGTTCGTGATCTCATGGGTCAATCCGGACGAAAGCCATCAGCACAAGGATCTCGCCGACTATATGCGCGAGGGTCCGCTCGAAGCCCTCGACGTCATCAGGAAGGCGACCGGCGAGAGCGAGGTCACGGCCATCGGCTATTGCGTCGGCGGCACATTGCTGGCGATGACGCTCGCCTACATGGCGGCGCGGTCGGATCCGCGCATCACCTCCGCGACCTTCTTCGCCGCCCAGGCCGATTTCACCCATGCGGGCGACCTGAAGGTCTTCGTCGACGAGGAGCAGATCGCGGGCCTCGAACGCCACATGAAGGAGCGCGGCTATCTCGACGGCAACACCATGGCGACCGCCTTCAACATGCTGCGCTCGAACGACCTGATCTGGCCCTATGTGATCAACAACTATCTCAAGGGCAAGGCGCCCTTCCCGTTCGACCTGCTGTACTGGAATTCGGACGCCACGCGCATGCCTGCCGCCAACCACTCGCTCTATATGCGCAGCTGCTACCTCGAAAACCGGCTCGCCAAGGGGGAGATGACGATCGACGGGGTCGGGCTCGACCTCAAGAGCGTCGACATCCCGGTCTACAATCTCGCCACCCGCGAGGATCACATCGCGCCGGCGCGCTCGGTCTATGTCGGCTCATCCCTGTTCGGGGGGCCGGTGAAATACGTGCTCGCGGGCTCCGGCCACATTGCCGGCGTCGTCAATCCGCCCGCCAGGAACAAGTACCAATACTGGACCGGCCCGCAGCCCCACGGAGGCGACCTCGAGAAATGGTTCGCCGCCGCCGACGAGCATGCGGGCTCGTGGTGGCCGGATTGGCTCGCCTGGATCAGGACGCAGGAGCCCACCCTCGTGAAGGCACGCCAGCCCGGCGGCGGCGTGTTGAAGCCGCTCGAGGACGCGCCCGGAAGCTACGTGAAGGTGCGGGATTGAGAATTGCGGCAGCGCGCGCCAGCACGATCATGAAACGCCTTGCGCTGGCTCTCATCGTCGCGGCCGTGGCGGCTGCGCCGGCGCACACCGATGAGAACAGCGACCGTTGCTTCAAGGAGGAAGGCGAGGCCGCGGTCGCCGCCTGCACGCGCGCGATCCAGTCGGGAAAATTCTCCGGCGAGCCGCTCGCCGCCATCTATCACAACCGCGCCATCGAGCTGCGGCAGGATGGCGACTATGACCGCGCCATCGCGGATTACGGCCAGGCGGTTCGCCTCGAGCCCGAGTTCACGGGCGCCTATGCGGGCCGCGGCCTCGCTTACGAAGGCAAGGGCGAGGTCGAGAAGGCCAAAACGGATTACCGCAAGGCGCTGGCGGTCGCGCCCAAATACGACGACGGCCAGTGGGCGCACGAAACCGCGAGCGCGCGGCTCAAGGCGCTCGGCGGGAATTAGCCCTCACGGGAACAGCGCGACCTGCTCGAGCCCCATGGGCTCGGGAAATCCGAGCACCAGGTTCATGTTCTGCACGGCCTGGCCGGCGGCGCCCTTGACCAGATTGTCGAGCGCCGAGCAGATGATGGCGCGGCCCGCTACCCGATCGCGCGTGACGCCGATGAAGATCATGTTGGAGCCGCGCACGTGGCGCGTCTGCGGCATCTCGCCGAAGGCAAGCACATGGACGAAAGGCTCGTTCGTGTAGCGCTTCAAAAGTATGGCGTGAAGATCCTCGGGCGACCGGCCGGATGCGCCGCGCACATAGATTGTCGCCAGGATGCCGCGATTCATCGGCACCAGGTGCGGCGTGAAAGTGACGGTGACATCGCGTCCGGCGGCCAAAGAAAATTCCTGATCGAGCTCGGCCATGTGGCGATGATGGCCGACCCCATAGGGGTGGAATCCCTCCGACACTTCGGAGAACAGCATGTTCTCCTTGGCGGCCCTCCCCGCCCCGGTCATGCCGGACTTGGCGTCGACCACGATCTCATCGAGATCGATGGCGTTCGCCTTGATCAAGGGCACCAGAGGCAATTGTGCACAGGTCGTGTAGCAGCCCGGATTGGCGATGAGGCGGCTCCTGCGGATGCGTTCGCGGTTTACTTCGACGAGGCCGTACACCGCCTCCTTCTGCAAATCCGGCGCGTGATGCTCGTGGCCGTACCAGCGCGCGTAGGCTTTAGGGTCGGCGAGGCGGAAGTCGGCGGAAAGGTCCACCACCTTGGTGAGCGGCGCCTTGGCGAGGAGATCTTTTACGACCTTCTGTGTGGTTGCATGGGGCAACGCGCAGAACACGAGGTCGAGGCCGAGCGCCGCCCAATCGAGGCTGTCGATCGGAACGAGCTTCGGCAAGGCAAACGGCGAGAATTGCGGAAATACCTCGCGCATCTCCTGGCCTGCCCTGCGGTCAGCGGTCAGAAGGGCGATCTCCGCTTGTGGATGGCGCAACAGCAGGCGCACACATTCCGACCCGGTGTAGCCCGATGCCCCGAGGACGCCGACCTTTGCAATTTTTGCCATGACCAATCCTTTGCGCAGGGAGCGCCGGAATTTCAATGCCGCGGGGATTTT
>Ga0137412_10004967_pt1 | contig 10634 bp, 12 predicted proteins | sample CZODoug2_1_16fun_FD_122160 | JGI IMG/M metagenome (GOLD analysis project Ga0137412, IMG submission 122160) | Vadose zone soil fungal communities from Angelo Coast Range Reserve, California, USA - CZODoug2_1_16fungal (Hybrid Assembly) | ecosystem: Environmental > Terrestrial > Soil > Vadose zone... | reverse complement strand
CCGTGCCACAGGCCGAAAGCCTGGCGGCGATTCTTACCCGGCATCACACCCCCCTCGATCTCGCAATCTGGCTCGAAGTTTCCGAAGACACCGTGCGCGATCGCATCTCCGGGCGGTTGCAATGCCGCAGTTGCGGTTTTGTCACCAGTATGGCGGCGGGAAATTTCTCCGAGCGCGCGGTCTGTCCTTATTGTGAAGGACCGCTGGTCCGTCGTAATGACGACGACTTAGAGGTTTTGCAGAATCGATTGAGGGAATTCCACGCGAAAACAGAACCGCTGGCAATGTTTTACCAAGATACCGGCGTATTGCATCGAATCGACGGCAATCGCGACCGCGAAACGGTTTTTGGCGACATTTCGCGTTTGATTGAATCGAAAAGATCCCGATCAAGAACCCGAAAGAGGCGGAAAAGATGCGGCTAGCCTGCCGGGTCGCGAGTGACATCCTCGAGCGCGTGGTCGCAATCATTCGGCCAGGAATCACGACGAAAGAAGTAGACGAAGCTGCCGCCGAGATGATGCAAGAAGCGGGAGTGAAAAGCGCCTTTCTCGGATATCGGATCGGTCATCGCGTTTATCCGGGAAACATCTGTATTTCGTTAAACGACGAAGTCATTCACGGAATTGCCAGTCAGCGGCGAATTCAGTATGGCGATATCGTGAAACTCGATATCGGAGTCATCCGCGAGGGCTGGATCGGCGATACCGCGACAACGGTGCCGGTCGGCATCATTGACGAGCGCACCGAACGTTTGCTGCGGGTGACGGAGCGGGCGCTGGAACGCGCCATTGGAATGGCTCATCAGGGTAGAAGGCTGGGCGACATAAGCGCGGAGATTGAGGAGGAAGCGACGCGCAACCAGCTCAATGTGGTGCGCGAATTTGTCGGGCATGGAGTGGGACGAAAACTTCACGAAGAACCGCAGATTCCAAATTATGGAAAGCGTGGGAGCGGGCCGCGGCTCAAGGCCGGGATGACACTGGCCATTGAGCCGATGATTAATTTAGGAACCGGCGCCGTCAGATTACTCGATGACGGCTGGACAGCCTGCACCGCCGATGGAATGCCATCGGCCCATTTTGAGCACACGGTCTTAATTACAAATGAGGAGCCGGAAATTCTGACATGGCGCGGAAAGACGCAATTGAAGTAGAAGGCAAGGTGGTCGAGCTCCTGCCGAACACGATGTTTCGGGTGCAATTGCCTAACGGCCACCTTGTCCTGGCTCATATTTCGGGAAAAATGCGCCTGCACTTCATTCGCATCTTGCCAGGAGACAAAGTTGTGCTAGAGATTTCGCCCTACGATTTGTCGAAGGGGCGAATTACATATCGCCAGAAGTAAAGCCGCGGACACGTCTCGTGGTTTTCGTCTCGTGGAAAAACATGAAAGTACGGCCATCAGTAAAAAGACTTTGTGAATCTTGCAAGATTGTGAAGCGCAAGAACGTGGTGCGCGTCATCTGCAAGAATCCCCGCCATAAGCAACGGCAGGGATAGAGCTGGAGTAATTGAGTGTTGGAACGAGACGATTTAACTTTGCAACCTTGTAACTTTTTTAACGATCATTATGCCACGACTACTTGGAGTTGAAATCCCAGCAGATAAACGCATCGAAGCGTCGCTCACCTATATTTATGGGATTGGGCCGACGATCGCGAAACGCATTCTCGATCAGACCAATATCGATCCGAATCTGCGCGCGAAAAATCTTACCCCGCAACAGTTAAACGAAATTATTCATTCGATCACGACCAACAAGATCGCGATTGAAGGCGATCTGCGTCGTGAAGTGCAAGGCAACCTCAAACGTTTGCAGGCGATCAATTGTTATCGCGGGATTCGGCATCGGCGGGGCTTGCCGGTTCGTGGCCAGCGCACCAGCACGAACGCCCGCACCCGCAAAGGTCCGCGCAAAACCGTCGGGGTCATTCGTAACAAAGACGCCAAAGCAGGAAAAGTTTAATGGCTGAGTCAAAAAAACCGGCGGACGCCGCCGCCAAGAAACCGAAAGCACCCAAGGCTGCTGCGAAAGAAGCGGAGCCAAAACCCGAGGCCGCCGAAGTCCAAAGCGAGGCGCCCAAAGCCGACGCATCAGCCGCGGGAGCGGGTGCAGCTCCAGCGGAGCCGAAGAAAAAGACTGCGCCGAAGGCAAAGAAAGAGGAAGGGGCCGCCCCTGCTCCGGCGCCGGCGGAAAATCTTTCCCTCAGTCCCGACAGCATCGAGCAACCGAAGATCGTCAAGGCCAAGGGCAGCAAAAACATCCACAACGGTGTCGCGCATATTCTCGCGACGTTTAACAACACCATCGTCACGATCACGGACATTAAGGGCAACGTCATCGGATGGTCGAGCGCGGGCAAAGTTGGATTCAAAGGATCGCGCAAAAGCACGGCTTACGCAGCGCAAATGGTGGCGCAGGATGCTTCGCGGCAGGCCATGGGCCACGGCTTAAAGGAAGTTGAAGTACTCGTTAAAGGTCCAGGCGCGGGCCGGGAATCGGCCGTGCGCGCTTTGCAAGCAATTGGTCTCGAGCTCACCGTGATCCGCGACGTAACCCCAGTGCCGCACAACGGCTGCCGCCCACCGAAGCAGCGGCGAGTTTAACAATCGTTAAAAGAATTCCCATGGGCAGATACACCGGACCAAAAACCAAAGTTAGTCGTCGCTATGGCGTGCCGCTTTTCGGGCCATCGAAATCGCTTGAGCGAAAAAATTATCCGCCTGGCATGCACGGGCCGAAAGGTTCGCGACGGAAACAATCCGATTACGCCATTGCGCTCGGTGAAAAACAGAAACTGCGCTACCAGTACGGGCTGCTGGAGCGACAATTCAGGCGGATTTTTCAGAACGCCTTGCGCAAACGCGGCGTCACGGGAGAAACCCTTTTGCAATTGCTCGAAACTCGCCTCGACAACGTCGTCTTCCGTCTGGGCCTGGCCAATACCCGCAGCGGTGCGCGGCAGCTCGTTTCCCACGGCCACGTCCTCGTAAACGGGCGAACGGTCAATATTTCATCCTACAACGTGAAAGCGGGCGATGAAGTTTCGGTGAAAGACAAACCGAAGACGCGACAACTGGCGCTGCGCAATCTCGAGTTGACCCAAATCGTACCAGTGCCCGATTGGCTGACAGTCGATCGCGATGCCCTCAAAGGTAAAGTAGCGCGCATCCCTTCACGGGAAGAGATTCAACCGATGGTTAACGAGCAGTTGATCGTCGAGTTGTATTCGCGGTAACTGTCGCGGCGCTCTGTGAGCGCCCAGGGATAGACAGCAACCGAATTAGACGAACACTTTTCGTGAACCAATACGAAACATCGCCCAGTACTCGTTAGGTCCATGAGCAACGAAGGACGTTCGCGCCACTGTCCGGTCTGGGACTATCATTTTATCCCCTGGGGCAGATGGCGAGTTAGTATTTTTAACCCACTGCACAGTGGCTGCTTCGCGCAACCTCGGAGAAGCAACCGGGGCCGACTACTCTAAACTCGGGTTGAGATTGGACGCCCTAGCCGCGTTCTTTCAACCGCGCGATTGTTTCGCGAATCATGCGGTAGCCGAAATGGCCTTGCGGTACGCGAAGCAATTCCGATCCAGACCATTTCTGTTGAATTTTCTCGATGTCTGCCAGACGCGCGATCAAATCGAATTCGCCTGCCACAAAGAGCACGCAATCCGCACGGCACAGTGGCTGATTATGGGTCGGAGAACTGAGATGGAAATGCCGCGCCACAAGCGATCGCTCGATGTTCGCCCGGTGGAGCTCGCGTCGCATGAACGCCGACGCGGGACTTTCCCAAATCGCGTGCTCGACGTTCACGATCGGCGCCATTAACGCTAGGAAACGAAAATCGCGCTCGACGATCGCGAGCAGCGCGCCGATCCAGCCGCCGTAGCTGGTCCCGAGGACGCCGAACTCGCGACAACCGCACTCGCGCAACGCCGCCATCAATTGCCGCAATTCGATCACGCCCTGACGCAACCCCTCTGCATTGCGGATGAGATCGGCCGTGATCGCCAATTCGCCGTTCCAGTAGCCGGGCGGCACCCGAGAATAGTGATACGGCAGATGCACGAAACACGCGTTCCAACCGAGTTCGTTAAAGCGGGCTGCCCAGCGGCGATAGCCCTTGTCACTCGCCGACATGAGCGCGTGCAGCATCAATACTGTCGGCGCGCTCCAGCCGCGTGCGCACGCGAAAAGATCTGCGCGAGCGATGTTGTTCGCCGGAAATTTGGTGCTGATCGGACTGCGCCAAGTGAGCGTCGCGCCGTCGCCGATCTCACCCGCGAGTCCGCAATCACGCGGAACAGCGTAAAAATCGTTCGTCGTAAGTTTCTCGCATTCCGCCACATAGCGCTCAAACTCATCACGGCTGCGCGCGTGCAGGCGATGACGTGACTGCATCACGTTCATTGACGTGCACATGAGCGAATCAATAGCGATCGCGGTAAAGCGCCTGAACGTACGAACGCGAGGCCCTGAGAGTTTCGGCGCGTGCGACCTCGCGGCTTCTTCAATTGGCAATTCCACTTGCATTCGCTCTCTCGGCGGATGCGGCAGATCGTCTGGTGTGAGCGAAAACGTTTCGCGCAACTCAGCGTAGAGAATCTTGAATGCGGCGGCCAGTTCGCGCTCGATACGGGCGCGCGCGGCAGATTTTTCCAGATTTGGAAAATGTGGAATCGGATCGCCGAACGCGACCCAGATCGGCGGGCGCCGCAGCGAGAGCCAGCTTTTCTTTGAGTAGAGGCGATCGCTGCCGACGATCACGCTTGGTACGATTGGAGCGCCGGCAATGTGCGCAAGCGTCGATGCGCCCGGTCGCATTGGTGCGCCTTCAAGGAGCGAGCGAGCGCCGTCGCGGATGCCGCCCTCAGGGAAAACGCCGACAATGCGTCCATGCTTTAGCCGCTCGATGGCGGTGCGGATCGTTGTGCGGTCGGCGCGATGCCGATCTGCCGGGAATGCATCGACCGCGCGTAAAAGAAATCCGAGCACTGGATACGGAAAAAATTCTGCCATCGCCATCCAGTCAATTTTGCGGCGCACCACCGAGGAAATAATAAACGGATCGAAATGGCTGATGTGATTTGCCGCAAGTAAAAACCCGCCGTCGTGATTTGCGTTTTCGCGCCGGATAACGCGAACGCGCGCGACACACGCAAACAACAATTTCATCAACAGCCGTGCGGCATGGTTGGCGAGTGAGTGAAACATTGAACGCATCGAACCAAATGATTTTGCGCTGTTCAACCTTTGTCGCGAGGCAGTGGTTCACGCCCGAAGCCGCCTGCTTCGTCGCCTTTTGTGTAATTGCGATCGATCCCGCTTAACACGACTCCCGGATCGAGCGAGGTGTTAGGCCGGAATCTTGCATCGCTTGTTCAAGTCAAAGGGCAAGATGCCCGTTGTCCCCACAGCCAAGATGGCTGTGCTACGACGCGGGCTCGCCGGAGCTCGCCCCTCCATTACGCGTTCTACGCGAGCACTCGGATTGGGGCGTACGCTATTCAAAGAATGAGGAGGCAGTGCGACCCAGCAGGCGAGTGAGGCCGGACCGGCAAGCTTAATGGCGCCTATCTTCTAAGAACTCGAGGGCCTTGTCGTAGCTTCGGCGGTCGAGGAAATGGGCCAGGCGTGGCGGAATGGGTTGGGGGAGGGTAGCGACCAAGGTTTCGATACGATCGGAAATTTCCCGTAACCGTTTCACATGCTGTTCGGGGTCGCGCCGGCTCTCTTCGTCGGAGATAATTTTCAGCCGTTCTCGCAAGGCCTCGGCTAATTCGGTCTCCGTTTTGGTCATCGGTTCGAAGAAAAGTTATGCTTGGGACGAGCGGAAGCTCGTCCCTCCGTTTGCTCCTTTGTTTCTCATCGCTCGAAGGAAAGCTTGAAACTCTCCGCCGTTTAGCGCAAGCGTCTGCCGTGAGCGAAAAACGGATTCTTGTCGTTGATGACGACCCTTCGCTCATCCGCCTGATCGGTGAGGCGTTGAGAAGCCGGTTTCATTGTGAAGTCGATGCCACGCCCAATCCAGAGTACGGTTTTGAGTTGGCGTTGAAAAAACGTTACCGCGTTTTCGTTTTCGATTTTTCGATGCCGATGATTGACGGTGCCATGCTTTTCACCCTCATCGGCAAGGTTTATAATCACGTGAATCCGCCAATTGTTGTTCCACCGTTGATCCTGATCTCTGGCCGGGGCGATGAAGCGCGCGCCCAGGAATTGATGAAAGAAGCCGGGGTGCGCGGTTTTCTGCCAAAGCCGTTCGCGATGAATCGGCTGATGGAGAAAATCAGTGAAGTTGCGCCGGATTTGGCGGCGGCCAGTCGGGAGTAGTGGAGTGGTGGAGTAGTCGAACAGACAAGACGCGCAGAAGCGCGTCCCTCCGCTCAGTTTTCTCCCAGCTCGGCCAGTAATTGCCGCCGGGCTTCGATCCAGTCGGAATTGGCGTCGCCAGGAATTCCTACGCGCTCCCGCTGTTCGGAAATGAAATAGGCGCGGATGCGAATCGCTTCGTCGCTGACGCGCGATTTCTCTTCTGTTGTCGCCGCAGTCTTCCGCGTCGTCGGTTTCTTCCGCGGTGAACTGGCTCTTTTAGCTGCGGGTTTCGCAGCATTTCCATTCAGTGCCGCTCCATTGGACGGCGCCTTCTCTTTGTCGCTAGCTTTTGCTTTCTTTGCCATGGTTAAACAGTTATCGCTTTACCCGGCCGAGTTGAATTCGCAAGCCGTTTTCGCAAAGAATTGGCGTGAACTCGACCCTTCGCTAGCGTTCGCCATGCGGTCTTTCGTTTTTCGCTGGCTGACAACAACGGTGGCAGTAATGGTTGCGGCATCGGTGCTTCACGGAATTCGCTACGACTCCGTCGGTTCACTAATTGGCGCCGCCCTGCTCCTCGGCATCCTGAATGCTTTTGTGCGGCCCGTGCTGCTAATCCTGAGCGCGCCACTGATCCTGCTAACGCTGGGATTCTTTATTCTGGTGGTTAACGGCTTGTTGCTCTGGTTTGTCCCTAACATCGTGCCGGGCTTTCACGTCGATAATTTTGGCAGCGCTTTCTGGGGCGCGATCATCATCGGACTTGTCTCCTGGATGCTGAGCGCATTTTTCCGCGGCAGCGACGGACGCGTCCATGTTTTAACGCACCACACTCAAATCAAGCGCGTGCAAGGGCGCGTGATCGAACCGGGAGATCGCTCATGACGTATTGCCTGGGCATGCTTTGCCGCACAGGCGCGGTTTTTCTGTCGGATTCGCGCACCAGCGCCGGCATGGATAATATTACCATGCGCAGCAAGATGCGGGTTTACGAAAAACCGGGCGAACGAGTCATTTGCATCATGACTTCGGGCAACCTTTCTCTCACTCAGGCGACCCTTGCGTTGATCGATGACGATTTGATCCTGGCGAACAACGAACCTGCAAGCGAGACGATCATGACGACCCAAACCCTGTACGAGACCGCGCGCTACGTCGGCACCAAAGTGCGGGCGGTGGAGAAACGTGATCGTGTTGCATTGGAAGCCGATGGATTCGATTTCAACATCAACCTGATCGTGGGCGGTCAGATCGCCGGGTTGACACCGGAAATTCACCTGATTTATCCGCAGGGAAACAGCATCCACGCGACGCGCGACTGCCCTTTCCTGCAAATCGGAGAAACAAAATATGGCAAACCGATTCTCGATCGCGGGTTCAATTACGAGACGTCGTTGAGCGATGCAGTAAAGTTTGGAATCATTTCCATCGACGCGACCATGAAAAGCAATGTTGCGGTAGGACCGCCGATCGATTTGCTTTGCTATGAGCTCGATTCGCTGATGGCAAATTTGCGGATGCGCCTGGATGAGGATGATCCATACCTCCAGGAGATCGGACGCAAATGGCAGAACGGACTCGTGAAGCTGGTCAAAGACATGCCGGCACCTGATTTCACCAAGCCTTCTCTCGGGTTCGCCACCGCTGCGTAGGGACGACCGGTGTTCGTTAAAATCTGCGGCATCACCAATCCGGCCGACGCCGAAGCCATTATCGCCGCCCGTGCCGACGCGCTTGGGTTCAATTTTTGGCCGGGGAGCGAGCGCTACCTTGAGCCGGCGTGCGCGGCGGAGTGGATCACCGAATTGCCCGACAGCATCATTCGCGTTGCGGTATTGGTGAATCCGAGCTCGGCGTATGCGAAGGAGATTGCGGCAATCGACGGTATTGATTGCTTGCAACTACATGGGGCCGAATCGCCGGAATTTTGCCTAAGCCTGATTGAGGCGCAAATCATACTTTGGAAGGCAGTTCCGATGATAGGTCGAGACATGCTGTTGCCTGATTTCCATACCAATCGGCTGCTGCTAGATACGGTAGCGGGGACGAAATTTGGCGGAACCGGGACGCCGTTTCCATGGAATTGGGCGCGTGACCTTATTGTGGCCAACAGAGACCGGCAATTTATCCTCGCCGGTGGTCTAAATTCGGAAAATGTAACTGAAGCGGTCAACCAAGCCCGGCCGTTTGGAGTAGATGTGGCAAGTGGTGTCGAGACCGCACCGGGCCGCAAAGATATTTACAGGGTCCGCGATTTTATTGCCGCTGCGCGCTCTGCCTGAGGCGGTTCGAAATCGGCTGTTTTTAGGCTCGGAAACAACACTACAAGGCTGGTCTGCTTCCTGCTTTAACGCCGCTTGCATTAACCACAAACGCATTACTACCATGCCAACTTTCACTGACAAACTGACTTGCGGGACGATCGCATTCTTCGCGGCCATTTTCGTTTCCTTCGGGCAAGCGAGCGCGCCCGCTCCGGATAGCAATCCGGACCAACAAACGGCGTCGAAGGCTCCCTCTGCGCCTTCGACGAGCCCTGCCAAGAATGCCGAGAAATCCGCGTCAGCAGCTTCGCCTCTGACTGTTGTTCAGGCGACAAGTACGACGTCTACGCCTGCTGCGGTTAAGCCTGCGCCCCAACCATCTACTAGCACGCCCGCCACCACGACTGTTCCGCCTGTCCCTGCCGATGCCGTTACGGAAAGCGGTGGTGTCGGCGTGCGTGAGTTTCAGGGCGACGACGTCGGCCAGGTGCTGCGTCTTTTGGCTCGCCAGGCCAAGATCAACATGGTGGTGAGCGATCAGGTGACTGGGACGGTGACGATGCGATTAGAAGATGTCACTGCTCTTCAGGCGATCGCCATCATTGTAAAGGCCAAAGGCCTCTTCATGGACCAGATTGACCACGTTTACTATATTAAGACGCCGGCTGAAAAAACCGCCGAGCCGACCGAAAGCGACAGCTATCAGTTCAGTTACTCGCGCGCAAAAGATGTGGCACCTCTGCTGGCATCACAACTTTCAAGCAAAGATCCCCCTCAGTTCGATGAGCGCACCAACACCATTTTCTTCCGTGAGACGCGCAGCAACATCGACACTGTGCGGAAATTGCTGGTGACAATCGATAAGCCGACCAAGCAAGTGATGATTGAAGCGCGGTTGGTAGAAGTGACCGCGAATCCGAAACAAAGCTACGGCATCAACTGGGCTGGCACTGTCGGCAGCTCCACCAACGCGCAGACGTTTTCGTACGGTGCGCCCGCCAATACCACCGGCACGAGCACGAGCACGAGCGGCAATATTCCGTTAAACAATTTTGCTCTGGGTAACCCTGCTAACAACAATATCTTGGGCAATTTCAGCCACCTGGCTCTCGGCCAATTCGCCATCTTGAGCGTGCCACAAATGTCCGCTACCTTGCGCTTCCTGAATGAGGATGCGGATGCGGAATTCCTCGCTAACCCGCGAATCGTGACCGCCGATAATTTGCAGGCGAAGATCGAGATCAACCGGGCCCAGCCTGTTCCACAATTAAACTTCAACGAACAGACTGCCACCGCAGTCTTCGGTGGATTCCAAGACAAGAAGTTTGGCAACACCCTGATCGTCACCCCTAGCATTAACAAGGATAACTTTGTCACCTTGAAGGTGAAGCCGGAGATCAGTAACAAGGTCGGGGATTCCACTTTCGTATTTGCCGGCGCAACAGTGAGCAGCCCGATCATTGATACCCGCGCGCTGGAGTCCAACGTTTTGATCCGCAGCGGCGATACCCTGGCGATTGGCGGTTTGATCCAGGATGAAGTGGCCAAGGCGCACAACAAAGTGCCGCTGCTCGGCGACGTGCCCGTTCTTGGTTATCTATTTCAGAATCATCTGAACGCCCGCACCAAGCGCAACCTTTTGGTGTTCGTCACGCCGACTATTATCGATTCCAAATACGGCACCGGTCTGGAAGACCAGGTCAGTGGCTTACACCATGTCGGAGAGGAATACTCCGATATCAATGGCTGGCGCAACAACGCCAAGGGCGCTGTCCGCCTCGTTCCGACCGGCCACCGACAAGTCGTTGCGGATTATCCGAAACCAGGGACACCGCCGCCGCCGGCAGTGGGCGAGTCCGACGTGCAATTCAAGAGTTCAGCCAAGGATCGCGATTTCTAAAGTTTCAGTGGAAATGTGGGGTTGAGAGGGGGCGGACGCTTCGCGGCGTTCGCCCTTTCCCGTTATAGGAATAGAGGCGTGGGCTTGCCTCCCGCGGAACACAGACTGGCAGTCTGTGCGCCCAGCGGAGTTTAACTCCGCTGT
>Ga0137412_10004966_pt1 | contig 10634 bp, 8 predicted proteins | sample CZODoug2_1_16fun_FD_122160 | JGI IMG/M metagenome (GOLD analysis project Ga0137412, IMG submission 122160) | Vadose zone soil fungal communities from Angelo Coast Range Reserve, California, USA - CZODoug2_1_16fungal (Hybrid Assembly) | ecosystem: Environmental > Terrestrial > Soil > Vadose zone... | reverse complement strand
TGGGGGTTACGCGGACATCGCTGCGTCCGAAATATTGCTGGAGCTGGTCAGCGGTGCGCTGCGAGACGGCGGCCAGTGTGGTCCTGCGATCGGAATAGAGACGGCGTTCGAGCGCCGTCAGCAGTCCATAGTAGGCGCGACGATGCAGGTCGCGAAACGATTTTGGTTGCGGGGCGTCGACGGCCGCTTTCTCGAGCGAGAGTTCGTGGAGCCGGTGGAATATGGCGTGAACGATGATGACATCGGCATTCCAACAATTGATGCCTGGAGACAAGACCAGGTCGAACGCGAGACCGCGGAAAATACGATGCGCCCAGCGAAGAAAGCTATTGGCGATCATCCAACCCAAAAATCTTACCAAGTGAGGACCGGGAATCGAGGGGACTTTGTGCCAAACCAAGACTCCACTTTGGGGGGAGCACTTTGTTTTGCGATCGGCCAGAGTCAGATCCTCGACGCGCTCGGCGTAGAGGTGGATTTCGCAGTGATAGTCGTTTGCCAGGCGCTGGAGAAGTTCCGCGAGAGCGCGTTCGGTGCCGTGGCGGCGGTCGACGAAGGGAGAAACAACGGCCAGCCGCAAGTCAGCGGGTCCCGCGATGGAATTGAGGGGCGCCGCCGCTGGCGATTTGGGCGTCCTGAGCGAGTTTTGGAAGGCGAAACAGTATTCCGAGGAGCAGCCAGAGATACGCGTTCAAAACGAAGTCCTGATAAGCCTGCAGGCCTTGAAAAGTAAGCGGAATCAGTAGAAGGAAGGCGTACCAGAAAATCATGAAGGCGAGCGGGAACCACGGGGAACCCTTCAACTTGCGCACTACCTTCCACGCGGAAATCAAGACGGCACCGCTCATGACGAACCAAAGAGCCAGGCCGACAATTCCGAGTTCGAGAATTATGTTTCCGAAGCCGCTCTCGACACCATCGGTCGGCGGGACTACGTGGAAGATCCGAGCGACGTACTGGCCGCCCAGGGAAACGGTGCCAATGCCAAATCCGTAGGGCCAACGTGGAGAACTAAAGGCCGCGACGAAGTTAGCCAGCGGGTAGTCTCTGGTGCGATGCATTAATTCACTTGCCGGGCTTCTGGGGTCCAGAGTTTCGGAATAAACGGCGAGGCGGTTGAGTAAGGCGTCTGGATAGGTGAGAAAGAGAATGAGCATCGCGAGGGCCACACCCAGCAACGCGCGCTGCAAAGTACGAAAAATGCGCCGAGCTTCGCCCTGTCGCCACGGCGCGCCCCAGACAAAAGCTGCGCCGCCGACCACCGCACTGCCAATGCTCCACATGAAAACACCACGCGACGCGCACATCACACAACCCGCCGCCGTTACCCCCAGGGCCACGAACGCGAAGACTCTGCCGCGCCGCACCCGCAATAACAGGTAGCCGCTGAATCCAAAGACGATGAGCCAGGCCACAACCAGCATGTCGCCGAACCGTCCAGCGCTGACAAAGACGGAAGTAGGCCGGTAGACGATGACGCCGGAAATGGGCGCTTCTCGATAGGTCTGGCTTAACAGCCGAATGTCTTCGGCAGGAGTTTCGGGATTCAAAAAGGTGTGGCCGAGAACGGACTGGACGAGACCCAGCGCGATAATGGCCAGCATGATGGCGAGATTGATGTTGAAAAAGCGGCGCAACGCAACTTCCGAATCCATCAATGCATAGCCGATGACAAATAGAGGAGCGTAGTAAAAATAAAGCTTCATTCCCAGGAAACCGAAGAAAACGCTGGTGGACCCGGGATTAAAGACCTGCATAAAGGCGAACCAGACGAAAACCAGCAGGGCGACGAGAAACGGGGGACGCAACGTCTGCAGGTCTTTGTCTTTGCGACGGTAGGCAATAAAAAAGGACAAGTAGACGATGGCGACCAAAACATCCTTGGCAAAATAAATCATCATGTTGTTGCCGAGGAATTTGCGGGCCAGGTCTTCGAACAGAAGCCATCCGAGGAAAAAATAGACACCGTTGCGCCAATTGTTGAGGATGGCGATGATGATCGCGCCGCCGACGAAGGCCATGGCCGCGAACGCCAGGCTGGCCACATCGTTGCTGATGATGTAGCCGGCGACCTCATAAGCGGCAATCATCGCAAACACAAAAAAACCGAAGGCGAGCAGAGGCCCGCGGCGCAAGCTCCCTGGGAAAGATTGCGCGAGCGATCTCACGTCGCGGCCTTGAACACGAAGATGTGATTGTCGCCAAGAACGGAATCGCCAGAAAAGACCGCCGCGGCAAGCGCGAGCGGCCAGGCGAATGGTTTGCGCGTCAACTGATAACCTTTCGGGGGAAATAGAAGATGTTCGGTTAGTTTTAAGCCGGCGCGCGGGAGGAACTGGCGGCGCAAAAGATCGGAGAAGATCGGAGAAATGTGAGTAGGGTCGCTGACTTCGTCCATCATGCGGATCTTGCCTTCCATGAGGAACCTGAGGCGCGCGGGCAACGAATCGACATTGGGCGTGGTGATGACGGCTACGCCATCGGGTGCGAGGAGTTGCGCGACGTTACGCAGGAAATTGATGGGACTCTCGACGTGCTCGATGACTTCTACAGCAATCACCAGATCAAACGACGCCATGCCGAGGCCGGAAGCGAATGCGGTCTGGTTCAAATCTTGCGCTACGAATGGGTGGTTGGCTTGATACACGGATGGGTCGCGATCGACTGCGACGACCTGGCATCCGAAAGAATGCAACCGTTCGCACATGGCGCCGGGACCGGCGCCCAGATCGACCGCACGCGTCCCGGGGCGCGCGTAACGTGCAAGGACCTGCGACGCTACGAATTCGTGCAGGCCTCGAGCTGTAGCGGTTCCAATCATCGCCCAGTTTTCCAACCCGTCTGCCGCGGATGCGGGGAAGTAATGGCCATCATACCTCTTGCTTGCGGAAGCGCGATCACGAAACGGGTTGTGCGACGCCATGGTCGAGATCCTTCGGTCCGCTCAGGGTGACATCGAGAGGGATAATGGCATCCAGTAGCATACTACTAGGTAATACTATCGGTGAGTATCCCATCCTAGGGCTTGCTCATAAAGTTGTTGATGGTCTGCAATCATCCGTTCGCGAAGAAAGAGCGACTGGGCGCGTGCGCGCGCTTTACGGCCAAGAGTCGTGACGATCGAGCGATCGCGGAGTACGGAGCGCATACAGCGCGCGAGGTCTGCGGCATCCCCGGGCAGGCACGGCAGCCCCGCGTCGCCGAGGGTCTCAGCCAATCCACCGATCTTCGACGCGATCACCAGCCTGCCGCGCATCATGTGTTCCATGGCGGCGAGGCCCGCGGTTTCTTCCCACACCGAGGGCATCACGACGACGTGGATCTTGTTCAGCGCTTCAGCGAACGCCGCTCCCTGCAAGAGCCCAATGAGTTGAACACGATCGGAAAGGCCGGCCTCCCGGATCATGGTCTCAAGATCGGCGCGCTGCGGACCATCCCCGATCAGGTGCAATTCGAACTCGAGTTTTTCTTGTTGCAAAATCACGGCGGCCCGAAGCAATACGGGCAGACCTTTTTCTGGCACCAGGCGGCCGACGTAGGCAAAACGGAGATGGTCCTGGGTGAGTGGAGCGTCGGCGACGGGAATTTCGTGCCGGCCGGTATTTTCCACTCCATGATAGATAACGCGCGAACGCGGGAGCGCGATTCGTCGAGAGACGTGCTGGGAGACGGCGATGTTGCGGGCTGCGCCTTTGGAGAGAACGTTTCGCGGAAACATGAGCAACAACTGGACGAAACTCCGAAGCCAAGACATTTCCACGGCCTGGCAGCGAAGACATTTCTGAAAGCGCGCGGCCTGGAAGTGGCCCGGACAAATCGTCCGGTCTGGCTGATGCAGCAGTAGGCCGTTGAGACAGATGGACTGGTAGCCGTGATGTTCCAGAACGAAAGGTTTGCGTGAGAGCCACGCCAGGAAAAGCGAGAGAAACGCTGGGCAGGCAAGGAGAATTACATCGACTGCTTTGATCAAACTCCACAGCGCTAGCACACTGGGGCGCCGCACGACTGTAAAAGGCAGCGCGCTCGCGTCAAAATCGCGCGCGGGAGTTTCCGTGACCAAGGTCAGGTCGCACTTGCGCCGATTGTCGACAGTGCGAAGCTGGGCCAGGCCGCTGGCCAGTGACAGGACAATGGTTTCGACGCCGCCAACGTTTGGTGCGAAAGAATGCGAATACAGGAGCAGTTTCATTCGGAAAGCTTGTGTGCGGGGCGAGCAGAATCGGCGGATGCCGCCGGGCTCGCGGTTGACGATGCGGCGCTGGATGGTGCTGCGGTGCGGCGTAACCGTGCTACACCTTTAGCGATGGCAGCGACGGTCGCATCGATATTTTCGCGCGGAGACCAGGACTCCATCCGCGCGCGAGCGGAGGCGCCCATTTGTGAGAGACGTCCTGGATTCTGGAGCACCTGGGCGAGAATTGCGGCGAGGGCGTCGATATCGCCGCACGGATAGACGAATCCGGTGTGTCCGTGCGCGATCAGATCGCGGGCGGCGCCGACGTGATCGCTGGCGGCCACGGGGCACGCGCACAACATCGCTTCATTCACTACCACACCGAAGGCGTCGTAAACCGAAGGAAGGACCATTAGATCCGCGGCGGTGTAGATCGCGGGAAGCTGGGTTTGATTTGCGAAACCGAGGAATCGAACGCGATCCGCGATGCCCAGCGTTGCGGCTTCCGCCTCCAAGCTAGCGTGCAGCGGGCCTTCGCCAGCGAAAACGAGCAAGCCTTTGGCTGGAATGGCGCGAGCGAAAGCTTGGAGTAGATCCGAGGGCCGCTTCCATGGCTGTAACTTCGCGCAAAAAAGTATAACGGTGTCGTCTGGTGCCGCGCTCCAGTTCTCGCGCACCGCCGTGCGGTGGACGGCCGCCGATTGCGCGAGCCACCAGTCGTTGTCCACGACGTAGGGAGTGAGGGTGACGCGATGGTTGGGAAGGCCGAGGGAACGCATCAGTTCCTGGGTGCCTGAAGAAGGCACGATCACCTGATCCGCCAACCGAAATAAAACCGGCCACGCTATGCGTTTCACCTGGCGCTTCCACATTCGGCCGTCCAGAGGCGACAACGTGACTGTGTCGGTGCCAAAGAGAAATGCGGAGCCCGAAAATTTGGCGGCAAAATAGGCGATCCAGAACGTCGCGCGGGTGTAACTCGCGTAGCAGAGTACCGCGTCAAAGCGCCCTTCGCGGATTAGTTTCCACAGGCCGGGGTTGCGCAGACCAAGAAAACTGTCGGAACCTGATCCACGATTGGGCACATGGGTCCACGAGTATCCATCCAGCAACGGCACGTCCCATTTCACAGTCGCGCCAAATTCCGGGTCGTGGGCGGCTTCGGCTCCGCGCAGGGTGCAGTACGCCACGTGGAGATCGAGATCTTCGCAAGAGGCCATGCGGCGGAAGATGGGCACCTGGTATTGAACTGGATGCGTTCCGACGGCGAGTATGCGAAAACGGCGGTTAGGCATGCCGTAACTCCGGTTTAGAAGGGGACTGCGCGGTAGAAACGGTGGCCTTCTTGGAATGCAATCGATGCCCCCGGCGTGCAGTATACCCCCGTTTCGCGGGGCAAAAGGCTGTGCTAAACTGCCTAGGTTCCGCAGGGTAGGCGGTTTACCGTAAGTCTCCGCATTGTGAATTGCGCGCGCCCGAGCGCCGGAAGTGGAGTGCCGGGCGGCCGGAAATTTCACCCAATTGGATCGCTTGACGGGCGCCTGCAGGGTGGCGCACCCTTGCGGTCGCGAAATAAAAAGAGGGACGTGTCATGTCTGGGCATTCAAAATGGGCCACGATTAAACACAAGAAGGCGGCTACCGACGCCAAGCGCGGGCGCGTCTTTACGAGGGTAATTCGCGAAATCACCATCGCGGCGCGTATTGGGGGCGGCGATCCGAATTCGAATCCGCGATTGCGGACCGCGATTCTGGCGGGCAAGAACGAGAATATGCCCAATGAGAATATCGAACGGGCAATTTTGCGCGGGACAGGGCAGCTCGAAGGCGAACAATTCGAAGAAGCGACCTTTGAAGGCTACGGACCCGGCGGCGTGGGCCTGCTCATTCAGGTTGTTACCACCAACCGGAACCGCATCGTCGGAGAATTTCGCCATTTGATGAGCAAGAACGGCGGGAATATGGCCGAGGCTGGCGCGGTGGGCTGGATGTTTCACCGCAAAGGGGAAATTACCGTTGCGAAAGAAGCGGCCAGCGAAGACAAGATGATGGATATCGTGCTGGAAGCAGGGGCCGATGACTTGAAAGACGATGGGTCGGCTTGGTATGTGGTGACTCCGCCGGAAGCCCTGGAGAAGGTGAAGGAAGCGCTGGTTGCGGCCGGGATCACGCCGGCGTCGGCGGAAGTTGGCATGGTGCCGCAGAACTACGTGAAGCTTACGGGCGCGCAAGCGACGCAGATGGTGCGGCTGGTCGAGGCGCTGGAAGAACACGACGACGTGCAGCATGTTTACGCGAATTTCGACATCGACGAATCCGAAATTCAGGCGGCTGTCGGAGCGAACTGAAGACGGTCTTTACCGTGTTGGACGGCCACCTGTGGATCGGGTGGCCGTTTCCTTTGCGCTTCTCTATTTGATCTATAGACGGCTCGGCGGGACAAACCTGTGGCAGCCATCGCGCGAACGCCGTAGACTGTGTGGCGATGATTGCAACGGTGGCTGCGAACCGGTGTGTGCGAGTGCTTGGCGTTGATCCTGCTGCCGCAGGACCAACCGGGTATGGGGTTGTCGAAAGCGACGGACGCCGCTGCAAAATGCTGCATTACGGTGCGTTTCGCGTGGCCGCAAGGCGCCAGAAGGAATTTTCCGGTGCTGCTCTTCAGGATGTGCATGCGCTGCTCTGCCGGCTGATCGAAGAGTTTGCACCCAACGTCATGGCCGTGGAGTCGGTGTTTACGGCGCTGAATATGCGAACCGCGTTGCGTCTCGCCGAGGTTCGCGGGGTGGTGTTGTTGGCGGCGGCGCAGCACGGCGTCACCGTATACAGTTATTCGCCGCGCGAAGTAAAGGCCTCGGTGGCTGGCTACGGTCACGCCGACAAACGGCAGATGCAGTTGATGGTTCGGGCGCTCCTGTCGATGGCGGAGACGCCGGAGCCTGCTGACGCCGCGGACGCGCTGGCGGTCGCGCTGTGCCATCTCCAAGCCGAACAGGCGCGCGTGCGAGTTGGCCTTCCGGACGCCAGAAAGCTGGCAAAATCTCGGTCACTTCGCGGTGGACCCCGCGCCGTGGGCGGCCATGAAACGCCGGTAGGCATCGGCGGCATCTAACAAGGCGATGAGAGTGCCCTTTCTGCAAACCGTCCTGCTGGCGCCTGCGGCGCTTTTCTGTTTGGCGTTCTGTTCGTCGATGGCCGCAGCCGCTCCGGCATCTCGTCCCGGCGCATCAGCCGAATCCGCGTCAACTCCAGCGACCATTGCCGCTAAGCTGACCTTTCGCCGCGTCTTCAAATCCAGCACGCCTGAGTTCATCGAGATTTCCGTTCGCGAGGACGCTGATGATGCGACCTACGAAATCCGGCAGCTGGATGACGATCCTGAGAAGTTAGCGTTCGAAGTAGGTTCATCGTTGCGTGCGAAGATGTTCGAACTTGCGGGCCAATTGAATCGCTTCCAAGGGCAGGATCTTGACGTTCATCGGAAGATCGCCAACCTTGGCGAAAAAACGTTTCGGTGGGAAAAAGGCTCCGAAGCCCACGAAGCTGTTTTCAATTACACGCTGAATTCGGCGGCATCGCAGCTGCTCCAGATTTTTGAAGGATTGGCGCGCCAGCAAGAATTGGTGATGCTGCTGGAGCGGCGCATCAAATACGACCGCTTGGGAATCAACGACGCGTTGCTGCAATTCGAAACGGATTTGAATCGCAAGCTGCTGCCCGAACCGCAGCGGGCTCTGCCTGCGCTGGACCAGATTGCGAACGATACACGGTTTGTGGAGATTGCGCGCCAGCGCGCCCGTTCGGTGGCGGAGCGTATCCGGCACTCTAGCTAAGGTTTTCCATTCTCACCCGGTCTGAATTTTCTGTTGCAAAGCCGCCTAACTAGCTTATTTTATGGGTCATATCCCCGGTCGGACTATCAACGCATCGCATCGGCCCCCTGCGGGAACGTAATTCCGGCGTCCCTCGGCGCGTATGTTAGGATGTGGATTCCCCCATGCCACGCGCATCGACGATGCACTTCACCGAAGCCGTGGCTATCGCTACGTCCAGCCTCTGGGCGCACAAGCTTCGCAGCATCCTCACGCTGATTGGCGTGGTCATCGGAGTCACGTCCGTTATCGCCGTGGTCAGCCTGATCAACGGCGCGAATCAGTACGTTGCGACACGCGTCTTCCGCCTCGGCGCGGATGTATTCGGCTTGTCGAAGCAGCCTTCGATCATCACCAACGTCGACGATTTTCTCGCGTTTCAAAAACGTAAGCGCATCACTTACGAGGATTTCGAAGCTGTGAAGGAGCTGTGCCTGTCGTGCAAGGATGTCGGTGCCGCACTCGGCGGCCGCATTGAAGCGAAAAGCGGCCTTAACTCGTTGAAAGACACCAACCTCCGCGCGTGGACTCCACAGATGGCCGAGCTGTACGACGTCGATCTGGTCTCGGGACGCCACATCACCGACACCGACCTGCGAGATTCCGCTCCGGTCTGCGTCATCGGGAACGATCTGGTAGACAATCTGATGCCGGGTGTCGACCCGATCGGAAAGGAAATTCGCTGGAACAATACTCCCTGTCAGGTCATCGGGTTGGGCAAAAAAGAAGGCTCGTCGCTCGGCACTTCGCTGGACAACTGGATCATTTTGCCGCTCACCACCTACAACAAGCAAAACGGGAACCAGCAGGATTCCCTCCGTGTGACCTGCCGCGCCGGCTCGGCCGCGAATATTCAAGTCAGCGTCGACGAAGTCCGCCAGATCATGCGCGGCCGGCATCATCTGCCCTACGAAAAGAAAGACGACTTCGCCGTCGAAACCAGCGACTCTTTCCTCGCCTTGTGGAAAGACATCAGCGGCACATTTTTTGTCGTCACCATCGGCATCGCTTCGATTTCCCTGGTCGTCGGCGGCATCGTGATCATGAACATCATGCTGGTCAGCGTTACCGAGCGCACCCGCGAGATCGGCGTGCGCAAAGCCATCGGCGCACGGCGCAGCGACATCTTGATGCAATTCCTGATTGAGGCGTCCACGATCGCGGCGATTGGCGGTGCTCTGGGTGTGATCTTCGGCGTCCTGTTGGCCAAGATCGTGTCCTGGGTTTCACCCCTGCCCAGCGCTGTACAACTGTGGTCCGTTCTGGGCGGCCTGTTTGTGGCGCTAAGCGTAGGACTATTCTTCGGGACTTACCCGGCGTCGAAAGCAGCGAAGCTCGACCCCGTGGAAGCCTTGCGATCGGAGTAACCAACTAGCGCAGATGGCCACTCACGAAAAAGCTTTGTCCGGAACGATCGCGTTCCCGGCGCGTCCGCGCGCGCGAAAAGAGAGCGCGCTGAAGCTCCGCGAGGAAGTCCTCCTGGCGCTAGATACTCTACGCAAGAACCCGTTGCGTTCCGCCCTAACCATCCTCGGAATCGTGATCGGCATCACCACGGTCATCACGGTCAGCGCCATGATCAACGGATTGAATGACAACGTGCTGGCAGGCATCCGTGACCTGGGCTCGGACACCATCATCTGCTACCGCTTTCCGTGGGCCTCTCTCTCCCGTCCGCCATCGGAATGGCTCAATCGCAAAGAACTCCAGCCCGAATGGGCCGAGGACATCGAAAAACTCCCGCACGTCTCCGCGGCCTCGCCGTCGATGCGCATCTTCATGCCGCAATTCGGCGCGGGTACAGCCGATGTTCGCCGCGGCCAATTCCGCTCCAAGAACGTCATCCTGCAAGGGAATTCGCCGTCGATCAATCGCATCTTCGATATGAAGCTGCAATTCGGCCGCGCCTTCGACGAAAACGACACAGAACACCGTTCCCCGGTAGTCATGTTGGGCTACGACACCACCCGAACGCTTTTTCCGGGATCGCCGGCCGACGCCATAGGCCAGGAAGTCACGCTCAACGGACAACTGTTCACCGTCATCGGCACAATGGAAAAGCGACGCCAGGGAATTTCCGGCGGTTCGAACCCGGAAGACAACATCGCGGTAATGCCGGTCACCACGCTCCGCAAGCTCTACCCCAATCAGAAAGACTACGTCCTCTTTGTGAAAGCGGCTGACCCCAAGGTAGTAGGCGAGGCCGTCGAAGAAACGCGAGATCTGTTGCGCCGAAAGCGCCGCCTGACCAGCGACAAACCTGATGACTTTGCGATTTTCACGTCTGACTATTTCCTCGATCTATGGAATAAGATCAGCGGCCTGATCTTTATCCTGATGTTCGCGGTCGCATCGGTCGGCCTGATCGTCGGCGGCATCGGCGTGATGAACATCATGCTGGTCAGCGTCACCGAGCGCACCCGCGAAATCGGAGTGCGCAAAGCCATTGGCGCGAAGCGCAGCAACATCCTCGCGCAATTCCTGATCGAAGCGGTCACGCTCAGCGCCGTCGGCGGCGTGATCGGCGTAATCCTGGGATCCGGCCTGACGCTCGCTCTGCGCTACGGCATCTCCATGCCCGCAACGCTC
>Ga0137412_10004965_pt1 | contig 10634 bp, 11 predicted proteins | sample CZODoug2_1_16fun_FD_122160 | JGI IMG/M metagenome (GOLD analysis project Ga0137412, IMG submission 122160) | Vadose zone soil fungal communities from Angelo Coast Range Reserve, California, USA - CZODoug2_1_16fungal (Hybrid Assembly) | ecosystem: Environmental > Terrestrial > Soil > Vadose zone... | reverse complement strand
GTCTATTTCGTGGAATTGCGTGACGGCTATGTGTGTTCCTGGTGCGAACTCCAAGGGAGCCAACTCATCCTGGTTCCTCATCCGTCGTCAGGGTGCGCCATTCGCCAGTTCAAATACGAAAGCGAAGCTGAAATCGTGGGGCGTGTCACAGGCTTGGCGATGCGGATAGTGCCTCCGGATGAGCCCGCAACTGCCGAGACTGCAAGATTGCCAAAGCGGCCCTGATATTTGAGGCAAAAAAACGAGCGGCGAGCGAACTGCATTCCAATGGGACTGCGATTCTGTAAGGCTGGAGCTTCTCCCAAACGCGAACAAGCTCGGAAGCTGTAGAGCAGTTGGAATCAGCATAAAGCTCAAGTTGCTCGACAAGTTCCTTCACCGAGCACCGAACCAACCGCGTAAACGCTTCACGATGGCAGCTCGCAATAGCCCTTCCAGCGACTCTCTCGCTGAACCGGTAAGCGAGCCCTTCGTGGTGGTACTCCGCCGTATTGTAGTCGCGCATAGAAGCCAAATATATCAGGCGCGCAAAATCCCCACGAATCTTCGCCAGGGTCCGATCCGCCAGATCCCTGCGAGCGGCTTCGACATCCTCGTATTTGAGTTCCCCGAGCATAAGTGTGCTATCAATCTGCCCTTCAGTTCTCCCGTTGCTGTTTCCCCTCTACGAGCTCCACAGTCACTTGAAGACCGGTTGGGAGGACATCCTCCGTGACCTTTCGCAATTGCCCGGCCAACCCCAGTGAATATCCGACAAGCTTTGCGGCACTTGGAGGGCCGCAGACCCAGATGACTATGTGTAGGATTCCGGCCGTGAGTTGAAAAAGAAGAAACGCGAATCCCAGCCTGATTTCGTCCGCCGGCCTGAGCCCAGCGTTTCCGCGGGCGGCTCTGACATGATCCCGAATTGATTGATTAACCGGACCACGTACTGCCCGCAGCCAGTCAAGCGCGAGGGCCGTGCGTTCTTGTCGAAACTGGCGCGCGTTGCGGCGGGACGTTTCACTCGCAACGAAATCCGAATCTTCCGGACCGAAAATCCTTGCGCTCAGGTCAGAATTGAGCGGATCCCATCCAGGAACCGAAGTCCCGTGCCCGGTTCCATCAATGTCTCGGTCGAGATCCCGTTGCCCCCCATGCCTTAAAAGGAGTAAACAAACGCTCAAAATTATCACCGCCACCAGCAGGAAATACGCAAGCGCACTCACGGTCGCATCGCCTTGAGGAGGTGACTGCGCGCTGACCGCACTTTTCTGTTGGTTGCAGCAACCAAAGATTGATAATCGGACTCGAGGCGTGGCTGGGTTATAGGTTTTGGAATCGGGGCGTAGGACCACAAGGTCGCACACCATAGCAGCAGCACAAGAAGGTAGCAGATGGGCTGTATGTACAGCCAAGAACGCTGGAATGCGTCTCCGAGATAATCCCTAAGCGTGAGGTGAACCACGCTAGTGGCGATAAACAGGCCGTAGCCGCGGATTATCCCCTTGAGATTCCGGCCCAGGGGAATCGCGTAAGAGGCAAAGAGAGCAATCAAGCCGATGAGAAGCGCTACCTGCACGATGCGGAGATCCCGTTCCGTTTCTAACGTCGTTTTTCCGGGGATCCAGTTCGGGCTGTTCCATGCTTTCACGAAAATCCTTGTGATTGCCAAAATGAACAGGAAGAGAAGCACGTTGCGTGCCATGCGGACTACGCCCGGGTACCGCGCAAGCGCTACCTTGTATGCTTCCCAAACCACGCAGCACCCGACGAAGAGACTAAAATACTGGCTACTCCAGTACGCGTATCCGTAGGTTTTGGGCAGCAGATAATAGAAAGGAATGAGCGACAGGTCTGAAACCAGGACCCAGCCCAAATAGAGATAGAAAAACCGGTAATGTTTTAGGAAGTTCCCTCGAATTGCCCGCACTAGCAGAGCACTCTCGAGAGCGAGCGCGATCACCCAAAGGGCTGTAGAAAGCATCTTAAGCCTTTTGTAAATTGGTCGAATTGTAGCACAAAAATGGGGAGAGGGCTTTGAATTCCCTCTCCCCGGTAGGAGCCCGTACAGCTACTAGCTTTCGAGGATGTCTTCAGGGGAATAACCGCATAACCCTGCATGGGTCTTTTCGACGCTCAAACGGCTGAGGACTCCATTCCGGCGCCGGCAAAGCCCCAAGGTATTGGCGGAGCCGGCGGAGCGCCGCCATCGGCCCTCAGGACTGTCGATGCGTTGTTGGTCGGCGGCCAGGGTATAGGTGGCGCGGGAGGAGCACCTCCGTCTGCATTGAGATACGGCGAATCGATCACTCCGCTGCCTGTGGGCCACGGAATCGGTGGCGCAGGCGGAGCTCCCCCGTCGGCTCGGATCTGGGCCGAATTCTCTCGCTGACACTGACCTGGAGCAGTTGCCAGCAGAAGCACGGCAGCTACAAACAAGAAGAAGCAGATTCCCTTTTTGCAAAGCATTGTCTTTTTTCTCCTGCAATGAAATTTGGGAGCCCGTTGAGCGGGGACCCGCGCGGTAGGTTACGAGACGTGTGGGAGGGCCTGAGGTAGCGGGTCTGTGCTGGTTGGTTCTCCGAGCAAAATGCGAATTCGCGAGACTCACTAGGGAGAACAAGAACGGTCAGCCGCATCCAATGAGAATGCGAGCGGCACGTCCATCCCCTGGTCCTGCACATGTTTCGACTTTGTTGGTTCGCGGGGATCGAACTCGTTACCGCCAAAACAAAAGATTTAACATCTGTGTGAGCAATGACTTGAATAGCCCCATTTCCCTAGCGACTTCCGGCACGTGTATTGAATAAACAATTTTCCGCCTTCCCCGACGGTGGCCCGACGAAGGCGCAGCTATCTCTTGATTTGCCTCTTGGAGTTCGTCTGGTCGGGACAGCGAGCAAGAACTCAGAAATAATTCGTAATTCGTGTCGGCGGATAGCATCTGCGCTGGCCAGTCCACGGAGGTAACTGAGCATGATTTTGCAGAAGGGGCAGCGATATCGTTGCCAAAATCGACAGTGTGCAGCTCAAATCGAGGTGAAGAGGAGTTTGATCGAGGGAGAATTCAAGGTCAGATGTGGCTGCGGTTCGGAGATGAAGAAGCCTTACAGCCCGCCCGTTCTAGCAAATCGCGACGCCGATCGCGAAGTCCTAGCTCCCTTGTTTGGCACTAGGGTAGGTCCATGAGGGCACGCAGGGTGCCATTGGAGCCGAGACCAAAGGCAAATCCATGCCGGACAACTTAGTAGCGCTCTGTTTCGCCTCTATCTGTGTCCTGATCGGCGCAGTGCTTCTCTACGATGGGGTTTCCACCTCGGATGTAACCCAAACCGCAAGGGTCATCGCTGGGGCCGCGTTTCTTTCACTTGGTCTGATGGCATTGTGGTTTACTATGAAACGCTGGGTGCAATGGAAGAGAGACTACAAGAACGGTGGCAGATGAAGTGGTGAATCCAAAACAAACCACGACGTTTCTTTGATGACACGAAGTGGCCAAGCTCGCGGACAACCTGGAGACAACACGGCGTGCCCGATTCTCTTGCGTCCCCTGCCCGAAGGGGAAGCGGGACGTTTGAGCTTGTGGCAGGAACGCGCAGCTACCTGGGGAGGCGCCGAAAATCTGGAGGGCGACGAGATCCTGTCGACCTCCCGATTGATCTCACCGGAAACGTAAATGCTATTGTGCGCCGCTCGGCCGTTTCAATCCGCCAGGTTCCGAGAGTTGCAGATCACACTTCAAACCCGGGGATGCTGTGCCGTGCATTTTTCTCAACAGTTTCTGGATCTGGCTATCTAGGTTCGAATCCTAGTCTCCCAGCCAATTTTTCTCCCGTCTCGGCTCCGCCGCTCAATCGCGAACTGGAATACGTGCTTCCGGCGCCTTCGGCATTCTTGCAAAAAACATCGCAATGATTCCCATTGCTGCGAGCGCCGAATTCACTTCGAAAGCCAGCTTATAACTGTGGTACAGGTCAAACAGTCTCCCGCCCAGGTAACCGGCCGGCGAGCAAAAAATCGCCGCAAGCAGCAGCATCATTCCGTTTGCCTTTGGAAAAGCCGCCGGTCCGTAGTAATGCCCCGTGACGGTATTAAGGCAAATAAACGTCCAGCCGAACCCCGTGCCGTAGAGTATCGCTGTGCTGTAGGCAATCCACAATGCTTCGGGAGAAACTCGAATCGCCAGGAACGACCCCAGGAAATAGCAAAAGAAGCCCAGCATGAACGCGTAGCGCCCTTCCATGGCGTCCATCAGCCAGCCGCCAATCAGGCGGCCGAAGACGGCCCCCAGGGTGAAGAGGCCCATGGCGAATGCCGCGTCCGCAGGGCGAACGCCTACTCCTGTCAAGTGCAGCAGCCAGTGAGCCGTGAAAAAGAAAAACGGGAATTGGCATGCAATAGCGCCGACGAGAATCATCCAGTACGCAAGCGTTCCGTAGGCCTGTTGAGGCTCCCACGGAAATTTAGAAACGCGGGCACTTGCCGCCGTGGACTTTGCCGATGACGCGGCGCCAGGTCCGCCGTCCACTGATTGGCCCAAGTCTTCCGGACGCTCTCGCACAAACAAAAACGCGACAATCGCGGACACCACAGCCATCCCGGCCACAATCGCCCACGCTTGCCGCCAATTTCCTCCATTCGCCGTCAAGATGCGGTTGATCAGTGGCGCGATAAAAAACCCCGCAAATCCCGATGCCGATAGCGTCACTGCCATGGTTCTTCCCCGATAGCGGCCGAACCATCGCGTGATGGCCGTGGCCGCCGGAATGATCGTGCCAAAGCTGATTCCCGTGGCCGTGAGCACTCCAAATCCCATCCAATAATGCCAAGGTTTCGAAGCGATCAGGGAGAGCCACAGTGCGCCGACGAGAATCAGCACCGAACCGATGCCGAATGTTCTGCGAATCCCCCAGCGCACAATGGAAGCCCCAACAAGAATAGAAGGAATGCCCACGAAGAGGTTTAGGATCGTGAACCCCATGCCGAAGGCGCTCCGACTCATGGGAATCTCTTTCAGCATATAGGTATTGATGACTGCTCCACCGTAAAGGGGAAATCCCATATTGAGGAAATCCAGAAGCCAAAGAAAGAAAACCAGCTTCCAACCATAAAAGCCTCGTTCCGAGGTCATATCTGTTTTTGTCCGTAGCGCGGTTTGCGCGTTCAATTACAGTGCTACTTCAAACAAGGAAGAGCTTGGAGGATAGCAGGTTGTAGGAAATCAGAAAAACCATGAGCATCGAAGATGCGAAGCACTCCGGCGATTACTCGAACGAGGAGCGCGTGAAGCTCTCGCGATCGGCCCGCACATCATCGCCGCGTAATTCGCGCAGCGCATAGGTCACAAATTCGGCGGTGACTCTCTTACGCCAGGTCATGTCAAAGTCCGTGTTGTCCAGGGGCTTGGCAATGCGAGCCGCGAGTTTGGCGGCTTCTTCTACGGCTTGCTGATTCAAGGGGCGGCCCAGCAGCGATTTTGCCGCTTCCTGCGCAGCCAGCGGACGGCAGGCAGCGGAGCCTATTACAATGCGAGCGCTCTCGACCACCTTATCTTTGGAGAAGCGCGCCGCTGCGGCGACGGAGAGTACCGGAAAATCGAAGGAGCCGCGGCGCCGGAGTTTCCAATAAGTGCTCTTCCATCCCTGCAAAGAGTCGAGCAATACTTCCGCCAGAATCTCATCGGGCCGGCGCTTGATGTAGTCGATTCCATCATTATTGTAGAGATCGGAAAGAAGCACTTCGCGCTCTCCCGATTTCGAGACCAGCCGGACGCGAGCACCGAGCGCCATCAGGGCCGGGCCTGTGTCTGTCGAGGAAACTGCCATGCACTTGGAACTTCCCGGTGCGACCCAGCAGGTGGTGCCGTCTTTTTTCAAACAGAAGTTGATCGATTTTCTCCACTCGTAACTTTGATCGTAGTAGTTGCAGCGCGTATCCAGGCAGATGTTTCCGCCGAGAGTGGCCATGTTGCGGATTTGCGGAGTAGCTACGAGAGAAGCTGCTTGAGCCAGCGCTGTCAATCCATTTCTAAAGCGCTGATCTGCCGCTATTTCTGAGAGCGTCAGACATGCACCAAGACGCGAACCGGAATGGCTCAGCTCGATGCCGCTTAAGGATTGGATGTGACGGAGACTCACGAGCGTTCGCGGAACTTGTTGACGGCGTTTCATGTTCGGCAGCAAGTCGGTGCCGCCTGCGAGCGGCATGGCATTGGCTCTCTCGCCGTCCAGAATGCGCGCGGCTTCTTCAAGCGTGCGCGGTGCGCGGAATTCAAAAAGAGGCAGACGCATCATGGCGCGAGCACCTTCTCTTTCTCCCGCCGAGGTTTTTCGCGGCGGGGAACATCGTTTATCGCGTTGCCGTCGCCGCCTTCCCATGGAGGAGGAACACGCAGAGCCTCCGGCCAATTGACGTGCGGAAAATGGGTTGGTCCAAAACGCGGGTCGCGGCCCGCTTTCTTTTCGGCGAGGGCCTTCATGATTTTTTCCGGTGTGACGGGGATTTCATCGATTCGCACACCGACAGCGTCGTAGACGGCATTGGCAACCGCGGGCATGATCGGCAGCAAGGGGCCCTGACCGACTTCCTTCGCGCCAAACGGTCCGCGAGGATCAGGCTCTTCAATCAGCTCAGTAATCACTTCAGGCATGTCGAGCGATGTGGGGCTCTTGTATTCGAGGATTGAAGGGAATTTGTGCACCAGGGCGTGAGAAAGTTTCTTGGGAAGGCGGCGGAACTCCTGCTCTTCCATCAGAGCTTCACCAAGGCCCATGTAAACGCTGCCCTCAATCTGGCCGCGCACCAGCGTCGGATTCAGAGCCCGGCCGATGTCGTGCGCGATCCAAATCCTTGGAACGGTGACCCAGCCAGTCACCGGATTCACTTCGACTTCGACGACGGCTGCGGAATAAGAGTAGGTGGGAGACGGTCCCACGCCGCCGCCTTTGTAAAGCGCGGGAGATTTTGGCGGAGTGTAGGAGCCCACCGTGCCAATCGTGCCGAAACGTGCCTCGGCCAAGCAGACAGCTTCTTGAAAGGTGAGACCCTTTTCCGGCGCGGCGGAATCAAATACACGTTTGCCGGCAAAACGCAGCCGTTCTTTCGGTATTTCGAGTTTTTCTGCAACGGCCTCGGCAATGATCGCTTTTCCGCGTTCCGCAGCTTGCCATGCCGCGTTTCCCGCCATTAGTGTGACGCGGCTTGAATAGGAACCAAGATCCACGGGGCCGAGGTCGGTGTCGCCGGTGAAAAGCCGAATGTCGAACGTGTCGATGCCCAGAACTTCGGCAACAATTCCAGCAAGAACATCGTCCGATCCCTGACCGATCTCCGTCGCGCCACAGAAAATGCTAACGCCACCGCTGCGGTCAAATTTGAGCTGAACTCCGGAGTGCGGCATTTTGTTCCAGTAAATGGGGAGCCCGGCGCCGGTTAGATAGGCGGAGCAGGCCAGACCCACGCCTCGGCCTTCGGGAAGCTTGCGGAATTTTTCCTTCCATCCGGAGACTTTGACGATGCGGCGAATACATTCGGCAAGATTGACGGTTCCAAGGCGGAAGAAATTTGCAGTCACGGCGTTTGGAGATTCCACGATGCGGAGCCGCAAGTCGGCAGGGTCAATCTTGAGCTTTTCGGCGATCTTGTCGAGCTGGACTTCCTGGCCGAAACGCGGTTGAGGAGTACCATGCCCGCGCTTGGGCCCGCAGGGAGGCTTGTTCGTGAAAGTGCGGCAGCCCTGATAGCGATAGCGCGGAACGTGATAGGTGGTGGTTTGCAATGCTCCGGCGTAGAACGTGCTCGCAACTCCGTACGAGCCATACGCGCCGCCGTCAATCAATGTCTGAAGATGCATTCCGGTGATCGCGCCATCCTTCTTGACGCCGGTTTTGAACTTCATCAGGACAGGATGGCGACCACGGTGACAATAGAAAACTTCTTCGCGTGTGAGGCAGATCTTGACAGGCCGATCGAGGATGAGTGCGGCCTTGGCGACAACAATTTCGTGATTGAAGGGATCGCTTTTGCCGCCAAATCCGCCGCCGTTGGGAGTGGCGATCACGCGAATGTGGGCGGCAGGCATCTCCAGGACTTTGGCAAGCGCGCGATGGAGATAATGTGGCGTCTGGGTGCTGGACCAGATGGTTAGCTTTCCATCGGGATCCTTGATCGCGACCGAAGCGTGCTGCTCGATGGGGAGATGCGTGTTTCCCTGAAAGAAAAATGTGTCTTCAAAAACTTCATCGGCCTCGGCAAAGCCTTCTTCAACGTTGCCAAACTCCAGCGCCACGAGTTTATGAATGTTTCCTTCTTCGCCGTATTCGTGAATGCGTGGTTCGGGAGTCGCGAGAGCCTCTTCGGGGTCGGAGATCGTCGTCAAGATGTCATAGTCGACATCGATCAAGTCCAACGCTTCAAAAGCTGTCAACTCTTCGCGTGCGATGACGGCAGCGACGGGATCCCCGACGTGCCGCACGCGGTCGACACAAAGAGCTTGCTCATCCTGGCTGACGGGAAGAATTCCGTATTGGATGGGGAGGTCTTTGCCCGTGAGCACCACATACACTCCGGGATGAACGGCGGCGCGCGAAGTGTCGATCTTACGGATGCGCGCATGAGGATGCGGAGACCGCAACAGTTTACAGTGCGCCATGCGCGGCAAGAAAATGTCGTCAGCAAAACGCGTTTGGCCGGTTACCTTTGCACGGGCATCGACTCTGCGCCGAGGGACGCCGATCACTCGCAGATCGTTTCCATTGGCTTTTGAAGCGCCAGCGGGAGTCGTTCGCGAATCCTTTTCATTCGGCATGGGACCTCCTGAGTGCTCGTTCGTGATTTCGTCCCGCCATTTACGTTATGGAACTCTTTTGGTCAGCGATCTTGACCATCGCGGCTTCCACGGCTTCAAAAATCTGAAGATAGCCGGTGCAGCGGCAAAGATTTCCGGAGATTGCACTGCGAATCTCGTCGCGAGTGGGGTGAAGATTCTGATCCAGCAAAGCTTTGGCAGTCACCAGAATTGCGGGTGTGCAATAACCGCATTGAGCAGCTCCCAGATCGGCAAAAGCATCCTGCAGGGGATGAAGGTTTCCATTTTCTCCCAGGCCTTCGACCGTCAGAACCTGCTTTCCGCCACATTCGAGCGCAAGAACCAGACAGGAAAGCACGGGCTTGCGGTCTAGAAGAACGGCGCATGCACCGCATTCTCCAAGTTCACAGCCGTGCTTCGTACCCGTGTGGCCGAGATCCTCGCGTAGTACTTCCAGCAAAGTCTTGTAGGGTGCGAAGGAGACATCGGTTTCTTCACCGTTCAGGACGAATCTTATCTGTGCCGTTTTTTGTGATTCGATGGGCAGGGTGGTCATGTTCTATCACCTCGCAAAAGTACTATCGGACTGCTCGGCTCTTTCCGTTCTGCTGAATTGATCCACGGACGGCGCGAAGCGGTTTTCTGTCCAGGGAGAGCGGCTGGAGAGCGTCTGGTTTGGCCAGCAAGCCCCGGATCAAATAGTCGGCAAATCTCTCCGCGATTTCCGCCGCGGTCAGCGGTCCTTCCGGGCTGAACCACTGGATGCTCCAGTTCAGACTTCCGAGGATGGCACGCACAGCAAAAGCGGGATCGCAGGGAGCGAATTCACCCGATCGCACGCCCGCCAGGATCAAATTGCGCACGCCTTCTTCATACTTATCGCGCTTGGTCACCAGATAGCGTTGCTTGCGGGGCGGCAAAGCAGTTGTCAAAAGATGCGCAGCGGATCCTTCGACTTCGTCGAGTACGCATCGCAGGTGCGACACGATTACCACGCGCAGCTTGATCGCTGCGCGGGCTCTCATACGGCGAGCCTTGTCGAGCGCGGCGATCATGCGGGCCAAGGAATTGTCCTGGCAAAAGAAAAGAATGTCGTGTTTGCCGTGGAAATAATTGTAAAGATTTGCCGGAGAAAGGGCGGCGGCGGCTGCGATGTCGCGCATGCCGGTCTCTGCGAACCCGCGTACGCGAAACTCCCTCCCGGCGGCGCGCAAGATCTCCAGACGTCGCGCCAGATAGCGCCGCTTGAAAAGGCCGTTGCGCTGATTGTTTGCTTGATGTTTAGGCAGCTTATTCTCCTGTGCACAAACGAGTGGAGAGCCCGCGGCGCCGATCTACCTCACTAGTGTCCCCCTAAGGGGTGCTAATGTCAAAGACCTCTGAACAGTTGTTCAGAAAGAGAACAACTGTTCAGAATATGGCTTGGGCAGAAGGAATGTTCTTGGCAGCGGCGTACTACGGCCGCCCGATTATCTTGGTCGGGTTCCTGACGCGCCGTCCAGACGGCGGAAGCGGCGGGCTTTCATTTCAAAATGCGCGAGCGTGCCCGGTTTTGCCACTTTGACCGTCGGACGCAGCGAAAGCGCCTGGTAGATGGCTTGCTCGACATCCGTGCGCACGTGTTCCGTATCATTGCCGGAGACAACTTCGATCTGCACTTCGAGCTGACGCATCTCCTGCACGCTTGTCACCATAACTCGAAACTCGTCCACGCTTGCAAACTGGCGGATTACGTTTTCGATGGCCGTTGGATAAACGTTTACACCCCGGATAGTCACCATGTCGTCGCTGCGGCCCAGGAGCCCTCCGTCGAAACGCGCGAAAGTACGCCCGCAAGCGCAAGGAG
>Ga0137412_10004963_pt1 | contig 10641 bp, 10 predicted proteins | sample CZODoug2_1_16fun_FD_122160 | JGI IMG/M metagenome (GOLD analysis project Ga0137412, IMG submission 122160) | Vadose zone soil fungal communities from Angelo Coast Range Reserve, California, USA - CZODoug2_1_16fungal (Hybrid Assembly) | ecosystem: Environmental > Terrestrial > Soil > Vadose zone... | reverse complement strand
CCGTATTGATCTTCAGCTGTGCCGAACCGGTGATGTGGATGAGACTCACGAGATTGATATCGACCGTGAGCTCACCGTAGGCGGCAAACCCGTTTTGATCGATGACGGCACCGCCCGACACGTCGAAGCTGCCAAAACTGCCAAGCTTCAGCTTTCCGTCGAAGCCAAGATCGAACTTCTGGTCCGTGATCTCGAGCCGGAAGTCGGCCGCGATCACGAAAGTGCGGACGATGGTCAGATCGGCATGGAAGGTGACGACCAGGTAGAACCCGGCGGTTTGTGCACCAGGCGCCGTGCCGCTGATTGTATAGGTCGCTGAGCCATCCGAATTTGAGGTAAACCGGCTGGCGAACTCAGCCTGCGTCAACGTCAGGCCGCTGATCAGCGTGGAATCGACATCCGGCGAATCAGGGATCGAGCTGTTGCCGAGCAGGAAACCGACATAGTTCGCGGGGATGGTGATCGTCAGATCCTGGCCCGTGGTGTTGAGCAGGAGCCGCGCTCTCGCGTTGAGCTGGATAAAATCGCTCAGCGCGCCGCCCATGGAAACCGAAACCTCGATGTCGGCCGCAACGCCGGCGCGCGTGATCACCAACGCCCCGAGGGCGTTCATGGTGAGGATCTGGTTGCTGCTGCCGATGTCGGGGCCGATCTCGAGGCCTGCGGCGACGAAGGCTTTCAGACCGGATGAATCCGCATCGAACAGGAACAGCCCGGTCATGCGGAATACGTCTTTGAGCTCGATCACGCCGCCGAGGTGAATGCTGACCAGGAAATTGGTGAAGTCGAGTACGACCGGGGCAGCGGGATTGCCGGTATTGATGTTGAAGCCGAAGTCGAGCTTGCCGTCAGCGTTGAAGTCGGCCGCCTGGATGGCGTCCAGATGGGCAGTCGTCTTGAAGGACGTGGAGAGTTTGCCGAGCACTGAGGTGACAGATAGCCCGCCGAGCGGCGGCGCCCCGCAAGCGCCAGCGTCCCCGACCGGCGCGACGTCCAGCGGGTCGGCCGCAGGCGAAGCGCCTTCGCCGAACGTGACGCCCGGCGTCTCGGCGAGCCCACCTCACGTCCCCGTGATCGGCTCGCTGCGGCTGACGCACGCCGCCCGCGCGGCGACGGCGCATCGGCGCGCGCGCCTCTCCCAGCTCGCGTTCGCGTTTGACGCCAGCGCCGCCGGGCGCCTGCGCCTTACGCTCGCCAGGCTCGTTCGCGTCAACGGACGCGCGCGCTGGCAGACGGTCGCGGGCCCCTCGACGATCCTCGCCCGGCGCGGCGGTCAGACGCACCGCATGCGCGGCACGAGGACGCTCGCCGCCGGGCGCTATCGCCTCCAGCTCACGGTCGCCGGCGGCTCGACGCGGTCGCTGAAGTTCAGCGTCGGCTGACCGGCGCGACCCGGTCTTCCGTTGACGACCGCTTTCCGCTGCGCGGACGGCGCGAGAGGTCTACAGTCGCAGTCACTCGTTTCACGACTGCCTGGGGAGGTAGATCGAAATGCGCAAGATGGCAGACTGCCGGCGCTTTGAGAGCGACAACAACTGCACGTTGACGATCATCGGTGAGGAGGACGAGGTCATCGCGACGGCCGCCCAGCATGCGGCCTCGATGCACGGCCACACCGACGGGCCCGAGCTACGCGAGCAGATCCGTGTGACGCTCGAGCCCGAGGACAGTTACGTGATCGGCAGCCGCACGCCCGAACCGTTCCCGAGCTAGCGGCAGCGAAAAACAGCGTCTGCAGCGGATCGCCCGGAGCTTGAGCGCATCGCCGCGGGTGGCTAGCTTGGCCGGTCTATGCCAAGCCGTGCACCCCGGTCTCCGCTGCAGCCCGTGCAGCGCCGGCGGCGCGACGGGAAACAGCCGGTACGATCCTTGCGTGCCACAACGCGCCCGCGGCGCTGCCGGGCCCAAGTTGGACTTACACGGTCGCGTCGATTGCGCTTGATGGGACCGACGCGACCTTCGAGGACCACATGGCGCCGCGGCCGATCAAGTTGGCGCTCGCGCCGCTCAATCTGCATTTGAAAGATGTCTCGAGCGACATGGCCAAGCCAATCACGGTCGAAATCGATGGCATTCTGAATCGCAAGGGGACTTTCAAAGTCAGCGGAACCGCTGCGCCGATTCCGCTCAAGGCGGATCTGCGGGTCGCGACTCAGCGCCTGGATGTTTCATTTGCCGATCCATACGTCAGCAGCAGGCTGAACGCTACGATTACGAGCGCGAACCTGAGCATGGACGGCGCGGTTGGGCTCGCGCAGGAGCACAAGGATTTTTTAGTCAGCTATCGTGGCGACGCGACGCTCGGCAACGTGAAGATGCTGGACAAGCTGACCAACGATCTGTTTTTCAAGATGGCCGCGCTCAACGTGAACAAGATCGATTTCGCGATGGGCAAGGGTCCGCCGAAAGTACATATCGGCGAGGTGGCGCTGAACGATTTTTATTCGTGGATCATTCTCAACGCCGACGGCAAGATGAATCTGAAGGATATTACCGCGAGTCCGCAGGAAGCGCCGACCTCGCTGACGCGCGCCGCGGGAGAGCCGGGCTCGAAGGGCGCAGTGCCGGTACTGCCGACTCCGACCCCGACCGCAATTCCGAGCCCGGCGGCTGCCGCGATGGCTCCTGGGGCGGCCGCGAGTCCGGCGGAAGCTTACAAGGGGCAGCCGATGGACGCCGATATTGAGTTGAGCAAAATCATACTCAAGGGCGGCAAAGTCGATTACACGGATAATTTCATCAAGCCCAACTACACTGCGAACCTGAGCGACATGGAGGGAAAGGTCGGCGCGTTCGGTACGAAATCCACATCGCCCGCGGACGTTTCGCTGGACGGAAAGATCAACGGCAGCTCGCCGATCAATATTGATGGATCTATAAATCCGCTCGCGCCGACTGCGTTCGTCGATATCAAAGCGAAGGCAAACGGGATCGAACTGACTGGACTCTCTCCATACACGACCAAATACACCGGCTTTCCGATCGTCAAAGGCACGCTGACAGTTGACGTTCACTATCTGCTCGACACGGGGAAGCTTACTGCCGAGAATCATATTTTCATCGATCAATTGACGTTCGGCGATCACGTGGAAAGTCCGGACGCGACTAATCTGCCGATTCGGCTCGCGGTTTCTCTGCTCAAAAATTCGAAGGGACAAATCGATCTGCGAATCCCGGTGTCGGGCTCGTTATCGGATCCGCAATTCAGCATCGGCAGCATCATCCTGGGCGCGTTCATGAATCTGATCATCAAGGCCGCGACGTCGCCCTTCACGCTGCTGGCGGCCGCGTTCGGTGGCAACGGCGAGCAGCAAGACCTCGGCTATATCGAGTTCGCGCCGGGGTACGCGACGTTGACGCCGGAGAGTCAGCAGAAGCTGGATACAGTAGCGAAGGCGTTGGCGGATCGAACTGCGTTGAAGCTCAACATTTCGGGGCGGGTCGATCCGAAACTCGACAAGGATGGCTACCGTGAGGCGTCGCTCGAACACAGTATCGAGGAGCTGAGGCGCAAGGACGCGGGAGACAGCGCGAGCTCGGATGGCAAACCCTCGGCGCTATCGAAGGAAGATTACAACAAATATCTGACCAAGGTTTATGGCGCGGGAAAATTTCAGAAGCCACGTGACGTAATCGGCTTGGCGAAGACGCAGCCGCCGGACGAAATGAAGAAACTGATTCTGACCAACACCGAGGTGAGCGACCAGGATTTGCAGCATCTGGCGGACTGGCGCGCGATGGCGGTGCGCGCGTATTTGAGTACGAAACAAGTTGATTCGGGGCGGATGTTCATCGTCGCGCCGAAGCTCGACGCGAGCGGAATCAAAGATCAGGGCAAGACGACGCGAGTGGATTTGTCGCTGCAGTGAAGTGCGTTACCGCTACGCCTCCACATACTCGCAGACTGCTGACGGTTTAGGGATCGGCGCGCCGTCCTGGCGCATGCCGTCGAGGTGGAAGCGAATCGCCTCTTTTATTTCGCGCTCGACTTCCTCGAGGGTGGCGCCGGTGGCAACGCATCCTGGCAGGTCTGGCACATAAGCCGAATAGTTTTTCACGGCCTTTTCGATCACCACTGCGTAGCGCATGTCATCGTCCTCGCTTGATTTGGGCCTGTTTTAAGACACTGTTCAATGTGGCGGGCGCGAGGTCATCGGACGGTTTGCCGGCGACCGTCACGCGCCCGGGCTTTGTGGGATGCTTAAATTGCCGATGACTACCGCGCGTTGCTTCGAGATACCAACCATCTGATCTGAGTATAACAAGGACCTCGCGTACTTTCATTCAACGCTGCCCGGTGCGCGGTTCTAGAGCGTGCCGAGAATCCTGTCTGGAATCGCTCCCCAGGCGCGGCGCTCCTCGTCGTAGGGTGCGTCTTCTAGTTTGGTGGTTTCGCCGAATATCATTGTCGCGCGGCGTGCTTCGATGTATGGCGACCAGGTGCCGATGCTTGCGCAGCTTGGATCGTCTGAGCGCGCGAAGCTCAGCCATGCGTCCTGCATCTGCCCCGCCAATTTTTCCGCGGCTGCGCCGGTGCCGGAAAATGACGACATTCCCGGTAAGTGGTTGGTGCCAAAGACGAAGCCGAGCTCGAGCGCGTGGCAGCTACCGAGCGCACCGCCCATCGCGGGCGACTTCCACGAGAAGAGATAGCTGAAGACGCGCGGTTCGCGGCGTGCCTGAACTTCCGCGAGGCGCACGCCCGGGATGCGGAAAACTCGATCCGTCTCGATAGCGCTGAACAGTTCGGTGGGTGCGGTGGGATCGCCGCGATGCGCGCGCGCTTTTTCGTAGGTGTCGATGATTGCGTCGGCGGACTCCGCGGTGAGTCGCCGGCTGATGCGTGCGCCGAGGCCAGCGCGATCGAGCTTGCGCAGATTGGGATCCATCATCGCGAACAGCTTCCATTCTTCGAGCGTGGAGCCGACCATCACCGCGACATTCGGCGCCGAGCCGTTCGCGACCAGTTCGATCGCGGCATTCGGCAGATGGGTTCCGTCGATCACCGGTTGATAGGCCATCCCGAGCTCAGGATCCGGAGTCTTGCCGTCCGGGAGCAAAGTGCCGGTCAGCAAATCCGCCGGCGACAATGCGCGGAGCGAATCGGCATTGGTCGGCGGGACTTTGAGCTTGGAGAGAACTCGCTCGGCGACGCGATTGGCACGCGCGATTGGCGCGCCGGTGTGACACGCTCCGCTTTGCGCTATCGCTTTGTGGAAGAGACCGCGCGCACTGGGCATCGCGAGCAGCGAGCCGACGCTCATCCCGCCAGCTGATTCACCGAAGATGGTGACGTTGTCCGGGTCGCCGCCAAATTCCGCGATGTTGTCGCGGACCCATTGTAGCGCGGCGATTTGATCGAGCATCCCTTCGCATCCGGTGGAAGGAATTCGTCCGTTGGTTATATCCACGAGGCGCAGAAAACCCAGCGGGCCGAGGCGATAATTGACGCTGACAATTACAACGTCGCCGCGCTTGGTGAGAACCGTGCCGTCGTAAATTCCTTGCGAGCCCGCGCCTATCGTGAATCCGCCGCCATGAATCCAGACCATCACGGGGCGCCGTTTGGCGTCGAGTCCCGGCGTCGATACGTTGAGATAAAGGCAATCTTCGGACTGCTGGTCGTTGATGACCATCGCGGCGAGCGCGCCATTCATCATTTGATTTTGAGGAGAGACCGGGCCGAAGCTCCGCGCGTCGCGGATACCGCTCCAGGAGCCAACTTTCTCGGGCGCGAGCCAACGGAGTTTGCCGATCGGCGGAGCTGCGAACGGGATGCCCTTGAAGACGAACAGTCCGCCCTGGTCGTCACCTTCGAGTTTGCCGGAGCGGGTCGATACGGTCGCGGTCATATGGGTAAACCTCGGTAGATTGGTTGCGGCGATTCTCGCAGGATTCATACGCAGTTCACAAACGGAGACGGTGGTGGTATCCCGAATCAGGATCGGATCGATTCGGCTGCTAGAGTGAAAGTGAAAAAACTATGGCAACTAATCGTCCTCTGAGATTCGGAATACTTGGCGCGGCGCGGATTGCGCCCGAGGCGCTGATCAAACCTGCGCAAAAGTCTTCGGATGCGGAGGTCGTCGCGATTGCGGCGCGCAATCCTGCGCGAGCGCGCGAATTTGCCGACACGCATCATATTCCGCGCGTGCATGCGTCCTATGAGGATCTGGTCGCCGACGCCGACCTCGACGTCATCTACAATCCGCTGCCGAATTCGCTTCATTGCGAGTGGACGATAGCCGCTCTCAGAGCGGGCAAGCACGTGCTGTGCGAGAAACCGCTCGCGTCCAACGCGATCGAAGCGGCGAAGATGGCCAAGGTTGCGGACGAGACCGGGATGATTCTCGGCGAGGCGTTTCACTACCGGTATCATCCGCTGGCCGTACGGGTGCGGGAGATTATCGACAGCGGCAGGTTGGGCAGGCTTAGCCGCGTCGAGGGAAATTTCTCGGTGCCGATTCCGGAAACGAATATTCGCTTCGATTGGAGCCTCGCCGGCGGCGCGACGATGGATTTGGGATGCTACCCGCTCCACATGATTCGCAACTTTTCGCGCCTATCCACCAAGGTGCTTCGCGCGAGCGCGGAGATCGGGCCGAAGAATATCGACATCGCGATGGACGTGGAGCTCGAGCTCGCGGGCGGAGCGACCGCGCGGATGACGTGCTCGATGAAGAAGGACGCGCAACTCGGAGCGTCGTTCCTCGCGCGCGGTGAGCTTGGGGAATTGAAAGTTACCAACCCGGTCGGGCCGCATTGGGGAAATCAGTTGACGGTGAAAATCGGCGCCGATGAGACGAGCGAGTCGGTGGCGGGAGAAACTACGTTCACGTATCAACTGAGCGCGTTTGTGAAAGCGGTTCGCGGCGAGGCAAAGTTTCCGACTGATGGCGCCGAAGGTATCGTGAACATGCAACTTATCGACGACGTGTATCGAGCCGCCGGCCTTCCTCCACGCGCCTCGTAACGCGTATTCCCCGCTACAAATCGTAGCATTTCCCGAACATTTTTCGCCTTAGCATTCGTATGGCTTGAATCGGCTAGACGTAACGGCTAGTTAATTCACTCTATTAGTGACGTTACGTTAAGCTAAGAGAGGAAGATCGGATATGAAGCTAGCGAAGACATTTGTAATGGTTGTTTGTGCAACTCTGCTCTCGGTCGGGGGGATCGGCTCGGCGCGTCAGGCATACGCTCAGGATGCGGCATCAACAGACGTGCAGGGCTGGAGCGCCGGAGGCACTGGAAGTGCGGATCTCGACAGCGCGGCTCAATCGAGTCCCGACGCCCAGGGAACCCCGCTCGCCGTTGGCGGATGCTGGTCAGGCGACGTCATCGACGATCTCGATGGCACCGGAACCGCTTCTTTGACCTTCGTGCAAAATGGGAAGAAGTTTCCGCATAGCAGCAGTCTTAACTTCGACTGGCCGGATACCAGTTACGTGCACGGCGCGATACATGGCACGATAAGTTCGACGGGAATCAAATTCAACGGCAAAGCAGGTAAGGGCTGTCCTTTCCACGGAGTCGGTACAGGCGATGCTTCGTTGATCACGGGAACGGTCACGTTCACGGGAAAATGCGCGAACTTTTTCACAAACGTGAGCTTTTCGATCTCGCCGGGCTGCTAGGCGCTTTCACAAAATTTGAGTAGCGGAAGTGGTCGGGCCTGTTGCGCGTTATGCGTGGCGGGCTCGTCCGCTTTTAGTGCAGACCAATTTTCCGCGTTTCGTGATATAGGCGTCATTATTAACCGGCGCGCGAATGCGGAGGGAAAAATGGCGAGCGAACAACTCAAAAACGTGATCGAGAGAATCAAGTCTCAGCCGCAGAATCCTAGCGCCTCTGTTGAGAAGCGGCGCGCCGCGATGGAAAGGATCAGGGAGCGGGTCGCTCCCGACGTTACTTGCGAGCCGGTCGATGCGGGTGGCGTCCCGGCGGAGTGGATCGCGGCGCCCGGAGCGGTAAAGGACCGGGTGATTTTGTACTTGCATGGCGGTGGATACGTGATCGGCTCGATCAACACGCATCGCGCAATGATCGCGAGAATCGCGCGAGCCTCGAATGCGCGCGCGCTCGCAATCGACTATCGTCTCGCGCCGGAGCATCCGTTTCCCGCGGCGGTTGACGATGCTACTCACGCATACAAATGGTTGCTCGCACAGGGTTACAAACCACAGAAGATCGTCATCGCCGGTGATTCCGCCGGCGGAGGATTGACGCTGGCCGCGTTGATTGCGCTGCGCGATTCAGGCCAGCCGTTGCCGGCCGGCGCCGTGCCTATTTCGCCGTGGACCGATCTTGAAGGCACGGGAGAATCGGTACGTTCGAGAGCTGAGAAAGATCCGATGGTGGCGCAGGACAACCTCGCCGAGTCCGCGAAGCAGTATTACGGCGCGCATGATCCCAAGGATCCTCTGGTGTCGCCGCTGCATGCGAATTTTCGCGGACTACCGCCGATGCTAATCCAGGTTGGTGACGCGGAAATTTTACTCGACGATGCTACCCGCGTGGCCGAGCGCGCAAAACTGGCTGGCGTCGACGTGGAACTCGAAGTCTGGGACGACATGATTCACGTCTGGCACGTGTTCGCGAAGTTATTGCCGGAGGGGCAACAGGCGATCGACAAGATCGGAAAGTTCGTGATCGCGCGAACTTCTTAAGCAGTCAACGCGCGAGCGCGTCGTAGTGAACGTCGGTGAGTTGCTCGGAGACGTCCCAGAGCTTTCTCGCCGACGCGGCATCGCGCGCGGCCGCACTACGTCCGACTTTTTTCGGATGTCCATGCTGCTCGGCGAAGCCGCTGGGCCCGATGTAGTCGCCGCCGTGGACCTCTGGCGAGACGGCAGCATACTCGGTGGGCTCGGCGCCCATCGCAGCGCTTTGCGCAAGATATTTGTTGCCGACCTCGGTGAGATATTCCATTACCGACGATCCTTGCATCCGCGGTCCCACCGCTTGCAGATTGGTTGCCGCATATCCGGGATGGCAAGCGACGCTGAGCAGTTTCGCGCCGGCTGCGTCGGCTCGCCGCTGCAACTCGAGGGTGAACAATAAGTTGGCGAGCTTGCTCTGCCCGTAAGCGCGCCACTTGCTGTAGCCATTGCGCCACTGGAGATCGTCGAAACGTATCTTGCCGAAGCGATGGCCGGTGCTGCTGACGTTGACGACCCTGGCGCCTTGGCTCGCTAGCAAGCGATCGAGCAGCAGGCCAGTCAGCGCGAAATGGCCGAGATGATTGGTGCCGAACTGCATCTCAAAACCGTCGGCGGTGAGACGATAAGGGATCGCCATAACGCCGGCGTTGTTGCATAAAACGTGGAGCGCCTGATGGCGCATATGGAACGCGTCGGCGAAACCGCGGATCGACGCGAGGTTGGAAAGATCGAGCGCCATCACTTCGACGTCGGCAGTCGGCGCCGACGCGACGATCTGAGCGGCCGCAGTCCGCGCCTTGCCGAGATCGCGGCATGCGAGGATGACCTTCGCACGCTTGCGCGCGAACTCGAGCGCGGCCTCGTAGCCGATTCCACTGTTGCCGCCAGTTACAACTATCGTCTTGCCGGATAAATCCGGGATGTCGTCGGCGGTCCAGGCTTTCTGATCGGGCATGGTGCGTAATCCTTTCGGCGGGAGTATATGAGCGCTATCGCACGATTACCAAGCTGCTGCAAATCGCGACCAATTTGAACCGGGAGAAATCGCGGAGAAGAACGATGGCTCAACACGTCACCACCGAGCGCCCACGCGAAGGCGTTGCCGTCATAACGATGAGCAACCCGTCGATCAACAACCACGGATCGTGGATAGGAATCGGCCAGCTTGCAGCCGCGATGAAAGACGCGCGCGAAGCGGGCGCGCGCGTGATCGTTCTCGCGTCGGGGGTCAAGGGACATTGGTTCGAGCATGCGTGGCTGCAGGACCTGGCCGATGCGATCGAGGGCAAGCCCACGACTGGGGAGGGCGTCGCGTGGTACAACGCGCTCCACGAAATCGGCGGGACGCACGTGGTGAGTATCGCGGCGGTGTCGGGAGACTGTTCCGGCGGCGGCGCGGAACTTGGCTGGGCATGCGATCTGCGCATCGCGGAGGAGCAGGCGCTGTTTGCGCAGCCCGAGATTCAGATCGCGCTGACGACTGGAATCGGCGGGACCAGCCGTCTCGCGCGATTGATCAGGCGCAGCGCGACGGCGGAGATGGTGATGCTTGGGCGTCCGATGACGGCGCGGCGAATCTACGAGCTGGGCGGAGTGAACGAGGTTGTGGCGACTGGTAAGGCGGTCGAGGTCGCGCTTCAGTGGGCGAGCATGATTTCGGATCGTCCGCCGAAAGCGCTCGCGGCGCTGAAGCAGATACTGATCGACAATGACGATCTGAAGCTGAGCGACGCGCTCGCCAATGAGCAGCGGCTGTTCCAGTCGGTGGCGAATACTCCGGAAGCGATCCAGACGATGCGCGCGATCCAGCGTCGCTTCGATGCCGGCGAGAGCATCCGCAACGTTTACGGACTTCCGCGCGGTTCCAAGTAGACGCCGTAACTTTTTTGCGCTGAATCGGTTTATAGATCGGCTAATCCAATGACGGAAACGACACAAGATACGAGTCCACGCCGGCGCGCGGCGCTTGCGTTTATCG
>Ga0137412_10004962_pt1 | contig 10641 bp, 9 predicted proteins | sample CZODoug2_1_16fun_FD_122160 | JGI IMG/M metagenome (GOLD analysis project Ga0137412, IMG submission 122160) | Vadose zone soil fungal communities from Angelo Coast Range Reserve, California, USA - CZODoug2_1_16fungal (Hybrid Assembly) | ecosystem: Environmental > Terrestrial > Soil > Vadose zone... | reverse complement strand
TCGAAGTCACCGGCAAGGGCAAAGTTCGCCGCGCCCGTCTCTACTACCTCCGCAACCTCCGTGGCAAGGCCGCCCGCATCAAGCGCGCCGCCCGCGAAGAAGCTCCAGCCGCTGTGGAAACCGCAAAGGCCTAAGTTTTATCAGGCCAAATATTTTCAAGACGCGCCCCGAGCAAATCGAGGCGCGTTTTTATTTGTAACGCCGGCGTCTCGCCGGCGCACTTGCTTTTACTTTACCGAACTTGCCGCCGGTTCGGTTTTCTCCGCCGCCTTCATCCAACGCGGCATCGCAAAACGAAAAAACCTCTCGGCATCCGATTCCAGGCAAGCCGAAACGTTTGGCTCGCCTTTCACTTCCCGCGTAAATCCCTCTTTATCCGCTTCAATCCGCAGCCTGGTCACCGGGCACAGCTTTGGTTCAATCGCATATGCCACGGCCATCGCGTCAAACAACGTCGGCGTTTTTTGTCCCCATTCCTTCGTTAGCTCCGCAAGTTCTCCCGTCAACACAGTCGTTTTACCGAACAGCACGTCCCGCTTCACCTCATCGAGTTTCAGCTGCGTTGAGTCCAGCGGCATCATGAAAATCGGCACACCGCTCGTAAACAACTTCTGCGCTGCCGCAACATCGCACTTTATGTTGTATTCCGCCATCGGCCCGCGGTCCGGCTCGTATCCCAAGTCCCCATAGCCTTTCCGTACTGAACCGCCCATCAACACAACTCTTTTCAATTTCCGAAACGTTGCCGCATCCCGTTCGATCGCTGCACCCACATTCGTCAAGGGCCCAATCGCCACGAGCGTCAATCCGCCGGGATTTTTGCGAATTTCATTCAACAAAAACTCCACCGCGTCCACGCGCGACTTCGCGTCCGGCCCGGCCTCGGCCCAATGCGCTTGCGAAAATGTTGTCAGGCTCTTCGTCGCAATCCCTTCCGCAACCGGAATCCCCGCATGACCCGTTTCCAAAAGCATCCGCCGCACCATGCGCGCCCGCAGCGCCGTATCGCCCCAAGCTGTTGTTACTCCCACAATCTCTACTTCGGAACTCTGCAGCGCCAACCCCAGCGCAAACGCATCGTCCACGTCGTCCCCGATATCCGTATCCAGAATAATTTTCGTTTTTGGTGCCGAACCAACAGATCCAGTCGAATTCGACTGGCCGACACACGGCACGCCACCGATCAACAAAAATCCAACCGTCGCCAGCAAACTCCAAAAAAGTGTTTTACAACAACTCGCACTCTTCATTTTTCACTTTCCTTTTTTATCGCCATCTTTTCTGCCGGGCCTGCATGCTAGAATTCCCGCGGGCACCTTGTCTATCGAACTCTCTTGGCTATGACTCGCCTCTGCTCATCTCGTTTTGAGCGAGCCGCGCGCAAACTCGGCTGGACGCGCATCGCCGGCATCGACGAAGCAGGCCGCGGCGCTCTTTTCGGTCCCGTCGTTGCCGCCGCCGTCATCCTCAATCCCAAGCGCCGCATTGTCGGCCTCGACGACTCCAAGAAACTTCCTCCCGAACGCCGCGGTGAACTCGCGCTACGCATCCGCGAGCACGCCCTGGCCTGGGCCGTTGCCGAAGTTGATTCCTCCCGCATCGATGCCTGGAACATCTATCAAGCCAGCCGCCAGGCCATGACCGCCGCGCTCCAACAACTTTCCGTCGTTCCCGACTATCTCTTGATCGATGCCATGCAGCTCGACATTCTCATCGAACAGAAATCCCTTATCAAAGGGGACGCGCGCAGCGTTTCCATCGCCGCCGCTTCCATTCTTGCTAAAACTCACCGCGATACGCGCCTCGATGAATTCGACACCGATTTCCCCGGCTACGGTCTCGCCCAACACAAAGGTTACGGCACTCCCGTTCACCTCGAAGCCCTCCGTCGTCTCGGCCCTACACCGCTTCATCGCTTTTCGTTTGCGCCCGTTCGCGAATCCATCTGCTGGGCTTCCGGCGCCACGCAAACCCCTCTTCCGCTCGAACTCTAGTTCTTCCTTTTCTCCGCTTCCCGCGCACGATACCATCTAGCCCGCACCGGAAAACTCTTATGAACGCAAATCGCTTCCTCGCTCGCATCGCAAGTTGCCTGCTCGTCGGACTCTCCATTTTTCTTGTCGTCGCGCTGACGCGTCTCACCAGCGCCGCTCATTCCGCAGTGGATCTGGCTCAAATCGCTCCCACTCCACCCATGGGCTGGAACAGTTGGGATGCCTACGGCGAGGCCGTTCCCGAATCTGATGTCCGCGCTTCCGCCGACTTCATGGCCGCAAATTTGAAATCCTTCGGCTGGCAATACGTCACCGTGGACATGGGTTGGTACGTCACCAACCACTCCGTTGGGGTCAACGCAGAAAACGCCGAATTCAGCCTCGACGAATTTGGCCGCTTCACTCCAGCGCCGAATACCATCCCTTCCGCCAAGGACAATGCCGGTTTCAAACCTCTCAGCGATTACATTCATTCACTCGGTCTCAAATTTGGCATTCACATCCTTCGTGGCATCCCGCGCCAGGCCGTAAAACAAAATCTTCCAATCGCTGGCACCTCTTTCCACGCCGCCGACGCAGCCGACACCACCGATACTTGTCCCTGGAATCCTTTCTACTACGGCCTCAAAACGTCCGCACCCGCCGCCCAGGCTTATTACGACTCCATCGCCAGGCTTTACGCCGACTGGGGCGTCGACCTCATCAAAGTCGATTGCATTTCAAGTCACCCATACAAAGGCGAAGACATTCGCATGTTGCGCGAAGCCCTCAACAAATCCGGCCGGCCGATTCTTCTCAGCCTTTCCCCGGGTCCCGCTCCGCTCGAAAAAGCCAAAGAAATGGCCAAATACGCCAACATCTGGCGCATGTCCGACGACGTCTGGGATGTTTGGCAGAGCGACAAGGATTTTCCACAAGGTCCGCGCAATCAATTCGAACGCGCCGCCAAGTGGGCCGCACATTCCGGCAATGGCCATTGGCCGGACGCCGACATGCTTCCCCTCGGCAGCCTTCGCCCAACTCCCGGCTGGGGTGAACCTCGCGAGACCCGCCTCACTCCCGACGAACAACGCACTCTCCTGACGCTCTGGTGCATCGCCCGCTCACCGCTCATCATGGGCGGCAGTCTCGTTGCGCTAAAGGACGACCCCGCCACTCTCGCGCTCCTCACCAATCCCGAAGTTCTCGACGTCGATCAACACTCTGGCCGAAGCCGCGCCGTGACGAACACCGGCACAGCCGCCATCTGGATTTCGCAGCCCACCGCAAGCTCTGCGCACAACGTCGCCGTCTTCAATCTCCAGGACACGCCCCAAACGTTTCATCTCGCTCCCTCTGACTTGGGCCTTCCCTCCGGCTCGTACCAAATTCGCGATCTCTGGCAGCGCAAAGATCTTTCGCCTGCCACCTCATTGGACATCACGCTTGCTGCACACGCTTCCGTTCTCTACCGGCTCACCAAACCTTAACTTTTTTTAGAAAACCTGCCGTCACAAAAATATCGCTACGCACTCCGATTCCTTGTAACGATTCATCTACTTTCCTCACTTTATAACTAGTCCGTTGCGGCCCGGAGCTTGTCCCCATGAATCACTCCCAACACCGAAATTCCGTCTTGAAATCATGCGCCGCGGCCGTTCTGGTTCTTGTCCTGTCGTTCCCCGCCGGCTGCGGAAACGATGACTTTCAGCGCCCCATCCAGCAATTTCAAAGTGCCTCCACCGTCGTGATTAGCGCCGCTCGCCAATCCCTTCAGCAAATGAATGACGTTGAAGAGAAATCCGAGCTGGACCGTCAGATCTTCGAAGCGGAAGCCTTCGACGAATCAAAAATCAAGGCAAAAGACGTAATTTCCGCCGATGAACTGAATGCCCGCGTCAACGCCCTCGATCAACTCACTCGTTATACTTCTGCTTTGGCCGATCTTGCCGCCCTAAAGGCACCCGCTCAAGTCACTCAGAAATTTCAGGATATGGGTTCCGGGTTTAAGACGCTGTCGCAGGACGCTGCCAAGCTTGCCGGTGCGTCGGGAGGCGTGTTCGACAATCCAAGATTTTCTGGCGCCGTTCAGGTTGCCGCCGCCGGAATTGGCGCGATTGTTCGTGCCATCGAAGAGCGCAAAGCGCGACGCGAAATTGAGAAAGAAATTCGCGACCACGATGCCGACGTCAACACCCTCATTAAGCTCATCGGCGACGAGTTGGAAATTGCTTACCAGCGCCGCAAGCAAGCCGAGAGCGAGGAAGGAGTGTTCCTCACGAATTCGCTCAAGCTGGAAATCGCGAAGCCAAAACGTGGCGACCCTGTCCTTCGCATGCTCTTGGGCGATCGCCTTCGCGAATGGCGCAATCGCCAGCCTTTACTCGCCAACGCGGATCCGAAGCCGGGTGTAGATGCCATGCAAAAGGCTCACCAGGCGCTGGTCGCCTATCTCACCGCCGACAGGAGCCCCAAAAATCTTTCCGAGCTGCTGGCCGCTGCCCAATCGTTTGCTGACCGCGTGCAACCCCTCGGTCAGGCCATCGCCGCCCTGATCGGCAACTCTTGAATTAGCAACCCGTGAAATCCCGGAGGACCCATGCCTACTAAAGTTGAAATGGTCACCCAAATCGGTGATGTTCTCACCCAGACTGATGCAATTCTCTCTGCCCCCGATTTTTCCCCCGGCGATCCTGCCTGGCAACAGCTCTTTGCCCTCCGCAAGCATCTCGACGACCAGCAGCGCGACCTTGTCCAGGAAATCATCCAGGACAACACCGCCAGTTTCAATGCTGTCGCAGCGCAGTTGAGCCAGGCTGCCGGCTCCCTCGCGAAGGTCGGCAAGGACATCACCAAAATCGGCAAGATTCTCGATACCGTTTCTGTTGTCGCCTCGCTTATGGACAAAGTGCTGAACTTCGTCGCTTAGTTCGCTCCCCGCCCCCAGTAGCCCTTTACCCCTCTCTTCGCCTTCGTTTCGCCGGTAAGTTTCCTGTCTGCCACGGGGATAACTGCCTGTTCACAACCCCGCTCCGCCTCCGTTGACTCATTTCGTCCCCGCCTGTAGCGTAAAGAATGTGTTGGCCTCTATTGGCCGCGCGCCGGTTGGCCGCTATTACGGTCATCCCTGCTTTCGCAGTTTGCATAGCCGCGCTGAGACCTAGGAGAAAGTCTCGGAGGGAGTCGCTTGGACTCTTTTTCCGAACGTAAGCATGGCCTATAACAAAAGTAAATTCGTCGAATCTGCGCAAAAGCTCTTGAACCAGGGCAAAGTCGCGCAGGCCATCGCCGAATACCAGCAGATCCTTAAGTACGAACCCAAGGATCAGGTCACCCTCATGACCATCGGCGAACTCTACATTCGCCAGGGTGAAACTTTTCAGGCCATCGATTATTTCGAACGCCTCGCGCAGATTTTTGTCGGCGACGGTTTTCTCACCAAAGCGATTGCCGTTTACAAGCGCATTGCCAAACTAGCGCCCGAAGAAATTCGCCCGCTCGAGCGCCTCGCCGATCTCTACGTCCAGCAGGGCGTAATGAGCGAAGCGCGCCCGCTCTTTCTTCAACTTGCGGAAATTCACCTGAAGAATAATCGCCAGCCCGAAGCCGTCTCGCTTCTGAAAAAGCTTCTCCTGGCTGAGCCGGACAATCTGCGCATTCAGATTCGTCTCGCCGATCTTTACCAGGCGATGGGCCAGGGTCCGGAAGCCATTGAGACCTACGTTTCAGCTGCGCAGCGTGCGCTCGCTCGCGCCGACCACGCGGAATGCGAAAAGCTGGCCGATAAAGCCCTGAAGCTCGATCCCCCGAACGTCTCCGCCATTACCGTTAAAGCGCGTTCCTACTCCGCGCAGGGCAATCACGCTCGCGCTGCAGAAGTCTTGAAAAATTTGCCCGGCCTCGAAAAAGGCGGCGAACACGCTGAGTTCCTTCTCGACCTCTACATGAAGTCCGACGATTGGGAAGATGCCACCAAACTTGCTCTTCGCGTCTTCGAAGCCGACGAAAAAAACTTCACGCTCGCCCAAAAAGTCGCCGAGGCCGAACTCGAAGCGGGCCAGGCCGATCGCGCCATGGCTCTCGTCTCCAAGCTCCGTATCCCGATGATTGATGCCGGCGAGCATGACGTTATCTCTCACCTGCTCACAAGCCTCGCTTCTCATATGCCCGGCCGTCTCGAGCCGCGCGAATGGCTCGTGGAGACTTACGGCCGCACCAGCGATTCCTTCCGCCTTCCTGACGCCCTCGCGCAACTTGGCGACGCTCTCTTCGCCGCCAGACAATATCCGCGCGCCAAGGAAATTTTCGAACAGCTTGTTAATCGTCAGCCCGAATCCGAATCTGCAAAACATAAGCTTGACGGCGTCCTTCGCAAAATGGGACTTCTTCCACCTGACCCGACCGCACCCGAGCCGTTCGAAACGCTTCAAGTAGAACTCCAGCAACCTGACGGCCCCAAAGTTCACCGCGACCGTGCGCCCGGTCACGTCGAATCCGATTCGCGCGCTGCAGGCAGCGCCCCCATTTCCGCTTTCATGGAAGAGTCGATCGACGACGACACGCAAAAATTCATTTCGCAGTCGCTCACCGACGTCGACCTCTTCGCCAGCTACGGTCTTACTCAGAAAGCCATCGGCCTGCTCGAAGCCATTCTTCGCCGCGCCCCTGAGCACACACCGACACTCGAAAAATTGTTGGATTTCGTTCTCGGCGCGGGCGATGACCGCCGCACCGCCGAACTCGCCGCCCAGCTCGAACGCATTCATACGGAGCGCGGTGACTCCGCCGGCGCGGACCGCTTCGGAGAACTTCGCCGCCGCTTTCAACGCGCTGCGGGCCTTTCCGACGCGGATCTTTTGGCGTCTCGTGCCGCCGTAACAGAGGATTCCGAGGATGAAGCTTCGGTCGAACAGGAAGCTCTTGCGGCCTCCGAACCTCCGCCTCACGTCGTTGCTGCTTCTCCCGTTTCTCCTTCGGCGGGAGTTCAGGAAGTGGATCTTTCCGACGAATGGAGCGCCATGCTTCAGGAAGCAGCGCCCGCGCCTCCTGCCGCTGCAAAAGTTCCGCCGCCGCGTCCGTCAAAAGCCACCGAGGACAGCTCCGCTGAATTTGAAATTCCCATCGTCATCGATGAACCGTCTCCAGCGACCACTTCGATGGAAGATTTGTCGGCTGAACTCGCGGCTGCCACTCCTCCGATGTCTGCTGATCCGCAAGACGAGCCGATTGCCATTTCCTTCGATGAAGTTCCGGCCGCTACGCAAGCCAAGCCAAAACCTTCGAAATCCGCTCCGCCGCCGCCCCCTGCAACGCCGGAGCCTGAATTCGAACTGGAGCAGGACTACGAACTCGTCATCACTCCGGAGCCGCTCGTCCCTGCCTTCGAACAGAAGCCGCCCGAGCCGCCGCCAGTCGCAGCAAAGCCCGCTGCGTCACTTTCTGCCGATCAATTCCTGGCCGACATGGTCAGCGAAATCGACGAACTCGGCATTGACCAACTCGCTCCCATTTCCTCCAAGCCCAGAGCTGCCGCTCCCGCTCCGCCGCCCCGGCCACCAGTTCAGCCGTCACCACCCAAACCGTTAGCAGCGCCACCGCCTTCGCAGCACTCGGAGGCCGGACCGTTAAAGGAAGTCTTCGATGAATTCCGCGCCGAACTCGGCGAAATGGGCGGCGAAGACGAAGATCTCGAAACGCACTACAACCTCGGCATCGCTTTCCGCGAAATGGGTTTGCTCGAGGAGGCTATCAGCGAATTTCAGAAAGTTGCCAAGGCTACCGACAAGGGAAAAGCCTTCCAATACGCGATGCAGTGCTGCACCCTCCTCGGTCTCGCGTTTATGGAAAAAGGCCAGCCTTCCATCGCTGCGATTTGGTACGAGCGCGCTCTTCACACTCCCGGCGTCGACGCGGAAAGCATTCTCGCCTTGCGGTATGATTTAGGTGTTGCTCAGGAATCGGCGGGCGACATTGAATCGGCGCTGAAGAGTTTTTCTCAGGTCTATGCGGGTAACATTGACTACCGCGACGTCGCCGAGCGCATCGCCTCGCTTCAGAAGCCCGCTCGCTGACCGCCGCCTCTCTGGGCCACACTGATCTTCGCTCATGAACAAAACGCTTCGCGTCATTTTGATTGTCCTCTGCCTGGAGATGGGTGCCTTCCTTCTCTATCTCCCGTGGTCTGACTATTGGGAACGCAACTATTTTCTCGCTCACCTTCCGCAGGCCGTGCGAATATTTCTCCTGCACGCTTCCTTTCGCGGCATCGTCAGCGGCCTCGGCGTCCTCGATATCCTGGTTGCCATCAGCTTGATTCAATCCAACTCAGGTCCATCCCGTGTCCCTCCCCGCTCAGCACCCTGAACCCATCGTTTGTTATGTAACGGATCGCCGCAGCCTTCCCCTTGCGGTCTCCTCGGATGCCATCCCCATGCTCTTGCAAACTGTACAGGCCGCCGCCGCCGCTGGAGTGGACTGGATTCAATTGCGCGAAAAGGATTTGTGCGGCAGGGAATCGTTCCATCTCGCGCAATCCGCCCTACAAGCCATTCGCGCCCGCGCGCCCCGCACTCGCATTCTTATCAACGACCGCGTCGACGTCGCTCTCGCGGCCGGAGCCGGCGGCGTTCACCTCAGTGAAAACGGTTTTTCCGTTCCGGACGCCCGCCGCCTTTGTGCGCGTTTCGAACAGGACTCCGGTAAACGCCTCGATTTCCTCATCGGCGTTTCCTGTCACTCCCTTGGCTCGGCTCTTGGCGCTGCGCGCGACGGTGCGGACTATATTTACTTCAGCCCGATTTTTCACACGCCTTCAAAAGCCTTCTACGGCCCGCCGCAAGGCGTCGAACGCCTGCGCCAGATTTGCCGCGCCGTTTCCATCCCCGTGATCGCCATCGGGGGCATCACGCTCGAAAATGTTGCCTCGTGCTACGCCGCCGGAGCCGCCGGGGCGGCCGCCATTCGGCTTTTCCAGGAATCCGCCGATCTTCCCTCAGTGGTCCGCGCGATGCGCTCGCCGTCTTAGTCCGCCTGCAAGCTTCGTTCCCCATCTCTGTATGTCAATGGAGTCTCGGTTGAGCCAAAACGCGTATGCGTGCTGATGTGACTTTTAAAATCGCGCTAACCCGCAGTCTGCAATTTCTTCCGCGGACTTTTCTTTTCTTGATACAGCCGGTGGTCTGCCGCCTCCAACAGTTCCTGCCCGGTGCGGCCGTCGGCGGGGTACGATGCAACTCCAATGCTCACCCCTAGCACCGGCTCTTCCACTTCATTTCGCAGCCCTTCCTGAATCCGTTGCGCCACTTGTTCCGCCATTGCCGGGTCGGCATCAATCAGAACCAGCGCGAATTCGTCCCCGCCATACCTCGCCGCAATGTCGATCGACCGGCAATGCTCCCGCATCACATTCGCCAGCCTCTTCAACGCTCGATTTCCAGCCAGGTGCCCGTTCCGGTCGTTGATCTGTTTCAGTCCGTCCAAATCAAGCAGCAGCATCGCAAACATGTTGTGAGACCGGTCCGCGCGCCTCACTTCGCGCTCCAATGTGTCCACAAATTCCCGGTAATTCGCCAGTCCCGTCAGCGCGTCGTGCGTCGCTTGATACAACACTTGCTCTTCCGTACGCTTCCGGTCCGTGATGTCCAGCGCCACGCCCAGGCAGCCAATCGTTTCCGCTTCCGGCGAGCGCAACGGTTCCACTTGTATGTCGAGCACCCGGTCATTTCGCGCGTACTCGAATCGCGAGCCGATTCCGCGCAACGCATCAAAGTGCCGCATCACTGGCCCCGATCCGGATTCGGCGCACCGCAGAAACTCCGGTATCGTCCTCCCAACCAGCTTTCCCGACTCAATCCGCGAGAGTTGAAATCCCGATCCCCAATTCGAGGTGATCCGCAATTGCCGGTCGGTCGTCCACAACATGATGGGCATCTGCGCCACCAGCAATCGCAGTTGCCGTTCCGCGGGGGAATCGGTATCGGTCGGCACCAGTGCACGAGCGCTTTCGATCATTCCCGTCACTCGCCCGTCTTCGTTGCGGATCGCCGTCTTCCGCACGGAAACGCAAACGCAGCTCCCATCTTTTTTCATCCGCTCCGTTGTTTCGCTTCGCCGGACCTCTCCTCTCCGCAAATCTTCCAACGTCGCTTCGAGCACCGGCACCTCATATATCGGAACCAGCTGCGCCAGCGACTGCGCTCTCACTTCTTCTTCCGTGTAGCCGTAGAGCCGCGCCGCTCCCCGGCTCCACCTCACGATCTTTCCGTCGCGGCACACTTCCACCACTGCGTCTTCCGAAGACTCCAGATAGGCTCGTAGCAGATGTTCGTCCCGCAGCGGGTCGGGCATGGGCCGTCCGTTTGCGCTGTAACGGGGAAGGCGTTCAGGCGGTTGATTTTTTTTTGCTCGCCGCGCGTGAGAGGGGAGTTGCGGGAGCTTTTCACTGGGCCAACTATCTCGCCCAATTTTTCTTAGTTTATCAGTAGTATTAGCTTAGGCAATTCAATTATTTGGATATACACCCGGCTGGTAACGGAGCGCTATGCGCTCAGCCATCTTCCAATCGGCTTCCACGATTCAGTGTGATCGCAGATCACGCGCAATGTTGCCGTAATCGGAATCGCCAGCACCAGCCCCATGCCGCCCCACACCCATCCCCAAAACAGCAGCG
>Ga0137412_10004960_pt1 | contig 10642 bp, 8 predicted proteins | sample CZODoug2_1_16fun_FD_122160 | JGI IMG/M metagenome (GOLD analysis project Ga0137412, IMG submission 122160) | Vadose zone soil fungal communities from Angelo Coast Range Reserve, California, USA - CZODoug2_1_16fungal (Hybrid Assembly) | ecosystem: Environmental > Terrestrial > Soil > Vadose zone... | reverse complement strand
ATCAGCTACTTCTTCGACTCGATCACCGAGCTGGCGCGGGAAGCACTACGGGTGTTCGTGGAGGCCGACACCGCCCAGCAGCTGGCGCTCGCCGAGTCGCTGCGATCGCGGCACAGTGCACCGGCCGACATTCTTGCCGCGTTCGCTGAGACCGCCGCGCCGCGCAGACCGGAAACCCCCGCTCTGTTCGAGGTGCTTCTACACGCATCCCGCTCGCCTGAACTGCGCGGCGCGGTCACCGAAGCGATCGAGGCCGGCCGACACGTCGCCGAGGCCGCGGCCTGTGCCGGCGGCGCGTCGAACCCCGACAGCGCCGCAATCCTGGCCCTCGCTCACGGCTACGCCCTGCACCGACTCGCCGCACCCGACACCGTCGCCCCCGACGCCCTGCAACGCGGCCTCCGAGCACTGCTGCTCGGCGGCCTGCTCGAACAAGGCCATACCGAGCTCGCCCTGCGGCTGGCCGAGTCCACCGCACAGCCGACCCGCTCGCCAACACAGCCGCGCGCATGAACGCCGACGTGCCAGTGCGCACGGTGGCTTCAGTCAGGGTCGCCAGTCCCTTTGGCGATGGAGCGGAGGCGGTACGCCGTGCACGCGTTGCCCCGGTAGACCTGCGACTCCTCGGACGGGCTCAGCGCGCCGATCGCGTCATGCAGTCCAGCTGATATCGACTCGTAGGAGCCGGCAAGCAGGCACACCGGCCAGTCGGAGCCGAACATCACTCGGTCCATGCCGAACCAGTCCACCACGGAACGCACGAACGGCCGTAGGTCGACCGCCCTCCAGTGGGCCCAGTCGGCCTCGGTCACCATGCCGGACAACTTGACGCTGACATTGGGGAGCCCGGCCAGGGCGGGCATGCGCTCGCGCCACTGTTCATCATGACCGTCGGCGATCCGAGGTTTGGCAATATGGTCGAGCACGAACTGCAGGTCGGGAAACGCAGCAGCGATTTCGGTAGCTGCCGGCAGTTCGCGAGCACGGACCAAGAGGTCGTAGGTGAGCCCACGCGATCGGAGAGCGGCCAGACCGCGCCGGACGTCATTGCGGCACAACCACCGTGGGTCCGGTTCGTCGTGCACCTGGTGCCGGACGCCGACCAGCATACTTCCGCTTGGTCCGCCGAGCAGCGCATCAAGATCGTCGCCGACGGCGGGCGAGGTCAGGTCGACCCAGCCGACAACCCCCAAGACGAAGTCGGTGCGGGCGGCGATGCCGAGGAACTCTCGTGTCTCGGCGGTATCAGAGACGGTCTGGACGAGCACAGTCCCGGCGACGCCCGCCGGGCCCAGTTCGGCGGCCAGATCAGCCGGGCCGAACGGGCGGCGGACGGGGTCCATTGCGGCTCCGGCCATCCAGGGATACACGTAGCGCGTGGGGTCCCAGAAATGATGATGCGCATCGATGCGGCCGGACTTCAAAGTCATCCGGGTCTCCTTCCTCTCGGCTGGTCTCGCGTGCAATGGACCGCTGTCAGCTATTCAGGTATCGGCACATCGTCGCGGAGCAGACCTTCCTCGATGAGGTCGCGCCACAACGTCGGCGGAATGTCGACCTCGAGTAAACCAAGGCTCGTCTCGAGTTCCGCTATTGAGCGAGGCCCGAGCAGAACCGAACACACCCGTGGATGCGCGAGCGGGAACTGCAACGCCGCTGCCGCCAGGGACACACCGTGCCGACGGCACACCTGCTGGAGCAGCCGCGCACGCTCCAAGACCTCGGCGGACGCGGGGACGTAGTCGAAGCGCGCGCCTGCTGAGGGCTCGACGAGCACTCCGCTGTTGAACACGCCCCCGATCACAACCGACACGCCGCGCTCCACACAGGCCGGCAGCAGGTCGTCCATCGCACTCTGGTCGAGCAGCGTGTACCGGCCGGCGACCAGGACCACGTCGAGATCGCAGTGCCGTACCAGCTCAGCCTGCACCGGCGTGCGGTTCATGCCGGCCCCGATCGCAGTCACCGATCCCTCGCGACGGATGGCATCAAGGGCTTTGTAGCCGGTGGTGCTCGCCTCGGTGAAATGCTCGTCCGGGTCGTGCAGATGCAGGATGTCGAATCTGTCCACCCCGACCCGCAACTCGCTCTCGGCCACCGACGTACGGATGCCGTTCTCACTGAAGTCCCACACTGGGCCGGCCGATGGCACATCGCGATAGAACGGCTCGCCGAGATGGTATTGGCTCTCGTCGCGCGGTGCCCCCTCGCGCAACAGACGCCCCACCTTGGTCGACACCACCAACTCCGAGCGCGATAGGCCCACGATGGCATGCCCCACCCGCTGCTCCGCGAGTCCGTGACCATAGAGCGGCGCGGTGTCGATATACCTGATCCCGGCCTCAAGAGCGCGTCGAATAACCGCGATGGCCTCAACGTCCGTCATCGGTTCCAGGAAGTTTCCGAGCGACGCCGTCCCGAGGCCGATCCTTGGCACCAAGAGGTCGGTGGAACCGATCCTGACCGTACCCTTCCAGTCGATCATTCGTCAGCTCCCGGGACAGGAAATTGAGTGGGGTCAAAATAGGCAGTGACGCGTTCGAACTTCTCCCCCCGGACGCGGACTATATTGACCCCACGAATCGGATACTTCTTGCCACGGCGATCGGTGAGAGTCGCCTCCCACTCGAGAGCAGCCTCGTCACCAGAGCGAACTTCGTGGACAATCGTGACATCCAGGCCAGGAAACGTGTCGCCCATACCATCGTAGAACGTCCGGATCTCAGCATGGCCGGAGAGCGGGCCGGTCACCGGATGGAAAACCGCATCCTCGTGAAAATGCGCCAGCACGGCGTCCACACTGCGGCTCTCTTCTGCGCGCCAATAGGACTCCGAAACCTCACGCGGCGTCCCTGACATTCTTTTTTGCCTCCTCTACTTTGGCGAACTGATTCGCCGGATTACCTGCGAAGGATCGACCGCCAGGTACGGCGGAAGACCTCGTCGATTCCTACCGCGAAGATCAGCACCGCCCCCTCGACGATGTTCTGGTAAAAGGTGGAGACACCCAGCAGGTTGAGGCCGTTGTTGAGCACGCCGACGATGAGTACACCGATAATCGATCCGAGGATTGTTCCTTGACCTCCGGTGATCGCCGTCCCGCCAAGAACTACCGCGACAATGACGTCGAACTCGAAACCGGCGCCGGATGTAGGGTCGCCGGTGGCCACCCGAGAGTTGATCAGGATTCCGGCGATGCCCGCGGCAAGCCCGGACACTATGTACAAGATTACCCTGGTGCGATTTACGGGAATCCCCGACAGATTCGCCGCTTCTTGATTGCCACCACTGGCGATCGTCCACCGGCCGAGTACCGTCTTCCGTTCCATGACCAGCATGACAACTGCGATAACCACGAAGATAACCACCGGCGTGGGTATCGAACCAAGGAAGCTCGTCGCGAGGTCGTTGAACTCCAAGGGCACGCCGGTCACCGGTGAACCACCGGCCACCACATTGGCCAGACCGCGACCTATGTACATGGTGCCTAGAGTCGCGATGACGGGGTTGATCTTCATCCCAACCACCAGGCACGCGTTGAGCCCACCGACCACGCCGCCCGCGATGATCCCCACCACGAACGCCCATACCAGCGGCCACTGCGCCTGGGCGGTGAATGTGGCCGCCGTGACCCCCGCCACCGCGACGATCGACCCCACGGACAGATCGAGTCCCCCCGCGACCATGACCGGGGTCACCGCGCACGCCGCGATCCCGACGAACGATATCTGGCGTATCACGTTTGTCAGGTTCTCGGATGACGCGAACTGGGTCGTCGCGAACGACAACCAGATGCTCAACACTATGAGGATGCCGACGTTCATGACCAGGCTCTTGCTGGTCGGTTTGGTGAACCAGTTCTGCAGGTTTGAGCGGGACAGGGTGTCCGCCAGTCCCGTCCCTTGCGGCGCCGCCTCATTCAATTGCGTCATGCTGCCTCCCCATGTGCTGCACGGAGCAGAGCTTCCTCGGTCGCACCGGGGCGGTCGAAAATCGTGCGGACACACCCACGGAACATGACCATAATTCGGTCTGATAGCCCAACCACTTCTGGCAGTTCGGAGGAGAGGAGGAGAACAGCTGTGCCGTCGGCCGTCAGCTCAGATATCAACCGGTAGATCTCTACCTTCGCACCGATGTCGACCCCGACTGTAGGATCGTCCAGGATCAGGATCCGCGAGCCACCCAGCATCCATCGGCCGAGAACGACCTTCTGCTGATTGCCGCCGGACAAGGTCGAGACGATTTGCCCCATTGACGCTGCCTTCAATCGAACCCGGCGCGACATGTCGTCAACGAGTTCCCGACGACGGCGACTACGAATGAAACCGAACCGGCTGTACAACCACGGCCTGCCCGACGTCATGTTGTCAATGATCGACAGCTGGGAGAAGAGCGCCTGCGCACTGCGCTCCTCCGGCACCAGGCCGATTCCGGAACGAGCCACGTTGTAGGGTGTTCTCTTGCGATCAGCTTCCCCCTGCATTTCGATGCTGCCGGACCGAACGGGGTCGGCACCGAAGAGTGCTCGAGCGAGTTCTGTCCGGCCGGAACCGAGCAATCCGAAGACACCGAGAATCTCGCCCGCGTGCAGCTCGAAGCTCACCCCCGACAGGCCTGTGGCCGTCGCTACATCGGTGACCTTCAGCACCACAGATTCGCGAGCATCGGATGACTTGCGAAATACGTGCGAGGCGTCGCGTCCGAGCATCAGGTTAATGACGTCCGCGGTGCTGCTCTCGGACGCCAACCTGGTCCCGACGGTCGTTCCGTCCCGCAGCACGGTAATCCGATCACTCACGGACAGCACCTCTTCGAGCCGGTGCGACACATAGATGATGCCCATGCCCGATTCCCGCAGGTCGAGCAGTGCGCGGTGCAGGTTCTCGACGTCCTCTATTCCCAGCGACGCTGTGGGCTCATCGAGGATCAACAGATGCGCGCGCTGCAAGAGAGCACGGGCGATCTCGACAAGCTGACGCTCTCCCGACCGCAGGCTCGCGGCCGTTCGGTTGAGATCAATGTTTGCGCCCAGCTTCGCGAGCACGCCCTGCACGCTTTCTCTTTGGCCGTCATCACGCAGGAACCCAAGCCGACGCCGCTCTCCTCCGAGGACGATGTTTTGGGCAACGGTCAGCTGGGGCACGAGGTTCGCATGTTGGAAGATGACGCTAATGCCACGGCGCATCGAGTCGGTCCTCGTGCCGAGCTCCACGGGCTGGCCCCGCACCATGATCGTCCCCGAGTCGGGCTTGATCGCACCGGCCAGCGCCTTGATGAGGGTGGATTTTCCGGCTCCGTTCTCGCCGAGGAGCGCGTGAATCTCACCACTACGGACACTAAGGTCTGCTCCACGCAACGCGTGCACGCCGTCGTACCTCTTAGTGAGCCCTTCGACAGCGAGAAGACAGCCACCACCTGTCGAATCCATCACTGGACCCACGGATGCCGTCCCTGGTATAGCCATCGCATCCCGCTCATCCACTCACACACGGCAGATCCTGAGCGGCGAAGTACTCCTCCTTGTTGAAGGCGTTCGCTACGGAACAGTCAGGCGTCAACGGCGTGTCGGGCACGTTCGCCGTGTAGTTACCCTTCGCCGGTATTTCACCGTGGATCACTTTCACCATCGTGTCGATGAGTGTCTTAGCGACTTCCTTCGGCGTCAGGCCGAGCACGGCCATGAGCGGCGTCGACGGGTCAGTGAGCGCACGCAGCTCCTCATCTGTACCGTTGATGCTGAAGAAGTACGCGTGGTCGGGCTTCTTGCCGGTCGCGCCACCGAGACCGGCCGACTTGAAGGCCTGCAGGGCTCCCATTGCCATATCGGAGTTACAGCCGGTGGCGATGTTGAAGCCCTTGTCCCGCTGCAGCACGTCCTCCGTCACTGTCACCGCGGTATTGCGGTCGCCGTTCCCGTTGACCGTCACGATCAACGCGTTAGGCGCGACCTCCTTGACCCCCTGCTCAAAGCCTCCCATCCGCAGATCTGAGCAGATCGACACGCCGGTGATAGTGACGATGAGAACCTTGACCGGCTGCCCGGGAAAGTTCTTCAACACATATTGGGCGGCATCCTTACCGGCGGCGACCGCTTCAGCACGCTCGTCCAGTCCCACATACGGCGCAGTCACCCCCGCCCCGAAGGGGATCCCCCACCCCAGCACCGGAACTCCCCGTGCCTGGGCCTGGCGAACGAGCGGAACTGACACGTTGGCATCGGCCGGCTGGAAGATCACTCCATCCACGCCCTTGGCGAGTAGGTCATCCATCAGATTCGGTGCACTGGTCCCTTTGCCCTGCTGGTTCTCGAAGATCATCTTTATACCGAGGCTGTCCGCATAGGCCTGCATCTGCTTCTGTTGAGCGATCTGATACGCGTCGGTGTCGTACAGGATGTCCCCGATGACGAGTTCATTGATCGCCTTCTGTTGCCTTACCGAGCCGCCGGAATGATTGCTGGCGGTGCAGCCGGCTACGAGCAGCGCGGCGACGAATGACACAAACAGAGCGATGCCCGTTTTTCGGCTCACTACGTACTCCTCCAACTACTGATCGCCTGAAGATCGGTGCCGCATCGGAAGATCCTTACTCGCTCGTGGACCGCGCTTGACGGCACGGTTTGTGCGCTCGTACCGTGCCTGTCACTTCCGGGATGCAGCTATTCAGGCACGTGCGAGGAGAATCAACAACGACGTATCAGAGATACGCACTATCCGTTCTCCGAATACAAGCCTCGCGACCTCCGCGACCGCACCGCAGACCAGGAAAAGAGGCTTGTCGCCCGTTGCCGACCGGCAGCGCACGCTGGATCATGGCTACGAAGGAATCCTTGGAATTCGAGCTTTCACCAGCCCGTCAATCCTGCGCGCGAGTTCCGCCGACACCTGAGATTTGCCACCGTGCGCGGGCCGCCGGATCGATCGCGGTGGAGGCTCCCGGCTCTTGCGGACGTTCGAGGTAACCCTCACGAACGACACTTCGCTCCACGAAAGCGTCCTGTGTCCAAGGGATGAACTCGATGAGTGGCGGCACCTCGGACACGACCGTGCCGACAAGGTGCTGGTGCACTTGCATCATGTCTCCGGCATGCGGCGCGACACGCAGCCCGCGTGCGGCAGCGTGGGAGGCGACCTGGAGCCACTCGGTGACACCGCCGACGCGGGTGGCGTCGACTTGCACCACGCGGAACGCATCCGCTGCGATGAAGCTCGCGAACTGCTGGTAGGAGTAGATACTCTCCCCTGCCGCGATATCCAACGATGTCGCGCGCTGGAGGCGAGCATGCCCGTCGAGGTCGTCGGCATGGAGCGGTTCCTCGACCCAATCCATGCGGGCTTCCTCAAGCACCGGCAGGATGCGCGAGGCCGTGGCAAGATCCCAGCGCTGGTTCGCATCGCACATCAGCGTGAACTCATCGCCTATGCCGCGACGTGCGGCGCGCACCCGACACGCGTCCTCGTGCCAGTCGCTCTTGCCGACCTTGATCTTCACCCTGCGCCAGCCTTGGTCGATCAGCGACCGCAGGTCACGCACCAGGTCATCCTCGGATAGGTTCAGCCAACCGCCGTCACTGTTGTATGCCTCGAGCGCATCGGATGTGCCGCCCAGCAGCCGCCACAACGGAACGTCGGCGCGTTGGGCGGCGAGGTCCCACAACGCGATATCGACCATCGCCAGCGCCATGTGCACGACGCCGGCACGGCCCATCCAGTGCGTAGGCAGCCAATAAAGCCGCTTCCAGATACCGAGAATGTCTTCCGCCGAAGTACCCAGCAGAGCCTCCGAGTAGTAGCGGCCGATCACGTCGGCAAGCAGTTCGGAACCACAATGCACACCCGAAATACCCGTGCCCACCCGGCCATCCGCCGTACGGATCTCTACCACCGGCACTGTCCAGTGCGTCATCGCCGCCGTCGAATCAGCTATAGGCCTTGCGAGCGGTACCGCAAGCGCATAAGTCTCGATTGCGGTGACGACACCGCCATCGTCACCTCGCGGCAGATCACGGACGTCCGGCGATAGGACGCCTCGCGCCTTGGGAACAACCCCCTCCACGGGCACCACGTCTCCTTAACCGGCGCGACGCGGCCTGAGTGAGCCACGTCGGATACATGAGCAACACCATCTAGGGCAACGACTGAGCACGTCAACGACGACTTTCAAATGGATTCGATCTGCTTTACAGATACTCACTGTTCGCGCTGACGCGTAATCCGTCGTCCCTCGTGAGCTGGGAGCTGGCTCCGCCCAGCACAAGAAGATGTGGCGCGTGAGCCAACATTCGCTAAGCGGATCAACCGTATTCGACAGTCGGCGTTGAACCACCCACAGGCATATGGTCTGCCCAAGGTGTACCCGCCACGCGCAACCGCGCTGACCGACGTGGACCTCGAACTGGCCGAGGGCGAGATTCGCGCGCTCGGCGGCATGAACGGAGCGGGAAAGCACCCTCAGCAAGATTCTTGCGGGTAACGAGGCGCCAGCCTCCGGAACGATCGAGGTCGACTCGAACGTCGTCACTTTGACGGACCCAAAGGACGCCGGCGATCTGCAGAACACGATCGCGGCGAACGCGAATGTGCCTAGGGCTAAGTCGGCTGGAACGAGTACCAGAACGGCTAGCTGATGGGCGCGGAGAGCGAGCCGGCCGACGGGTCGCGGCGGTAGTATCGCGGGCAGGCCGATGAGGGCCGGCGGGCGGGGAGGTCTGTGTGACGCTCGATCTCACCTGGTTGCGCACCTGGGTTGAGGTGGTCGATGCGGGCGGTTTCGCACGTGCGGCTGAGCAGATACACCTTTCGCAACCACGCGTGTCAGCCCACATCGCCAATCTCGAGAAAGAGTTTGGGTGCTTACTCATCGAGCGGCGGGTGCGACCCTTGACCTTGACCGACGAGGGCAAGGCGCTCCTGCCGAAGGCACGTGCGGTGCTCGCGGCCGCCGACGAATTACTCACCAGTCGGCACGCTGAGCGGGGAGTGCTCTCCGGCTCGGTAAAGGTTGCGAGCTTCGCAAGCGCGAGCTCCGAATTCTTACCGCAGGTCTACACGCGGTTGAAGGCCGAGCATCCACTCGTGGAGCTCGGTGTGCTCGACGGTGACGTCAATTTCATCGAATCGGCGCTCTCGGAGCGGCGCGTCTCCTTGGCGCTCCGGCCACTACGCCCCGAGCCACGCGACCGCGCGCTCACGGTACGTCCAATGTGGCGCGAGCCTTTCGTTGTGGTGGCCCCCAAGGGACACCCCCTTTTGGAGAACGAGGAGGTGGAGCCAGAGGAGTTGAGTCACTACCGTGTCATCACGATCGGCAATCCGCTGTCGGACTCCCTACTCGGTTACGAGGCCGAGACCGCCCTTGGTGCGAACTACGTCGAGGTTCCATTCGGAACAGTGTCACATCAGCCCACGACACTCGCCGCGATGGTGAGCGCAGGCCATGGTATTGGTGTGATCAACTATCTGGCGGCCATCATGATCCGCCGCGACGAACTTGAGATCCGGCCTCTCTGCCACGTCAACCGCTACCGCGACGTGGGCATCTGGTGGCATTCCGAACGCCCGTTGAGTGCAGCTTCGCAGACGTTCCTGCGCATAGTGCTGGAATCACCGCTTCCGGTAGGGACGGTGCCCGTACCGACGTCCTGAATACAGGATCTCACCGAGCGTAGTGAGGTCGCGCTCCCGCAGTTCCACACAGCTCGGCGGCGGGCTCTTGCTGAAGGTATGGACCGGATCGTTGCGACGCAGGCGGACGTCCGCCGGGGAGCGTCGAACCGCGCGGATGCGCGATCCGGTGATCTCGACGGGGACTTGACACCGGTTGTGCGACGGCGCACCCTTTACTGCAATCGTTTGCAGTCAGGGTGGTCTCGGCGCCGAGCTGGTCCGCTCGCCGCCGCTCCACGATGCCTGGTCACGACACCCATCCATGGCCCGAGGAGGGATTCGATGAGTCTGCGCAATCATTCGCGGTTCATCCGGGCGCTCGGGGCCAGCGCAGCCAGCGCGGTGCTGGTCGCGGGCTGCGCGTCCGGCGGCACCGGCACCGGCAGCCAACTGGTGATCGGCGCGTCGGTGTCACTGACCGGGGATTTCTCCGACTCCGGCAAGGCGGTGCAGCGCGGTTACCAGCTGTGGGCGGACACGGTGAACGCCTCGGGCGGGATCCTCGGCCGCAAGGTCCAGCTGGACCTCGTGGACGATGCGTCCAGCCCGACCCAGGTGGTGACGAACTACCAGAACCTGATCAACAAGGATCGGGTGGACCTGACGTTCGGGCCATTCTCGACGTTGTTGACGATCCCGGCCTCCCAGGTTGCCAAGCGATACGGATACGCCTTCCTGGCCCCGGCCGGGGGTGGACCGAAGATGTTCGAGCAGAACCTGGACAACTACTTCTTCGTCCAGCCGGCGCCGACCATCCAGTCCGGGGACGTGTTCGCCGCGTACGTCCTGAGCCTGCCCGCCGAGCAACGTCCGACCACCGCCGCGTACGCCGAGCTCGACGATCCGTTCTCCTCCCCCATCGCGGAGAACATCCGGCAGAAGCTCGAGGCAGCGGGAATCCGCACCGTGTACAAGCAGGTGTACCCGTCGGAGACCATGGATCTGTCGCCGGTGATGGGCGCCGTCGCCGCGCA
>Ga0137412_10004957_pt1 | contig 10643 bp, 7 predicted proteins | sample CZODoug2_1_16fun_FD_122160 | JGI IMG/M metagenome (GOLD analysis project Ga0137412, IMG submission 122160) | Vadose zone soil fungal communities from Angelo Coast Range Reserve, California, USA - CZODoug2_1_16fungal (Hybrid Assembly) | ecosystem: Environmental > Terrestrial > Soil > Vadose zone... | reverse complement strand
CGCTGGCTCACCGTCGTGGTGATGATGGCCACGATCATGCAGGCGCTCGACGGCACCATCGCCAACGTGGCGCTGCCCAATATCCAGGGATCGCTGTCGGCGACCCAGGAGCAGGTCGCCTGGGTGATCACCTCCTATATCGTGTCGGCGGCCATCGCCACGCCGCTCGCCGGCTTCTGCGCCGTGCGCTTCGGCGTGCGGCGCATCCTGGTGAGCTCGGTGATCGGCTTCACCATCGCCTCCATGCTGTGCGGCGCCGCCCAGACGCTGCCGCAGCTCGTGGCCTTCCGCACCCTGCAGGGCATCTGCGGCGCCGCGCTGGTGCCGCTCAGCCAGACGCTGATGATGGAGGCCTATCCGCGCGAGGAGCAGGGCAAGGCGATGGCGATGTGGGGCGTCGGCACGATGCTGGGCCCCATCACCGGCCCGACGCTCGGCGGCTGGCTGACCGACGAATACAGCTGGCGCTGGGTGTTCTACATCAACCTGCCGGTCGGCATCCTGTGCGCGGTCGGGCTGATGATCCTGATCAAGAACAAGGCGAGCGACACGCCGCGGCCGTTCGACCTCCTGGGCTTTACGCTGCTGTCGATCGCCATCGGCACGTTTCAGCTCATGCTCGATCGTGGCGAGCAGATCGACTGGTTCGGCTCCAGGGAGATTGTCGTCGAAGCGGCGGTGGCCGGCATCGCCGCCGCCATGTTTGTGATCCATATGCTGACGAGCGACCATCCGTTCCTGCCGCGCGACCTGTTCCGCGACCGCAACCTGATGCTGGGCATCATCTTCACGGCCATCACCGGCCTCTTGATGATCGTGACCGCGACCTTGTTGCCGCCCTTCCTGCAGCAGTTGAAGGGCTATCCGGTCTTCACCACGGGCGTCGTCATGGCGCCGCGCGGCATCGGCACGATGATTTCGATGTTCATGGTGTCGCGCCTGATCGGCAAGGTCGACGCGCGATGGCTGATCGCGATCGGGCTCAGCCTGTGCGGCCTCTCGTTGTACGACATGACGCAGTTCTCGATCGACGTCAGCGAAGGACAAGTGATCTGGAACGGCTTCATGCAGGGCATAGGGCTCGGCCTGGTGTTCCCGCCGCTCACCACGCTGGCCTTCGCCACCGTCCCCGCCCGTATCCGCACCGAAGGCGCGGCGATCAACGCCCTGATGCGCAATTTGGGCGCCTCGATCGGCGTGGCGGTGCTGGTGGCGATGCTCGACCGCAACACCCAGATCAACCGCTCCACGCTCGCCGAGTACTTGACGCCGTTCAGCCCGCTGTGGCGGTTCGGCACCACGCCGATCGAGAACGGCATACCAGTCGACCGTGCCAGGATCACCGCGCACATGACGCCGTTCGGCGGCGGCTGGCCGTACGGCTCGGTGCCGGTCGACGACCCCTCGAAGCTGATCGGAATGTGGGGCGAGGAACTCAACCGCCAGGCGTCGATGATCGCCTACCTCAACGATTTCCGCGTGCTCGCGGTCGCGGCGGTGGTCTTCATCCCGCTGCTCTTCTTCATGCGCCGCCAGGCGCAGTATGCGCGGCCGTCGCGCCGCTGACACCGGGACCGCCCGCGCCGCCGGCCTCGAGCGGATCCCACTCTCGTCTCGTGATGCTCCCGCTGTGCCGAGGCACTGAGCCGGCGACGCTGGTATAAGGCGGCATGGGACGAGCCTCCAAGGGCCGGGCGACGGCTGCGGCTGCGCCGGTCGTTATCCTGGTGCGCCCGCAGCTGGGCGACAATATCGGCATGGCGGCACGCGCCATGCTGAATTGCGGCCTGTCGAGCCTGCGCCTGGTGAGCCCGCGCGACGGCTGGCCCAACGCCAAGGCCCAGCGCGCCGCGTCGGGCGCCGATGTGGTGCTGGACAAGGCCAAGGTCTTCGACGCGGTCGGCGAGGCGGTGGCCGACCTCGAACGCGTGGTGGCGACCACGGCACGCAACCGCGAGCTCACCCAGCGCATCGTGACGCCGCGTCAGGCCGCCGCCGAGATGCGCGGCTGGATCGGCAGCGGTGAGAAGGTCGGCATCCTGTTCGGGCCGGAACGTACCGGGCTCACCAACGACGACATGGTGCATGCCGATACGGCCCTCTCGATCCCGCTCAACCCGCAATTCTCCTCGCTCAACATCGCCCAGGCGGTGCTGCTGGTGGCCTATGAATGGGCGGCGGCGGGCGAGGGCACGCCGGCCGAACGCATGTCCGAGCACGCGACGCGGCCGGCGACCAAGGACGAGCTTCTGAACCTGTTTGCCCATCTCGAGCGGGCGCTCGACCAGTCGGGCTTCCTGCGCAACAAGGCCATGCGGCCGGCCATGGTGCACAATCTGCGCGCCTTCCTGCAGCGCGCGGCGATGACGGAGCAGGAGGTGCGCTCCTTCCATGGCGTCATCAAGTACCTGGCCAAACACAAGCACAGCGAGGAGTGAGCATGTCCACCACCGCCAAGGTCTCCTGGGTCGACGGCGCCCTGTTCGTCGCCGAGGGCGGCAGCGGGCACACGCTGACCATGGACGGCGCGCCCGACATCGGCGGCCGCAACCTGGCGTCGCGGCCGATGGAGGTCGTGCTGATGGGCATGGGCGGCTGCACCGCGATCGACGTCGTGGCGATGCTGAAGAAGCAGCGCCAGGATATCGAGGGCGTCGAGGTCTCCCTGGTCGCCGAACGCGCCGACGAGCATCCCAAGGTCTTCACCTCGGTGAAGCTCGTCTACACGGTGCGCGGCCGCAAACTGAGCAAGGCGCTGATCGAACGGGCGGTGAGCCTTAGCGACGAGAAATACTGCTCGGCCACGGCCATGATCAGGAAGTCGGCCGATATCAGCCACGAAGTGGTGCTGGTCGAGATCTAAGCTCTTGAGATCAAAGGAAGAACGCCTGCTTGACTAAACTGCGGCCGAAAGTATGTTCCGCCCTTCTCCGGAGAACGTGGTTGCGGGCCTTTTAGGCCCTCATCCCGCCCCGACAAGCCCGCTCAGTTGGCGGATTGTCGGACCCAGGCCTATCCGGACAACAGCGTCATATGACGCATAACGACGGAGTATCCGCGTGAGCAAACGCGCGCAAGCGAAGTACAAGATCGACCGCCGCCTCAGGGTCAACCTGTGGGGCCGTCCCAAGAGCCCGATCAACAAGCGCGAATACGGCCCCGGCCAGCACGGCCAGGGCCGCCAGAAGCCGACCGACTACCGCCTGCAGCTGATGGCCAAGCAGCGGCTGAAGGGCTACTACGGCTCGGTCTCCGAGCGCCAGCTGCGCCGCTATTATCTCGAGGCCGTGCGCCGCAAGGGCGACACCGGCGAGAACCTGGTCGAGCTGCTGGAGCGCCGGCTGGACGCCGTCATCTACCGCATGAAGTTCGCCATCACGGTGTTCGCCAGCCGCCAGCTGGTGAGCCATGGTCACGTCAAGGTGAACGGCAAGCGGGTCAACATCGCTTCGTACCTTGTGAAGGACAATGACGTGATCGAGCTCACCTCGAAGGCCAGGGAAATGGTCCGGGTGCTGGAAGCCACGCAGACCGCCGAGCGCGATGTGCCGGAATACGTCACCGCCGACCACAAGGACATGAAGGGCACCTACGTGCGCGGACCCAAGCTCGCCGACGTGCCCTATCCGGTCCAGATGGAGCCGTCGCTGGTCGTCGAGTATTACAGCCGCTAGCCCAGGCGCTGCAAAAGCAGAGGCTGAGACGAAAAACCCGCCCTTTTGTGGCGGGTTTTTTGCATAAGAATCTGCCGATAGGAGGCCGGTTCCGACTGTCCGGAGGGGCGGGCTAGGCCTATAATTCTCCCTAGGGGTTGGGGCACTGGAGAGTCTGGGATGAGCATGGTCCGTGTGGCGGTCTTCGCAGTGATCGCGGTTGCGGTCGGCGGGGCGGCTTATGTTTATCGTGATGAGGTCGCCCAGCGACTGGGCTTGGGCGCATCGGCAAGTGCTGCCGAAAAAGGCTCGGCCAGTCCGGCCGCCATGGCGCAGCCACAGGGTCGCCGCGGGCGGGCCAATCCGGCAGGCGCCGTGCCGGTGGTCGTCACATCGGTCGAACCCAAGGCCATGCCGATTATGATCGAAGCCGTCGGCACAGTGCAGTCGATTTCCTCGGTCCAGCTCAAGTCGCGGCTCGACAGCCAGATCATGAAGGTCAATGTCGAGGAAGGCGCACTGGTCAAGGAAGGCGACCTGCTGTTCGAGCTCGATGCGCGCACCCAGAAGGCGCAGCTTTCCCAGATCGAAGCGCAGATTCGCAAGGACCAGGCCCAGCTCGAGCAGGCCAAGCGCGACACGACCCGCGCCGGCGACCTGCTGACCAAAGGCGCCGGCACCGTCGTGGCACGCGACACCAACTTCACGACGCAGAAGGCGGCCGAGGCGCAGCTCGAGGCGGACGAGGCCATGCGCCAGAATATCCTGACGCAGATCAGCTACAGCGAGATCCGCGCGCCGGTCTCGGGCCGCATCAGCTCGATCCCCTACAAAGCCGGCACCACGCTGCGCATCGGCGACAACACCGCCACGGCCGTGCTCGCCACCATCAACCAGGTCGACCCGATCTACGTCTCCTTTGCCATGCCGCAGGTCTTTCTGACCGACCTGCGCGCGGCCATGGCCAAGGCCGGCGTCAAGGTCAACGCGGTGATCGACGACGACCACAAGCAATCGGGCGTGATCGCCTTCCTCGAGAACACCGTCGACGCCAACACCGGCACCGTCACGGCCAAGGCGCGCATCGCCAACGCCAACGAGGGCCTGTGGCCAGGCCAGTTCGTGAAGGTCGAGGTGGTGCTCGGTATCGAGCCCGACGCCCTGTCGGTTCCGGCGGCGGCGGTGCAGCTCGGGACGCAGGGTCCCTACGTCTTCGTCATCAAGGACGGCAACACGGCCGAAGTCCGCCCGATCACCATCAAGCGCACGCAGTACGGCGATTCGGTGATCGGCAGCGGGCTCAAGGCCGGCGAGTCGGTCGTGATCGACGGCCAGCTGCGTCTGGTCAACGGCGCCTCCGTCGCCGTCCGGCAACCCGAGGTCGCCAAGCCGCCGCCCGCGTCAAACGAGCCGCCCAAGCCCGCGCCGCCGCGCGGCTAGCCCGTAATCGGGGTTCTCTGCCATGTCCGCGCTTTGCATTCGCCGCCCGGTGATGACCATCCTGTTGATGGCGTCCTTCATCATCGCCGGCATCTTCGGCTACAAGAACCTGCCCGTCGCTGCAGTGCCGCGTGTCGACTTTCCGACCATCCAGGTGACGGCCCAGCTTCCCGGCGCCAGCCCCGAGACGATGGCTGCCTCGGTCGCGTCGATCCTCGAGCGGCAATTCTCGGCCATCGCCGGCGTGACGACGATGACCTCGACCTCGTCGCTCGGAAACACCTCGATCGTCCTGCAGTTCGACCTCAACCGTAACATCGACGGCGCCGCGCTCGACGTGCAGTCGCAGATCTCGGCGGCCATGCGCCGGCTGCCGGTCGAGCTGCCGACGCCGCCCAGCTTCCGCAAGGTCAACCCCGCCGACTTCCCGATCCTGTTCCTGTCGCTCAAATCCTCGCAGGTGCGGCTGTCGGACATCGACGCCTTCTCCAATCGCGCCATCCTGCCGCGCATCTCGACCCTGCCCGGCGTCGCCCAGGTGCTGATCTTCGGCTCGCAGAAATACGCCGTGCGCGTGCGCGCCAACCTCGACCAGCTCTCGGTGCGCGGCCTGACGCTGAACGAGCTGCAGAACGCCATCGTCAACGCCAACTCGACCAAGCCGCTCGGCGCCATCGCCGATTCGCGCCAGAACGCCATCCTCGACGCCACCGGTCCGCTTACCAAGGCGGCCGACTACATGCCGGTGGTCGTGGCTTTCCAGAACGGTGCGCCGGTGCGCATCTCCGACGTCGCCACCGCAATCGACAGCGTCGAGAACGACAAGGTCGCGAGCTGGCTCGATGGCACCCGCGCCATCCTGCTCGCCGTCTACCGCCAGCCCGACGCCAACACCGTCGAGGTGGTCGACAGGGTGAAGGCGATGCTGCCGGCCATCCAGGTCGAGCTGCCGAGCGGCGTCGAGATTGCCGTGCTCAACGATCGTTCGGTCTCGATCCGCGACGCCATCGAGGACGTGCAATTCACGCTCTGCCTCTCCGGTATCCTGGTCATCATCGCCATCTACTTCTTCCTGCGTAGCTTCCGCGCTACCCTGATTCCCGCCATCGCGCTCCCGATCTCGGTCATCGGTACCTTCGGCGGCATGTATTTGCTCGGCCACTCGATCGACAATATCTCGCTGCTGGCGCTGACCCTCGCCGTGGGCTTCGTGGTCGACGATGCGATCGTCATGCTCGAGAACATCGTCCGCCATATCGAGGCGGGCGAGAAGCCGCTGGATGCGGCCTTCAAGGGCTCGAAGGAAGTCGGCTTCACCATCGTCTCGATGACGCTGTCGCTGGTGGCCGTCTTCATTCCCGTGCTGTTCATGGGCGGCGTCGTCGGGCGCATGTTCAACGAGTTCGGCATGGTCATCAGCATGGCCATCCTGATCTCGGGCATCGTGTCGCTGACGCTCACGCCCATGCTGTGCTCGCGGCTCCTCAAGCCGATCGACCACCATGAGAAGCACAACTTCCTGCTGCGCCTGTTCGAATGGAGCTTCAACCAGGTGACCGCCGGCTATGGCTGGGCCCTGAGGCGAACCGTCCGGATGCCGCGCCTGGTGCTTGCCATCACGCTCTGCACGTTCGTGCTGACCGTCATCCTCTTCCAGGCCATCCCAAAGGGCTTCTTCCCGTCCGAGGATATCGGCCAGCTGAGCGGCGCGACCGTCGGACCGGACGATGCTTCGTTCGACGCCATGGTGGCCCGCCAGAGCGTGGTGGCCGAGATCATCAAGCGCGATCCCGACGTCGTCTCCGTGATGTCCACCGTGGGCGGCGGCAACGCGGCAAGCACGGTCAACTCCGGCCGTATCTTCGTCGCCCTGCGTGAGAAGCCGGAGCGCAAGGCGAGCGCGCTCGAGGTCATGGCTCGCCTGCGCCGGGCCACCGCGAACGTGCCGGGCATCAACATCTTCTTCCAGCCCGTCCTGTCCATCAACATCGCCACGACGCAGACCCGCGCCCAGTACCAGTTCGGCATGCGCTCCAGCGACCTTGCCGCGTTGCGCACCTATGCGCCCCTGATGGAAGAGCGCATGAAGCGCCTGACCAATATTGCGGACGTCAATTCCGATCTCCAGGTGCGGGCGCGTTCGACGGTCATCGACATCGATCGCGATACCGCCTCCCGCCTCGGCCTGTCGATCGACCAGATCCGCCTGCTGCTCTACTCGGCCTATGGCGTGCGCCAGGTCTCGACCATCTACGCGCCCGACGACACCTATCAGGTGATCCTCGAGGTTGATCCCAAATACGCCGATACCAACGAGGTGCTGCGCCGCATGCAGGTGCGCACGCCGTCCGGCGGCCTGGTGCCGCTCGACACCGTGGCCAAGAGATCCGACAAGCCGACGTCACTCACGGTCAACCACATCGCCCAGCTGCCCGCAGTCATGATCTCGTTCAACCTGGCGCCGGGCGTGGCGCTCGGCGAGGCGGTGAAATCGATCCAGGAAGCGGCGGCCGAAGTGGGCCTTCCGGCCCAGATCGCCACCAGCTTCGAGGGCAGCGCCCAGGTCTTCCAGCAGGCCGTCGCCAACCAGGGCATGCTGCTGTTCGCCGCCGTGCTGGTCATCTACATCATCCTGGGCATCCTCTACGAAAACTTCGTCCATCCGCTCACCATCCTGTCGGGCCTGCCGTCGGCCGGCATTGGTGCGCTGATCACCCTGATGCTGTTCGGCATGGATTTGAGCGTCATCGCCATGATCGGCGTCATCATGCTGATCGGAATCGTCAAGAAGAACGCCATCATGATGGTCGACTTCGCCCTCGTGCGCCGCGCCCAGGGCGCGCCGGCCGAGGTGGCGATCGTCGATGCGGCCCTGCTGCGCTTCCGCCCCATCATGATGACCACGACCTGCGCGCTGCTCGGCTCGCTGCCGATCGCCATCGGCGCCGGCGCCGGCGCCGAGTTGCGCCAGCCGCTGGGCGTCACCGTGGTCGGCGGCCTGATGGTGTCGCAGGTCCTGACGCTGTTCATCACGCCGGTGGTCTACATCTGGTTCGACCGGCTGCTGGGCGTGAAGTTCGGCGAGATCCGGATCTTCCGCCGCAGGCGCGACAAGACGGCCCCGCACCCGGCCGAATAGCGGCGGCTGGCCATGACCGACGACATCGGCGCCTTCGTGCCCGGCCCGCGCGTGCGTATCGAGGGCCGCGCCGGCGGGCCGCTCGCTGGCCTGACCTTCGCGGCCAAGGACCTGTTCGATGTCGCGGGCGTGCCGACCGGCGGCGGCAATCACGACTGGCCGACCGGCCGCCCCGCTCCGACGCGGCACGCCTGGGCGGTCCAGACCTTGCTCGATGCCGGCGCCACCCTGATCGGCAAGACCATCACCGACGAGGTCTCGCTCGGCATCCTGGGCGAGAACGCCTTCGACGGCACGCCGGTGAACGTTCGCGCGCCAGGCCGCGTTCCGGGCGGCTCCTCGTCGGGCTCGGCCGCCGCCGTGGCGGCCGGCATGTGCGACACCGCGCTCGGCACCGACACCGGCGGCTCGGTGCGAGTGCCGGCGAGCTTCTGCGGCCTCTACGGCATCCGGCCGACGCACGGCCGCATCGACGTCATGGGCATGCTGCCTCAGGCGCCGACCTCCGATACGACCGGCTGGTTCGCGCGCGATGCGGCGACCTTTGCGCGGGTCTCCGCGGTGATGCTGAGCGAGGTCATCCCGACGGCGCTGCCGGCCCGCTTGATCGTGGCGGTCGATGCCTTCGGCTTCGCCGATGCCGACGTGGCCGCCGCCTTGAAGCCGATGGTGACCCGGCTCGGCGCCCTGCTGGGCGACATGCGCGAGGAGGTGATGGCGCCGCCCGGCCTTTCGGTCTGGGCGCGGGCGCAGCGCACGCTGCAGCCCCATGAGGCCTACACCACGTTCAAGGACTGGCTCGACGAGCGCAATCCGCGCTTTGCCTTCTCCGTCGCCAAGAACCTGGTGATTGGCGCGCTGATCCCCGAGAGCGAGCGCAGCTGGGCCAACCTGATGCGCCAGGAAGCGCGCGGGCGCATCGCGTACTTGCTGCCGGTCCGCACGATCCTGTGCCTGCCGACGACGCCGTTTCCCGCGCCGCTGCGCGGCCAGAGGCTGACGGTGCTCGATCCGCTGCGCGATCGCATCACCTGCCTGTGCGCCCAGGGCGGACTGGCCGGCCATCCGCAGGTCAGCCTCCCGGGGGCGACGGTTGACGGCTTGCCGGTCGGCCTGTCCATCATCGGTCCGCGCGGCAGCGACGCCACCCTGGTGGCCGTGGCGCAGGCATTCGAGAAGGCGGAGAAGACAGCGACGTGAAGGACCTCGAGCCGAACCTCCCGGAAGTCGTCGAGGAGGTCCGTGGACTGTTCGAACGTTACGAGCAGGCGCTGATCGACAAGAACGTCGACGTGCTGGACGCCACCTTCTGGCAGAGCCCGCACACCATCCGCTACGCCATGCACGAGAACGGCTATGGCTTCGCCGAGATCCATGCCCACCGCGTGGCACGGCCGCCGGGCCCCGGCATCAAGGAACGGCGCATTCGGCTGGAGATCCTGACGCTCGGGTGCGACATCGCCACCGTGAACCTCGAATTCAAGATCCGCGACAAGGATCTCGTCGGGCGGCAGAGCCAGACCTGGGTCCGCTTCCCCGACGCAGGCTGGAAGGTGATCGCCGCCCACGTCTCGACAATGGACAAGAAGCCGCTCTGGTAAACAGCAATCCGGTGAGGAAACCATGAATACGCCAGCCCCGCCCAAGCTTGGCAATGTGATCGATGTCGATCCCGCCTGGGTCGCCAAGGTGACGGAGGAGGCGCTCGAGCCCAGCCTGCCGATCGTCGATCCGCATCACCATCTCTGGCAGCGCGCCGGCAACGACTACATGTTCCACGACCTGCTGGCCGACACCAAGACCGGCCACAACATCGTCGCCACGGTGTTCGTCGACTGCCATTCGATGTATCGCAAGGCCGGTCCGGCAGAGCTGCGCTGCGTCGGCGAGACCGAATTCGCCAACGGCGTGGCGGCGATGTGCGCCAGCGGACTCTACGGCAACCTGCGGGCCTGCGCGGCGATCGTGAGCCATGTCGACCTGCGCCTGGGCGCCAAGGCCGGCGCGGTGTTCGACGCCCAGATCGCCGCCGGCAATGGCCGCTTCATTGGCATCCGCTACCAGACCGGCCTCGACAAGGACCCCGGTATCCGCGCGACCCGCACCAACCCGACGCCCGGCCTGATGGCGGACAAGACCTGGCGGGAAGGCTTCCGCGAGCTCGACAAGCGCGGCCTTACCTTCGACAGCTGGACCTATCATCCGCAGCTCGCCGAGGTCGGCGACTTGGCGGCGGCCTTTCCCAACACCCAGATCGTGCTCGACCATGTCGGCGGCCCGCTGGGCTACGCCTCCTACGCCAGCCGCCACGACGAGGTCTTCGCCACCTGGAAGAAGTCGATGGCCGAGCTGGCGCGCCGGCCCAACGTCACCGTCAAGGTGGGCGGGCTCGGCATGGCGATGGGCTGGTT
>Ga0137412_10004956_pt1 | contig 10644 bp, 8 predicted proteins | sample CZODoug2_1_16fun_FD_122160 | JGI IMG/M metagenome (GOLD analysis project Ga0137412, IMG submission 122160) | Vadose zone soil fungal communities from Angelo Coast Range Reserve, California, USA - CZODoug2_1_16fungal (Hybrid Assembly) | ecosystem: Environmental > Terrestrial > Soil > Vadose zone... | reverse complement strand
TCAGGCCGTTGGCCGGAGTGACTGCGCTGAGCGCCGCCGTGTCCCTGACCATCATGTGGTTCGGAATCACGATCTGGGGCCCGGCCGCGGCCTTGATCGGCCAGGTGGCCGGAGAAACCATCAATTTGGGGGGCGTCATCGCCCTGCTGTCGATGGCGTACCACACCGAACGCTCCAATAAGCCTCAATCGAACTGATGATCCTCCGGGTCTTCGCGCTTTGCCACATCGCCGCGCTCGCCGGTGCGTACGGATGCGACGGCGATCGCCGGCAGGCGCCGCCGGTCGCCCTTCCGACCGTTGCCGAGCATGTGACGCTCGACCGCCATATCCTGGTCGACCAATTCGGATATCTACCCGACGAAGCCAAGGTGGCGGTCATTCGCGATCCCCAATGGGGCTATGACAAGAACGATCGATTTGCTCCGGGCGACCGCTATGAAGTTCGTCGGGTAGGCGACGGCACATCCGTGTTCAACACCGCGCCGACGCCATGGAAGGGAGGGGCCATCGACCCGCTGTCGGGAGATCGGGGATGGTGGTTCGACTTCTCTCCGGTGACTACGCCCGGCCGCTACTTCGTCTACGACGTCTCCCGCGACGCGCGCAGCCCAAGCTTCAGCATCGATCCGCAGGTATACCGCGACGTGCTGAAAGCCGCCATGCGGACGTACTACTATCAGCGCAGCGCCACCCCGAAGGTGCAGCCGTTTGCCGACGCATGTTGGGTGGACGATGCGGCATACGTCGGCAGGCATCAAGACACCGAGGCGCGGGACGTCACCGACCGCAACAACGGCGCCAAGGTCAGGGACCTCTCCGGCGGCTGGTTCGACGCGGGCGACACCAACAAATATGTGACATTCGCCGCTCAAGCCGTCCATCAATTGCTGACCGCCTACGGAACGAACGCCGCCGCATTCGGCGATGACTATCGGATACCGGAATCGGGAAACGGAATTCCCGATTTGATCGATGAAGTAAGGTGGGAGACGAATTGGCTGAAGAAGATGCAATTTCCGGACGGCAGCTTCGCACTCAAGGTGGGAGAGTTGGACTATGTAGCCGCGAGTCCCCCGAGTTCGGATCATTCCGAACGCTACTACGTTCCCAGTTGCACGTCGGCGACCATCGCGGGCGCGGGCATGCTGGCGCACGCGGCGTATGTCTTCGGCTCATTTCAGGCGCTGCAAGGCGAAGCGAACGACTTGAGGACCCGGTCGTTGCTGGCGTGGAAGCACTATCAAAGCGTCCAACCCAAGCAGACCGCATGCGACAGCGGCGTGGTGCACGCCGGTCTCGCCGATATCAGCGTAGAGGACCAAGACGGTCTCGCCGTGGAGGCCGCGATTTATCTCTTCGCGCTCACCGCCGAATCCGCTTTCGAGAGCTATATCCGCGCGCACTATAGGGACACGCACGCCTATCATGACATCGGCTGGTCACGCTACAAAGCCGATCAAGGCGAAGCTCTGCTCTTCTATGCTACGTTGCCGAACGCGGATCATGCGCTTTCGCAGAACATCATCGCGGATAAGGTTAAGGATGTGACTGCGGGCAATCACATCTATGGGTTCAATCCGGATGATGATCTGTATCGGGCCTATCTACACGAGGCGCAATACCATTGGGGCAGCAACAATCCGCGCGCAAATTACGGAAACACGAATCTTGACGCCACGAACCACGCTCTGGGATTGCCGGATTCCGCAACCTATCGCACTCGGGCGCTCGGCATTCTTCACTACCTGCATGGCGTGAATCCCTTGGGAATCGTCTATCTCAGCAATATGTATGCCTACGGAGCCAGCGCTTCGGTAAATGAGATATATCACGTGTGGTTCCGCGCAGGGACCCGGTGGAGCGATGCCAGGACCTCGCCCTGCGGACCGCCGCCGGGATACGTCCCGGGCGGACCCAACGCCGCGGCCGCCAAGGACGGAGTACCGCTCCGCCTGTCGCCCCCCACCGGCCAGCCGGCGCAAAAATCGTATCGGGATTGGAACGGCGGTGGGCCCGACGCCTCGTGGGCGGTGACCGAGCCCGGGATCTACTACCAATCGGCCTATGTCCGGCTGTTGTCGGCTTTCGTGAAATGACCGGACAGCGATTGCCGTGATCATTGACGCACGCGACCTTCCCGGCGGCGACGTCCTGCGCGCCGATGTCTGCATCGTCGGAGCGGGCGCGGCCGGAATCAGCATGGCGCTCGAATTGGCGGATACCGCCGTCGACGTGCTGGTTCTCGAATCCGGCGGACTCAAGCCCGAAAAAGCCACCCAGGATCTCTACGCGGGCACGGTCGCCGATGAGCGCCTCCACAGCCCGCCGGACAAGTATCGGCAGCGCCGCTTCGGCGGCACCACGACGATCTGGGGCGGCCGCTGCATGCCCTTGGACGCGATCGACTTTGAATACAGGGATTTCATGCCGAACAGCGGATGGCCCATCGGCCCGACGGCCTTGCTCCCCCATTACCCGAAGGCCAACGCGCTCTGCGAAGCCGGCGACTTTTCGTACACCCAGGCCGGGGCGTTCGATCATGCGTTGCGCCCGATGATCGATGGCTTCGAGAGCGCGCACTTCACCACGGACACCTTGGAACGCTTCAGTTGCCCCACCGATTTCGGCGCCCGCTATCGCCATCGATTGCAGGCCGCTCCGAACGTCCGAATCCTGCTGCATGGCAACGTCACCCGCATCCGGCTAAATGCCGAAGGCAACCAGGTCGAATCGCTGGACATCCGGATGCTCGGCGGCAAAGCGCTGACGGCGGAAGCGAAACAGTTCGTCTTGGCCGCGGGCGGACTCGAGGTCGCCCGTCTGTTGTTGGCCAGCCGCGAGGTGCAGACCCGCGGTATCGGCAATGCGCAGGACCTCGTCGGACGCTACTACATGTGCCATCTCGCCGGAACGATCGGCGCGCTCACCGTCGATCGGCCGCTAGGGTCGGTGTGGAACGGCTACGATGTGTCCGACGAAGGCATCTACTGCCGGCGCCGCATCGCCTTGACGGCCGAAACCCAACGACGGCAACAAATCGGCAATTTCGTCGCGCGGCTGCATCATCCGCGAATCACCGACCCCGGCCATCGCAATGCGATTCTCTCCCTGCTTTTTCTTGCGAAATTCGTGATTCCCTACGAGTACGGCAAGCGCCTGCATGGCGACGACAAGGCGAGTTTCGCTACCTGGATGCAACACGTTCGGAACGTCATGGCGGGCCCTTTCGACGCCGCGGAATTCGCCTGGCACATGTTGAAAGACCGCAAGCTGGCCGAGCGCAAATTCCCGTCGATCATCATCAAACCCAAGGCCAATCTGTTCAGTTTGGACTTTCACGCCGAGCAGCAGCCCAATCCCGACAGCCGGGTCGAATTGATGAGCGACGTGGATGCCCTCGGCATGCCGAGGCTGCGGGTGGACTGGCGATACACGGCAATCGACGTCAAGACCGTCACCCGGGCAATCGCCCTGCTCGCCGCGGACATCGCGCAGTGCGGCGTCGGCACCCTCGCCTACGATCCGGCCGACATCGAGTTTGAAATGACGCGCTATGGCGCCTACGGAGGCCATCACATCGGCACCGCGCGCATGGGCTGCGATCCTAGGTCGAGCGTGGTCGATGCCGACTGCCGCGTACACGGAGTCGGCAATTTGTCGATCGCGAGCGCCGCCGTGTTCCCCACATCCAGCCAGGCGAACCCCACCTTGACGGTCGTTGCGCTGGCGCTGCGATTGGCCGGTCGGCTGCGATCGGCCGTATTAGTCGGATAGCTTCCGGCGTAATCGGGCGCAGGGCTTTTCCACGGTGATGTAGATCGCCCAGGCCAGGGCGATGGATATGGCGAGCGACGCAGCCCCTTGCACGGGCAGGCCCGCATTCGGAAGTGCGCGCGCGATGCCCAGAAGCACCGCCAGGTGCAGCAGATACAAGGAATACGACAGCAGACCGATGAAGACCGCGACACGCGAGTTCAACCAGGCAAAAATTGGCCAATGGTGATAGCGAATGGCGGCGATGAACACGATGGTCAACGCCGCTCCCTGCAGCGAGTAGCGCGCGGTCTCTCGAAAGTTGTCGCCGCGCACCACCAGGCAGCCGACGAGCAGAAGCGCCGCCAACGGCACATAGGCGTATTTCCACCGGCGCTCGTTCAGCGCCACATCGTCGAGGACCGGATTTTTCCAGACCGCGAGGGCGCATCCGAACAAGATCGAGTCGACGCGCGTATCGCTCGCGAGGTACGTACGCACCATCGGCGCGTGGTAGTGGAACACGAGCATCAGACGCCAGGCCAGTACGAATATGCAGATGCTCCACAGAACAAACGCCTGATTGCGGGCCGATAGCCCTGCCTTCTGCAGAGCGATGTAAAACCACGGGAACACGATGTAGAAATGCTCCTCCACCGCCAGCGACCAATAAACGCCCGTCCCGGAGGGTTGGCCCTCGTACCCGTGTCGAATGATCCAATAATTCGTGTACTGGAGGGCCTGAGCGATGACTGCCGGTGGCGACAAGGTTCCGGGAGGATCCACGGCCAGCCCGATCAGCAATGCGCTTAGGAGGACCACATAGAACGGGGGAAGTATTCGCAATGTGCGGCGCAACCAGAAATGACGGATGCTGATGACGCCATTCTTCTCGAACTCGGCACGCAACAGCGTGGTAATCAAGAATCCGCTCAGAAAAAAGAAAATGGTCACGCCGAAGCCGCCGGGCACATAGTGTTCGAGGCCGGCATGGGCCGCGAAAACCAGCAGGAAGCTGACCGCTCGCAACCCGTCGAGCGACGGTATGTGACGCGTCGATTTCGACACTACGGTCGAGGTTTTTCCGGAACGAAGGCCGCCACGGGACGTTGTTCAAAGTGCAGGCGGGGAAGCAGCAGGAAAATGCGCGGCCCACGAACCAAGTACCGCTTCGCCAGCCGGGTCGGGTCGTTCAACAAGCGATAAAGCCATTCGAGTCCCGCGTGTTGAATCCATTTCGGAGCGCGACGTTCGCCCCCGGTCAGAAAATTGATCGACGCGCCGACACAAAGCGCCAAACCGCGCGCTCGTCCCCGGGACTGCAGCGCTTTCGCCAGCATCTCCTGCTGCGGGCAACCGACGGCCAACAGACAAAATCGAAACGGACTTTCATTTTCGACGAAACGCAGACACTCTTCCACCGTGGCGGGATCGTTGATGAAGCCCATGGGCGGATTTAGATGACGCAGCGCCTTGAGTCCATACCGCATCGACAAAATCTCCGCTTGTTCGGCGGTGCCTCCGATCACGACCACCTTATCGTCCGGCGCAATCACGTCGTCGAACAAGCGCGCTGTCACATCGCTGCCGGGACTGGTCGGCAAGCGCAGGCCGGCGACGACGCGCAGCACATAGGCCAAGAACCGGCTGTCGAGCAGAACGAATCCGGCGGTTCGATACAATTCGCGAAACGACGCGTCGTCGCAAAATCGAATCAAATGATCGACGTTCGGGGTAACGGCGTAGGCAAACGTATCGGAACCGAAATTCGCGGCTATTTTCATGAACTGGGACAAATCGCAGTCGCTGAACTGCACCGTCAAGGGCAGCGCGTGTTCAGTCACCGTCGGAAGGGACTTGTCGGTGTTGACCATCGGCTTGCAAGGGTACCCCAGCCTCGAGGCCTCCATGGCCGGTTTCTTGTTATATAACATTTGAGCAAGTTTCAACACAGGCGGCCCCCGGCCTACCGGTTTGGCCGAAACTGCTTCGCCAGCAGTTCCACGCCGATCACGTTGCCGTCGAAGGTGAAGGTTTCCAGGTTCGAGTGCCTGGCTTGATAACGGGCGTAGGGGCGGATTGACAGCCAATGCAGAACTTGATACGTCAGATCCAACGTGGCGAACTGCAGGTGATCGGCACGATCGATCGTCGTAGCACCGTTGGGCGTGCCCGGAAACTTGCTGTCGGTATAGGAGTAACCCGCTCGGACGAGGATCTTGTAGGTGGCCTGGTAGTTCACGGTGGCACCCGCCGACGTGTCGATTTCATTGCCGCCGGTGGTCACGTAGGTATTGAGCGCGCGGCTCACCTGCACGTTGACGGAAGTCTTGGCGGTCATGCTGTGCCGATATACGAGGCTGCCGGTAGCCCCCGACAATCCCGAGTTCGAAGGATCCGCACGGCGGCTATACCCGAGGTTCCCGGTAAAGTTGGTGAGGCCGGAGATCACATAGGTCGCCGCGAAGGCCGCGGTGATTTGGTGATAATTCGGATTCAACGCCAGCGGATCGTGGTTGTATTTGCCGTCCAAATACTCGGCCTCGACGCCGGCGGCCAGATTTGCTACGCCCAGGTACTTCAGTCCCTCGCGAATGGAATCTTCGTGCAGGCTCAAGCCCGGAACATCGTTGCGCGGTGAACTCAGGAGGTGATCTCTTGCAAGGCTTTCCAAACGCCACTCGGGGGTCAGGTTCACATTGACGGACGCGGTTACGTTGTTCTCCGTCTCGAGAATCAGCGTGGTGGACGCCGCCAGGTCCTGAAACTGGACGATGCGCTGTTCATGGCGATACTCGAACAGACCATCGACATTGCGCGCCAGTTTCCAGTTGACTCCGCCGTCGAACAATTCTTCGTTATGATTCAGGTCGGTAAAATTGTCATAATCGAAGTGGCGGAATTCGGCCGTCCCGAAGAACTTTTGCCTGTCAAGGAGATACGTGCCCTCGATGCCGGCGCGGGTGTCAAAGAAGGTATCGGCAAAGGTCGGGCCATTCTTGCCGACGGGGGTTCCGCCGCTCTTGGGTAGATCGAAAATGTTGGTGTTGTGCTCTATGTCCTCCGCCGCATAGGGGGTGAGCACTCCGCCCGCCTTCGCGGCTAGGGGCAATCCCCCCGCCCCCACGGCGCAAACCAACATCAAGGCCGCACGATGTATTGCCCACACGGCACCACGCCTGGGTCTCCTGGTCATGGGGTCAATTTGGACGTATCCCGCTGTTGTTTTCAAGGTATTCGTTCACGATATCGGGCCAGTAACGAAGTCTTTACAACGCGGTTTGTTGGCTAGGACTCTCCCCTCGGGATTATAACATAGGGGCGAAAATACCCTACGCCGCGCCGTCGATTCACCAGCTTCCGCCGACATCCGTCAATCGCTTTGCAGCGTAAAGGGACCCATCCATGGTGAAGTGCTCCCCGTCGAGCATCAGCGGCGATCCGGTCGCGTCGGCGACCGCACAGTAGATGCCGGAACAGAACAAGTCGATCATCGAGACGTATTCCACCCCATGCGATTTCCAGCAATGTCACGAGTAGTGGCGGCGGAATTCGACGCACGCGGCGCACGTAGAAGGACGAATATCGAAAACGAGTCCCGTCGAATTTGATCGACGATCAATCGGGGGGCCGACGACAACAAACGCAATATCTGACGTGTTAAGGAAAACTTAACGTCAACCGTTGCGGGAGAGGGCTCTCGACATTCCGTTCAGCGGACCGTCTTCATTGCCAAAATGATCTGCCCGCGCACCGCTCGGAGCAGGCTGATGTCCTCCGAACTGATCGGTCCCGTTTCCGGCACGTCCCGGCCGACCAGAATGCAGGCGATCGGCGAGTCGCCCGAAACGATGGGAAGAACGATGAAGCTGGCAGTTTGCGGAAAGGCCATGGTGAAATACGGCGGGAGGCGCGATGCGATTTTCGGATCGCGGGCATTCTGAATTTGCAGATCCGACCCGCGCCGGACCGCCTCGGCGAACAGATCCCCCGGCGTGCCGATATCGATTTCCAGGCGACTCGCCTGCTCTTTTGTGACGTCGCCGCACCACAAGCGCGCATGGATTCGCGGCGTGCCCGCTTCGCGCAGCAGCAAGATGGAGCGGGTAAACCCGAATCCGGTGTGCAGACACTCGAGCGCCGTGCGCAAGGTTGCGGTCAAGCCCTGTCCTTGGGCAATCAAGTCGGTGACATCCTGAAGGCGCGACAGGACGAGCTCACGGCTGTTGTCAGGTTTCCCGACGGCGTTGAGTCCACCCGCAACGGGGGCGGAAGCGACGATCACGGTGCCTTCCGGAAATCCCTCGTCGGCTACCGCCGCGGGGTCCTGTATCGCGGCCTTGAACAAGGCACGGACCGGACGTAGTTGCGCATCGGCAGCCGCCATCCAGCGATCGAAACCCTCGGCCGTCACTCCGCCGTCGGCGACGCATTCGCTGCGGACTTCGCCAATCAGGGCATCGCGTTCCGGGCTCTCCGGATGACGCAGGTGCTGCGCGGTCGTTGCCGCCAAGCGGACGATGCGGCCAAGGCGCCGAAGCTGCTTTGATTCGCCCGGAATGGAAGTCCCGGTGCTGAGCGCCACCAGCGTGTCGGGTATTCCCCAGAGCGTCAGGACTTCCTTGGTCAGGGTCTCAATCGACATCCCGAGGACTTCATGGGACGCGGTTACCTCGCTGGCCCCGGCCTCCACCCGCCGCGAGATCGCCACAAAGCGCTCGAAATCAATCATCACCAGCAGCAGCCTGGCGACGTTTCCGAGCAGCGCCGCGATGCCGGCTTTTTCCTTGTTTTCGGGCGCCAGTTGTCGGGACATTTCCCGTGCGAGAAGCGAAGCCTGCAGAGCCCGGATCAGTTCCGCCTTCATTGCAGCCGCCCGCTCCTGGTCCGGGATCTGGTCGACGAACATCATCCCGAGCGCGATCACCTTGACCTGTTCGAAGCCGATTACAACAATTGCCTTGGAAATGGTGCTGACGCCCGAACCCGAGTGGAGCCGGTAGCCGACGCTATTGGCGATGGCAAGAATGCGCTGGGTTAAATGAACGTCCGCGAGGATAACGTCGCGAAGTTCCTGGATGGACTCGTTTTCGGAGTCGGCGATGGCCACGATCCGGGCGATGTTCGTGGCCAGACCCGGCAACTGCGGATGGCTGCGAATTGCATCGAGGATGGCGCCGGCTCGCGGATTCGCTCTCGGGGTGGCGGTCATCGCCCTATTATCGCCCCCCCGTGGGGCTTGACCAGCCGAATTGCGGCGGACCATCGCGCGTTTCCGAGCCGTCTCGGATCCGGTTCCAGCGGCCGACTCATACAATACTCAAGGCGTACTCGCCTCGCCAGCGCCATCCGGCCCTGATCCCGGCAACGGAATCTCGTCCGTTTCCCCCGGAACCGCTCCCATGCGATGATTCGCCCAGTCTTCCGCGGCCTTCCGAATGCGCTCCTTGTTGGAGGACACGAAATTCCACCACAGGAATCGAGGTTCATCGAGCGCCGCGCCCCCTATAACGACGATGTCGCCCCCGGCGGTCGCCCGGAGCCTCACCGTTCGCCCCCTCTCCAGCACGGCGAGTGTACCGCTCTCCACTCGCGTTCCCTCGATCAAGATGTCGCCGCCGATGGCAAGGACGGCGAGTTCCGGAGCAACGCTCGGCAGATCCACCTCGGCATCCGCACCCAGTCGCATCCCGACAAACAGCGTCTCCGACGCGGTCTTCACCGGCGAAGTATGCCCGAACGCGGTGCCCACCAGTACCCGGACCTCGACGCCTTGCTGCGTAAAGCGCGGCAATAGCTCCGCCGCGGCGTGATAAAAACTGGGTTCATCCTCTTCGCGGGCTCGCGGCAGCGCAACCCACAGTTGCAGCCCATGAACACCAAAAGAACTCTGGCGCAGTTCCGCCGGCGTGCGCTCCGAGTGCACGATGCCGCGGCCCGCGCTCATCCAGTTAATGGCGCCGGGTTCAATGCGTTGCACGGATCCCAGGCTATCGCGGTGAACTATCGCCCCGTCGAACAAGTAGGTCACCGTGGCCAGACCAATGTGGGGATGAGGTCGAACATCCATGTTCATGCCGGCCTGGAATTTCATCGGACCGAAATGATCGAGAAAAACGAAGGGTCCCACGGCACGGCAAGCCACCGCGGGCAACAACCGCGAGACGCGAAAGCCGCCGCCGAGATCCTTTTCGTGCCCGCGAATCTGCAAGAACATGGTCAGCCCATCCGGTAAAATTGCAACTTGATAGTGTACGGCATCGAGAACTCGCGCAGGCCCGAGCGGCGAAAGCCTTCCAAGTACTGCCGCAGTTCGGCCGGTCGTCTGACCGGCATTTTGCTCGCAATCCAGTCGAGCAAGAGAGACCGGCGTGGGGTGCCGGTCAAATCATTGAATGCACTGGAAATATTGAACTCTCCAAACCCAAGGATGCGCGTCGGTCGATCCCTCCGATGCGCGGTCCTTTGCCGTCCCTCCCCAACGGTTCATGACCGACGCTACCTGCTGAAATTTTGACCGGCATCCATGTTCGGGCGCAAAATTTGGCTCACCCTCGCGTGGGGCACCGCAAAAAAACTTAACTACCAACGTCGGAGAAGGATTCATATGCATCCACTCAATACCGTCAAGGGCGCCATTACTACCGGTTTCGTGCTCGCCGTGATCATCGGCATTTCGATCAGCGTTTGGAGTGGACTGGGAATCTCGTTCCACCCGGTGCGAATCGATCGGTGGTTGCACATCGTCTCCGGCGTCATGTGGATTGGCCTCTTGTACTACTTCAATGTCGTGCAGACGCCGGGACTCGCGGCCGCGGCAGCCGACAAAGGCGGTCCCGGCGGCGCTGGGATTTCCAAGTACATCGCACCCCGGGCGCTGCTGTGGTTC
>Ga0137412_10004955_pt1 | contig 10645 bp, 5 predicted proteins | sample CZODoug2_1_16fun_FD_122160 | JGI IMG/M metagenome (GOLD analysis project Ga0137412, IMG submission 122160) | Vadose zone soil fungal communities from Angelo Coast Range Reserve, California, USA - CZODoug2_1_16fungal (Hybrid Assembly) | ecosystem: Environmental > Terrestrial > Soil > Vadose zone... | reverse complement strand
TATTATTTACATCAAATTGTTAACCTCTACTTTATTCGAGATTACATGAAATGCCAGTTTCTATCATACACTATATAATAAATAGAATTCGGTGCCAGGAACATATTCACATTTGTTTTTATTTAATAAATTAATTGAATAATTATTTTTATAATAGTATTTTCGAAACGAAATATAACAAGAATGAACATTATGAATGTAATACCCCGATTGAAATTGAAAGTCAAACCAAAAAGAGTTAAAAGATTAACATTTTATTGAATAAACAAAAATTGAATAAAATTTGTAGAAAACTTGACGTATAACAGGAAAACGGTTGAATGAATTCAGTGTAATAATTAGTTGATTTCTAAAGACATAAATTGTGTTACTTTTGATCTCATTTTTGGTAAACATTTAAAAATTACAGTTAAGTGAGACGTCCTTTGCGTACGCAGTTCGAGGACAAGGTTTGCGGTGTCGGCAAAGAGGGCACTGCCGGCCACCCGGGCTCCAAAATAGCCTCCACAGGCATCGCGAGCAGAATCTGTGTCCGCACTGAAGCTCTTGAACACGACGACTGCTTTGAATGATCACATCTATCTGATCCAAACAGATTGAACATAAAAATTCTTCCATTTTATGAAAAACGTATAACAAAATCAAATAAAATTTGAACGAATTTAGATTAACTAAATACATATCCATTATCTCGTGATTTTATAACAATCTAAATTTGAATTGATATTCTTTATTTTAACATCGAATTAGTTAAATTCAGCATACAGTCTATTTATGAGTAGCTAAAATTTTACAAGTAATAAATTTTAAGTTTACTCAACTGTGAGTTACTGTACGCACCCAAATTATTCAAAATATAACCATAACTCATATTTTACACATGGACATATGCAATTTAACTGATACTCGGCATACAACCTATGTATGAGTAGCAATATATTTTTCAATTATCATTTTTCAATTTTACCCAAACCTACCCTCACGTGCAGACCCAAATCACCTTATATTAAGTTAATAATTTATAATTACACTTGGTCATATGCGATTTAACTGATTCTCGGCATACAACCTATGTATGAGTAGCAATATATTTTGCAATTATCATTTTTCAATTTTACCCAAACCTACCCTCACGTGCAGACCCAAATCACCTTATATTAAGTTAATAATTTATAATTACACTTGGTCATATGCGATTTAACTGATTCTCGGCATACAACCTATGTATGAGTAGCAATATATTTTGCAATTATCATTTTTCAATTTTACCCAAACCTACCCTCAGGTGCAGACCCAAATCACCTTATATTAAGTTAATATTTATAATTACACTTGGTCATATGCGATTTAACTGATTCTCGGCATAAACCCAATAAAAAATGTAGGGTTTATAAGTAAAACTAATTAAATTTATATTTTAAATAATTAAATATTAAAAATAAAACAAACAAAAACAATTATGGTTTAAATCATTTTACTGAATGAGGATAAAGCAGGGACTTTGGCCGGCGATTTGAACGCCCGATTTGGCAATTCCGTCAACTGAAAACTCTCGAAATGATGCCCGAACGCGGAGGACCAGTTGTTTTCCGACCAATTCGTTGCACCGAATGGTGGTCTCTTCTCTCACGTCCGACTCCGCCAGTTTTTCGGCTATGTTCCAACCGAACAGCGATGCTACCGACTCACCAAATAGAGTAATGTAGGCCAGAGTGCCATCGTCGGCCAGCACCAAAAACTTGAGGCGAAACGCCAATCCAGTTCCTGAATCGGGGCAAAAAGCGCATGCGGCCCCAACAACAGACTTCTTGCACCGAGTGCACGCGTCGTAGACCAAATTGATGTCGAATGAGTCGACGACTGCTTTGATGAATCCGAAAGCTGCCTTTCCTGCACTTGCCTTTGCTTTCAATTCATCAACCGATTCGAATCGAATGCCTCCAAAAATCTTTTTGGCATAGAGTGGCAAATCGATGTCGTCGGTGAGAACCTTCAGTCCGCTGAATGACTTTGATACCAGTGTTTGCCCCAGATACTGATGGACAGCAAAACGACTCAATTCAATTCTGGCGTTGATCTGTAGGTCCTCATTGCAAAACGGGGGCCAGACGGTCACTCGAATGACCCGCCCGTCCTCTGCCAAGATAAATAATTCCTTTCGGGTAGAGCCCGACTGCTCCCCGAGTAGTGCCGATGTTGAAAGCACACGTCCTTTGGTTGAATTCATCGCTTTGATGGAATGGTTTTGAAGTTTTGCGACCGCTTTGGTTGACTTTTAATCCTCGAATGAGGCCAACTTTCAATTGTTGTTTACCAAGTACTAAAATTTATGTAATGTTTATTTTGAAAAACTATTGTTGATTTCTTTATTTTAAAATTTCTATATAATATTTTCATACTGTATAATTGTCGAAATTTAAAACAAAATATAATAGACTATAAATATATTGTTGTAAAATATTTTGAAAATTTCGAAAATCGGACTAATTTTCTCAAAATATTCCTGAAATTGCAAATTTCAATCTTCTGGATCAGCTTAACTGTCTTCGACATCTTAGCTAATTCTTCACCAAAGTTGCTAACCGAACTCTAGAACCCAAAGGTGGTAGATATTTCAAGTAATATCAATTAATTATACATTTTAGACACATTTACACAATGCCTATAGCAATAAAAGATTTATATTAATTTACTTGATTTTCTATACTTATTGTTTGCCAATCATTATAATATTTACCGTAGAGGTAGTACACAATTATTACTTTAATTACCATTAAATATTGTCTTATTTTCTCATTGTTTATCGGGTGTTATACATGTTTTATTCGCCATTTTAGATATAATATCATTAATTTTTATTCAAATTTCAATAAGTGTTTGTTGTAAAATATTTTGAAAATTTTGAAAATCAGACTAATTTTCCAAAAATATTCCTGAAATTGCAAATTTCAATCTTCTGGATCAGCTTAACTGTCTTCGACATCTTAGCCAATTCTTCACCAAAGTTGCTAACCGAACTCTAGAACCCAGAGGTGGTAGATATTTAAAGTAATATCAATTAATTATGCAATTTGATGACATTTATTTATTCATGTTATAAATAAAAGATAATAATAATTTTTGTATTTACAATTTAGCTTTGATTAAAAGATTTTGAAAATAAGTACTAATTTGAATTAGCAATAAACAAACTATTTTATTGCATTACAACCAGAATCGGCTTGTGGTCGCTGGCCAATGATTCACCTGTGAATGCGCCGACCATCTGCACTGAGGAAAAGACAAAATCTATTTGGTTTCCAAAATTATTGGTCGAAACTCCTCTTTCTCCGATAAAAACCAAACCTTTTCTGAGCAGAATTTGCTCCAATATCTGTCCATTCGGTGAATCCAACTTGATGTTGAAATCTCCGAATAAAACCAATTGTCTGGGAGAAGAGGCCAGCTCGCTCACTAGCAGATCCAATTGATGTAATGCCTCGGCTTTAGGGCATCCGGGTGAGCAATAAACAACCATTAAGGTCTTGCCAGCGAACACAAATACCAAATACTCAATATGGCCATCGCTGGGCAGTATGACGTCGCCCCGGATAGACCCTTCGAACAACTGTTCACGACCAAACTTTGCGAATAACGCTATGCCATGAGGCCGCGATATCCCAGCAGCGATTTGCGCCAACACACCGAACCCGTGGATATTAATTCCCGCCGTGTGTGTTTCAACCAAAGCCAACAGGTCAGCTGAGGAACTGTTTGGACCGCACTCGAGATCCAAACGACGACTTGGCAAAGACTGGATGTTCTGATAAAAAACTGTGGTCGCTCCTGCCGGCAAGTCCAGGTCCCGCAAATACTTTAGTCCAAACTCAAGTTGCGCCGATGACTGTAGTCGCGCCAATTCCCTCTCAATAGGATGGTCCACGGAGCGCCTGGGAGCCAATTTCAATGTGTCACCGGTGAGAAATAGACCGGCCGATGTTCTGGCACGGCTGCAGGCGGTATACATCTTTGCCAACTCGTGCTGTTTTCCCGCGTACACCACTACTTGGTCGTAGGTCTGTCCCTGGGCCTTGTGTATAGTAATGGCCTCAGCTGGTACTAATGGAAACTGTCTTCGGGATACACTCACAATTCTAGCGGTCGTCTTCGTATTGATGTCCCGAACCACTTGCTCAACTGGTGTCAGAGCTCTATCGCCAATCAAGCGCGGTGGAAATAATGATCGAGCTTTTTGGCCAATTTGGTCCAATTCGTACTCAATCCACAGTACCCGTGGGACTTGTATATCATCAACAACCGCGAGATCAATTCTTCGGAGAATTCCAGTGGTGCCGTTGACCAGACCATCCTGGAGATCGATGTTGGCCGTAATCATATACCTGATGCCTATCTTCAAAACGACCACTTTAGGCAATCCGTAGGTTTGCTGAGTAGGCAATTTCCTCACTCTAAACAGCGCCTGTTCGCGAATTCTTCCCGACATTTGATTGGTTGTGTAATCACGGGCCTCGCTTTTGATCTCAATTTCTGGCGACCGCTTTATTGAGTCTTCATTGTGACTGTCGACCTGGGCGTTCGTCGGAAAAAGCCGAATTGCCGACACTGGCAACAAAGCGCTCCCCTTTGGAAAAAGTCGCGACTCCATTAGCGAAATGTCTTCAATGTCCTGCTCTCCAGTCGCCAAATGCGTCAGTGCTTTGGCAAAACTCAGGTCACCTCTTTGTCGCATTAGTTCGTCTAAGCGATAATACCGAAACAGGTGCCAAAGCTGCGGACCGGCGAGCACTGAGTAGTCGCACATCGACGCGGACTGAAACACGTAGTTGTCTAACACCGGCCGTAACTGATTGAAATCGCCAAATGTTACAATGGATATCCCGCCAAATGGACGATCGGATCCAAATATTTGCTTCAGTTGGTGATCGATCTTACGGAACGTCTTCGCTCCAACCATGGACACTTCGTCGATGATTATAACCTTTAGTTTCCAGAATTTGTTTCGAAGCGAGCTCTTCCTATCGGCACTCAGTCCTGTTAGCTGGGAGTTTTGACTGACTGTGATTCCAAGCCCTGAATGGATTGTTGTCCCACCAATATGGAATGCGCTTTTCCCCGTCGGTCCTAGAAGCAATACTTGAATTTTTTCGCATTCTTCTGGAAATTTGAATGCATACCAGCGTATCAACGACTGATACAGGGCTGATATCAGTACGCTCTTTCCAGTCCCAGCGCCCCCGGTGACAAAGTGATAGAACGGCTCCGCACTCGTCTTCACGATGTTCATCGTCCCCAAGAGGTACCTTTTCTGCTTGTAGTTCAAGCACCGGACGAGATCCAAATACTTAGTGTCTACGAGCAGGCGAGGACCGGCGAACGATCCGGCGCTATTGTTATTCTCTGATGTTGTCTTTGTTTGCCCGAATTCGTCGCCAATATTAGTAGACGGCTGCTGCAGGTCGTAAACAGCAAACTCGCCCTCAATTACGTGGTCCTCTTGCTCCGCCAGTTCTGCCCGTTGTTCGGCATCGATCTGCTCCTGAAGGCTCAAGTAGTCGTTGGATGGATTTTCGACATACCTGCGCTCGCATTCTTCAATCACGTCGCGATGTTCAGCGAATTTCATACTACAATCAGTCCGTATTAGTTCCGACTCTTCGTCACGCCATGGAAAGTACAGCATGCATTTTTCGCGGAAGAAATTGGACTCGTCCTTGTCGAACTGGAATCTCCTGAAACGTACAACTTTCGCTATGTTCCGCCGATGGATCCAACCTTTACCGTCTTTGAGTTTGTAGACAGTCGGCACGTCGGCACTACTCGTAATCTCTTCGCATAATTCCTGTTCGCCGTCGGTCTGGATTTGGTCATCATTTGGCGAATCGCTCGATGTCTTCCACTTCTTTGTCCTAGAGTAGTCATACGTCGCGGCGAAGTCTGCCAGTGCCAGCGACTCGAGTTCGTCGGGCCGCAGCGCATAATACTCAAGTAGTCCCAGAACCATGATGTCGTTGGAGTCTGGGTCCAATTCCTTCAACTCTCGCTCTGATTTCAAAACGCGAGTCCTTTTTTCGCGTTCCCCGGTGTTGATGAAAATCGGAGATCGGCTGGAAATGGAGAGCGGCATCGATAGGAGGATGTACACCGCTTCCTGTGCGGATACTTCACTACAATTCATGAATGCCGTACAAATCTTCTGCAGTTTCTTTTGATGCGAGACGTAACCTGTCGTGCACTCCTCAACTACCGAGCGGAGCAACGTCGACATCCCGCGGTTGGATTTGTTGATGTAGTTGAGGATATAGTGGACGCAGGAATACGGATCCAGGACGAACTGAAGGTCCATATTGGCTCTGAGACGGCATAGGATATTCGCGTTGTATCCGTTGGTCCGTATTTCATTTGGATTCCGCGCCAAAAATATCTTCGTACGTTTGAGACTATACCGTATGGCCAAAACGTACATCTCCTCGTTCATCCCTAACTCGGATAGAAACTCACCAAAACTCATCTGATTCTCGTCCTCTTTCTTCTTCCGATTATGCAAATCGATTTCCTCCAATTTATCGTTAATTCTATCCAAACCCGTGTCGAGGTACTCGCTTTGGTTATCCGATAATGAGCCGGATTCGATTGGGTCAAGAATCATCGTTCGGGGCATCGGGTAGTGCGGAATACCAAATCGACAAATTGCGGTGTCTTCCCTGAACTTCCGACACGTCTTTGTGTGTTTGTGGTACTGGTACCGAACAAACCCTTTTGTTGCCTCAATTGTCGTCGAACACGTGATGAATCTCGCGATAAAATCTTCGCATACTTTCTTCGAATCCGGATTGTCTGCCGAATACTGCGGCGCGTCTTTGAGCCAAAGCAGGCAATGAACGTGCGGCGATCCCCGATGTTGGAATTCGATTCGGCAATACGAGTCGACCACGGGATATTCGGCGAACGGCCCCTTCTCTTCTGTAATAATCTTGAATAGCTCGCGGAAACGGTGGTCGAAATATCTGGCGCAAGTGACAGGATCCGCCTGAATGAGCTCACACTTCTGCACATACGATAATTCGAGCGCTTCCTTCTCCGTAATTACTCGTTTATGCAGGACCTTCTCGAGAATTACCAACAATTCCGGCCAGTGTGTCTCTGCAGCCGATAGCGTAAGGAAGAACGTCGGTACCCCGAGCTGCCGGACCATTGCCATTAACTCGCGCATTTTCTGCTGCCAGTAGGCAGGCGACGAACGATCTCCTGCAAGCACTTTATAAGCCTCATCAGATGAGAGCAGGCTTTCTATGGTTTCCGATTGAAGAAGCTGTCCTGCCGTGAGTCCACTCTGTTGACTGCGCTTACGAATGCAGATGTTGATGGCATCGCGTAAGGCCAACATCTCCTTCTTTCGAAGCGAAAAGAAAATTTTCGGGATCTTGACGGCACGACGATCGTTACGGCGAAGCTCCGACTTTACAATATCGTTGTACGTCAGGAATGTTGGCAATTCGCGTTTATGTCCAGCGTAGATGCATGGAAACGATAGTTCTTCCACGTGGTCGTCAGTCAACAGTGAAAGCGGACATACGCCTTCGCCCGGGGCAAAAACTAATCCCTGTTTCAGAAGAGTTTGCTCACCTTCTGGGTTGACCTTCTCTTCACCTACTGTTTCGTCCCAATTGTCCTCATCCTGATGTTGTTCAACGTTTTCTTCGATATTCTTCTCGTCACTATCGGCAACAAACGGCTCGAGTTCGCTTGAGTGAACCGCTGGCCAATTGAAATCAAGTTTTATGCCTTCTTCGATGTACAGCGGCTGATTGACCAGGTACTCGACGGCTTCGTATACGCGAGTTGGCCGTATGTACTCGTTCAAGTAACTGCTCTTGTGTTGCCGCATCCTTTTGAGCAACAGCTGGATCGTCTCGCTGTTCGTAACTGCTCGCGGCAACACATCAATTGTCTTCTGAACGTCGATCGGGATGTTGACGACATTACCCTTGATTCCGAACTGCATGTCGATTCCTCGCGGGCGAATCTGCATGAATGGCAGTCGGGGCGAACTCAATCTTTCTTCCAATTCGGTCAATCCTTTCAGTACGTCCGGCAGGTCGGGAAACGCAAGCCCGTTCGCCAGGCAGAGGCGAGGAACGAGTCCTTGAGCCACGTATCGTCGGCATGTCCTGCATAACTGTATCACCTCTGCTGTATAAACCTGTCGAACAATAGTCATTAGTTCTGATGACATACCTTTACTCCAAATCTGTATCGACTGTGGGAAATACAATCCTGCACAACAACTACAGACAATTGTTGGCCCGTCACGAATCGCTTTTTCGTACTTTCCGATCATTCCTTCAATTGATTTCTTCATTTCTCCCCTCTGCAGCTGGTACTCACTCCGCTCGCGATCTTTTTCGTTCTTTTTCTGGCGCTTCCGCTGCAGGTATTCGTCGCTCTTAAGCCGTTTCCTGATGTTGTTCTTCTTCTTCTGCTTTTCGATTCCTTTCTTACTACGTTTCGGCATTGTTGCAAACCGTTTGAAAATCGTTTGGAAATCGTTTTGTTGCGACTGAACTGTTGGGAGTCTAAGATGTTAATGAACAGAATCATGTATTGTTGGTAACCAAGTACTAAAATTTTGCGAAATATTTATATTTTGAAAATTTTTATTGTTGAAAATTTTAAAATCTTAAAATTTTGAAAATTGTGAAAATCTATTGTTGAAATTTAAAATTTTTGAAAATACTTACTATATTGTTGAAATTTAAATTTTTGAAAATTGTGCATATTTTTGAAATAAACTTTTAAATTATTAGAATTAAAAAGATATTTGCCTATTTAATAGAATATGATTTGTATGCAGTCTATATCTTTATTATTATTATAATAATTAAAGCGTATATATTGACTATAATAGAGTATCTGCTTGCATTAATTGCAATCAAGTGTATAGTATAATAAGCCGCTATTTACAATAGCATTTCATCATTCCTATTATATGTAATCTGCTTGCTTTAATTGCAGTCAACGGGATAGTATTATAAGCTCCTATTCACTCAAACTTTTCCTCATTGCTAGAATAGATTACTTATTAAACCGATATTTTCTAATTACTAATATTAAATACCTATATTCATTGATTAATTTCAATAGGACAGTTTATTCATCACATATTATCCTTAACATTTCCGAATTAATATAATAGAGTATCTTCTATCTTTAATTACAGTTGATGGGATGGTATTATAAGCATATATTAACCTAGGTAGTATTCCTTTTATACTCATTCCTTTTATAGTGTATCTGCTTGCTTTTATTACAGCCATTAGGATAGTTTTATAAGGACCTATTAACATTAACATTTCCTCATTCCTATTATTAATAGAAAACTTATATTCATTTATTAATTTCAATAGCATAGCATTAGCAGCACTCATTATCCCGAATATTTTTAATTGCAAGTATAGAAAACTTACATTCATTTATTAATTTTAACAGCATAGCATTGTCAGCACTCATTATCCCGAATATTTCTAATTGCAAGTATAGAAAACTTGCATTCATTTATTAATTTCAACAGCATAGCATTATCAGCACTTATTATCCCGAATATTTCTAATTGCAAGTATAGAAAACTTACATTCATTTATTAATTTCAACAGCATAGCATTATCAGCACTTATTATCCCAAACACTTTGTTATTCTTAATATAGATTATCTACATCATATATATTAATTACAATGGGATAACTTTATCCATACATATTATCTTCAACATTTTTTAATTCGAATTTTACATTACCTACATACATTGATTAATTTTAATAGGATAGCATTATCACAATCTCTTCCATTTTTCTAATTGCAAGTATAGAATACCCACATTCATTGCTTAAGTTAAATGTGATTGAATTATAGACACCTATTAACCTTAACATTCCCTCATTCTTATTATAGAGTATCTGCTTTCTTTAATTATAATCAATGGGATGGTATTATGTGTATTTATTAATCTTAACATTCCCTCATTCTTATTATAGAGTATCTGCTTTCTCTAATTATAGTAAATGAGATGGTATTGTGTGTATTTATTAACCTTAACATTTCCTCATTCCTATTATAGAGTATCAACTTCCTTTAATTACAGTCAATAGGATAGGATTATAAGGACCTATTAACATTAACATTTCCTCATTCCTATTATAGTGTATCACCTTCCTTTAATTACAGTCAATAGGATAGTATTATAAGGACCTATTAACATTAACATTTCCTCATTCCTATTACTAATATCCTATTAATATCTCTGTTATTTCTAATTCCTAATAAAGAATATCTGACCATTTAAGACTTGAGAAATTTCCTATGAATAAAATTCCGTTATTAATATAACATATCTGGACCTAAAAAAATCTCGATTTATGAAAATTCCCCCTTATTGGAACACGTTTATGCTTCTATAACGAAAAATTTATATTAATAACAATCGTTAAAATCGTTATTTCTTTTGTTAAGTATATATTTCGATTTTGGTTATTGGTATAAGGTTTTAAGGGGTGAGAGGGGGGGGTGGTTGCAGGCCAAAACTATATATACCTCTGTCTATTGTGAACAATCGAGGTATTAAAAAGCTTGATATTATTTACTAACTCAGGC
>Ga0137412_10004954_pt1 | contig 10647 bp, 8 predicted proteins | sample CZODoug2_1_16fun_FD_122160 | JGI IMG/M metagenome (GOLD analysis project Ga0137412, IMG submission 122160) | Vadose zone soil fungal communities from Angelo Coast Range Reserve, California, USA - CZODoug2_1_16fungal (Hybrid Assembly) | ecosystem: Environmental > Terrestrial > Soil > Vadose zone... | reverse complement strand
TCGCGCCGATCGCGCCTCTGACCGTCGGCGGCTTCCGCGACTGGCTCCTGTCGGACGACGCGACGCCGCCGGTGCTGGCCGCGCTCGCTCCCGGCGTGACGCCCGAGATGGCGGCAGCCGTGAGCAAGATCAGCAGGGCGCAGGACCTCATGCTGATGGCAGCGAAGTGCGCGGTTGTGACTCGCTTCCGCAACACCGTCGGGCTGCCTGGCCGGCTGTCGGTGCGGCTGCAGCCCAATCATCCGACTGACGATACGCGCGGCATCGCTGCGAGCATCCTCGACGGCCTGCTGCTCGGCGCGGGCGACGCCGTCATCGGCATCAACCCCGCGACCGACAGCCCCGAGCGCGCGCACACGCTGCTCTCGATGCTCGACGAGATCCGCTGCAAGCTCGATATTCCGACGCAGTCCTGCGTGCTGGCGCATGTGACGACCACGCTAGAGCTGATCGGCAAAGGCGCACCGGTCGACCTGGTGTTTCAATCGATTGCCGGAACCGAGGCGGCCAACAAGAGCTTTGGCATCAGCCTGGCGCTGCTCGCTGAGGCGCGCGACGCGGCGCTGTCGCTTAAGCGCGGCACGGTTGGCGATAACGTGATGTATTTCGAGACCGGGCAGGGCTCCGCCCTTTCCGCCAACGCCCATCATGGCGTCGACCAGCAGACGCTCGAGGTGCGCGCCTATGCGGTCGCGCGGGCGTTCAAGCCGCTCCTGGTCAACACCGTAGTCGGCTTCATCGGGCCGGAATATCTGTTCGACGGCAAGCAGATCACCCGCGCCGGTCTGGAGGATCACTGCTGCGGCAAGCTGCTCGGTGTGCCGATGGGCGTCGACGTCTGCTACACCAACCATGCCGAGGCGGACCAGGATGACATGGATGTGCTGCTGGCACTGCTCGTCGCATCCGGCGTCAATTTCGTGATGGGCGTGCCGGGTGCTGACGACGTCATGCTGGGCTATCAGAGCACCTCGTTCCATGATGCGTTGGCCATGCGCGACCTGTTCGGGCGGAGGCCGGCGCCGGAGTTCGAGGCGTGGCTTGCACGGCAGGATTTGCTGGATTCGGAAAGCCGCATCCGCCCGCGCAGCTTGCCGAGCCGCTTCCGCGCATTGCTCAGCGCATGATCCCGAAAAGTGGGAACCGGTTTTCGGATAAGATTATGCGTAAGCAAGACTCCTTGATGCGATGAGCTTGATGCGATGAACAAGAAGCGCCCGCCGTCATCCGGCCGTCCGCCGCGGCACACACCTGCCGACGATGCCCGCTGGGCCGATCTGCGCAGGCTGACCGCGGCCCGGATCGGACTCAAGCGGACCGGCGCCTCGCTCGCGACCGGCCCACTGCTCGACTTCCAGCTGGCGCATGCCCGCGCGCGCGACGCAGTGCACGAGCCATTGGATACTGCCCGGCTTGCCGCGGACTTTGCCGCTGAATTGGCGGAGCTTGCAGCCCCAGTGCTGACGGTCGCGAGCGCGGCCCCCGATCGACAACGTTATCTGATGCGGCCCGATCTGGGCCGCCAGTTGGCGCCCGGGGCCGAAGCGGTGCTGGCGCCGCATACAGGTCGCTCCGACATTGTGTTTGTCGTCGTCGACGGCCTGTCGGCGCGCGCGGTAGCGGCCCATGCGCGGCCGGTTCTCGCCCGCGTCTTGCCGGCCCTGCGCGCCGAGGGCTGGCGGATCGGTCCGCTGGTCATTGTTTGTCAGGGGCGCGTGGCGGTTGGCGACGCGATCGCGACCGCCCTTGGCGCCGGCTGCGTCGCTGTCCTGATCGGCGAGCGTCCCGGCCTTACGGCTCCCGACAGCATGGGCGCCTATCTCACCTGGCAGCCAGGGCCGCAGACCACCGATGCAGACCGCAATTGCATTTCGAATATCAGGCCCGAGGGCATCGGCTACGCCGATGCCGCCTTCAAGCTGGTGCATCTGCTGCGCGCCATGCGCATGCGCGGCCGCTCTGGCGTGGCACTCAAGGACGACTCTGAGCGGCTGCGGCTTGACCGATCATTTGGCGATTCATGAGGTGTGCGCCACATCCACTGATTGGGTCGGTCGGCGCTGCGTTGCAACGCCAGGCATTCTTGTCGACGCGCAACGGGGGGCGTATCTTTTCCTTGCGATAGTCGATGGAGGTCGCGGGTGCCGAAAGGTAAGGGGTTCTGGATAAGCGTCTCGAGGTTAGACGTCTAGACAGTTAAACCTGGTGACTGCTGGTGTAACGATTTTGCCTTTGGTGGTGTCGGCATGAAACCGCCTGGATCAAGCATCATCGCGCTGTCCTGGCGCCAAGGCGTCCTCTGCCCAGGAGTCCTGTGCCCGGGAGTCCTGTTGGCCGGTACGGTATTTCTATCTCTTGGTTCGACCGCCGGAGCGCATCATTCCTTCGCGATCTTTGACCAGACACATTCGATTGAATTGATCGGGGCTGTCGAGGAGTTCAGATTTCTCAATCCCCACACCTTCATTGTTTTGCGGGTCAAAGAGGAGAATCCCCGCCCGGTCGTTTGGCAGCTGGAAGGCCAGAGCGCCAACAGCTTGCGTTGGTCCGGCTGGTCAGCGAAATCCGTCAAGCCTGGCGATCAGCTTCGAATGAGCGTCGATCCCCTGCGAAGCGGCGCACCGGGTGGCGCCTGGTCTCCGAGCAAAGTCAAATTCCTGGACGGGTCACCCGTCGTCTCCGCCGCTGAAGGTTTCTTAGGCCGAAAGGATAGGGGGCCACCCTATTTGCGGGCGCGTTGGATTCAGGCAATTTCCTTGCGGCAGAGCGGAGTGCTGGCTAAGAATTCGGAGGGGAAACGCTCAGTCAGTGGGTCTGTCCGTGAACGAAGCAGTTCCGGTGAAGGTTTTTGCTCAAGCACCGTCGGTTCGCACGGCGCGCACACTGTTGCTGCTGCTGACCGGTTTGGCACTCGGTATTGCGGCCGATCGATTGCTGATCGCGCCCGACGGAAGTCTCAAGGGAGGTCTGCAGTCCAGCGCGCAAGCAGTGCCTCGTGCGCAAGCTCCGTTCTCGCGTATAGGCAATCGGATCATCGTGCCGCCGGAGTCGCTGTTGCGCTCGCAGCTGGCGGTGGCTGATGTAGCCTCGAAAGAAGTGTCCCGCTCGTTAGTGCTGCCGGCGATGGTGGAGTCCGATCCGGCCCGTACCGTGAAGGTGCTGCCTCCCGTCACCGGACGCGTCGTTGAGCTCAAGGTCCAGTTGGGAGAGCGTGTCGTTGAGGGACAGGACCTCGCCGTGATCGACTCCGGCGACCTGGCGCAAGCCTATTCGGATGGGGAGAAGGCACAATCCTCCGTTACGTTGACCAAGAAGTCTCTCGATCGACAAATGGGACTTCAGAAGATTGGCGGCGGAGCGATCAAGGAGCGCGAGCAAGCCGAGAGCGACTACGCGCAGGCCCTTTCGGAGCTGGACCGCGCTCAAACGCGGCTGCGGTCGATTGGTGTCTCGGCCGAGCAGATGGCCAAGAGCCGGCTTCTCACCATCAAGGCGCCGGTCGCCGGCAGCCTGATCGATCTGCAGATCGCTCCCGGTGCGTTCCTCAACGATATGACCGCCGCGGCCATGACGATCGCCAACCTGGAGACGATCTGGGTCACGGCCAATGTACCAGAGAAGGATATCTCGTTTGTCTTTACCGGCCAGACCGTCAACGTGACGTTCCCCGCCTATCCGGACAAGGTGTTCAGCGGCAAGGTCCTGTTTGTCAGCGACGTGATCGAGCCTGATACCCGGCGCAACAAGGTCCGCATCGCCTTCGACAATCCTGACAAGATGATGAAGCCTAATATGTTCGCGAACACGACTTTCGTTGCGCCTCCGGTGTCGCGGGTGACTGTGCCGACCTCGGCGCTGCTCATGACCAACGACAAGACCAGCGTGTTCGTCGAAGTCGCCGAATGGGCGTTCGAGCGGCGCGATGTCGAGGTCGCCTATCAGGAGGGACCGACCGCGGCAGTCAAGGCCGGCCTCAAGGCTGGCGAGCGCATCGTGGTCAAGGGAGCCGTGCGCCTCAATGATTGACCAGTTCGTCGCACTCTGTTTCAGGAAGCGTCTGGTCGTACGGCTGATTGCGATTTTCGCCTGCATTTTCGGCATCTATTCGTGGACGCAACTGGCGATCGATGCCTACCCGCTGCTCAGTCCTGTCTCTGTCCAGGTGACGACGCAGGTGCCTGGGCTGGCTGCCGAGGAGATCGAGCAGCAGATCACCATCCCACTGGAGCGGGCGCTCAACGGCACGCCGGGGCTGGTCAGCATGCGCTCGATCAGCACGTTCGCGCTGTCGCAGATCAATCTGTTGTTTCGCGATGGCGCCGAGGACTATTGGCAGCGACAGCGCGTGCGCGAGCGCATTGGTGACGTGACGTTGCCTTCCGGCGCATCTCCCGGCCTCGACAACGTCACCGCGCCGGAGCTCGAGATCTATCGCTATACGCTCGAATCCGACACCAAGAATCTGATGGAGCTGTCCGAGTTCCAGCGTTGGGTGGTCATGCCGGCGCTGCAGCAGGTGCAGGGTGTTGCGGGCGTCGACAATTTCGGTGGCTTTAGCCGGCAGTTCAGGCTCGATCTCGATCCGACCGAGCTCCTTCGTTACGGGCTCGGGATCAACGACGTCATCAATGCGATCAACAACAACTCGGCCAATGCCGGCGGCGGGCGGGTTGCGCGCGGCGATCAGACCTTCATCGTTCGCGGCGTTGGCCTTGTGCGCACGCTCGATGATCTCGGCAACGTCGTCGTGGCCCAGCGCAACAGCATGCCGATCCTGGTCCGCGATCTCGGCAGCCTGAACTATACCCATCAGGAGCCCGAAGGAATCCTGGGCAAGAACGAGAACCCCGCGTCGCTCGAAGGGATCGTCATGGGGCTCAAATACACGAACGTGTCCGACGTCATCGCGGGCCTCCACGCCAAGGTGGAGGAGCTGCGCACGCAGCTCGAGCCGCAGGACGTGCACATCGTCCCCATCATTGACCGCAGTGATCTTGTCTCTGCGACCGTGAGCAAAATCGGCCGCACCGTGATCGAGGGCATTGGCCTGGTGATTGTCGTGCTGATGCTCTTCCTCGGGAGCCCGCGCAGCGCGCTGGTCGTGGCGGTGACCATTCCGCTGGCGGTCGTTTCAATCTTTGTCCTGATGAACGCCTCGCATATGTCGGCGAGTATGCTCTCGCTCGGCGCTCTCGATTTTGGCGTGATCGTCGATGGCGCCATCGTGGTGACCGAGAACATTCTGCGCCGCCGGGAGGAGAAGCCGAACGAAGCGTTGACCGAGGACGACATCAGGTCCGCGACAAGCCAGGTGGCACGGCCAATCTTTTTTGCGACCCTGATCATCATCACCGCCTATTTCCCGCTGTTCACGCTGCAGCGCGGCGAGGCGGCGCTGTTCACCCCCATGGCCTTTACGGTGGGCTTTGCGCTCTTTGGAGCGCTCGTTGTCACGCTGGCGCTTATTCCTGGCCTTGCCTACCTGGCGTTCCGCAAGCCCCGCCGAGCGTTTCGCAACAGGCCGCTCGAATCGCTCGGACGCGCTTATCGCGCCACACTGGGGCGGCTACTGGATTGGCCGGCGCTATCCTATGCGGCGGCGGGAATCGCGGTTGTGGCCGTTGTGGTTCTCGGCCTCCGCGTAGGTCGCGATTACTTGCCGGATCTGGATGAGGGCGGCCTCTGGCTTCAGGTGCAGTTGCCGAGCGGCCTTTCACTCGAGGCCGCAAGCGACATGGCGAGCGAATTGCGGCGCGCCGTGCGGGAATTCCCCGAAGTTCAAACCATCGTCACCCAGCTGGGCCGCGAGGACGCGGCCGTCGATGCCTGGACGCCCTCGCATATCGAGGCTCCCATCACGCTGACGCCTTATGAGACCTGGCCCAAGGGCGAGACCAAGAAGGATTTCGTGCGCAAGCTGAATGCGCGGCTGCAGCAGCTTCCAAGCTTCAATGTCGGGATCAACCAGCCGATCAGCGACATGGTGTTCGACCTGGTGAGTGGCGCGCACAGCGCGCTGGTGATCCGGATCCTGGGGGACGATTTTGCGGAGGACCGCAGGATCGCCGGCGAAATCGTCGATCTCCTGCGCAACACCAAGGGCACGGCGGAGGCGTCCATCTTTCAGGAGCCGCCGCTCCCGCAGATCGCGATTGAAACCGATCGTGCCGCGGCGGCTCGCTACGGAATCAACGTCTCGGATATCACCAATCTGGTTCAGACCGGGATTGGCGGCGCCGCCGTCACCCAGGTCTATGTCGGAGACCGCGTTTACGATCTGACTGTGCGGTTTCCCTTGGATACGCGCTATGATCCGGGGGCGCTGGGTAATCTGACGCTCACGAGCGCCAGCGGGACGCAGATTCCGCTGTCTCAGGTCGCCACCATCACCCAGCGCAACGGCGAAGGCACCATCACGCGTTGGAACAATCGTCGAAATTTGACGATCCGGATTGATCTCGCGGACCGCGACCTGGTCTCATATCTGGCCGAGGTCAAGGAGAGGATCGCGCAATCGGTCCAATTCGACCAGTCCAAGTATCGCCTGGAATATGGCGGGCAGTTCGAGAACCAGGAGCGGGCGCAGCGCCGGTTCACGCTGATCCTCGGGCTGGTCCTCGCCCTGATGACACTGTTGCTCTACACCGAATTCGGCAAGCTGCGGCAGGCTCTGCTGATCCTCGGCATCGTGCCGCTCGCCGCGTTGGGTGGTCTGCTCGCGCTCGTCGTCACGGGCGAGACGCTCAATGTCGCAACGGCGGTCGGCTTCATTGCGCTGTTCGGCGTGGCCGTCCAAAACGGCATCATCATGGTGGCGAATCTCAATCGTGTGCGCGACACTGGCGTGTCATTGCGCGACGCGATCCTGATCGGCGCGTCCGAGCGCTTCCGGCCGGTGCTGATGACCGCAACGGTCGCGACGGTCGGAATGATTCCGGCGGCGCTGGCGACCGGCGTCGGCAGCGACGTGCAACGTGGGGTCGCGACCGTGGTCATCGGCGGCATGATCCTCGCGACCTTTCTCACGTTGCTGGTTCTTCCAAGCATCTATTTTTCTCTTGAACGCATTGCCGAGCGTTGGGCGGCGGCGAGAGGCTTGGAACCGCTGGCGAGCAACTAAAGATGAAACTAAGGACATGGTGGTGCAGCAACTGTAACGAGAGAGAGCCGTCCAATCCGGAGCCGGATTTTACGGCACATTAATGCGCAGGTTGGTAGCCAGCCAGCAGCGAGGCTGGCATCATAGGGAGCGACAGCGGCGGGTTCCCAGCTGCTGTCGCGCAAATCGCAGAGTGGGCATCATGCGAAGGTTCTTGTTCTGTTTGGTTCAATCGTTGCTCTTGATCAGCGCTGCCGCTATCAGCTTCGCCAATGCGCAGCCCGCCACAAGAGCGCTCCGGGATTTCGACTTGCTGGGACGGTGGGCGGTTGAATGCACCCGACCCGCCAGTCCTCTGAACGAGCACTCGCTGTTTTCGCTCACCTCCGTGGGCATGGCCTGGGTCCTCAATGATTTCGGGCCGGATTACGATGGCATGGTCTATCGTATCGTCGATGCCAAGCGCGTTGCGCCTGACAAGCTTTCGCTGCGTCAAGTCCTGACGACCGACGACAGCGTCGTGCTCGACATGGTCATCATGAAAGACAGCGAGAGAATCCGCATCTGGTCGTCTCAGACCGCCGACGGCAACGTTCTTGTGAGGGAAGGGACGATCGCCTCAGGGAACGACCAGCGAACCCGCTGGGCCGGCCGTTGCGGAGAGAGAAGGGCGATGCAACCAGGCTCGCCGCTTGAGTGATCGCCGCACAGGAGCGTTGGCCTTGTCGGTCGCTCCAATGGTTGAATATATGACAGCGTCGACGACCTAAAAATAGCTGGTGATCCACGTGGCGTGGCATTCTCAGCTCGCGATGCTGTCAAAGCTTGGGAGGAAGTAAAGAATGCTCGGTCGCTCGCGTCTGCCATTCTCGCATCTGCCATTCTCGCATCGGCAATGTCCGTCATCGCCGCGTATTGCAGCTCGTCGCCTCGTGTCGACGGCATTGCTCGCAATCAGCGCGTACCTTTGCGGCGCCGCAATAAATCCCGCCGCAGCTGAGCCCGCGGACTTGGAAGAGGACTATGGAGAGTTCACGGCTCGGCCGGAAGAGCTCGCGTCCGTGGCGATCAACGACATTGTCAAATCGCTGCGGCTCAACAAGACCGCGATGGTGCTCGGACGCTCCGTCTACGACAAGAGCTGTGCCTCGTGTCATGGCGCCGATCTCAAGGGCGTTGCCGATCAGCACACGCCTGACCTGACCGACGCCGAATGGCGCTTCTCCGGGGACGACTACCAGTCCGGAGGCGTGGCCAAGTTTCCGTCGGACGTCGAGTGGACCGTGCGCTATGGCATCCGCTCCGGGCATCCCAATGCCCGCGGTGCGGAAGTCAGTATGCTGGCCTACGATCCGAAGTACCGCAACGAAGAGGACACCAAGGATTTCGGCGACAAGGAGTTCCTGACACCGACAGAAATCGATGACGTGGTCGAATACGTGCTCCAGATCAGCGGGCAGCGCTTCGATCGGCTCAAAGCTGCGCGCGGCAAGGCGCTGTTCAACAACAACGCGAAGGGCAACTGCGTCGATTGCCACGGCGCCGATGGCAGCGGCATCGATACGTTCGGGTCGAGCAATCTCACCAGAAAGAACCTCTATCTCTATGGCTTCGATCGCACGTCGATCCGCGAGTCGCTGGTCAAGGGGCGGCACGGAACGATGCCGGCCTTCGAGGGCGTGCTGAAGCCTGAAGAGGTCAAGGCTGTTTCAGTGTTTGTCTTCTCACATGCCGCAACGTCTGCACGCAGCGCGCCGGTTCGACGAGGTGGAGGGACGCGGCGGTAACGAGCATAGGCGACGTCCGCTTCCTAGCGCGGCGCCTCAGGACGCCGGGCCTTCCATGCCCTTGGCCTTGAGCACGGGTGCGGCCATGGGTCCGGCGAGCACCTGGACCAGGGCCTTGGCGGCCGCGACATCGCGCGCGCTGGCGCTCAGGCCGGCCGCATAGGTGGTGTAGTTCTGGATCTCGGCCGGCAGCGGTCCGACCAAGGTGACGCCTTTCACCGGCAGGATCTCGCTGATCTGGTGAATGCCGAGCTCGGCCTCGCCACTGACGATAAGGTCGGCGACATAGCCGCCCTGCTTGAGCTTGGCCTTTGGCTTCACCGCATTGGCGATCCCGAGCTTCTCGAACAGGCTCGCGAGATAGATGCCACTCGACCCGCCGCTCGCCGGGTCGATGTAGGCGACCGTTTTTGCGTCCAGCACCGCCTTCCTGAAGGCATCGACGGTCGCAATATCGGGCTTGGCGGCGCCGGCTGGGGTTTGGGAGGCGTTTGCGGTTGGGGTGGTGGTAGTAGCAGAAGGCTTCGCGTTGGAGGGCGGGCGAGGCGCATCGGTGGCCTCCTTCGAAGACGTGGGTGCAGAGGGTGCGGATGTCCTTGATGACTTCGATGGTCTTGTTCATGAGTACCCCCTCCCCGGGGTACTTTCTTGCGCAAAGTCTAGTGATGAAAAGGCTTAGGTCTGGACTTCGGTATGTTGTGAGGTATACCTGATCCGGATCTAAGCCTTTTTTGGGTTAAATGCGAAAGCCCGGCGGATGGCCGGGCTCAACTCTTTACTCTATAAGTTAATTATATCGGGCGAGTCAAGCTTTTGGCTGTGGAAATCGTTGTAAGTGCTTGCAAGGATGTTTCTTGGACGGTGTTGGCGAGCGGAAGTTAGAGACGCTGTTGGCGTGAAGCTTTACCGTTAGTCAAAAAGCACCGTTTGATCTCGCACGTTTTTCTCTGTCGTAGTCGTCTACAGCATCCGCAATGCCCAGTAGGAGTGATTGATAGAGATTGAATACGAATGACTTGAGAGTAAGGACCAGCACAATCAACCATAGGCTCCAAGCCACGAAGATTATGTGGATGAGGAAGAACGGAATCAACCAGTGTATTTTTCCAAGTCCATGACCAAGTGCTGCCGCAACGCCCTTGGCTCCTCCCATGACGATTTGCAGCGCATATACACCCCTGGCCATCTTTGACATGTCAATCGTCGCTTCCTGCCCGGAACCACCGATCTGAACCTGCTGCGCCGACAATAAAGTGGCCTTCATATCATAGATCCTTATCTGCGCCGGACCACTGATCCCTTCACCGGTAAACCGTAAGTGTAATATACTCTGCACCGGATTGGGATACGCCAGGATCTGTACAACCGAATGATCCGGAGAAGTCCGCCCCTCATCAGTCAGCCTTATCCGTACCGTGGCCGTATCGCTCAAACCATCTGCATTCGTCACCGTCAGGTCGGTCCTGCATCCCGCGATGCCGCCGATCCTCTGGGTTGTCGTCAGCCGGTAGAGGAAGAGGCCAGGGGCAAAGACGCCCTCGTACAGGTCGCTGGTCGCGCCGCTCTCCCCGGCCAGGAAGAACATCCGGCCCTCGAGCCCAGCCGGCTTGGGCTTGGGGACGAGCACCTCACCCTTTGACTTGCCGCATCCGGCGAAGGCTGCGGCAGCGACGGCCAAGACCAGAGCGAGCCGGAATCGGCCCACGTCAGTGGCATCCGAACGGATTCGAGCAGCGATGCATGAAGAATCCGGTCATGGCG
>Ga0137412_10004953_pt1 | contig 10647 bp, 8 predicted proteins | sample CZODoug2_1_16fun_FD_122160 | JGI IMG/M metagenome (GOLD analysis project Ga0137412, IMG submission 122160) | Vadose zone soil fungal communities from Angelo Coast Range Reserve, California, USA - CZODoug2_1_16fungal (Hybrid Assembly) | ecosystem: Environmental > Terrestrial > Soil > Vadose zone... | reverse complement strand
TAATGGCCGAGATCGAGATCGGTCTCGGCGCCGTCGTCGGTCACGAACACTTCGCCGTGCTGATACGGCGACATCGTTCCGGGATCGAGATTGAGATAGGGATCGAGCTTGCGCAGCCGCACCTTGTAGCCGCGCGCTTGCAACAGCGCACCTAGTGCTGCCGAAGCCAGACCCTTGCCGAGCGAAGAAACCACGCCGCCGGTGATGAAGATATACCGCGCCATGGGACTTAACCTTTAAGGCCACGACGTCGATTCGCCAAAACGAATCGGCAAGCCGCGGCAAACAATTTGTGGGCCTGTGGGCGACGTAAAACCTGAAGCGTTATCAGGGTGTTGATGGGGATTGCTCACGCGGGGCGGAAGGTGGCGCCCGGCATGGCCACCCTGCATTATTGGGAACGCGGTGCCTGCGGGCCCGATGGCGCCGGCTGGTTCTGCTGCTGCTCGTCGGCCTTCTTCAATGAATCCAGCACGCCGCCGGAGGTCGGCGGCGCGACCGGGGTTGCGCCACCCGCCGGCGCGGACTGCGATGCCGGGCTTCCGATGATCGAGCTTGGCTTGCGGTCGTAGCCCGCCAGCCAAGACAGAAACAGGCTGGTAATGAAGAAGCCGACCGCCAATATCGCTGTCATTCGCGTCAAAAGGTTCGCGGTGCCGCGGCTCGACATGAAGCCGGCGCCGCCGCCCATGCCGAGCCCGCCGCCTTCGGATTTCTGCAGCAGCACTGCGCCGATCAGCACGGCGACGATCATGAGGTGAATGACGATAACGACAGTCTGCATTGCTACCTTCCGTCACAAGCCGGGCGTGGCCGGCATCCGGCTCGTGGACTTGCAGGGTTTTCGTGAAGTCGCGCGGTGTTACACGATCGGACCGGGCATTGTCACCCCCGAGATAGTGCCGAAGATTTTGATGGCAAGCGGGTTTGCAGCGCGCAGGACGATCAATCCTGGGGGCTTGTCCTTGGGTATCATGTTCTAGTATAATAGACATATGGATACTTTAGTAGACGATCTAAGCCATCGCCTCGCTCATCGCTTGCGGCTTGAGCGCGACGGTCGCGGCTGGTCGCTAGCGGACCTTGCCGAACGCTCCGGCGTTTCCAAGGCCACGATCAGCAAAATCGAACGCGCCGAAGTCAGCCCGACCGCCGTGGTGCTGGTGAGATTGGCCAGCGCCTTCGATCTGACGCTCGCCGGCTTGATGCTGCGCGCTGAAGGCCAGGGTGAGCGGCTCTCGCGCGCCGGCGAACAACCGGTATGGCGCGATCCCGAAACCGGATACATCCGCAAGCAGGTCTTTAGCCGGCCCGATCACCCCGTCGAGATCATCTGCGTCGAGCTGCCGCCGCGCCAGCGCGTGACATTGCCGGCATCGTCCTACGCCCACATCCGCCAGCTCGTCTGGGTCCAGACCGGTAATCTCATCGTATCGGAGGCGGGAGCGCGGTATGTCCTTGGCGCCGGCGATTGCCTCGGCTTTGGTCCGCCGGCGGAAACGACCTTTGCCAATGAGACCAACGCACCTTGCGTCTACGTCGTCGCGCTCGCTCGGAGCTGACGGATGCCGCAGCTCAGGATCGCGCCGCTCACCGATCTGCCGGACGTCCGCGCGGCACTGAGCGAATTGCTGGTGGAGACGGTCGCAAGCGGCGGCTCGGTCAGTTTTATGCATCCGCTGGCGCCGGAAGCGGCAGATGCGTTCTGGCGGGAATCGCTTGCATCAGCCGTGCGCGGCGAGCGCATCGTGCTCGGCGCGTTCGACGACGAAGGTCTGATCGCAACCGTAACGCTGCTGCTCAACCTGCCCCCGAACCAGCCGCACCGCGCCGAAATCGCAAAGATGATGACGCTGCCCAATCATCGCAACCGCGGGGCAGCCACGGCTCTGATGCGTGCAGCCGAAGCGATGGCAATCGAGCGCGGGCGCACGCTCCTGGTGCTCGACACCGCCGTCGAGGACGGTGCCGCAAAGCTCTACGAAAAACTGGGATTTCAGCTGACCGGCGTGATCCCGGATTACGCGCTGAAGCCGCATGGCGGCCTCACCGGCACGATAATCTACTGGAAGCGGATTGCCGCCATGGCGCCCGCTTAACAGCCCGCCGCGATCGCCAAAAAGTCCGCCGCCTTCAGGCTGGCGCCGCCGACCAGCGCGCCATTGACGTTGGCGACCGCCATCAGTTCCTTGGCGTTCGAGGGCTTGACCGAGCCCCCGTAGAGAATGCGGATATTTGCGCCCTCCGTCTTGAAGCGATCGGTGAGCATTCCCCGGATAAAGCGATGAACCTGCTCGACGTCATCAGTCGTCGGCGTCAGCCCGGTACCGATCGCCCACACCGGCTCGTAGGCGACGACCAGATTGGCTGAGGTCAAGCCGTCCGGCAGCGATCCCTTCAATTGCCCGCCGCAAATATCCAGGGTTTTTCCTGCGTCGCGCTGCGCCCGGGTTTCGCCGATGCAGACGATCGCGGTGACCCCGGCCCGCCAGGCCGCTTCCGCCTTTTGCCGGACCAAGGCGTCGCTTTCGCCATGATCGGCGCGTCGCTCGGAATGGCCGACGATGATGGCGCTGGCGCCGGCATCAACAAGCATTTCCGCCGAGAGATCGCCGGTATGGGCGCCCGAGGCGTTGGGATGACAATCCTGTGCACCCACCGCGACGCCCTTGCCGCGCGCCTTCTCGGCAAACGCGGCCAACAGGGTCGCCGGCGGGCAGACCAGCAGGTCGGCCTTTCCGGTAAATGCGCCCGCACCTGCCAGCATCGCCTCAAATTCTGCTATGGAGGCTTTCAGGCCGTTCATCTTCCAATTGCCGGCAATAAGGGGCCGGATTGCGTCGGACATGTCGGAAATCTCACTTCAAAAGAGGGACTGCATGCGCTAGCAGAGCCCGGCGATCCGTTCCAGACATCGTCGTGGCGGTCCGCTATCCATTAACCCGCTTCAATTGGCCGTCCCCGCGATGGTTGCGACCTTGCGACGGCCACTTTATGATGTGTTATCAACCCGGTGACACCCTTTCGCGGTACTCGCTCTGGGCTCACCCCGGTTCCCTCCTCTAAAACAAGTTGGACCCATGCTTCGAGGAATGCGCAAAGCCTCATCAAACTGGCTCGGCAAGGTTGTCATGGCCGTGGTGATGGGCGTTCTGATTGTCAGTTTCGGCGTCTGGGGCATCGCCGACATCTTCCGGGGTTTTGGACAATCGACGCTGGCCAAGGTCGGCCGCACCGAGATTTCAACCGAACAGTTCCGCCAGATCTATACCGACAAGCTGCAGCAGCTTGGGCGCCAGTTCGGCCGCCCGCTGAATATGGAGCAGGCGCGCGCCTTCGGGCTCGACCGCCAGGTGCTGCAGCAGACCATCGCAGAAGCCGCCCTGGATGAGGAAGCGCGGCGAATGGGGCTCGGCCAGTCCGAGGCCGAAACCATGCGCATGATCTACAACGATCCGAACTTCAAGGGTATCGGCGGCCAGTTCGACCCGGCCCGCTTCCAGGCCGCGATCCGGCAGTTCGGCTACAGCGAGCAGCGCTACCTCGCCGAGCAGCGGCGCGTGTCGTTGCGCCGTCAGATCGCCGGCACGATTACGGCCGGCTTCGAGCCGCCGAAGGTGCTGATCGACGCGCTGACGCGTTTCCAGAACGAGCAGCGTTCGATCGACTACATCAAGCTTGACGCGGCCCAAGCCGGCGCCATCGATCCACCCTCGCCGGAAACGCTCGCCGCCTATTTCGAAGACCACAAGACCCAGTTCCGCGCGCCCGAATACCGCAAGCTGTCGTTCGCCGTGATCACGCCGGAAGAGATCGGAAAATGGAGCGAGGTTTCCGACGACGAGGCCAGAAAGGTTTTCGAGCAGCGCAAGGACAGTCTTGGCACGCCGGAACGGCGCGAGGTGGCGCAGATCGTTTTCCCGAGCGTGGACGAAGCGCAGGCCGCGCGTGGCCGCATCACGTCCGGACTGTCGTTCGAGGATCTCGCCAAGGAGCGTGGGCTTACCCCGCCCGACTATGATCTCGGCCTGATCGCGAAATCGTCGATCGGAGACCCGGCTGCCGCCGACGCCGCATTCTCGCTCGCCTCGGGCGAGGTCAGCCAGCCGCTGCAGGGCCGCTTCGGTGTTGCGCTCGTCAAGGTCGGCAAAATCGTGCCCGGCGTGACGCCGAGCTATGAGGGCGTCGCCGCCACGGTGAAAAAAGAGATCGCCGCTGCTAACGCGCGGGCCAAGGTCGCTGAGCTCCAGAACAAGATGGAAGACGAGCGCAGCGGCGGCGCCAGCGTCGCCGAAGCCGCGCAAAAGCTCGGGCTGACGGCGGTGACGATCGACGCAGTCGACCGCTCTGGCCGACTGCCCGATGGTCAGTTGGTGTCCAACATTCCGCGCGGGCTGGACGTGGTTTCGCAAGCCTTCAACAGCGACGTCGGCGTCGACAACGATGCGATCCAGTTCGACGGCGGCTATGTCTGGTACGACGTGCTCGGCATCACGCCCTCGCGCGAACGCAGTCTCGACGAAGTCCGCCCCCAGGTCGAGGCGAAGTGGCGCGAGGACCAGATCTCGAGCCGGCTGCGAACCAAGGCCACCGAGATGGTGCAAAAACTCGAACATGGCGGCAATCTCGCCGAGGAAGCGGCCGCGGTTGGGTCGAAGGTGGAGACCGCCAGGGACTTCAAGCGCGAGGCATCCCTGCCCGGCGTGCCCTCGGGCGCCATATCAGCGGCATTCCGTACCGCCAAGGACGGCGTCGGACAGACCTCCGGCAGCGGCGGCAGCGAGTGGATCGTGTTCCGCGTCACCGATATCGCAATCCCGTCGGTCGATATGGCGTCGGATGACGTCAAGAAGCTCAAGGACAGCCTTGAACGCGGACTGACCGACGAACAGCTCGCGCAATTCGTGAACAAGATCGAGTCCGATATCGGCACATCAATCAACCAGGCCGCCTTCGCGCAGGTGACGGGCGCAAGCAATAATTGACATGGAGATCGTGCCCGCCAGGAATTCCTCCTCATCCTGAGGAGCGGCCTCGTGGCCGCGTCTCGAAGGATGTGACATCCTCATGGTTCGAGACGGCGCAAGAGCGCCTCCTCACCATGAGGTCTCGACTTTGAAAGTACGCGATGGACGACCTCAAATCGATAATCGGAAAAGTCGCGACCGGCGCGACGCTGTCGCGTGACGAGGCGGCATCCGCCTTCGACGCGATGATGTCGGGCGAGGCCACGCCCTCGCAGATGGGCGGCTTATTGATGGCGCTGCGGGTGCGCGGCGAAACCGTCGACGAGATCACCGGCGCCGTGTCGGCGATGCGCGGCAAGATGCTGCGGGTCAAGGCGCCCGCCGATGCAGTCGACGTAGTCGGCACCGGCGGCGACGGCTCCGGTTCGGTCAACGTCTCGACGTGCGCCTCCTTCATCGTCGCCGGCACCGGCGTGCCGGTGGCAAAACACGGCAACCGCGCGCTGTCGTCGCGCTCGGGCGCCGCCGACGTGCTGTCCTCGCTCGGGGTCAAGATCGATATCACGCCCGACCATGTCGGGCGTTGCGTCCATGAGGCCGGCATCGGTTTTATGTTCGCGCCCTCGCATCATCCGGCCATGAAGAATGTCGGGCCGACCCGCGTCGAGCTTGCCACCCGCACCATTTTCAATCTGCTCGGACCGCTGTCTAATCCCGCCGGCGTGAGGCGGCAGATGGTCGGGGTATTTTCCAGGCAATGGGTGCTGCCGCTGGCACAGGTCCTGAAAAACCTCGGCGCCGAATCGGTCTGGGTGGTGCACGGCTCCGACGGGCTCGATGAAATCACCCTCTCAGGTCCGACATCGGTGGCCGCGCTCGAAAACGGCAGCATCCGCAGTTTTGAAGTCACGCCGGAACAAGCCGGCCTGCCGCGCGCCGCAACCGGCGCGCTGAAGGGCGGCGACGCCGAGGCCAACGCGGTCGCGCTACGCGGCGTGCTCGACGGCAAGCCGAGTCCGTTTCGCGACGTTGCGCTGTTGAACGCAGCCGCTGCGCTGATCGTCGCCGGCCGCGCCAGGGATTTGAAGGAAGGCGTCGCGATCGGCACCAAATCGCTCGACAGCGGTGCGGCGGCGGCGCGGCTAAAGCATCTGATCGCGGTTTCCAACGGCTAGAGCATGATCCGGAAAAGTGGGAACCGGTTTTTCCGAAAAGATCATGCTCAAATAAAAGGAATCTAGAGGCCAGCGATGTCCGATATCCTGAGCAAGATCGAGGCCTACAAGCGCGAGGAGATCGCAGCCGCGAAGCGCGCGCATCCGCTTGCAAGCATCGAGCCGCTGGCGAGGGCCGCGCCCGCGCCGCGTGGTTTTGTGCGAGCCATCCGGGAAAAGCTTGCGCGCGGCGACTACGCGCTGATCGCGGAAGTGAAAAAGGCCTCGCCCTCGAAGGGGCTGATCCGCGCCGATTTCGACCCGCCGGCCCTTGCCAGGGCTTACGAAGCCGGCGGCGCCGCTTGTCTTTCCGTTCTGACCGACACGCCGTCGTTCCAGGGCCATCTCGATTTCATGGTGGCGGCGCGCGCGGCAACTGGCCTGCCGGTGCTGCGCAAGGATTTCATGTTCGACACCTATCAGGTGGTCGAGGCCCGCGCGCACGGCGCCGACTGCATCCTCATCATCATGGCGGCACTCGACGACGGCGCCGCGAGGGACATCGAGGACGCCGCGATCGCGCATGGCATGGACGTGCTGATCGAGATCCATGACCGCGTCGAGCTCGATCGGGCGTTAAAACTCCGTTCGCCGATGATCGGCGTCAACAACCGCAACCTGCGCACCTTCGAGACGACGCTGGCGACCAGCGAGGCCTTGGTGCCGTTGATCCCCGGGGATCGCCTCATGGTCGGCGAAAGCGGCATCTTTGAACCATCCGACCTGGCGCGGCTCGCGCGTGTCGGCATGTCGACTTTTCTGGTCGGCGAGAGCCTGATGCGGCAGGCCGACGTTGCCGCGGCGACGCGCGCGTTGCTGGCGCGCGATGCCAGCCCCCGCGCGACCGGAACGCGCTAGGCGATGCCGCGAAAATCTTCAAAAACTGACTCCGCCCTCACCCATATCGACGCCACGGGCGAAGCGCGCATGGTCGACGTCTCGGCCAAGCCTGCCACCGAGCGCGTGGCAGTCGCCGAAGGCCGCGTCGTGATGAGCCCGGCGACGCTGGAGCTGATCGTCTCGGGTAACGCAAAAAAAGGCGACGTTCTCGGCACCGCGCGCATCGCCGGCATCATGGCGGCAAAACGCACTTCCGAGCTGATCCCGCTCTGCCATCCGCTGGCGCTGTCGAAAGTCACCCTCGACATTACGCCGGACAGAAAATTGCCGGGCTGCATCGTGGTGGCCACCGTGAAAGTCACCGGGCCGACTGGCGTCGAGATGGAGGCGCTGACCGCGGTGTCAGTCGCATGTCTCACAATTTACGACATGATCAAGGCGGTCGAGCGCGGGGTTCGCATCGAGGGCATTCACCTCGTCGAGAAGAAAGGCGGCAAGTCCGGGCACTATCGCGCCCGCGAGTGAGCCGTCACGCCGACGTGACCGCCCGCGTCGCGGGTGCCGCTGTCGACGCTTCGACGCGGCAATTCCTGCAGTTCCAAAAATGGAACTCCTACCCGATATGGCGCTGCCGCTCGCGGTAATTTCGCGTCTTGATCCCGTTTCCGCAGAGCGCGTCGACATGCACCAGCGGCGCGTTGCGGGCTTGGATCGGTCGAAGAATAGGCGCCGGCATTCGTCGGACGCGCACATTTTAAGCCGATCCAGCGTTCCATCGCGCGAGCCGTTGTAAAGCTCGGCTACGACCTGCGACAGGCCGGCCAGCGCACCCTCGCGCGTGGCCTTCAGCCTTGCGCTTTCCTTGCCGCGCAGCTCCACCGCCAGCGGGAATGGCTTGAGCGCCTCGTTCAGCGATCGAATCGTGTCCCTGTTGCTGCCGCGCTCGGCCGGATCGCGCTGCAGGTAATCGCGGATGCCTGCGCGCAGCTGCAGTGCCGTCTCAAACATCGCGGCCGTCGTTGCCGCGCTGATCGTGGCGGCAATGACGCGGGGCAGCGAACCGGCGGTACCGGAATAGGCCACAACCCCGCACGGGCCGAACAACCTGTGCGGGTTAAGGTTTGATTTACCCAACTTGCTAACGCTGCCTCCATTCCGCTCGGGTACCTCTGGTAGGGGCCGGGGGTGCGGAAAACCCGCTTCCGGGAGTCGAGAGTCCTGGCAGCGTTCAAGATGAATTCAAATACTTCCGCCCTCCTCAGCGTCACGGCCGCCGTTCGCGGCGGTCCGATACGCTGGCTGATCCTGGGCGGCGCTTTGCTGATCGCGGCGATCGCGATCGGCGCCACCGTAATGGCCGGCAATTTTCGCGAGCGCGCGCTGCACAACGCAGGGCGCGAGCTGGAAAACACCGTGCTGCTGCTCGCCCGCCACTTCGACCAGCAGCTTGCGGATTTTGAGGTCATCCAGAAGGACCTGATCGACTACATGCGCTCGAACGGCGTCACGACGCCCGAGAACTACAAGCGTCAAATGTCGAGCGAAGCGATTCATCTGATGCTCAAGTCGAAGATGAGCGCGCTGTCCTATGTCGGCGGCATCAATCTGTTCGACTTGGACGGCACGCTGATCAACGCGTCAGCGATATGGCCGATGCCGCCGGTCAGCGCCGCCGACCGGCTCTATTTCAAAACATTCAAAACGGATCCGTTTTCGCCCGACATGCTGCTCGAGCCGGTGTTCAGCCGCATCACCGGGGTGTGGACCGCCGTGATCGCGCGCAAGGTGAAGGGCCCGAACGGCGAATTTTTGGGTGCCGTCGGCCGCGGAATCGAGGCCGCCAACTTTGAAAGGTTCTTCGCCACCGTCGCGCTCGGCCCGGATGCTGCGATCTCGATGCTCCATCGCAATGGCGTCTTGCTCGCCCGTCATCCCCACGTCGAGGAGATGATCGGCAGGAATTTCAAGACCGGTCCGGCCAACCAGCAAAACGTATTCGAACTCGACCAAAGCGCGTCCCGCGCGACCAGCCCGATCGACGGCAAGGACCGGTTGCTCTCGTCGCGCGCGCTCGACAAGTTCCCGATCGTGGTGGTCGCGACCACGACAACGGAGGCAGCACTTGCCGACTGGCGCGAGCAGATCGCGATCCTGGTCGCGATATCCACCGTCTCTGTTGTTGCGATCGCGTTCCTGCTGTTCCTCGTCGTTCGCAAGCTCTCGCAGCAGCATCGCGCCTCGCAGCAGCGCTTGATCCTGGAAAAACAGCGGCTCGATACCGCCGTCAACAACATGACCCAGGGCTTGCTGCTGTTCGATTCATCGCAGCGGCTCGTGATCTGCAACCAGCGCTATATCGAGATGTACGGCCTCTCCGCCGCGGTGATAAAGCCAGGCTGCAGTTTTCGCGAGGTGATCGAACACCGCAAGCAGACGGGATCATTCACCGGCGACGTCGACAAGTATGTCGCGCTGGTGCTGCGCGATATCTGGCAACGCAATTCGCTGATAATCGAGACGCCGGACGGGCGCTCGATCCATATCGTGAACGAACCGCTCGCCGATGGCGGCTGGGTTGCGACTCATGAGGACATCACCGAGCGGCGGCGCGCCGAGGAGCGCATCACGCACCTCGCCCACTATGACGCGCTGACCGACTTGCCGAACCGCGCGCTGTTCCACGAGCAGTTGAAGCGCGAACTGCCGCATATCGCGCCGGACCGGCGACTTGCGGTGCTCTATATCGACATCGACGAATTCAAGAGCGTCAACGACTCGCTCGGTCACCTGATTGGCGACGAACTCCTGAAATCGGTGGCGGCGAGCCTGAACGCGTGCGCGCAGGAATCGGATTTCGTCGCCCGCCTGGGCGGCGACGAATTCGTCATTGTGCAGACCGGCGTCCGCAACCGCACCGAGGTCGTCGATCTCGTCAACCGCATCTTCGAGGCGATCCGCGCGCCCTATGAGTGCCTCGGTCATCAGGTCACCACCGATGCCAGCATCGGCATCGCGCTGGCGCCGCGGGACGGCACCGACGTCGACCAGATCCTGAAGAACGCGGATCTCGCGATGTACGCGGCAAAATCCGCCGGCCGGCACACCTATCGCTTCTTCGAGCCGGCCATGGACGCGCAGGTTCGGGCGCGCCGGGTGCTGGAAATGGACCTGCGCCAGGCGATATCGGACGGCGACCTCGAGGTTTACTATCAGCCTTGCCTGAACCTGCAGGACAACCGGATCACCGCCTGCGAAGCACTGCTGCGCTGGCAACATCACGAGCGCGGCATGATCTCGCCCGCCGAGTTCGTGCCGATCGCGGAAGAAACCGGCCTCATCAACCCGATCGGCGAATGGGTGCTGACCACCGCATGCATGGAAGCCGTCAAATGGCCGGATGACATCAGCCTCGCCGTCAACGTCTCCCCGGTTCAGTTCAAGAGCGGCACACTGGCGCTGAAGGTGATCGCAGCGCTGGCTTCGTCCGGCCTGGCGGCGAGCCGGCTGGAGCTTGAGATCACGGAAGCCGTATTGATCCGCGACGACGATGCCGCGCTGGCGATCCTGCACCAGCTCCGCGCCATCGGCGTGCGCATCGCGCTCGACGATTTCGGCACCGGCTACTC
>Ga0137412_10004952_pt1 | contig 10647 bp, 10 predicted proteins | sample CZODoug2_1_16fun_FD_122160 | JGI IMG/M metagenome (GOLD analysis project Ga0137412, IMG submission 122160) | Vadose zone soil fungal communities from Angelo Coast Range Reserve, California, USA - CZODoug2_1_16fungal (Hybrid Assembly) | ecosystem: Environmental > Terrestrial > Soil > Vadose zone... | reverse complement strand
TTTTGGCGCTCGTTTACGACTACCTTGTTGAAACGCGCAAGTGGAACATGCCGCCGGCGCGCAGCGTCGCGACATCGCAGATGATTGACGCTGCTGCCAAGGTTCACGGCCAGACTACCTATCAGACGCCGGTGGGCTTTAAGTACATCGGGCAGCTTATTCGCGAAGATAAAATTGCGCTGGGCGGCGAGGAAAGTTCAGGGCTCACGATTCGCGGTCATGTGCCGGAAAAAGATGGCATCCTGGCGTGTTTGCTGGTTGCGGAAATGGTGGCGTCGCGCAGCGGCTTTTCACTCAGAGAGCAAATTCAACAACTCTTCAAGAAAATTGGGCGCGAATTCTGGCCGGTGCGGGAAAATCTGCACCTCAGCGACGAACAGAAAGCAAACGCGGTGAAGAAAGTCGCGGTGGATGCTTCGACACTGGTGGGACGAAAAGTAGTTTCCATCGACCGCACCGACGGCGCAAAATTTGTTTTCGATGATGGCACCTGGATGCTGTTGCGCCTTTCCGGCACGGAACCGTTGCTCCGACTGTACGTTGAAGCGGACAGTGCGGCGGCGTCCGCGCGCTTGGCTCGCGAGGCTACCGAGTGGGTACTAAAGGCTTGAAGCATCCCGTTAAAAAATCCGAGTCCAAATCCGGATTCGGGGCATTCCTCGAACGTCACGGCCGTACCATCCTTGGACTGTTTGTGCTGGCGCTGGTGGTGCACGACGTGTTCGGGCCGCACGGTTATATCGCTATGCGGCGGACGCAGGGCGAGATCGATCGAGTCCGAAAGGACCTGGATCGCTTGAACAAAGAAAATCTTGAGTTGGGCGATCAGGTTCGCGCGCTGAAAACCGATCCGCGGTTGATTGAAAAGATCGCGCGCGAAGATCTGCAACGCGCCAAGCCGGGCGAAATTATCATCCGGATTCCGCCGTCGCAGCAGCCGGCCCCGGACTCGCGCGCAAAGCCTTAGCTTGGCGCTTCTTCCACCTTGTGCGCAGCACCGATAGCGCTAGCATAGCCAGAAAAATAATTACCAGGCCGGCGGTCGCCTCCCAGATGCTGCACCGGCCTTTCGGCAGAATGGAAAATCGCCCGTACACAAATTCAATGTGTACCCAGTACACCATCAAAGACGTATTCCCGAGCTGGATGATCGGGCTGAAGCCGCGCTGAGCCCATCCCCAGCGGCACCACGCATACGCAACGAGAATGAGTGCCAGCAAAATTCCGGCGCGGACAAGGAAGAAGTTGGGGCTGGTGTGCCAGTAGTCGTAAATCGCCGCGGAATACCAGTGCACCGGAGCGGCATCGAAAAACATCGATAGCAGAGACGCAGCAATTCCGGCAACGCCAAGTGCCACGATAACGGCAACTTCTCTTTTTCTCCCGAAATCAGAGAACAGCAGAAATCCGACGGCTGATCCAACAAACGCGAATGCCACCCAAGGAAAAATCGGAAACAGCCACGGCTGTGGCTGCGCAAAAGTGTGCACGCCATTGATGTAGGATTCCAGCGGCCAGGGTAGCCAGCTTGGCTGGTGCGTTGTCCATAGCCACGGCGTTGCGACGGCGATCACTGCCGCCGCGAATAGCCCCCAGCCAATTCCCTTCTTGCCCGAAATGTCCGGTGTTGCCGCAGCGGTGAGCCAGCACAGGGCTCCCACCAACATGATCGACAATCCCAAAATATTGAGCACGTCCACGCGCAGCAAATCGGTCCAGGGAGATTTGGGCAAGCCGAGGAGATATTCTTGTCCACGGAAGAGCAAGCCTAGCCCAAAGATTTCCGCACCACGCAGGATCGTGGTTCGCGCGATTGCGTTGCACGATACGCCTTTTTCGCGCAGACGTTGGGTAATCATCGCGGACGAAAGTCCCGCCAGGAAAATGAACAAGGGCGCAGGCAAGGTCGCCACCGCTTGCGACCAGCGATAAAACTCAGTCTGGCGCGCGTCCGCATTCAGCCAGGAGTTGTAGCAGTGGGCCTGGAACATTCCGAGGCACGCTAACCCGCGCAGCCAGTCAATGTATGCAAGCCGCCCAGGCTTCGCGGGTGCGCCGCCTAACGTGGCCACTTGAATTTGGTCTGCCATCCCTGTGCGCTACAATCTCCCTTCTTTGCGGATCGGCTCGGAGGAACTGTTCTCGCTTAATTGTCTACCACGCGCCAACTCGGCCCGCTGTCGGTCCTGGGTCTATGGACCGCGCTGTGCTTCGCAGGCGGCCTGTACGCCTCGTGGCAGGGTTACGGCGGCCGCGGCTTTGCTGCAACGGTCACCGCATTTGCTTACTACTTCGGGGTGATGCTGCTGTTCGCCGCTCGCGGAGTTCCGGAATTCCTCTCCGTACTCTTTGGCGCCCGGGCTGCCTACTTGCTGGGTGCTCTTACCTTCCTTGCATATCTGATTTACGCGATTGGAACAAATACTTTTGCATTGTCTCGAGCTGGCGCCATCGCGGCCATTATCGTCATTCCGCTGGCGCTCGCTGCCTCTGCCGCCCGGCAACCTCCCGGTGCCTGGCAGGACTATCTCACGTTGGGCGGAATCTGGGTGACCGTGAAATTCTCGCCGTCACACTGGCTGTGGCCTTATCCAGGCGAACGCCTCGCTTACGTTTTCACCGTGCTGCTGTGCCTTAACGTAGCACTCGCGGCGTTTGTGGTGATCCGCAAAGTGCCGGGAATCGGTTACAACATCGGCTGGGGCCGGCGCTGGGGATTTTATGTGATTGCCAGCTTTGTGGCGTTCGCAGCGATTGCTATTCCGCTTGGTGAGGCCATGCACTTTATTCGCTTCGCTCCGCAGTGGCAGACGTGGCGCTCGCTGCCGTTTCTTTCTATCGCGATTCTATTTTTCACGGCTTGGCCGGAGGAGTTCTTATTTCGCGGGTTGTTGCAAAATCTGCTGTCCCGGTCGAGCAAGAGCGACCTGGCCGGATGGTGGACAGCGTCGGTTCTATTCGGCTTCTCGCACATCACGAACATGGGCTTTCCGAATTGGCGTTATGTAATCCTCGCCTCCATTGCCGGAATCTTTTATGGCTGGACCTGGCGGAAAAGCAATTCCATATTCGCTTCGGCGATCGTTCATGCGCTGGTCGATACTACCTGGCACTTTTTCTTTCGCACATTTTGACCGAAGCGCCGAAATCAGAATGACGGGCGAGCGGTCAGCGCCGATTCTTGCTTTCGTTCAGGGCTACTCGCGCTTTCACCAATTTCCTGATGAGTGCGGTGGGAAGTGGTTTGTTTGTGGGGAAGTGGAGAGTTCCCTTGGATGTGGAGAAACTCTTGAGTTCGTTTTTGAATTTTTCAATCACCGCCGCCGTGGGGAACAAACTACAGTGGTCCGAAAAGGCGGCGAACCACACCAACACCCGATTGTGCTTGAAGGCGGGCATCCGATAGCTGATGACTTCCGTCGCTTCCGGCGGGACAGCGGAGCGAATCGTCGCGCGCATCTTGTTAAGCGTGCTGCGAGCGGGCTCCGGAACAGTGGCGAGGTATTCATCCACATCTTTCGGAGCGACGCTGGCTTTCGCGGTGGAACGGCTCTTGCCCGATTTCGCTTTTTTCATAGGCGGCCGGCTTTCCCGCACAGTCAAGATTGGCTGTGCCACTTACCCTCGGTTTTATTTCGTTCGGCCGTTGATTACGCCTGAGCGGCTTTGCGAGCCTGCGCATCGTCAAAACTTTCGCCGTAGATAGATGGGACCTTCGCGCCCATACAGCGCAGATAGCTGGAGAGCTGGCCGCGATGGTGAATAGTGTGATTCATGCCGACTTGAAGGAAAGCGACGGCGGGAAGCTTGAAGACGCCGCGGAAATCGGTGATCTTCATGAGGTGATCGCCTTTAAGTTGCGCGAGCTTGTCGAAATTGCGCGCGAAGCTTTCGGAATACCAGGCAGCGACTTCCGGTGGCGTCTTCGCCGATTCGGGCAGGGTGCTGGTGGCGGAGAATTCGGCGTTGATTGTGGTCTCGAGAAAACGCACATCGGCAACAGCGATGTGGCGAACTAATTCCATGGCGGTCTTGGAGATGGGATCGGGGCGGTAATCGGCTTTGTCAGCCGGGACGGCCTCGAGAATTTTCTTGGTGGTGCGATGTTCGTTCTTAAGCGTGCCGAGCAAAACATCTTGCAGCCAGAATTCGGCGAGTTCAGGAGTCAAGGGTCGAGACATGGAGCCTCCTCAGAGATGCGGAGAGTATAGCGTTTTGGGATGGGCGGCCAAAGGCCCGTCGTACTCCTGCCTCGGAGCATGAGGCAAGTGATGCGCGTCTAGAGCCTCTCGCGCATCCCGCGGCGCACCAGCTCGACAGTGGCGCCATATACGAGATGCTGGCCGAGGCCGGACAAGTGTTTTGAGAGCGGATATTCCGTGGGCTTTTTCGAGAGGCCGAGGACCGGGAGCACGATCTCATCCGCGCCGACGAACAGTGCGGCTCCGTAAGGCAGTCCAGCAAGCGATTTCACCGGAGGAGCAACTTCCGCGGCCGCCCCGTAAACCGCGCCCATCAGTGCGCCGAAGGCGTAATGCACTACTGTGCCACCCTTTTGCTTTTGTTCTTTATTGAGCTTTATGTCGGCAACCGTTTCTGAAATCTTCTCCGCTGTGGTGATGGTGGGATCTTCTTGCTGTTGTTCGCCGCTCTTTTTTGCTTTTTGTTTCTGGCCATTACTTCGCGATTCCGCGACAGTCTTCATCAGGGATGAGAATTCGTTCATCGCCCAGGAAGCCACTAGTCCGCCGACAACTCCAGCGGCTGCGCCCTTCCACACCGAGGGCTTACGCGGGCTCTTCCTCCAGCTATATTCCATGATTCACCTCAAAGGAAGTGTAAGAAACCAGTGGATTGGCGCTAATCCCCGTGGGGCCTTACTCGCACCGCGGATTGCCTGTAGCGAGCATCATGTTCCAGAAGATCAAGCCTGCGCGGGTCACGATTTCTGGCCGGCTCGCAAATGGACGCTCTCTGCATGCGGCAGATCGGCACGTTCGCTGGTAAAGCGTGTATGCAGCGGCGCTCCAATGGCCTTTGCAAAGGTCCAGCCTAGTCCGCGAACGCGAACCAAGATAATTGTCATAAGTTTTTTCTTACCTAGCCGTTTGGCCATACTCAGTGATTGGCTGTTCAGCGCACTAATGGAACCCACTGAGCGCACCACGCCATGCTCGCGGGCGTAAGTATTTAGCGCCACGTTCAACAGACTAAAGATGCCTTGGCCGCGCCATTTCGGCAAAACAAATGACCCGTATTGCGTGCCCTCGTTAGCCTGGAGAATCCACTTGAGGCCGTAGGCCATTTCCATCCCGCTGGTAAAGGTCATCCAGCCGAAGGCCACCGGTTCCGCGCCACAGAAAATAGTTGCCAGAGCGTCGCCGCGATTTATTCGGAGGTCAAAATTGTCAGGCAGCGTACCAAGGGAAACAAGCTGGTTTCGCGCCGTCTCTCGGTCCTGGTCTCCGCTAAAAATGCGCACGTCGAACTTCCCTTTCGCGTAGGGCGCGCTAAGCGGCTGTTCAAGATCTGTGAGATAGATATTCCAGGCGTACCAATACATCACCGGACGCAGCACTTCCCGCAAAGCAAGCAGCAAGAAGTGACCCGGACCACGCCATCGCAAAATCTCCAAGGCGCGACGCCAAGTGCGAGGAACTGGACTGGCCATATAAGCCTCGATAATTTTTATTCTTGCTTGATCCAGGGCCCGAGGACGGCGCGGCAGGGACGGGCGATAAAGCTATCACGGAACGGGCATTCTGCCCATCACGTTACTCCAATCTACTGAGTGACTTAGGACTAACAGAGAAAAGTTGCGCGCTGGAAGCATAGGCGCTGGTACATAGGCGCGGCTGGATTGCTAGGGCGAATACCGCATCGACCCCGAGGGCACGGGACGTGACAATTGTTCTCACGATTCGTTCCTGCGCGCGCGAGCGTGCAGCAAGGAGAGATGATGGTCACACGATTGAGATATGTAATAACCCTCGCTATCACGCTGCTCTTTTTGGCGAGCGTCGCGGCCGCCCAGGGCAACTATGGCGGTTCGATGGACGCCAAGGAGCACGGCTATCAGCATGGGTATCGAGACGGCCTTCGCCAGGGCCGTGCGGACCTGAACAATAATGTACGGCCGAGCTTCGACAGTGAAGACTATCGGCGCGCGGACCTGGGCTATGAGGATTACATGGGGGATCGCCGCAACTTCCAGCGCGGCTATCGTGACGGGTACAAGTCTGGCTACGAGGACGGCTATAACAATCGACGCCTGCGGTCCGATATTTATGGACTGAACGATACGTACGATCCTGACCGGGTTCCTCGCAGCGATCGCGACGCCGAAGGCTACCCCAACTGGAGTTACGGCGACGTGGCGTTTGACACCGGCTATCGAGATGGGCTGGGAGCCGGACAAAAGGACCTCCACGAGCGCAAGGACTATCGTCCGGAGAAGCATGATTCGTACGAGGACGCGGACCATGGCTATCGCAAGAGCTTTGGGACCAAGGATCAGTACAAGGAACAATATAGGAAGGGATTCTTGCGCGGTTATCAGGACGCGTTTAATCGCAGAGAACGGTAAATCGCCATTCTAGAGTAACGCTCGGAACCCGCGAGATTGGTCGCATGACGCAAAATGCGGCCGGTCGCGCGGGTTTTTGCGTTGAATGCGCTGTTGCCTGTTCCAAACGCACTCCTCAGGTTATAAGCAGCTAATTTAACGGGTAGCGAATTGGCAATGCATCCCCGCAGGTTATCTTGACGTCGATGCGGACGTTCGCTAGCGTCAAATAGCGGAGTGCCTCCCATTTCAGCAACGGCGGCCCTGCGGACCACAGTCGAGAGACCCCATTGCCCAACGCGATCATTACGCTCACCACGGACTACGGAACGAACGACCACTTGGTTGGCACCTTAAAGGGCGTCATTCTCAAGATCAATCCGGAAGCGACGATTGTGGACATTACGCACAACGTCGCGCCATTCGATTTGTTGGATGGAGCTTTGGCCATCGGGTCGGCCTATTCTTATTTTCCGGCGCGCACGATTCATGTGGTGGTGGTTGACCCGGGCGTGGGGACGGACCGGCGGCCTTTGCTGGTGACTGCGGAAAACCAATATTTCGTGGCCCCGGATAATGGCGTCCTTTCCCTGATTTATGAGCGCGAGGAGAATGTTGTGGCGCGGCACGTCACCGCGGAGCACTACTATCTGCAGCCAATCAGCAAAACCTTTCACGGTCGGGACGTGTTTGCGCCCGTAGCGGCATGGCTTTCCAAGGGATGGCAAACGGCGAGCATGGGCGAAGAGATCACGGACTACAAAAAATTCGCGATGCCAAAACCGAAGGCCAGCGACGGAGTGGCCAAAGGGATTGTGATGCGCATCGATGCGTTTGGAAACCTTGTTACGAATTTTCGAGTCGAGGATTTGCCGGAAAGCGCGCTCACCAATGGCGAAGTGAAATTTCAACTGGGAAGCCAGGAGATATCGCGGATGGTACCGACCTTTGCCAGCGGGAATGCCGGCGAACCGGTAGCGTACGTCGGCTCCGCGGGTTACGTGGAAATCGGGCTGAATAAAGGAAATGCTTCGCGTACGTTGAGCATCGGGCGCGGTACTCCGGTCGTACTCACCAAGTGAACTCCTCAAACTGAAACTGCTTGCGCCTGCAACTTTATGGATAGATTTCCATTTCCGGCGTTTACTAGTGTCCATCTTTCCTAGGCTGCGGCTGGAGCCGGTTGCTTCCGCCTGTGCCAGTAACCCAATGCTGCGAACAGAAGGACGGCAGGCACGCCGGTCAGTCCGCAAGCGATAAAGAAAATGCCGTAGGCGTGAGTGAGGCCGTGCGTGGCGCTCAGGTTTTCGACCGCAGCACCGGAAAATCCCTTCAAGATCTTTCCCAGCCAGGCATAGGTTGAACTCAAGAGCGCATACTGCGTGGCGGTGTATCCCAGATTGGTGAGACTCGACATGTACGCAACAAGCGTAACGCCGGCAAAGCTGAGGCCGAAGTTGTCGCCTGCCATGACCAGCGCGAAGAGAGGAATGCTCGTGCCCGCGAACGCGAGAGACGCAAACGCGGCGGTCGCGGCTGCCTGCAGAATGCCTCCGATGACGAGCGCGCGCATGTAGCCAAGCTTCAGCGAGCAGAATCCGCCCGCCGCGATGCCTGCAAACGTGGCGATGAGCCCGATTGAACCGCGCACCGCTCCTACCGTTTGCTTCGCAAGACCGAGGTCATGGTAGTAGGGATTCGCCATCGGAGCCATGATGAAGTCCGGCAACCGGTAGAGGCTGATTGCCGCTAACATCACAAGCGCGAGCCAGCCATGTGCACGGAAGAAAGCGATGAACGGTCCCACAACAGCGTCGAAGAAACCGCGCGGCGTCCAAAGCGGCGCTTCGCGCTCTTTTTCATGCATCATCGCATCCGCGCGCTCCGGTTCCTTCGCAAACCAGGTCGCGATCATTCCAACGGCCATACATGCGCCGTAGATACCGTAGGACATGCGCCAGCCCACCGTCGCTGCCACGATGAGGATAACGGAATCCGTAGTCAGGAGCGCCAGGCGGTAGCTGAACTGATAGGCAGACGCGAGGAGCCCTTGTTCTTCTCCGTCGTCTGCTGATTCAATTCGCCAGGCATCGACCACAATGTCCTGTGTCGATGAGGCAAACGCGACGACGAGCGCTAAAGCGCCAAGCCGGGCGAGCCCGGCTTTTGTGCCAGTTCCGCCCATAGCACACAGCGCCAGCCCGACGACGATCTGCGAGAACATCATCCATCCGCGCCGATGTCCAAGCCGTTTAAACAACGGCAAGTCGACGCGATCCATCAAGGGGGCCCACAGGAACTTCAGCGAATAGGCGATGCCCACCCAGGAAAGAAACCCGATCGCCGTCAGGGAGGTGTGCTCATCGCGCAGCCAGAAGCCGAACGTATTGCCGACCAGAAAAAAGGGAAGGCCTGAGGAAAACCCGAGCAACAACATCGTCAGCGTTTTGGGCCGCAGATAGCCGGCGACCCCGTGCTTGTGCGGACTCACGTCTTCATCGTCTACGGAAGCCTCACGAAACTCAACCCTCATACCACCGAATCTTGCCCATCCTGACACTCCACCGACTGTCACCAATCATTCTGAACGACCACACCCTCCGACGAAAACCAGAGTGAGTACGAGCCAAAGCGCCGGAGTGTAAGGAGAAAACGCCACAGCAAGTGACGCGCCGTCAGCGCGAGTCCGCCGAAGGATCGGATTGCGAGGATTTTGCGGCGCGAACGGATTGCGGTTCGTCTGCGGCCGGCGGGGAAACCTCGGCGGGACGATCGGCCGCCGGAGGACGGGCGCGCTGAACTTTTACGCGGGCGACGCGCTTGCCGTCCATCTCGACGACGCTAAAGCGAAAGTTGCCATATTCAAAACTTTCGCCTCCGCGCGGAATGAAGCCGAGTTGATCGAGGACGAATCCACCCACAGTCGCATAGGCGGGATCCTCGGGAAGCGGGATGTTGTACTGGGTATCGAGATCGCGGACATTCAAAGCAGCGTCAAAAACGATAGCGCCATCCGCAAGCGTGAGCGGGCGCTCGACAACATCGAACTCGTCGTGAATTTCTCCGACCACCTGTTCAAGAATATCTTCCAGGGTGACCAGGCCAAGAACGCTGCCGAATTCGTCCACCACAATGGCCAAGCCCACGTGGTGTGTGCGCAACTCCACGAGCAATTCGCTCGCCGGCTTGGTTTCCGGGACGATGAGCACCTCGCGCAGCACCCGTCGCAGATCGAAGGGCGATGCCGAAAGATTTTCTTCCAGGCGGCGTTCGCGATCAAGGAGCACCCAGAGCATATCCTTGATGTGGACGAAGCCGAGAATCTGATCTTCAGTGCCGCGGTATACCGGAATGCGCGAACGTTGCGTCGTGGCGAAGGCTCGAAGGACTTCATCCAAGGTGGCTTCCGCGGGGACGGTGTGCATATCCGGCCGGGGCACCATGATTTCGCGTACTTGCACTTGCCCCAGCTCGATTGCGCTGACGATGAACTTCTCTTCCCCGGGCGCCAGAAGTCCCCGCTCACGTGCCTGCTGAATTTGAATTTGCAGCTCTTCCGTGGAATGCGCCGCGCTCGGAATTTGCGGCTCGGATACGCCAAGGGCCTTCACGATTGCGCCGGAGACGCCCTCCAGAAGATCGATGGCCCAGCTAAACGTTTTCAGGAACCAGGAAAATGGCCGCGCAATCATCAGCGCCACGCGTTCGGCGCGCGCCAGGCTGACCGTTTTGGGCACCAGTTCGCCGATGACGACGTGCAAGGAACTGAGCATGGCGAAGGCGATGGCCAGGGCGGCGGCATGCACCAAAAGAATGGCGCGGGAATCGGTCATTTGCGGCACAACGGATCGGATCATCGCCGCAAAAGTGGATTCACCCAAGGCGCCAAGCGCCAGGCTGGCCAGTGTGATTCCAAGTTGCACGGCCGACACGACGCGATGGAGATCGCTCAGCAGGACCTCAACAACGCGCGCGCGAGAGTCGCCTTGGCGCACAAGCTGGCGTATGCGGGAAAAGCGCACCGCGACCAGCGAGAACTCCGCCGCGGCAAAGAAACCGTTAAGCGCGACCAGCGCGAGAAC
>Ga0137412_10004951_pt1 | contig 10648 bp, 10 predicted proteins | sample CZODoug2_1_16fun_FD_122160 | JGI IMG/M metagenome (GOLD analysis project Ga0137412, IMG submission 122160) | Vadose zone soil fungal communities from Angelo Coast Range Reserve, California, USA - CZODoug2_1_16fungal (Hybrid Assembly) | ecosystem: Environmental > Terrestrial > Soil > Vadose zone... | reverse complement strand
AGATGCTGACCAAGGTGTATTTCCCGCGATTGTTTGTGCCGACCGGTGCGGTGGGGGGGTGCTTCGTCGATTATCTGATTTCATTCGGCGTATTCGCGGCAGCGATCGTCTGGTATCGGTATACGCCCTCGTGGCATGTTATTTTCGTACCCGTTCTTGCATTGTTTACGATTGCAGCAACGCTAGGCATCGTCTACCTGTTGTCGGCGCTGACGGTAACGTACCGGGACTTCAAACATATCGTCCCGATACTGGTTCAAGCGCTAATGTATTTAAGTCCCGTGGTCTACCCGGTAGAGATTTTCCCCGCGCGGTACCAGTGGCTACTGGGCCTCAATCCGTTGTCGGGCTTCATTGACGGCTTCCGATCCGCGGTTCTCGGGAAGCCATGGAACTTTCCGATATTGCTGACATCCGTGGCGAGCACTTTTGTTCTTTTGCTGGCCGGCATCATGTACTTCCGGGCAACCGAGCGGCGGTTTGCGGATATTGCTTGACACGCGTTTTTCGTTTTAGTCGCCAGAATACATAACAGACGGACCGACCAACCCAAACCATGCCTAAGCCAATCATCCAAATTGAGAACGTGGGCAAGGCCTATGTGCTCGGACAGGCAGACCTTCAGCACGCCATGTTCCGCGATGCAATACTTGGAGCGATCAAAGCGCCGTATAGGCGCCTGAAGAGATTGCGACAACCCGCCCGAAACGATGATCTGTTCTGGGCTCTCCGACACGTATCATTAGACGTTCAGCAAGGAGATGTCGTCGGGGTCATCGGCCGAAATGGTTCGGGCAAGAGTACGTTGCTCAAAATTTTATCGCGCATTACCGAGCCAACCGAGGGCCGGGCGAGTCTTCGCGGCCGCGTAGCTTCGCTGTTGGAAGTTGGCACCGGGTTTCATCCCGAACTCACGGGCCGCGAGAACGTGTACCTCAACGGCGCGATCCTGGGCATGCGCAAGGCGGAGATCGACCGGAAGTTTGATGAAATCGTGGCCTTCGCTGAAATCGAGAAATTCCTCGACACTCAGGTAAAGCGCTACTCGTCTGGAATGTATGTTCGATTGGCCTTCGCGGTCGCCGCACACCTGGAGCCCGAGATTCTAATTATCGACGAAGTGCTCGCGGTCGGCGATGCCGAGTTCCAGAGAAAATGCTTGGGAAAGATGGGCGAAGTAACGAAGAGGGATGGTCGCACCATCTTTTTCGTCAGCCACAATATGGCGGCCGTCAGGGCACTATGCGGCGTCAGTCTTCTATTGGATAAAGGCCGGATGGCCGCCGTCGGACCGTCCGGTGACGTCATCGACAAGTACTTAACCAACGACGCGACCAGGGACACTCTTGAGCGTGATCTTATTCGTCCGGAGCACGCACCGATTTGGATGACCAGTGTTTGTATCTTGGCTGAAGGCAAACCGTCGTCCACCCTACCGGTAGGCGACGAACTTACACTGGAAATCCATTTTGCTGCAGATCCTCCCATAGCGCACCCCCAAATCGGCCTCGTGATCAACAGCTCCGATGGCGCGCGAGTCGTCGGCGCCAACAATCGATATCAGCCGTCAAAATCGCTTGAACGTCAAACTAAGAGTGGTTCAATTCTCTGTCATCTCGGTCGAGTGCCTTTAGTGCCCGGCTCGTATACCGTTTCGCTTTGGCTCGGTGATCTAGGGGCCGACTATCATGTGGTCGAGGGAGCCCTGAACTTTATGGTCATCCAGCGGGATATATGGGGCCTAGGAAGGCATCCACCCGCTGATGGCACGAGCCTTTGGTGGCCGACGGAATTCGAAATGCGCCCGGGATCCTGACTTGGATTCAGCTGTTAACGGTAGCCAATTCCACCGCACTCTGTGATTTAACATAATGTTTTTCGAACCGTTTACCGGCGCACCGATTGCCAATCTCAGTGTTGCCGATCGGCGACAGCGCTTGATAACATCGCCGCAAGTGCTCCAATTTGGACATGGAGGGGCGATTCTGAGCAGCGGTCGGAAAAAGAACATCGAGGGTTAATCTCGAGGTTGGCATAAGAAACTTACGTCTGGGCGCACGTGCGCCCAGATTTTTACGTTGTGCGACCTTTGGGTTCGGGTCGATAGCCAATCGTCAAGAACGCGCGATTCTCAGAATAACCACTGCCGCTGGCAATCCCTGAAGCAATCCTCGACGTGTGATCGTAGCGAAGCCGGACTTCCAACCCTCGTCCCTGCCTGTACGTCAGCGCTCCCCCTACTCTACCGTCGGTTTCCGCGAAATTGGACTGGGCGTACTCTGTGCGGTAGACGCTGCCCGAAAGCTGGGCTGAAAAGGCGCGATTCAGCTTTCGTTCGACGAGAAAGCCTGCGTCACCGCGCGAGACGTCGAGTTGCGGCAGACCATCGTAAGAATCCTTCTCCCAGCGGCCGGTCAGACCAAATGTCGTACGATTGCGCACGTAGTCCCATCCGACGCTCGCGTACGTCACGGTGTAATTGGTCGAGGTCACCGCGGCGGGCGTGGTGCTGATTCCGCTCAAGGCCCCACCCGGCGCAGTATTGTTGCCGCCGAGAGAGCCCCCCGGCGTGATTCCAATACCGCCTGCCCCGCCAACGCCCGCGGTACCGTTGAAACTGGTGCTGGCATCCGTCAGGTCGCGTCCCACCGTGAATATCAGCTTCGCGGCCGATGACAGTTGACGCGAGAGCTCGAGTTTTGCCAGCGGGCCGGTGACGGAGGCGCCGCCCTGGTCGGCTTTGGTGACACCTAGATTCGCCGACAGGCTCGTTCTCGCCCCTTGAACCTCGTAATGCACATACCCGCTGCTGCGATTGAAATCGGTGTTGAGCACGGTGTCTTTGAACAACACGCGCTCCGAGCTGACATTGATGGAAACGCTGGAACTCGCCGAGAGCTGGCGCCCGACGGCCAAGCTTCCAGAGAAGCGATTGCTGTCAAATGGGCTTGTCTGGTAGTCCGTTCGGGCATATCGCGCCGTCACGTCGACAAATCCGAGCGGCCCCAGCCGCAAGAATAGGTTGGGACCGGTACTGGCGTAATTGACGTGTTCCTGATTGGTTGGCGTCACCGCAATGAACGGATCGATCTGTGCTTGTCCAAAACTATCCTGAAATGTCCAGGTCAAGCGCTCGGGAATCAATGCCAGTTGCGCCTGGCCATCGAAGCGCCCGATGAGCTGCGCGCTGTAGGCATTCTGCAAATAGTCGAGGTAACTGAAATCGCCCTTGGCATCCACGTCGAGCCGCCGACTCTGCTGCTTGATCGCAAAATCGATATCGGTGATCGCCATGGTCTGGTTGACCTTGTCCGTCGGCGCCAGGTTGACGTTATCTGTCTCGCCGATTCCCACATCGACGCCGTAATCCACCGTCACTGCCTGGGTTGCCGACGCGAACCCCAAGGCCGAAGTGAATGCGATCGAGAATCGCCACGCGCTCAGCCTAGGTTTCATCGGCATTGATCCCATACGAACCGTACGTGCCATAACCGTAATAGCCTTCCGTCAGGCCGACTTTGACTTGATTCAGGATCAGCCCGCCCGCCTGGCCGGGCTCGAATAGTTCGATCGCAGCCTGCACGGCATGGCGCGGCGTCACACCGGCACGCACCACCAGAACCAATTGGCCGGCGATTTTGATGAGCGCTCGTCCCTCATTGGTTATCAGCAGCGGCGGCGAATCCAACAACAAAATCCGGCGCGGATTGCGTGCGCACAAGCTCGCCGCGATCTGGCGCATCCGATTGCTGCTGATGAGTTCCGCCGTGCCCTCCACCCGCCTGCCGGCAGGCAGGATCGCCAAGCCCCGCACGTTGGTCGGTACGACCAGCGACTCCGCGTCCAAGCTTTCATCCACCAGCGCGTCCAATAAGCCTTTTTGGTCGCGCAGGCCAAATATGCCGCTGATGTGCTGCTTGGTCACGTCCGAATCCACGAGCAACACGGATATGTCCCGCTCGAGCGCCATGCTCAGGGCGAGATTGATGCTGGTGAAAGTCTTGCCATCGCCGGGCACGGCACTCGCGACCATGATGATTCGCGGCTCACCCGCGGCGCCGGCATCGGACAGGGCCTTGTCGATCAAGGGACGCTTGATTCGCCGATACTGATCGCTGAACTGGCGCTCCCTTTCTTTATCCGGCAAATAGCCGGAGGCGCGCAACGCATTCAGGTCAACCGGCAGACGCTTCGCCAACGCGGCCGGGTCTTCCGGCTCGATGACGGCGAAGCGCGAGAGTGACTTGATCGTGCTCTCAGGTGACGCGATTTTCGCGCCGCCCTGCTGCTTTTTCAGGCGGGCAATGGCCTGTTCAACCAAGCTCATGTCTTCACCAGGGCCTGAATCGCCGCCACGCTCAGTCTCGCGCCCGACCAGTTCAGCAACAAAACGATCACAAACAACACCAGCAGGCTCGATGTTGCCGCCGAGAAACTCAATAAATGGCGCCAAAATTCCCTGCGCTCGCGCCGCGGAAACGCGGCACTTACCACTCCGAGTACCGGAAAACTCGTCAATTCATTGATGGCGCGCGCCGAACTCACGATCGGTCTCAAGGTGTGCAGCCCATAGGCGACGCCGGCGCCCACCGCGAGTGCGGCAAGCCAAATTTCGGCAAGCCAGACGGTGCGTCTTGGCCATACGGGCGTGACCGGCGATGTGGGCGGAAGGGCCACTTCGAAGCGAACCGAACCCGCGTTATCGGCCCGTTCGCCCAATCGCGCCTTTTGATAGCTCGCGAGCAATGCGGTGTACTGCGCCTTGTTCACGTCGTAGTCGCGGTTCAGCTGCTGATACTCGGCCTCGACTTGCGGGGCGCTGTTGAGCCGCTGGCGCAGCTCCGCGACGCTGCCTTGATGCTGCCCGAGCTCCCGGCGCAACGCCGCGATTTCAACGTCCACCTTGTTCAGTTCGAGCTGCATGCTCTGATAGACCGGATTATTCCCGGCACCGCTGGAGGCGACGGCGCTCGCATCGCCGCGCCGCAGACTTTCCAGTTCCGTGACCCGGCGCTTTTTCAGATCATCGAGAGTTGCGCGCGTCGCGATGACATCCGGGTGCTTGTCGGTGTACCTGAGCAGCAGCTCGTCGAGCTTCGCCTGAGTCTCTTGGATACGGCTCAGCGTGTCTCTGCCGCCGCCTTGTCCCCGCAAGCCGGAAATCACCGAATTGCCCGTCGCCGACACCACCGAATCGCTGCGCAGCTGTTTTGCCAGTTCTTCGCGCCGGCTCATGGCGATGGACAGGTCCGTCTCGGCCTTCTTGGCCGCATCCACCTCTTTTTGCAGCTGCACAAAATAGCCGCCCTGGTCGCTCGGCATCAAGCCGACATTTTTCTTCTTGAACGCCGCCAGCTTGTCCTCGGCGGCACTCAGGCGCTGCTCATAGTCCTTGATCTGCGTTTCGAGAAACTTTTGCGCATTCTCGGAGCCCTCGCGCTTGCCCCCCAGGGTTTTCTCCACAAACGTATTGAGCAAGGTCTCCACCACGTGCAGGCTGCGCTCGCGGGTGCTGTCAACGTAGTGAAACGAATAGATCGTGCCCGCGGTACTGCGCTCATCGCCTTGACTGCCTGCGTTCGTCACCGTCAGGGCGATGCGGTCGCTGAACCGGTCGAGAATCCTGCCGCGTGCGCGCAGGTCCGTCGTCGTATCCGGCAATACGCCCGTGTCCCGCGCAATCTTTTCCAGCTGCGGTCCTTCAAGCAAGGATTGGCGCACATAGTTGATCTGGGCGTCGACGTTCTGATCCGTCGTCAAGCCTTGCAATGCGGGTTTCAACGCCGTTCGCGTATCGACAAATACCCGCGCATCCGCGGCGTAACGGTCCGGCAGCGCAAACACGATCGCCCAACCTGCGACTGCGAACGTCAAGGCTGCAACCAAGGCGGCCCATCGAAAGCGCCAAGCGCCGCGAATTTCATCAAAGACGTGATCGAGTGCCGGCGTCATGAGTCGGCGCTTCGCATCAGAAGCGGGTTTCCGGAACGACCAGAACGTCGCCGGGTTTGAGCAATAAATTCTGCTTCATGTCGCCGTTGTTGACCAACGCATCGAGTCTCACCTTGATTTCGGTTTGCTTGCCGTTTTCGGTACGCACCACATGCGCACGGTTGCCGGCGGCGAATTGGCTCAAACCGCCCACCGCGAGCACCGCATCCAGAATGGTCATCCCATCACGATAAGGCAGCGCCTGCGGGGTTTTCACCTGACCAATCACTTTCACCTGGCTATAGACGCTCACCGCAATCATGACGACCACGTTGACCTTGGGCGCTTTGACATATTCGCCCAGCGACTTTTCGATGTCGCGCGCCAGGTTCGAGGGGGTCTTGCCCACCGCGATCATGTCTTCCACCAGCGGCGTTGAAATCTTCCCGTCGGGACGCACGGGCACCGTCACGGACAGTTCCTCATTCTGAAAGACGTACACCTTCAGGGTATCGCCCGGACCAATGCGATAGTCCGCGGGGACCGGTGCGGACTCGAGCGGCGCCGTCTCGGGCGGTGCGGCCGCCAAACTCGCCGGCATCCCGCTAAAGGCAGAAAGCGTCAAGATTGCAGAGACAAGGAAGGTCCGCATTTTCAAGGGGTTGGAGTTCAACACGGCCGTATCTTACCTCGCATGCGCCCACGGTGCCGACCAAATATTGGTTAAATTGTAGCGATGAGGATTGCACACTTCACATTTCCAAATTGCGGCCGGGCACAAGGGTGCCGGCCGCTGCCCCGATGCGGGTTTGAATCGCTGCTAAAATGGTCTCATGAACCGGCCCTTGCCCAATAGCTATTGGGTCATTCCCGGCCGGTTGCTGGCTGGCGAATACCCCATCGGCAGCGACTACAGCGACGCGCGCGCACGGCTGGCGCGATTCCGCGAGGCCGGCATCAATTCCTTCATCGACCTGACGCAGAAAGGCGAGCTACCCGAGTACCGTCACCTGCTGCAGGTGCATACCCAGTACCAGAACTCGCCGATTCCTGACACCTGCGTACCCGCCAGCGCCGCGCAGGTTCAGGGGTTGTTGTCCGACATTCGCGCCGCAGTCGAGGCGAAGCGTCGCGTCTACCTGCACTGCCGCGCCGGCATCGGCCGCACCGGCTTGGTGGTCGGCTGTTATTTGGCGGACGAAGGGGGTGACGGAAAGCTCGCGATCCAAGAGCTGAACCGCTTGTGGGCACAGAGCGCGCGCGCCGCCAGTTGGCCCAAAGTGCCGCAAACGGAAGAGCAGGCCGACTACATTCGCCGTTGGCCGAAGCTCAAGGCCTCATGCTAAGACGGTGGTGCGGCGCGCTAGGCGAAGCAAACCCGCCCCCGCAGTACGATACTGCGTCGGGATGACTCATACAGTGTTACCGTGCTGGGTCTCAAGGAGACTCGTGTGAACCAGTACAAACCAAGCCCCAGCCTCGGACGACCCTCGAACTCCTCGCCGGAGGATCCCATGATGGACTTCAGAGCCCGGCTGGTACACCAGCAGGCTGAAGCCGCTGAACGGCGCCGCATGGATCTGGCCGAACAGTCATCGCGCCTGAAAACTGCCGAAGAACGAATTCGCATCTGGGAGCGGATTCACGAAGTCACTTTACCCAAGGATCCGGCGCATCGGTTGGTGGACATCATTGCCGCGAATACCGGGCTGGCCGATTCAGACGTTCGCGAGGAGCAGCAGCGGCGCGCCACATTGCGGGCGGCGGTTTCGGTTTAGCCAAGGTTCGACGCCGACGGCTATTCTAAATATTTCGCCGGAGTCTTCGACCTGATTTCATCACGCGTCACTCCGGGCGCGGTTTCGATGAGTTTGAATAAATCCCTGCGCGTAGGCCGCGAGAAAACCGCGAGATCGGTGATCAACATGTCGACGACGTTGGTTCCGGTGAGCGGCAATTCACAAGCAGATTTGAATTTCGGGTCACCGTCCTTCGAGGTGTGATCCATGACAACCACGACACGCTTGACGCCGGCGACCAAATCCATCGCGCCGCCCATGCCCTTCACCATCTTGCCGGGGATCATCCAATTGGCCAGATCGCCGTTTTCCGCCACTTCCATGGCGCCCAGAATGGCCAAATTGATGTGCCCGCCGCGAATCATGGCGAAGCTGTCCGCGGACGAGAAATACGAAGTCATGGGCAATGCCGTGACCGTCTGTTTTCCGGCATTGATCAGGTCGGCATCTTCCTCGCCCTCGAAGGGGAAAGGACCTGTGCCGAGCATGCCGTTCTCCGACTGCAACATCACCTTCATGCCCGGCGGAATGAAATTCGCCACCAGCGTCGGAATACCGATGCCGAGATTCACATAGAAGCCGTCCTGAAGCTCTTGCGCCGCGCGCGCGGCCAAATCGTCACGCGACCACGGCACGGGAACCCTCCGGTCTTTTGCGCACCGTGCGCTTTTCGATCATCTTGGTGTAGCCGCGGCCTTGAATTACGCGCTGCACGAAAATGCCGGGCGTGTGAATGCAATCAGGGTCCAAAACTCCCGGCTCCACCAGCTCTTCGACCTCGGCCAGGGTCATGCGCCCCGCCGTCGCCATATTGGGATTGAAATTACGCGCTGTTTTCCGATACACCAGATTGCCCTCGGTGTCGCCCTTCCACGCCTTGACCAAGGACACATCGGCGACCAGACCCTTTTCCAACACATAGGTTTCGCCATCGACGGTGCGCGTTTCCTTGCCTTCGGCCACCAGCGTGCCGGCGCCGACCTTGGTGAAGAAGGCATGGATTCCGGCGCCGCCGGCGCGAATGCGTTCGGCCAGCGTGCCTTGCGGATTGAATTCGATCTCGATTTCGCCGGCCAAATATTGTCGTTCGAATTCCTTGTTCTCCCCGACATACGAGGAAATCATCTTGCGGATCTGATGCGCCTGCAACAAAAGACCCAAACCGACGCCATCCAAGCCGGCGTTGTTCGAAATCACGGTCAAATCGCGCGCACCCGAGGCATGCAACGCGTCGATCAAATTCTCAGGTATGCCGCACACCCCGAATCCGCCGCACATCAAGGTCATGCCGTCCTTGACCACGCCGCGCAACGCCGACTCGGCGTCGGCATACACTTTTTTCGAACTCACCGAGGACGTCACGATCAGTATCGGTACTGGTCGGTCTTGTACGGACCTTGCGGCTCGACGCCGATATACCTCGCCTGCACGTCGGTCAGCTCCGTCAATTGCGCGCCGAGCTTGGAGAGCTGCAATCGCGCCACTTTTTCATCGAGGTGCTTCGGTAATACATACACGCCCACCGGATATTGCTTGGTGTTGGTGAACAACTCGATTTGCGCCAGCACCTGATTCGCGAACGAGGAGCTCATCACGTACGAGGGGTGCCCGGTGCCGCAGCCCAGGTTCACCAAACGGCCTTCCGCCAGCAGAATGATGCGCTTGCCGTCGGGGAAGATGATGTGATCGACCTGGGGTTTGATGTTCTCCCAGGTGTGCTGGCGCAGCGCCGCGACTTCGATCTCGTTGTCGAAGTGGCCGATGTTGCAGACGATGGCCTGATCCTTCATGCGCTTCATGTGATCGTGAGTGATGACGTGGAAATTGCCGGTGGCGGAGACGAAAATATCGGCCTTGTCCGCGGCATAGTCCATGGTCACGACCCGATAGCCTTCCATCGAGGCCTGCAGCGCGCAGATCGGATCGATCTCGGTGACCCACACTTGCGCGGAGAGCGCGCGCAACGCCTGCGCCGAACCCTTGCCGACGTCCCCGTAGCCGCACACCACCGCCACCTTGCCGGCGATCATGACATCCGTGGCGCGCTTGATGGCGTCCACCAACGATTCGCGGCAGCCGTATAGATTGTCGAACTTCGACTTGGTGACCGAATCATTCACATTGAAGGCCGGGAAGGCGAGCTGGCCTTCTTTCGCCATGTGATACAGCCGCTTCACGCCGGTGGTGGTTTCTTCGGTGACGCCCTTTATCTTGGCGAGGCGCGTGGAATACCATTTTGGATCCACTTTGAGCTTGGACTTGATCGCCGCGAACAGAAGCTCCTCTTCTTCGTTGCCGGGCTTCGCCACCAGAGAGATATCCTTCTCCGCCTTGGCGCCCAAATGCAGCAGCAGCGTGGCATCGCCGCCATCGTCCAGAATCATGTTCGAGTAACTGCCGTCGGGCCACTCGAAAATCCGGTGCGTGTAATCCCAATACTCGGCCAGCGATTCGCCCTTGACGGCAAATACCGGCGTGCCTCCGGCGGCGATGGCGGCGGCGGCATGATCTTGGGTCGAATAGATATTGCACGAGGCCCAGCGCACCTGCGCGCCCAACGCGTTCAGCGTTTCGATGAGCACGGCGGTCTGGATGGTCATGTGCAAAGAGCCGGTGATGCGCGCGCCGCGCAGCGGCTGCTGCGAGGCGAACTCGCGGCGAATCGCCATGAGACCGGGCATTTCGGTTTCCGCGATCTTGATTTCCTTGCGCCCCCAACTTTCCAGGGCGAGGTCTTTGACGACAAAATCGGATTGAGGCTTGATTGCTGCATTCATGTCGAAACGGCTCCTTGATGCGCCTTAAGCGGCGCGCGTTGCTTTGAATTCGGCGGCGAGCGTTTCGGCCTTGTCGGTCCGCTCCCAGCTGAACTCTTCTTCCTTACGGCCGAAATGCCCGTAAGACGCTGTTTTCTGATA
>Ga0137412_10004950_pt1 | contig 10648 bp, 8 predicted proteins | sample CZODoug2_1_16fun_FD_122160 | JGI IMG/M metagenome (GOLD analysis project Ga0137412, IMG submission 122160) | Vadose zone soil fungal communities from Angelo Coast Range Reserve, California, USA - CZODoug2_1_16fungal (Hybrid Assembly) | ecosystem: Environmental > Terrestrial > Soil > Vadose zone... | reverse complement strand
CAGCAGCGGCAGCCAGTCCCGGCAGATCCCGGCGATCCGGTCGGCCTCGCCGAGCAGCGCCAGCGCGTCATGCACCACATACCGGAAGAACGGCTGCGCGGCGACCACCAGCTTCTCGGTGTCCCAGTCCGGGTTCTCCGGGCTCGGCAGGCTGCCGGCGCCCTCGACGTGCTGCAGGAATGTGGCCCGGCTGATCATGTTCGCTCGGTCCAGCAGCAGGTCGCGTACCGTGGCCAAGCGCTCGGCCGGCACCAGATCGGCGCAGACCGCGGCCGCGTGCGCATGTTCGGTGATCGCCGGCCGCCGCTCGCCGTCCCTGATCTGCTCCCGGTACGCGCCGCGATCGGCGTCCCAGAATGCCTCGAAGCCGCGCCGCAACGCCTCGTGTCTGGTACGTGCCCAGCGGGCCCGGCCCGCATCCCCGAGCCACTCCGCCACTTCCGCAAAATCGAGCAAACCCCTGCCCCATAAGGCATTCAGCGATGCGCTGGCGCCGCGTACCGGCACCGGCGCCCAGTCGATCAACACCCAGCCGGTGACGTCACGCAATAACCCGTCCGCGTCCAGAAACCCGGTGAACCAGCGCAGGCTGGCCTCGGCGGCCGGCAGCAGCTCGGCCACCAGCTCGCGGTCGCCGGTGTAGCGGTAGAGGTTGTGCACGGAGCGGATCCAGTGCAGCGCCCAGTCGGGGATCGTGACGACCTCCGCTCTCGCGAAGTCGCCGACCCCGATCATCGGCAGGATGCCGTCCGAGCGCGGCTGGGCCAGCAGGCGCGGGTTCCACCGGGCCAGGCTCCAGTCCGGGTTGGCCACCAGGTCGACCGACTGGTGCACGACCGAATCGCCGGTCCAGGCCCGCTGTTCACGGCTCGGGCAGTCCAGGTACGCGTCCTGCGCGTTGAGGTCGACCGTCCGTACGCCGACGGCGTAGATCCGGTCCAGGTCGGCGTCGGAGGCGGCGAACGTCGGCCCGCCGGGGCGGGGCCGGAGCCGCTCGATCATGTCGATGGCGTCCACCCGGACCGTGCCGGTGCCGTAGATGGCGGCCAGCAGCAGTCGGCCACCGGCCGGATCCTCCCGTACATAGGCGTTTTCGCCGTCCCGGGCGACATACCGGAACGACGCGGCGGTACGCAGGCTGCCGGCCGTGGTCAGCTCGGTCAGGGCCCCGTCGATCGTGACCTCGCCGCTGACGGTGAGCTGCAGCCGCAGATTGCCGGCCACGATCTGGCCGAAGTCGGCGATCAACAGCCGCGGTCCGGCGGACAGATCCAGCTCGGTGAGCTCCTCGCTCGGCGGCGTCTCGACCGCGGTGGCCAGTGCGGCGGTGATCCCGGTCGGCTCCGGCGGGGTCCAGCTTGCCGGGCCGACCGTGATCGTCTGGGCCGGGCGTGCGTTCGGCTCCGGCGGCGGCAGCGGCGAGGGGAGGATCGCGCCGAACGGCTCCGACGGCGGCCGGGCGTCACCGCCGGCGCCGTGGCTCAAATCGGCCAGCGGCCGGGCGGCCGGCCACTGGCTGTCGTCGAAGTCGGGCCCGGTCCAGCCGGGGTCGAGCCGGTTGGCGTCGAACACCTCGACCAGCTGCGCCGCGACGACGTCGACCGGCAGCGACGGCGTCCACGCGGTCGCGTCGTGGGTACGCCAGCTGTCATCCGTGGTGATCCATTGGTCGCCCAGCCGGAATTCGCCGACCACCGAGCCACCACCGAGCGTCAAGGTCACCGGCGACGGCATCCACCAGGCGTTTGCCCGGCCGAAGAACCGGGCCTGAACGGCGATCACGTTGTGGCCCGGTCGCAGCGCTGCCGCGATGTCACCGTGGTCGTAATGCAATTGTCGCGGACCGTGCCGCACCGGGCCGCGCGAAACCTCGATCCCGTTGACGTACAGGATGTAGCGGGAGTCGGCGGTAATCCGGAATGGCGCCTGCGGTGGCACCTCGGCGAGGTCGAAGGTACGGCGGAACAGCACCCGCCGGTCGTAATAATCTGGGTCGAGCCCGACGTCGAACGGATTCTCAGATGGGCGGTGCGCTGTGCGTTGCGACCAGATCCACTGGCCGCGCCAACGGCCGGGGGCGAATTCCGTCACTGCCAGACTCCTCATTCGCAGCCGATCACACTAGCTGCATGCTCCCGCAGTTCGGGGTGCCCGGCATGGCCGATCCCGGCGCGGGCGCGCGCCCCGCGACCGGGCGCCCGTCGCCGACGCGGGCCGAGTTTCGGGGAGGCGGCACCAGTAGGTCCCATTATTAGCTAGTATGTCCGTGATGTGGGAAGGAGGAGGTCTTCGTGGCTCCGGACAAGATCACCGTCGACTACGACACGGTCGAGTCGCTGTCCTCCGTGCTCGGCGATCGAGCGAGCGATCTGCGTGACGTCTCTGGCTTTATCGGCGGACTGTCAACGCTGTTGAACGCCGACGTCGGTGCCGGGCAGGCATTCGTGCAGAAGGTCTGGTCGACGGCGGTCGGCCTGCTCAGCGACGATCTCGGCCTCACCTCGACCAAGACCACCAAAGCCGGCAACGTGTATGAGAAGAACGACCTCACCGTCGGCATCCAGCAGCAGAACTCGACCCGGTAGGTGCGCGGTGGGTGACATTGACGCGGCGAGCATTTTCCCTTATCCACCGGACGATCCGCACGTAATTGCCGGCGTGCGGTCGAGCTTCAAAGGGTTCGCCAAGCATCTCAGCACGACGCACGGCCAGGTGGTCAGCGACGGCAGCGTGATCGGCGGCAAGGGCTGGTCGGGTGACGGGGCGGCGGCCTGCGGCACCGAGATCACCGGCAATGCGGCGTTGATCGCGGCCGCCGAGCATGCCATGGGTCAGGTCGACCCGGCGATCGCGCCGTATGCCACCGCGATCGACACTGCACGCGGAAACATCGACACGCTGCGCAAAAACTACATTGCCGACTGGAATGCGCATGAACGAGCGTTGACCACGATCGACAACAGCTCGAAGACCACCAGCCAGAAGTCGGCCGACCGCTCAACAGAAAACCAGAGCTGGCGCTGGACGGATTACGGCGCGATGGTTGTCTATCAGGGTTATCTGTCCGATGTGGACAAAGCGGCAAAGGGCACCCGAAAGACGTTGGAAGCTATCGGTTCCAACGTCAACGGAAAGAAGATCTCGCCGAAATCCTCGGATTTCGATCTTCGGCAGGCCGTGCTGACCGGGCTGCCGCTGCTGCATATGCAGCAGGCGCAGAAAGACGCCCAGACGTGCGCCGATCTCGCCAAGAGGGCCGCGGCGGGCGATCCGAAGGCAGTGGCCGAGCTGGCGAAATACGGTCAGGAAGCCAGCGATCCGTATTTCGCAACGGCATTGATGAACGACTTGACGGCCAAGGGCCTGGTCGAAATACCGGGCGCGATGGCCAAGTACATGTACGACAAGCACGGCATTGTCGACCCACAGACCATCAAGAACAACGCCAAGGTGCTCAATTTCCTGTCGACCGCTCTGGCCACCGCGACCAATGACACCAACCAGCCACACGTGGACCAGGCCTGGCTCAACGACCTCAAGCAGGAGGGGCGGGCCCAGCATAAGCTCCCCAACGGCGCCCATTATGACGGCTACTGGGGACTTGGCCAGATCATGGAGGCGGCCGACAAAAAGCCGCCATACGGCACCAGCTACCTGCGCGACGTGGGCCGGGACCTGGTTTCCTGGGTCCGCGACCAGGACAAAAATGGGCCGACCTACCCGCGGACGAACGCGGACGCGACCTTTACCGGGCCGGACGGTCAAGGTCCGTTCTCGAACAGCATCGACAATCCCGGGCAGCTGATCGACGAAAACAATCCCGGAATGGCGAACCCGCTGTATGGCCTGCTGCACGCCGCGGCGACAAATGGCCAAGGGGCGCAGCAGATCCTGGATTACACCCCGCCCGGCCAAAAGGACAGCAACCTCACGTACCTGCTACACACCCACCGGGGCGAATGGAACGATCATGGAAACGAGCTTGGCAATGCGCTCGAGGCCGCCACGATCGGACACGACAAAGAGTCGATGAAGCTGGCCTCACAGGCGATCCATATTCTCGGCACCGACGCCGCGCAATACGCACACTCGGACGGCTCGCATGTGTCGTTCGACGATTACAGCGACGACCTTTCCGGTATGCGCGACAGTGTCGCCAACATTCTTGGCTCCCACATCAACGAGATGAACTTTGCCATCAGCAACAAACGAGGCGATCCCAGTGCGGGGAATGAGGTCGTGGACGGGATGGCGATGTTCGGCGCGAAGGACCTTTCCTTTGTGCTGCTCGACACCGAACGAGACGATGGCGCATATAAGACTTTGCTGACCGATCAAGCCGGATACATGCGCAAGGATCTCGACGCGGGTGCCGGGTCGAGTGGTACCTACGACGAGAAGATCCAGCAGCTGCGTACGCGGGCGGGCGCCGACAGCTACGTGCTCGGATATCTGCTGCAGGGTCGGGATGAGGCCCTGGTCGGCGAGGGCAAGGCAACGGATGAGCAAAGCGGCGCTATGGCCGACATGGTCAAGGACGGGCTGGGTCTCATCCCGGTGCCCGGTGGCAAGCTGGCCGAGCTCGGTTATGACAAATTCGGTAGCTGGTTGACCGACAAGATGCGTACTCATGCCGAGATCGACGCGTACGGCACCGCGGACACGTACAAATTGCAAAACCAGACGCTGGTCAACCAGATGGTCGAGTCGACGCTGGTTCAGCACGGGGTCTGGCCGACCGATCACCAGCCGCCGCTCGTACCTCCGAAAGGCAGCACCGTGTCGGCCGCGGATTGGTTCGTCGACCAACACACGCACAAGATCATCCCGTTGGACAAGATGACCGAGTCGCAGCTGGTCGCCTTCAAGCAATGGGCCGCCACGTCCGGTAGTGTCCCCGATGTCGAACAGCAGGCCGGCGGTACCAATAACGACGGCGGGACGGACTACAAGAAATGGCTCGGGCTTGACACATAAGTGGCTGCATACCGCGGTTGTCGCGGTGGCATTGGCCACCGTGGTGGTTGCCTGTGACGGTCACCGCAAGCCAACGAATACGACGTCCGATACGGCCGGCCCGATCACTGACGCGGGTCCGTACTGGTGCTCGGTGGTATCCAAAACCGCCGTGCAGCGCCTTACCGGAGTGGCGGCCGCTCGGATGTCGCAGGACGGCAACGTCGGTATGTCCCCGCTGCCCGAGGGCAGGTGCCGGGTGAGTTCTACCGACGGGAAGATCTACGTCCCGTTGGAGCTCGAGGTCAATTCGCAGAGTACGGCGCTTTACCAATACGGTCAGGCGACCCAGGCTGCGCCGACCAACACATTGCCGGCTCGGGACGGGCGCGGCGGAATCGTCCTGGGCAAGGACGACAACCAGATCTATTCGCTCTACCGCTGTGGCAAGTACACGTTGTGGCTTCGGTTGTTTGTCGGCCCGATCGCCCATAGGTCGGAGCCGGCCGCAGATCTCACCACGTTGCTCGAGCTGGCGCAACGGCGGCTGGCCAGCACCGTTGTGCACTGCACCCTGAATGCGAGCGCCCCCGTCGCGACCTCGACCGCGCGCTGACCTGGTCCTATGTGGATGGAGGGACGAGAACGCAGAATTCGTTGCCCTCAGGATCGGCGAGCACAGTGGTCAGCCAGCCATTGTCGTCAAATGGTCCGCGCAGGACGCGGGCGCCGAGCGTCCGCACGCGTGCCAGGGTCGGCTCCATATCGCCGACTCGAAGATCCAGGTGCATCCGGTTCTTGCCGGCCTTGGGTTCGGGTACCTGCTGCAGCAACAGCTCCGGGCCCTTGCCGTCCGGATCGGTCAGCGAGACATACGGCGGGTGGAATCCACCGCGCCGGTAGCCGAGCGTCGCCGCCCAGAAATCGGCCAGCCGGTCGGCGTCGGCACAGTCGAGCACCGGCAGCAGCTGCCGGATCTCCGGCCGTGGCGCCTGCATGCGGACCTCCTCACGCGGGTGGCCAGTCTAGGACGTTCGCTATCCACCACTCACCAGGTAGCGTCTCCGGTGAAGATCGATACGAAGGAGAGCCGTGAGTGTGCTACCCGCCGGAGTGACGGTCGCGCTGGCCACGCCGCTGGATGGCGGTGGCGGGCTGGACGAGGCTGCGCTGGATCGACTGCTGACCCGGGTGCTGGACGCGGGCGTGGTCGGGATCAGCCCGCTGGGCTCGACCGGCGAGGGGGCCCGGCTGTCCGGGGAGCTGCGCCAGCAGGTGGTCGCGGCCGTACGCCGCCGGGTCGCCGTCCCGGTCATTGCCGGTCTTCCGGTTTCTACAGTGGACGGTGCGCGGCGGGAGCTCGATGCGTTGGCGGCGGGCGGTGCCGATGCGGCCCTGGTCGCGGCCCCGTCGTACTACCCGGCGGGCGATGACGACGTACTTTCGTTGTATTCCACGCTCGCCGCGGATTCACCGCTGCCGCTGGTCATTTATCACATTCCGCCGATGACGGGTGTACGGATTGCGCCTTCCGTGGTCGGTGAGTTGGCGCGGCATCCCCGAATTGTTGGGATGAAGGACAGCAGCCGGGATATGGAATACCTGCAGGCGGTGCTTTACGCGACGGCCGGCTCGGATTTCCAGACCGTGACGGGCAGCGACACCATTTTGCTGGCCAGCCTGGTGCTCGGTGCGCACGGCACGATCGCGGCCAGCGTGAACCTGGTGCCCGAGCTCGCGGTCGGGATTTATGCCGCGTTCACGGCCGGTGATCTGGACCGGGCCGCCGAGCTGCAGCGCCGGCTTTTCCTTGTGGTGCAGGCCTGTCGGCGCGGCGTTCCGCCCTCGGGCTGGAAGGCGGCGCTGGAGATTGCCGGTGTGTGCTCGGCCCGGTTGGCGCCGCCGGCGAGCCGGTTGGCGCCCGATCTCTACCAGCAGGTCGAGCGGGATCTGGCCGCGCTGCTGCCGGTGGAGGCGTAGGCAGCGATGGTGGACGTAGAAGTCGTGGTGCACAAGCCGGCCGAGCTCGGCGAGTGTCCACTGTGGGATGTCGATCGACAATGCCTGTGGTGGGTCGACATTCCGGCGGGTGCGCTACATCGATATGACCTGGAAACGCGTAAAGATCAGAGCGAAACACTCGAGACCGAGCTGGGTGCCGTCGCATTGCGACAGGACGGCGGTCTGGTCGCGGCGGCCGGCAAGGGATTTGCCAGCATCGACGACGGCGCGCTGCATTGGCTGGGAAAGGTCGAGTCCGGGCAGCGCATGAATGACGGGAAATGCGACCCGGCCGGCCGGTTTATCGCCGGCACACTGGTCGAGGAGTCCGCGCCCGGCGGCGCGGCGCTCTATCGGCTGGAACGGGGCAATGTCTCGCCGATATTCGGCGGCGTGACGATTTCGAATGGGCTCGGCTGGAGCCCGTCCGGCACGATCATGTACTACATCGACACGCCGTTGAGGCGGCTGGACGCATTCGACTACGACGTCGTCTCGGGTGCGGTGACCGGCCGGCGGACGGTCGCCGATCTGCGTGACGTGCCCGGCCATCCCGACGGGCTCGCGGTCGATGCCGACGGCGGCGTGTGGGTGGCGATGTCGCGCGGTGGTGCGGCGGTGCGGCGATTTCTGCCCAACGGCATGCCGGGCCGGATGGTGGCGATCCCGGTGCCGAACGTGACCAGCGTCGCGTTCGGTGGGCCGTCGCTGGATCAGCTATTTGTGACCACCTCGCGGCACGGGCTGGGTGAACGGGTGCAGGCCGCATATCCCTTGGCCGGCTGCGTTTTCCGGGTGCGCGGGCTGGGTGTTCGCGGCCTGCCGCCGCACCGGTATATTCCCTGACGAATTCCCTGACGACGAAAGGGCTTTCATGGCGCCGACCCCAACGGAATTGTCCGCCGAACTATTTGAGTACACGCTCGCGCATTCCGGTGCGACGGATGACGTACAGCAGGCATTGATAGCCGAAACCCGCGCGTTGGGTGGCCCGGCCGGCCTGCAGATCTCGCCCGACGAGGGTGCGTTTCTGACCCTGCTGACCAAGCTGCTCGGGGTGACCCGGGCGCTGGAAATCGGCACGTTCACCGGGTTTTCCGCACTGTGCATCGCCCGCGGCCTGGCGGCGGGCGGGCAGCTCACCTGTTGCGACATCAGCGAGGAATGGACGTCGATCGCCCGCAAGCACTGGGCGAATGCGGGAGTGTCCGACCAGATCGAGCTGCGCATCGGCCCGGCGATCGACACGCTGCGGTCGCTGCCGGCCGAGCCGACGTACGACCTGGCGTTCATCGACGCGGACAAGCCGACCTACCCGGCGTACTGGGAAGAGGTCGTGCCGCGGGTGCGGCCCGGCGGCGTGATCCTGGTGGACAACGTGTTCTATCACGGCGCGGTGGTTGATCCGAGCGACGACGGCGAGGGCGTGCGGGCGATCCGCGAGATGAACGATCGGGCCCGCACGGACGACCGGGTCGAGGCGACAATGCTCACGATCTCCGACGGAATCCTGCTCGCCCGCAAGAAGTAGCGCCGGCCAGTGCTATTGCGCCAATGTGACATTGCGGCAATCTAGCCACCCCAATGTCACATTGACGCAGGATCCGTTCTCAGGTGGCGAGGATGTCGTCGGCGTCGACGATCGTGTACGCGTAACCCTGCTCGGCCAGGAATCGCTGCCGGTGCGCCGCGTACTCCTGGTCGACGGTGTCCCGGGACACGACCGTATAGAAATGCGCGGTCTTGCCCGCCGCCTTCGGGCGCATAATCCGGCCGAGCCGCTGCGCCTCTTCCTGCCGCGAGCCGAACGTCCCGGACACCTGCACGGCAATGGCCGCTTCCGGCAGGTCGATCGAGAAATTCGCCACCTTGGAGACGACCAATGTCGAGATTTCACCGGTACGAAAGGCATCGAAGAGCCGTTCCCGTTCCCGGTTTGTGGTCGAACCCTGAATGATCGGCACCTCGAGCAGTTCGCCGAGCTCGTCGAGCTGGTCGAGATACGCGCCGATAACCAGCACCTGGTCATCGGCGTGTCGCTGCACCAACCGCTTCACCACCGCCAGTTTGGTACGCGCGGTCGCACCGACCCGATACCGCTCCTCCGGCTCGGCGGTCGCGTACGTCATCCGCTCCGCGTCGGTCAGCGTGACCCGTACCTCGGTGCAGTCCGCCGGCGCGATCCAGCCCTGCGACTCGATGTCCTTCCACGGCGCGTCATACCGCTTCGGCCCGATGAGGCTGAACACGTCGCCCTCGCGGCCGTCCTCCCGCACCAGCGTCGCGGTCAGCCCGAGCCGGCGGCGGGATTGCAGGTCTGCGGTCAGCCGGAATATCGGCGCCGGCAGCAAATGCACCTCGTCATAAACGATGAGGCCCCAGTCGCGGGAATCGAAAAGCTCGAGATGCCGGTATTCGCCGTTACGCCGGGTCGTCATCACCTGGTACGTCGCAATCGTGACCGGCCGGATTTCCTTGCGCTCGCCGGAATACTCGCCGATCTCCTCCTCGGTCAACGAGGTGCGGGCGATCAATTCCCGCTTCCACTGGCGACCGGCGACGGTGTTGGTCACGAGGATCAGGGTGGTGGCCTGTGCCTTCGCCATCGCGGCGGCGCCGACCAGTGTCTTACCGGCACCACAGGGCAGCACCACGACACCCGAGCCGCCGGCCCAGAAGTTGTCCACCGCCTCTTGCTGGTACGCCCGCAGCGACCAGTCGTCCTCGGCCAGCGCGATCGGGTGCGCCTCGCCGTCGACGTATCCGGCCAGGTCCTCGGCCGGCCAACCGACCTTGAGCAGCGCCTGCTTGAGCCGGCCGCGCTCGGACGGGTGCACCGCGACGGTGTCGTCGTCGAGCCGGGTGCCGAGCATCGGGGCGATCTTTTTCTGCCGCAGCACCTCCTCGAGCACGGCCCGATCCAGCGCAACCAGGATCAGCCCGTTGACCGGGTCCTTCTGCAGCTGCAGCCGGCCGTAGCGATCCATGGTGTCGGCGACGTCGACGAGCAGCGCGTGCGGCACCGCGTACCGGCTGAACCGGACCAGCGCGTCGACGACCTGCTCGGCGTCGTGCCCGGCGGCGCGCGCGTTCCACAGCCCCAGCGGGGTCAGTCGGTAGGTATGGACGTGCTCCGGCGAGCGCTCCAGCTCGGCGAACGGCGCGATCGCCTTGCGGCACTCTCCGGCCATCTCGTGGTCGACTTCAAGCAACAGGGTTTTGTCGGATTGGACGATCAGTGGTCCGTCAGTCACAGACTGCTCCTTGGGTATGGCCGGCGAACTCATGGTCGCACTCGTACGGGGACTCGTCGGTCTGCCGCGCGTCCTTCGCCCCCCGGCTCCCTTATGCAACAGAGCCGGGCGCCCCAACAGTCCCGAGCGGATAATTCCGGACCGATGACCTCGAATTATGGCAGCCTCGAATGAGGGCAGTGAAGTCTCAGCGGAGCCTCAGGAGAAGCCTCAGTAGGAGTCGAAGGCTCCGTTGAGGCCGGCGATGATGAAGGTGGCGACACCCAGGACGATCAGCACGATGTTGATGCCGATGCTGATCCAGGTCCATCTGAGCAGTTTCCTGGCGCCCCTGACGTCGCGGTCGACCTTCCCGAGCGCCAGGCCGGACAGGATGGCTCCGGCGATGCCGCCGAGGCTCACGTAGCAACTCAGGGCGAACACGAGGCTGATGACCA
>Ga0137412_10004949_pt1 | contig 10648 bp, 12 predicted proteins | sample CZODoug2_1_16fun_FD_122160 | JGI IMG/M metagenome (GOLD analysis project Ga0137412, IMG submission 122160) | Vadose zone soil fungal communities from Angelo Coast Range Reserve, California, USA - CZODoug2_1_16fungal (Hybrid Assembly) | ecosystem: Environmental > Terrestrial > Soil > Vadose zone... | reverse complement strand
TCAACCAAGGCCTGATTCGCTTTTCGAGCTTCCGGCGTAAAACGCGGGAGCATGTTGCGAAAGTCCGAACTGTCGAACGTGGTGTTTTCGTTCATCTTTCCCGTGAGAAAGCCCCGCCCCAAAGGGCTATACGGGACGAAACCGATCCCGAGTTCCTCAAGCGCCGGCAGCAGCTCCTTCTCAGGATCTCGGAACCATAGCGAGTATTCGCTTTGGACTGCCGTCACCGGTTGAACCGCATGTGCGCGGCGAATCGTCTGCACTCCTGGCTCAGAAAGACCGAAGTGCTTCACCTTTCCTTCATCAATGAGCTCCTTTACTGCGCCTGCTACCTCTTCGATCGGCACGTTGGGGTCAACACGATGTTGATAAAACAGGTCGATCACATCCGTTCTAAGTCTCTTTAGTGAAGCGTCAGCAACTTCCTTAATGTGCTCCGGCCGGCTATCTAGGTCTTTCCACCTTGTTTCGGGTTTGGAATCGGGCTTGAACCCGAACTTGGTGGCTATCACGACTTGGTCACGAACAGGAGCCAGGCCTTCGCCAACGAGTTCTTCGTTCGTGTACGGACCGTAAACTTCGGCGGTATCAAAAAGTGTGACGCCGCGTTCTACCGCCGACCGAATCAGTGAGATCATCTCGTGTTTGTCGCCAGGCGGACCGTAGGCAAAGGTCATTCCCATACAGCCCAGTCCGATAGCCGAGACTTCCAGGTTATTTTTTCCAAATTTGCGCTTCTGCATTGTTCGAAACCTCCGACTTCTCTGAACTCCGACTCTTCTCTCAACTCCGTAAAGGAGCGTGGCTCCCACGGAGCTTTACGCTCTCAGCTATCGACTTTTTCCCTCATTCCGATTTCAGAGAAGCCATGTCGATGGAGAAACGATACTTCACATCGGACTTGAGCAGTCTTTCGTAGGCTTCGTTGACTTTCTGAATGGGGATAACCTCGACGTCGGCGGTAATATTATGTGCGCCGCAAAAATCGAGCATCTCCTGCGTTTCGGCGATGCCGCCAATCATCGAGCCGGAAAGGCTGTGCCGCCGCGCGATCAGGCTGAACGCAGGGACGCGCAACGGTTCGGCGGGAGCGCCGACAAGTGTAAGGTTGCCGTCGACACCTAACAAATTGATGTAGGCGTTGATGTCGTGATCGGCAGAGACGGCGTCGAGGATAAAATCGAAACTGCCCGCCTGCTTTTTCATTTCGTCTGCATTGCTAGAGACGACAACTTCGTCCGCGCCGAGACGGAGCGCGTCCTCCTTCTTGTGAGGCGAGGTGGTGAACACGGCGACGTGCGCTCCGAGCGCGTGAGCAAACTTTACCGCCATATGGCCGAGTCCGCCGAGACCGACCACGCCAACTTTCTTGCCTTTGGTGACGCCCCAGTGATGCATGGGCGAGTAGGTCGTTATTCCAGCGCAGAGCAGCGGCGCGGCTGCGGCGGGATCCAGGTTGGATGGAACGCGCAAAACGAAGTGTTCGTCCACTACGATGCTTTCCGAGTAACCACCGTAGGTAAAGCTTCCGAGGTGTTTGTCCGGTGAGTTGAAGGTGAGGATCATGTTTGGACAGAATTGTTCAAGGCCAGCTTTGCACTGTGGGCAGGTTCCGTCCGAGTCGACCATGCAACCGACCGCGACGAGATCGCCGGGCTTGTACTTCGTCACTGCCGACCCGACTTTGGTGACACGTCCGACGATCTCATGGCCCGGGACAATAGGGTAATTCGTGGCCATGAATTCGCTCCACTCGTTGCGCACCGAATGGAGATCGGAGTGGCAGATGCCGCAGAACAGGATGTCGATTTGCACATCGCGATCAGTTGGATCACGACGCTTGATCCTGGTTGAAGCCAGCGGCGACGTTTCACTGGCAGCGGAATAAGCTTTCGCGTTGTACGTACTTGGATGCATGGTTGATTTTATCTCCTTTCATCGAGTCGCGGTCGCTGCGTGTGTGGGATTTTGCAGTGCCACGTTAGGGTTAATCCGAATTCCCTCTTTAAGATGAGAATCGAAGCGTCTTCTAGCCTTGCGCTTAGTTGTTCCGCGGAAACCGAAGACCCAACCACGAATGATCGTTTTCCCGTTCAGTGCCTCGCAAATGTGACAATTGCGCCGCGAATACACGAACCCATCGCGTCTCGCACGAACATTTTAAGAAGAGATGAAGAAAGAACCTGACCGCACCGAATCGAGTTTGAGCGAGACGATGGCCGCTCGAATCGAAATTGAGGAGCTCGGAGATCCCGCTCGCCAAAGAAAAATAACCGACGCGGTCGAAGCTCTAGACGGCGTGATCGAAGTCACGATAGAGAACGAAGCGCTGCACGTCTCTTACGATCCGTTGGCAACGACTGAAAAGAAAATCGAGCAGGCTGTCCGTTCTACCGGGAATACTGTCACAGCCGCGGCCACAGATACAAAGACTCCGCATCCAGACCTGCCAACCTCGGCGAACTTAGAGCAACGCCCAGCTGAAAAGGCGCACGACGACGAGCACTCCTGATTATCGAAAAGATTTAGACAAAGATGGAGTTCAAAGAGATCACACCATTCGCCTATCATGCGCCGCAAAGCATGCTGGACGATCTGAAACAACGTCTGGCAAAAACGCGTTGGCCTGAGCGCGAGACGACGAACGACTGGTCGGAAGGCGTGGCCCTTGAGAAGCTGCGCTCTCTCGTCGATTACTGGCGCACCGATTACGATTGGCGGCGCTGCGAGGAGGCGTTAAATCGGTTCCCACAGTTCCGTACCGAGATCGATGGCCTCGGCATTCATTTCATCCACGTGCAATCGAAACATCCGAACGCACTGCCAATTATTCTTACCCATGGATGGCCCAGCACGATCCTCCTCTTTCGAGACGTGATCGGGCCTCTGACCGATCCAACTGCGTATGGCGGAAATGCGGAGGACGCGTTCGATGTAGTCGTGCCGTCACTCCCTGGTTTCGGCTTTTCCGAAAAACCTGCTGAACGCGGCTGGAACGCGCAGCGCACCGCGCAAGCCTGGGCTGTCTTGATGCAGCGTCTGAGCTACAAACGATACGTCGCCCAGGGCGGAGATTGGGGAGCTTTCGTGACAACAGCAATGGCGCAACAACGGCCCTCCGGCCTTGTCGCCATTCACCTTAATTTCCCGCTGGTCGTGCCGAATCGTATTCCTGAAAAACTGGCTCCCGATCAGAAGCGGGCGGTAGAAATCCTGAACCGTTTCCGCAACGAGGGTTCAGGTTATCTTGTGATGCAGTCAACGCGTCCTCAGACGATCGGCTATTCGTTGATGGACTCGCCTGCAGGTCAGGCCGCCTGGATCTACGATATTTTCAACGCCGGCACCGGTAACGCTGGCAACCCGGAGGAAGCCCTCACTCGCGACCAGATGCTTGACGAGATCACGCTTTATTGGCTAACCGGAACCGCAGCTTCTTCCGCGCGCTTCTACTTCGAGCAGCGCGCCTTGATCGGGAGACCTAACAATGCGGGGCGGGTCGATCTTCCGGTGGGAGTCAGTCTTTTCGCTAACGACCTTCCCGCTCCTCGCAGCTGGGCCAGAGACGTGTACCCAAACCTTTTCTATTGGAACGAGCTCGACAGCGGAGGACATTTCGCCTCGCTCGAGAAGCCCGAACTCTTCACGGAAGAATTGAGGAACTGTTTCCGAAATATGCGCCAGTCAGATCATCCCGATACCATTCCAGAAAAGGAGTAATACCACGGATCACTCATCACCGATCACTTCTTGTACTGTTCGTCGCTCACCTTTTCCATCCACTCAGCCACTTTTCCGTTCAGCGCCTCTTGAATGGCAATATGAGTCATCGCGGTCGTGGGCGAAGCGCCGTGCCAATGCTTTTCGTTAGGCGCAAACCAGACCACATCGCCGGGCCGAATTTCCTCAATCGGTCCGCCCTCCCGCTGCGCCCATCCAAGGCCGGAGATGACAATCAACGTCTGACCGAGTGGATGTGTATGCCACGCAGTGCGAGCACCCGGTTCGAATTCGACGCTCGCGCCACGCACACGTGCCGGGTCAGGCGCCTCGAACAACGGCTCAATGCGCACTGCGCCAGTAAACCAATCAGCCGGCCCTTTGTTTGAAGGCTGTGAACCGGATCTTTTTATTTCCATCTTCTTTCGCTCAACTCCGTAAAGGAGCGTGGCTCCGACGGAGCTTTTACGCCCTCACTAACGACTATCAACTTCTGCAACTCTCTGACGATCCATTTTTTTTAATTTCCCAGCAGCAGCGCCACATAGCTCAGCGGATAGGCGCTGACTGATTGCCTCGATTCCGCGGATTCTTCCACAAATGCATCACTGCGTAGCTGCGCCATGGACGCCAGGTCTGAGAAATTTCTTCGGCCCGTTTCGCGCTTACTCCTCCGAGACTGTTGCGCACGGCGATGTCTTCTTTCGGAAAAGCATCGGGCCAACGCGAAGCGCGCATGGCGATGTAATGGGCGGTCCATTGGCCGATGCCTGGCAGCGCGACTAGCTGCGCGATGTCGGCCTCGGGATTGCTTCCGGCATCGAGCTTTAACGAGCCGGCTTGGAACGCCCGCGCCAAAGCCAGGATACTCGCCGCGCGCGTCCTTACGATTCCGAGTTTCGCGATGTCTCTTACGCTGACTTTGGCAATACGCGAGGCGACCGGCGAGAGTTGCGTTAATTCAGGAAACGGCGTCCGGATTTTCTCACCGAACGCTTCGGCGAACCGGCCTGCGATCGTGGTAGCGGCCTTCACTGTGATCTGCTGTCCGAGAATCGCGCGGATCGCCATTTCGAAACCGTCAAACGCGCCGGGCACGCGCAGACCCGGACTTTTCGTCACGCTCTTTTTCAAAAGCTTGTCTTTCATCAAATGCGCCGCGATCAGATCCGGCCGCGCCGTGAGGTCGAACAAATTGCGCAGCCTGCCTAACAACGCCGGAAGGACTGGCGCAAGCGTGTGCGTGAACTCGACCACGAGCCCGCGCGTTTCGGGCGCGTGTGTGATCCTGATCCAGCCGGTGCTTTTGCCTAACCGAACCGTGCGTGCATAACTATCCACAGTGACGAATTCCACGTCTCGAATCATGCGACCACCGAGGAATTTCAAGATTTCCTGCCAATCGTACGGCGGCCGGTAACTCAATCGCAAGGTTGAGGTGCGGCCGGCATCGATCGTTTCGTGATGCTCGGCAGCGCGTTTGCGCAGATGAGTCGGCGGCATGCGATATTGCGTGCAGAAAGCGTCATTGAAACGGCGCAGACTGGAGAAGCCACTCGCGAACGCGATTTCAGTGACGGGCAATTTTGTTTCGGTGAGCAACTGTTTCGCCAGAAGCAAACGCCGCGTCTGCATCAGCTCGATCGGCGACACGCCAAGTTCCTTCTGCACAATGCGCCGCAACTGGCGCGAGCTGATCCCAAATTCCGCCGCGATTTCCTCAAGCCCGGCACCCTCGTCGATCATTCCTTCGTCGATGCGACGCGTAATGAGATAAGCCACGCGATTCGAGTTATCGATCGGCGCTTGGCCCGGCGCCAGTTCCGGCCGGCACCGCAAGCACGGACGGAACAATGCTTTCTCCGCGGCGAAGGCGTTCTCGAAGAAACGACAATTTTTCTGCATCGGCGTTTTCACCGGACAGATCGGCCGGCAATAAACTCCGGTGGAGGTGACGCCCACGAAAAAGATCCCGTCGAAGCGCGGATCGCGAGAGGTCAACGCGCGATAGGCGGCGTGATTGTTGATCATGTCTTACCGTAAACGATCATCAGCGCACGCACCGGCCGTTTTCGGACATATCGTCATTTTTGTGGTGATGTCCGAAAACGGCCAGCGTGGCCTAAAACAACGGCTCATGTTAAAGAAATGAAAACGACAAAAGAGAAGCAGACGACTTATTCATACAAAACCATGAAGTCCCCTGTCGGCCGGCTGAAATTGGTGGCCAGCGAGCGCGGATTAGCCGCGATCCTGTGGGAAAACGACGATCCGAAACGAGTCCCACTCGCGCTGCTGGTGGAAGATAAAAACCATCCGGTGCTTCGCGAAACGGAACGCCAGTTGAACGATTACTTCGCAGGCAAACTAAAAAAGTTTTCCTTGAAGTTCGATTTCGCCGGAACCGAATTTCAAAAGGAAGTGTGGCGAGCGCTCGCAGCCATCCCTTTCGGCGAGACTCGCAGCTACGGAGACATCGCAAGACAAATCGGACGTCCAAAAGCCGTGCGCGCAGTAGGAGCGGCCAACGGAAGAAATCCCATCTCCATCATCGTGCCGTGTCACAGAGTAATTGGTTCCGACGGTAAACTGACCGGCTTCGCAGGTGGCTTGGCGACCAAAGCCTTCTTGTTGAAAACAGAATCAGGAAAGGAACATCTGCAGCGACGCCTACGACCGTCAGGATCTCATGGCGCCGCGGCGTCACCGAGCGGCGCGTAAGTTGACGTTAGCTTTCTTCGAACCAAAGCTGGAGAGATCGATGTCGCGTGGAGTATCGCCAAGAATCTTTCGGCAAGACAAGACAACGGAGGGAATTTCCCTCCAACTGCGATGGGATCCGAAAGGTCCGCTCGATCTGCCGGGCTTCGAGGAAGTGTTGCTCGCCATCCACATCGGTCCGGCGGCAAACCTTACTTGCCGACGCGGTGGCCGATATTACAGCGGCACGGCTGTGCATGGAGACATCGACGTTGTCCCGGCCCGCACTTCGATGCGATGGGAAGCCCACGATCAGAATGACCGAACGCTTATCGTGACCCTTCCGCAGTGCCTCCTGCACAAGGTCGCCCAGGAGTCGGGGCTGGATCCGAAGCGCATGGAAATCTTTAATCGGTTTCAAATTCGCGACCGCGAACTGGAACTGCTTGGCTGGGCGCTGCAACGCGAGGCGGAGTCGGGCTATCCCTCCGGCCGCATCTATTTGGATGGATTGACGGCCGCAATGGCGTCGCGGCTGGTCGCTCGGCACAGTTCTTTGGCGCGAAAATTTTCGCCGAATGGCCACGCCGGACTAACCGGTTACCGCCTGAAGCGGATTCTTGCCTTTATCGAGGAACAACTGACCGAGGATTTGTCGCTGGAGCGAATCGCCGCCGTCGCCGGCGTGAGCACCTCACATCTAAACACGCTTTTTCGTCATTCGATGGGTGTGGCCGTGCATCAATACGTCATCCAACGACGGGTGGAATTGGCGAAAACGCTGCTCCTGCAGGAGAAGAAATCAATCACCGAGATTGCGCTTGAAGCTGGCTTCGCGCACCAAAGCCATCTCGCGCGGCATATGCGGCGTATGCTTGGCTTGCCGCCGCGGGCGCTGAAGCGTCTTCTCGGGGACGCCTCCGCGGCGCGCTGAATTTCATCTGCCGTTTGTGCTCAAACGCGTCGGAACAGGCGCGCAATTTTTTCGCAGCGGGAGGATGCTGTGTTCATGAAACGCAGAGATTTTATAATGACTACGTCTGGAACAATGTTGGCGCTGGCAGTGAAACCGCGACTCTCGTCCGCTTCACCGGCTAGCGAGGCAGCTTCGTGGCACAAGGCCCGCAAGTTTGTCGACTTGCCTTTTGGTCGAGTCGCGTATGTGGAAAAAGGCGACGGTCCCGCCGCGCTCTTCATCCACGGTTGGTCGCTCAACGGCTATCAATGGCGCGGTGCACTCGACCGACTCCACACCCAGCGCCGCTGCATCGCGCCCGATATGATGAGCATGGGCTGGACAGAGACGCCGGACGCACAGGAAATTTCACCGGCGACCCAAGCGGCGATGTTGGGACAGCTGCTCGACAAATTGCGGATCGACACCGTCGACCTGGTCGGGAACGATAGTGGCGGCCTAACGGCACAGCTCTTCCTGGCTAAATATCCGACGCGCGTTCGCAGCCTGCTCCTCACTAATTGTGATGTAGACGAAAACAGTCCGCCGCCGCAATTCCTGCCATTCATCGAGAAAGCGAGGCAGGGAACGCTGGTTGATGAATTCGTCGTCCCACAAGCGGATGACAAGGCGCGCGCACGCTCCGCACAAGGCGTGGGCGCTTTCTACACCCATCCCGAACGTCTCGCCAATGAGACAATCGAGATCTATTTTCGTCCCTTTGCAGATTCGAAGCTCAAGCGGATGCAACTCAATAAATTCTCCGTCGCCATGGCCACCAATCCCTTGATCGAGATCCGCGACGATTTAAAGCAATGGAAAGGTCCGGCCCGCATGGTCTGGGGCACGAACGATCCGCTTTTCGGTGTGCAATGGGCTGAGTGGCTCGACCGCACTTTGCCTGGCTCGCGCGGAATCCGGCGAATCGAAGGCGCTAACTTGTTTTTCCCGGAGGAAATGCCGGAGTTGATTGCAGAGGAGGCAGAGCGTTTGTGGCAGGAGAAAACAGCGGCGTCATCATGACCAAGCGCCAAAGCAGAACGGTGGCGGTTTTCGGAGCATACGGTCACACCGGACGCTTCGTTGCTGCCGAGCTTCACCGGCGCGGGATAGCCGCGATTCTTTCCGGACGCGATCGGGTGAAACTCGACTTGTCAGGGCCAGTTCATCCGGATTCGGACTTACGTGTCGCTTCCATCGAAGACCCGGCCTCGCTCGACCGCGCCTTGGAGGACGCGGACATCGTAATCAATTGCGCCGGACCTTTCGGTGAAACCGCGCCGGCCTTAATCGAGGCGGCGTTGCGCGCGCGCTGTCATTACCTGGATGTGACCGGTGAAGCGCTCGTCACGATCGAAACGTTTGCTCGTTATGCTGAAAGCGAACTTAATGTCAAACGCGTGCGGGATGCGGACATTGTGCTGGTGCCGTCGATGGCATTCTACGGTGCTCTGGGCGACCTTCTCGCCACCGTGGCACTCGGCGATTGGGCAGAAGCGGATGACATTTCCATCGCTGTCGCGCTCGACAGCTGGAAGCCAACACGCGGAACACGCCTGGCCGGTGAGCGCCGAGCCGGACGCCGCGTTATTTTTAAGAATGGCCGAGTCGAAGTGCTTCCTCCGAGTAACCAGATACCGACTGCGAGGTGGGAATTTCCTTCGCCATTTGGCAGCCAGGAAGTCATAGGCGAATTTCCCACCGTCGACCTCGTCACGATGTCGCGGCACCTGCGCGCAACGAAGATCAGCGCTTATCTTAACGTCACGCCCATCGGCGACCTGCGCGATCCCAACACATCCGGGCCGGTGCCGGCGGATGAGAGCGGACGTTCGGCGCAGATTTTTCTGGTGGAAGTCGTCGCCCGGCGCGACGACCAAAAGCGCAGCGCCATTGCGCGAGGGCGCGACATTTACGCGATCACGGCGCCGATCGTTGTCGAGGCTGCCGCGCGCATCCTTGACGGTAACTTCAAAAGAAAGGGAATCGGCGCGCCGGCGGAGATCTTCGACGCGCGGGATTTTCTGGAGACGCTCGCACCCGAACATCTCACGATGGAAATCCCCATGATCTCGCAACCGTAGCTTCTGTACTCTGACCTCCCGGTCTTGTCACTAACGCCAGTCCGGCTCGGATTCACGTGTCACTTTTTCTTTCGATCTTCACGATTTTCGCGGTGCGTCCATCCTCAAGCGTAATCCAGTCGCCCATGTCCGCGGCGAGGAGCGCCTTGCCGATCGGAGAAATCCAACTGACGGCGTCCGGTTCGAGATCGAGTTCGTCAACACCGACGACGGTATAGGTTTCGGTCCGGCCTTTTTTATCTCTCACCGTTACCGTTGCGCCGAAGCCGACGCTATTCGATGCCGGGCGCCAGCCGCGAGTGATTGAAAGTGGGAGCACAGGCCGCCCTCAAAACACGTTGGAGCAATTTCCTTGGAATGACTGGCCCGGAGAACTGCCGCCGCCCACAATCTGATCGCGATTGTTGAGTCCAAGAATCAGCGTGATCTCAGTGTTTTTGGGGTTATCAATGGTCCTGAATTTACCCTTATCGAGCGAGAAGCCGTGAAATCTGGCGTCCTGCGTCTGGTAGTTTCCGACCACATCTCCTGCCGCGCTGATTTTATGGATTTCGGTAGCGAAGCTGCCCGGAAAATTCATGCGCTTCATGATCGTCAAAATCCTCAACTGCGTGTTCGGGCCGGCGGCGCGTGCGCCGCAGTTGGTCGTAACAGGTGTTGACCGCGATCTGCGTCAGCCACGCTCTGAAAGATGCCTCATGCGTTCCGTGATAAGTATTGAGCGCAAAATAGGCCTTGGTAAAGCTGTCCTGGATGATGTCTTCGATCTGGTCGCGTTGAGAGAAGAAGCGGCCCGCGATGCGAGCTACCTGGCGACGGTGACGTTCGAATAGCTGCTCGAAAGCTGCTTCGTCGGCGCCGGCCGCTGCGACCAGCGCGTCATCTGTCCACTCTGCGAATGAAGGCACAAGCGTCTACCAATTCCATACACGACGAGGAAATGCGATCAGATCCGCGATTTCAATTTTCCACAGACCGCGGCTTCTTCCAACTGATCCGGTACCGCGCCGTCAACGCCAGGCCCAGACTGACCACGATCAAACCAGCCATGACGAACGGCCAAACGTACGGCAGCGACTCGAGCGCCACCCAGAACAGCACGCCCAACAGGAGCGCTATCGAATCTGATTGCACCCGTGGAAGGAAGCGGCGGCGCAACCAATTCCCCGTGGCCGCGAAGATCACGACG
>Ga0137412_10004948_pt1 | contig 10648 bp, 12 predicted proteins | sample CZODoug2_1_16fun_FD_122160 | JGI IMG/M metagenome (GOLD analysis project Ga0137412, IMG submission 122160) | Vadose zone soil fungal communities from Angelo Coast Range Reserve, California, USA - CZODoug2_1_16fungal (Hybrid Assembly) | ecosystem: Environmental > Terrestrial > Soil > Vadose zone... | reverse complement strand
ACCGATCTCGTGCTCGGGATTGCCGCGGCCGCGTTGCTCTGCATCGGGCTGTTGCGGGTGTTCCTGTTCGAGAAGGGCTCGGATTATTATCTTCACAGCCACGCGTTTCTGTTGAAATTCGCGCTGTTCATCATCCTCGGCGTGCTGTCGATCATCCCGACCATGGAGTTTCTGTCCTGGCGCGGCGATATCAGGGATGGCGAGGTGCCGGTGATGGACGCCAAGACGCGGCGGCGGGTGACAATCGTCATTCACAGCGAACTCACAGCGATCGTCATCATCCTGCTCTGCGCGGCCATCATGGCGCGGGGAGGATGGGTGTAGCCAATCATCCGTTCGGTGGATGTTGCTTCCCCCCGTCTCAGCTATTTCTCGGGCGCGATAAGGTCAGGCTCGCTCGAAGCGCAGCGCATTTGCAATCAAGTCAATCACAGTGGATCAGAGACATACCATGAAGCGTTTCCTCGTCACTCTCAGCGCCGCCATGCTTGCTGCTTCCGTCTGCGCGCCGGCCTTTGCCGACGAAACCGTGAACGTCGGGGGCTCCCGCGCGGTATTGATCAAGCCGAGCGCGCCGCGCGCCAGCGTGATCCTGATGCCGGGCGGCGATGGGGCGATCCGCGCCGGGGACGCGGGCGACATTCACGGCCTGACCGGCAACCAGCTCGTCCGCACGCGCAAGGCCTATGCGGCGCGCGGGCTTGCCGTGCTGGTCACTGACGCGAGCACCGATCTGGGAAGCGCCGTCACCTACATGGCCGCGATCAAGCGCCCGGTGACGGTGGTCGCCACCAGCCTCGGCACGCTCCGCGCGGCGCAGGGTATCGCAAGCGGTGCGCGGCCGGATGCGCTGGTTCTGACGTCGGGATTTCTCAGCCAGCAATCGGGCGGCAGCAACAATGTGATGTTGATCCTCGGTTCGCCCGCTTCGTTGCCGCGCACGCTGGTGATCCAGCACCGACAAGACAATTGCAGAAACACCCTGCCGGCGGGTGTCGACCCCTTCATCAAATGGGCAGGCGGGCGTGCGCGCGTGGCCTGGGTCAGCGGCGGCGTGGAGCAGGGCGATCCCTGTGAGGCCTTCGCCCATCACGGCTTCAATGGTCAGGACGGCCAGATCGTGGGGCTGGCCGGGAGTTTCCACTAAATGACTGAACGACCGCCTTCGCGATTGCGCGAAGGCGGTCGGATGATAGTCGTCTTCATCGAAGAAAAAATCGCGATGAAGCTAAGCAGCCTTCTAAGCCGCCTTGCCTTGCTTCTTTGCGAACGCCGCACCGCGTTTCTGCAACTCAGTGGGCGAGACGTCCTCGATATGGGTGCCGAAGAACCACTGGTTGCCGGCGGCATCCCTCACGCCGCCGCTGCGGTCGCCATAAAACTGATCGGCCGGCTCCATCACGGAGGTCGCTCCGGCCTTCAGCGCCCTCTGATAGGCCGCATCGGCATTGGGCACATAGAGATAGAGCATTACGGGCGAGGCCTTGGCGTGCTCGGAGGCGTCCGAAACCATCAGCATGGAATCGCCGATCTTCAGCGTCGCGTGCATGATCGAACCATCCGGACGCTTGGTCGGCTCGTGGTCATGTTGCGCGCCGAAAGCCTCCTTCATGAAGCCGATCAGCTTCTCTGCGCCGTCGACGATGAGATAGGGCGTAATGGTGTGAAAACCGTCCGGGATCGGTTTGACCTTCCCAAGCATGGCGAACTCCTCTGTCGTTGAGCTAGAGCGTTTTCCAGCGAAGTGGGCTCCGGTAAAGAAAACGCGTCAAAACAAGAAGCTAGAGTCCCGTTCCGATTCAATCGGAACGGAAAAGGCCCTAGTCTGGGTCAACGTCGGAACCCGCTCCAGGTTTGCATGGGATTAAGGGATTTTGACGTCAGCCAGAACAGGTTCCCACGAAGAGGAACCTGAAGACCTTTCAGGAGGAAACCATGCCCGCCGCTTTTTTCGTCGTCCGCGCCACCGTGACCGATCCCGCCAGGCGCGCCGCTTTCGACAAATGGTACCAGGACGAACACCTGCCCGACGCCACCATATCCTGGGGCGTAAGAAAGCGTGGCGCTGCTGGGGGCTTTCCGATCCGTCGCTGCATCAGGCGACCTATCAGTTCGAAGATGAGGCCGCGCTCGATCGCGCGATGAAGGGTGAGGACATCAAGCGGCTGGTTGCCGATTTCAATCGCGACTGGCCCGATGTCAGCCGAACCCGCGAGCTGTTCGTGCTGGCGGAGGCGTTCGGCGCCTGATGCTGTTTTCCCGGCGACGCCGAACCCGTCAATTCTGAAGACGCAGTTCAGCGCGCGTTCAGTTCAGATCAAACAAAATCACTGTCGGGCTGGTGCAGAAGTACCAGCCGGCAATGTTTGTTTGTAGCTGAAGCGCGCCGCCTCGCGGCGATTTGGAAAAGGAAGGAAATGCCCATGAAACTGCTTGCTGCTGCTGCCGTCGCCTTGAGTCTCGGCTTCGCCGCGATGACCGCGTCGCAGGCCATGCCGCTGGCGCCGCTCGACTCCGCCCAGGCTGCATCCGGAGACGTCATCCGCGTCGCCGGCGGCTGCGGACCCGGCTGGCACCGCGGTCCCTATGGCGGATGCCGCCCGATGTTCAACTGCCCGCCCGGCTGGCATTCGGGCCCGTATGGCCGCCATTGCTTCCGTAACTGGTAAGTCTTGAACTGGTAAGTCTTGCAAAAGCGGGGGTCGATCTCGCGACCCCCGCCCTGGACATTTTTGAGAACTTATTTCGTTGAGATCATTTCCCCAGGAAGCCGAGCATCAGCTCGTTGTATTTCGCGGGCGAGTCGAGGAACACCAGATGCCCGGCATTGGGGATGACTTCGGCGTGTGCATTTGGCATGCGCGCCGCCAGAGCCTGGGCGAGCGAAGCATTCTGGCCCATCTTCGGCCGCAGCGCCTCGGGCGCGTTGGGCCGTCCGGGCGCATTGTGATCGTCGGCGCCCATGATGAACAGCGTCGGCAGCGTGATCAGCGGGATTTCGTACACCACCGGCTCGCGGTAGATCATCTGCCCGGAGCTGACAAAAGCGCGCAGCCAGCGCGGATACTCGGCGCTGTCCTTGAGGTTGAACCGCGCGTCGATGTAGGGCGTCACCTCCTCGGGCGGCAGCTTCAGCGAATAGTTGGTTTCAAGCTGCTTGCGGTAGCCTTCCGGGGTGAGCTTGTCTTCGCTCTCCAGGATTTTTTCCGTCGGCACCGGCGGCACGTATTGGCGATAATCCTCCAGGCCGATCGGCGCGGTCAGCACCAGATGCGAGACGCGGTCGGGATAGGCGCGCGCGATGCGAACCGCGAGCATGCCTCCCAGCGAATGCGCGACGATGTCGGCCTTCGCGATATGCAGATGATCGAGCAGCGCCACCGTGTTGCGCGCCAGCGTGTCGAAATGCAGTTCGCCCGCTGGTTTGGATGATTTGCCGAAGCCGATCTGGTCCGGCACCACCACGCGATAGCCGGCGTTGTCCAGCGTCCTGATGACGGGCGCCCAATAGCTCGATGGGAAGTTGCGGCCGTGCAAGAGGACGACGGTCTGCCCGTTCGGCTTCGCCGGCGCCACGTCCATATACGCCATCCGCAATGGCTCGCCGTCATTGACCAGCGGCATGAGGCTGACGGGGTAGGGGTAGGCGAAGCCTTCGAGGTCGATGCCGTAAGGTTGGCGTTCGCCGGATTCGGCGGCGTAAGCGGGGGCAAGGGCTAAGCAAAAGGTTGTGAGGGCGGCGCAGATGGCGCCGGACAAGATGCGGTGCATTGAACTTTCCGGAAGTTGGATGATGGTTGTTGTTATCGTCATGGCCGGGGGCTGGATCGGCCACTCGGGACTTACTCAGGGATTTATACCCGAGAAGCCTTATAGGCGACACGCGAAGGCGCGGGTATTTCTACCAAACAACACGTTGTGATGGCTTCGGCTTTTGTTTGTCGCGCTTATTCACGCAAACCGGAACTGCCTCGCCCGGAAAACGCTTCAGCCTTCGCCGTTTCCGAACAGCATGCTGAATCGTTTCTCGCCGGTTCGGGTAAAATTGACCACGCGGCTGCCGGGGGCTGAATCGCGCGCGGCCCATTTCAATTCGGTGAAGCGCGTCATCAGGGCGGCGCCGAGCGTGCCGGCGAGATGATGCCGCCGCTCGCTCCAGTCGAGACAGGCCTTGCACACCGGACGGCGCGGATGGGTCAGCATGTGCTCCGCGATCTGCAGGTTCTTTTCCAGGAAGCGCGCGCCCTCAGGCGTCAGCTCGATGTCCTGTTTCTTGTGCCGCACCAGTTTCTGCGCCGTCATGCTGTCGAGCATCTGCACGCCGAGATCGCCGGCCAGATGGTCGTAGCAGATCCGGGCGCGGCGCAGCGCGGGGTCCTTCGGCCCGGTGCGCACCCGCATGTGGCCGGCGCGCGCGGCAAGCCCGGCAAGACCCTCCAGCACGCCCGCGACATCGGGATCGGTGAGGCGGAAATAGCGGTGGCGACCCTGCTTTTCCTGTTCCACCAGCCCGCCGGCTTCGAGCTTGGAGAGATGCGAGCTCGCGGTCTGCGGTGTGATGCCGGCTTCCTGCGCCAGCTCGCTCGCGGTCAGCGCGCGGCCGCTCATCAGCGCGGTCAGCATGTTGGCGCGCGCGGGATCGCCGACCAGGGACGCCACCATCGCGATATCGGGACCAGCTTTCATACTTCGATCATAAGCGAAGCATCGATGAAGGGCAAGGGGGTATAGGTCGATGCAATTACTGGTCTCGTCATTGCGTACGCAGCGTCATTCCGGGGCGATGCAAAGCATCGAACCCGGAATCTCGAGATTCCGCGTCTGGTCCTTCGGACCATCCCGGAATGACGGGGTTGTTTGACTCGCAAGTGACGACAACAACATCGAGGACTCCCATGGCCGTCACCGTTTTCATCCGCTACCAGATCGACCCGTTCAAGCGCGCGCAGTTCGAGGAATATGCCAGGCGCTGGCTCTCCGTCATTCCCCGATGCGGCGGCGATCTCACAGGCTATTTCATGCCGCATGAGGGCACCAACAACATCGCCTTCGCGCTGATCTCGTTCGAGAGCCTGGCGGCCTACGAAGCCTATCGGACCCGGCTTCGCGGCGACGCCGAGAGCATGGCGAATTTCAACTTTGCCGAGGAGCACAAATTCATCCTCGCCGAGGAGCGCAGTTTCCTGCGCAAGGTGGTGGCATAGCGCACGCCGCGCCGCTATCTTCCCTCGGCCAAGAACAACTCCAAGAACAAGAAGGAGATCACACCATGCCGGTGACAACCCAGAACAAGCGCGCCAGTTTCCGCAAGCTGCATGAGTCCGGCTGCTTCGTGCTGCCCAATCCATTCGACGTCGGCAGCGCCAAGGCGCTGCAGCAGCTCGGCTTCAAGGCGCTCGCCTCGACCAGCGCGGGCTTTGCCTGGACCATCGGCAAGGCCGACAACCGCGTGAGCGTGGACGAGGTCTGCGCGCATCTGACCGACATCAGCGCGGCCGTCGACGTGCCTGTCAACGCCGATTTCGAGGGCGGTTTCGCGCACGAGCCGGAAGGCGTCGCCGCCAACGTCGCGCGCGGCGTGAAGACCGGCATCGCGGGGCTGTCGATCGAGGATTCCACCGGCAATAAGGAAAGGCCGCTGTACGACCGCGATCTCGCCATCGAACGGATCAAGGCGGCGCGCAAGGCGATCGATGCCGATCATAGTGGTGTCTTGTTGACCGGCCGCTGCGAGGCATTCCTGTGGGGGCAGCCGGATCTGAAACTGGTGATCGACCGGCTGCTGGCCTATTCGGACGCTGGCGCCGATTGCCTTTACGCGCCCGGTATCAAGACCCGCGAGGAGATCGCCGGAGTGGTGAAGGCCGTGCATCCCAAACCGGTCAACCTGTTGATCGGCGCGTCGGGCCTCTCGCTCGCGGAGGCCGCCGATCTCGGCGTGCGCCGCATCAGCGTCGGCGGCTCGCTGGCGCGATCGGCCTGGGGCGGCTTCATGAAGGCCGCCAAGGAAATGGCGGAGAAGGGCACCTTCACCGAATTGGCGAGCGGCTATCCCGGCGGCGAATTGAACAAGATGTTCCGCTGAAACGAAAGCGCCGCGGGCAATGCGTTACCCGCGGCGGCCGTCCGTCAGTCGTCAGCTCTTACGTCTCCCGTACTTCTCGTGCCGGTTATCTTGCCGGTTACTTCCTGTCCTGCGCCGCGCCCGTCGTGGTGCCCGGCTGGGTATTGGGCTTCGGGGTCACGTCGCGCATGCCCGGAGGCGATGGCGGCGTGGCCGGCTCGGTCCGCGCCGTCTGGGCGGGCGGCGAGGTCGAGGCCTGGTTGATGCTCGAATTGTTCAAGCCGTAGAACACCGCGCCCAGCACCAGCGCGATGCAGATCGCGAGCAGCGCGATCTTGCCGCCGCTGGCCCGGCCTTCCGAAAGCTCAGGGTCGATCTGCAGGTCATCGTCGAAACGCTGCCGCCGTTCGCGATACTCTTCGCCGATGATCGGACGTTCGATGCCTTCGCGATCGAGACCACGATCAAGACCCGGGCGATAGGGGTCGTTCGGAATGCGTTCATTTGTCATGAATGGGTTCCTCCTTTTCGCATCGGGGGACAACCGCCGAGCACCGCCCTGCGTTCCCGACTTTCCGACGTCCTTTGAGGGAACCCGACACAGGGAATCCGGGATCAGGGTTGAGAACGCAATTCCTTCAAAGCGATACCCGTTGATCTCGCACCTGTTCACACGGCAAAGCAGGCCGTAGATTGCGGGCAATTCGGCCTTTCGAGCGGCGTGATGTGGACCTTATGTGGACCTTGCCTCCCAGCGACTCCGTGCTGCATTTTCTGTCGCTGGTCGCGCTAGCGGCGCAGGCCATGACGGCGGCGCTGGCGGCCGGCCGGCGCAGCATGGACTGGGTTGGCGTGTGCATGCTCGGCTGCATCACCGCGCTCGGCGGCGGCACCATCCGCGACGTCCTGCTCGGCCATTACCCGCTCGCCTGGGTGCAAAACCCCTCTTATCTCGCGCTGACCGCCATTGCGGCCTTCGTCACCATCCTGATCGCGCGCGTCGTGCATCGGCTGAGCACAGCCTTCCTGGTGCTGGATGCGATCGGGCTCGTGGTCTTCACCATGGCAGGCTGCCACATCGCCTGGCAGATGAACGAGTCGCTGCCGATCGTGATCGTATCCGGCATGATCACCGGGTGCGCCGGCGGCGTGTTGCGCGATATCCTTTGCAACGACGTGCCGTTGCTGTTTCGCGCCGAACTCTACGCCAGCGTTTCCGTCGTCACCGGCGCGTTCTACGCGACCGCCTTCGGCTTGAGGCTCAACGGCGAAATCTCGACCGCGCTGACGTTCTTCATCGGGCTGTCGTTTCGCCTGCTGGCGATCCGCTACAAATGGGAAATGCCGAAATTCGTGTTCAACGGTGAGGCGAAGTGAATTAGTTGGGCCGTCATTCCCGGGCGATGCGAAGCATCGAACCTGGAATCTCGAGATTCCGGGTTCGCGCTATGCGCGCCCCGGAATGACGGTTCGGCTAGCGCCGCGCCTTCGCCACCTGGTCCGCCGTCACCAGTGTCGCGGCATTGCCCCACGAATTGCGGATGTAGTTGGTGACGTCGGCGACCTGCTCGTCGGACAATTGCTTGTAGGCCGGCATCGATCCGGCGTTGGGCGCACGCGGCGTGGTCACGGTCTGCGCGCCGTCGAGGATGATGCGCAGCGTGCTGGCGGGATCGGCCGATTGCAGCAATGCGTTGCCCGGCAGCGGCGGATAGATCCGCGGCGCGCCGGAGCCGTCGGATTCGTGGCAGGAGACGCAGGCATGTGCATAGATCTCGCCGCCTGCCTTCATGCTCGACTCCGGCGGCGCCGTCAGTTGCGCTTCGGCCGGGCCCTCCGGCAGATCCTTCAGATACACCGCGATGGCGCGGACGTCGCCGTCGCTCATCTTCGAGGTCGAGTTGACCACGACCTCGGCCATCAGGCCGTCGGCATGGCTCTTGGCGTTGCGGCCGCTCTGCAGATATTCGACGATGTCGTCGACGCTCCATAATTTCAGGCCGCTGCGCGCCGCGCCGTCGAGGCGGGGCGCGAACCAGCCCTGCACCGGGCCGCCTGCAAAGGCGCGGCCGCGCCGGTCCGCGCCAAACACGTTCTTCGGCGTGTGGCAGGCGCCGCAATGCGACAGTCCCGTGACGAGATAGCCGCCGCGATTCCAGGCCGCGCTCTTGTTCTGGTCCGGCTCGAAGATGCCGGGCTTGAAGAACAGATAATCCCAGGCGCGCATCAGCACGCGGAAGTTCAAGGGAAAGCGCAGCTCCGGCTTGGGCGCGGTGTTGCTGAACGGCGCCAAGGTAGCGAGATAGGCGCGGATCGACAGGATGTCGTCGCGGGTCAGCTTGGTGAAATTCGGATAGGGGAATGCCGGATAATAGCGCGAACCGTTCGGCGCCACGCCATAGCGCAGCGCGGTGTAGAAGTTCTGGTCGCTCCATCCCCCGATCCCGGTATCGCGATCCGGCGTCAGGTTGGGCGAATAGATCGCGCCGAAAGGGGTATCGATGCGCTTGCCGCCGGCAAACGGCCTTGCTGGATCGGCGGTGTGGCAACTGGCGCAGTCGCCGGCCTCTACCAGCGCCTTGCCATGCGCGACATCCTCGGGCGACGGCTCGGCCCGGGCGGGACCGGCGGCGAATGCACTGCACAAAAGCAGGGTAGCCAGAATCGCTCGCATCGGGAGATATCTCTCTTCAACCATGATTGATCGGCTGAGAAGGTATAGCGCGAAACGGGGCAGATAAGGAGGCGTCATGGCATTTCGCAGCAGGGCGTCTGCACGACACAAACCAAACACCGCCGCAGCCCTTGCCGCCACGAAATTGCGATTTGCGGATGCAGGTCTGCCCTGGCCTGATTTGTGATGCGCGACGCTAAGAAACGGACATAAAGTGACAATGGCCCTTGGCATGATTAGCTGAGCAGAGCCGGGGCGGACAAAGGCTTAAGAGGGCTGAAATGGGAATCAACCAGGGTCCGATCAGTCTCGATCAAAAGTATACCCAAGGGACCGGCCATGTCTTCCTGACCGGGATTCAGGCGCTGGTCCGCCTGCCGATGGCGCAGATCAGGCGCGACCGGGCGGCCGGCCTCAATACCGCGGGCTTCATCTCCGGCTATCGCGGTTCCCCGCTCGGCGGCTATGACCAGCAACTGTTCGCCGCCCGCAAGCATCTCGAGCAGTACAACGTCAAATTCCAGCCGGGCGTGAACGAAGACCTCGCGGCGACCGCAATCTGGGGCTCGCAGCAGCTCAATTTATCGCCCGGCGCCAGGCACGATGGCGTGGTCGGCATCTGGTATGGCAAGGGCCCCGGCGTCGACCGCTGCGGCGACGTGTTCCGGCACGGCAATGCCGCCGGCTCGGCCAGGAATGGCGGCGTCTTGTGTCTGGCCGGCGACGACCACGGCGCCAAGTCTTCCACCGTGCCGCATCAGTCGGACCACGCCTTCATCTCCGCGTTGATGCCGTATCTGTATCCCTCCAGCATCCACGAAATGATCGAGATGGGCCTGCTCGGCATCGCGATGTCGCGCTACTCGGGCTGCTGGGTCGGCTTGAAGGTGATCACCGAGACGGTGGAAACCACCGCCGAGGTCGACCTCACCGACGAGATGAAGCCCTTCATCATCCCCTCGGATTTCGAGATGCCGCCCGGCGGCCTCAATCTGCGCTGGCCCGACGATCGGTTCGACCAGGACCGGCGCTTGCAGGACTACAAGGGTTTCGCGGCCATCGCCTTTGCCCGCGCCAACAAGGTCAACCGCATCACGATGGATTCACCGAACGCGCGTTACGGCATCATGGCGTCCGGCAAGAGTTATGAGGACATCCGTCAGGCGCTTCGCGAACTCGGCATTACCGAGGAGATCGCCGCGAAAATTGGTCTGCGGCTCTACAAGATCGGCATGCCCTGGCCGCTGGAGCCGGAAGGCGTGCGGCAGTTCGCGGTCGGGCTGGAAGAGATTTTCATCGTCGAGGAGCGCCGCGAGATCGTCGAGAACCAGGTCAAGCAGGAGCTGTTCAACTGGCGCGACGACGTCCGTCCGCGCATCGTCGGCAAGACGGACGACCACGACAAGCGCTTCCTGACCTTCGCCGCCGAACTCAGCGTCTCGTCGCTGGCAAGCTCGCTCACCGAGCGGCTGCTCCAGCTCAATCTCAATCCTGAAATTGCTCAGATGCTGCGCGCCAAGGCCGATTGGTTCAACGGCCGCGAAGCGACGCAGATGCAGCCGGTGTCCCCGATCAGCCGCACGCCGTATTTCTGCTCGGGCTGCCCGCACAACACCTCGACCAAGGTGCCCGAGGGCAGCCGCGCCTTTGCCGGCATCGGCTGCCATTTCATGGCGCTGTGGATGGACCGCAACACCGAGACCTTCACCCATATGGGCGGCGAAGGCGTGCCCTGGGTCGGCGTCGCGCCCTTCACCAAGGAAGAGCACGTGTTCGCCAATCTCGGCGACGGCACCTATTTCCATTCCGGCAGCCTCGCGATCCGGCAGGCGATCGCCTCCGGCGCCAACATCACCTACAAGATCCTCTATAACGACGCGACCGCGATGACCGGCGGCCAGCATGTCGAC
>Ga0137412_10000632_pt1 | contig 10648 bp, 10 predicted proteins | sample CZODoug2_1_16fun_FD_122160 | JGI IMG/M metagenome (GOLD analysis project Ga0137412, IMG submission 122160) | Vadose zone soil fungal communities from Angelo Coast Range Reserve, California, USA - CZODoug2_1_16fungal (Hybrid Assembly) | ecosystem: Environmental > Terrestrial > Soil > Vadose zone... | reverse complement strand
GCGGCTCCTGACCGCCCACCTGACGCTATGTCAGTTCAGTTTCGCGTGACCCCGCCCGTGGCCGGCCAGGATTCTCCGGGGTTCCGGCAGAAGCGCGGCCCGTTGTTCCATCTCGGCCAATACCCGCGCGGCTTCCAGTCCTTCCGGGTTCCATCTCGGGTCGGCCGGGCGGTGCTGGGTGTCCAGCAGGTCGGCCAGGGTGGCCAGCGAATCCGCAGCGGCGCGCACGTAGGAGTCGATGCTCCGGTCCACCATCAGATGCGGGCGGTGGGCGGTCCACATCATGAGTTCGGAACGGTGATCCGACCAGGGCAACAATTCGAGGACCACCTCGAGCGTCCGGCCGGATCTGCCGGGTAGCCGGAGCGTCGCCGGCAGCTTCCGCAGAGCGTCGTAGCGACCCGGCCGGGCGCGCCACAGTGGCCCGGCCGGGACCAGGTCGGTCGCCACCGCCGGGTCCAGGATCATCACGTCGAACACATCCGCCGCGGTCGGCGGGTCCACCGCAAACACATGCGAAACACTCGGATAACCGCGCACAGCAATCATCGATATTTCCTCTCTTGCAAGCCGACCGGCGAACTCGCCGCGCGGCGAAACGCACAACTCGGTACCGGTCGGCGGCGCACACTGCGATGGGTGCGACGCGCCACTCCGGTCCAGCTAGCCGCGCCCTCAGGCGCCGCCCTGTCGATCCGCACGAACCCCCGGCGGAACGACTCCCCGCGACCCGTCCCATTGCGGGTCGCACCACTGACGCTACGGGATCCTGGTTGCCGGGCGATGGCAGGGGCGTTAATTCCGCCCGTCGTCGCCGGCGAGCCGTCACTGACTGTGCGTCAGGTCCCGCTGCTGCGCAGGCCTTCCTTTAGTTTGGCGATGGCAAAGCCCCAGGCTTGGTCGACGGTCGCCTTCGGCGGCAATGCGATCTCATCCGGGTTGGTGACGATGTCCAGGAGCACCGGACCGTCGGTCGCCAGACCGGTACGCACCGCGTCCTCGAGTTGATGGGGATCCTCCACCCGGATTCCGGTCAGGCCCATGGCGGTGGCGACGACCGCGAGATCGGGATTGGCCAGTTCGGTGCCGAACTCGGGTAGTCCGCCCTGCTCCTGTTCCAGCTTCACCATCCCGAGGCGGCCGTTGTTGAACACGACAAGCTTGACCGGCAGGCGGTAGGCCACCGCGGTGAGCAGATCGCCGAGCAGCATGGTCAGTCCACCGTCACCGCAGAACGCGACGACCTGACGCCCGCGGTCGAGGTCGGCCGCGCCCAGGGCGTGCGGCATGGCGTTGGCCATCGAGCCGAGGTTGTAGGAACCCAGCAGGCGACGGGTACCACGCAGTTCGACAAACCGGGAGAGCCAAACCGTGGCCATGCCGGTGTCGGTGGTGAAGATCGCATCGTCGGCGGCGAGGCGGTCCAGGGTGGCTGCGACGGCCTCGGGCCGGATCAGGTGGTGGCGGTTGTCCAGTGCCGAGCGCGCCCGTCCCACCAGAGTGGAGTCAAATGCCGGGTCGGCCAGCGACTGCTGCTTGTCATGCCAGGACTGGTAGGCCGAACGGGCCGACCTCACATGCGCGTCATCGGTCTTGGGTTTGATGAGTCCGCGCAACGCCGTCACCGCGGCGCCGACATCGCTGACCACCCCGACGTCGACCGGAAGACGCCGGCCGATGTGGGCCGGCTCGGTGTCGACCTGGATCGTGGTGGTGCCGGCCGGCAGCCAGTCCGGGTAGGGGAAATCGGTGCCCAGCATGAGCAGCAGGTCGGCGTCGTCGAAGGCCTGCTTCGACGCCGGGTTGCCGATCAGGCCGCTCTGCCCGATCTGGTAAGGGTTTTCCCGCTCCAGACCCTCCTTGGCCTTGAGGGTCAGCACCATCGGCGCCTGCAGGTGTGCGGCCAACGCGAGCACCTGATCGCGCGCCTGCCGGGCGCCGATGCCGACCAACAGAGTGACCTTGGTGGCGTCGTCGATCCGCTGCGCCGCCGCCGCGATCGACGCCGGGTCCGGGCTCAGGATCGGCCGGGAGGTGACGAAGCGCGGGGCCGGCGTCTCCTTCGGCAGCGCCATCGACCCCACGTCGCCGGGCAACGTGAGCACCGCGACGCCGGGGCGCGCATAGGCCGCGTTCACTGCCTGTTGCAGGATGCGCGGCAGCTGCGTCGGGGAGGTGATCGTGTGCCGGAAGGCGGCGACGTCGGCGAACAGCAGATCGTTGTCGACCTCCTGGAAGTAGTCCCCACCCATCTCCGCCAGCGGCACCTGACCACAGATCGCGAGCACCGGCGCGTGCGACTTCGATGCGTCGTAGAGACCGTTGAGTAGGTGGATCGACCCCGGCCCGACAGTGCCCATACAGACCCCGAGGGTCCCGGTCAGCTGTGCCTGCGCACTCGCCGCGAAGGCCGCCGCTTCCTCGTGGCGAGTGCCGATCCAGCGCAACCGGTCGTCCTTGCGGATGGCCTCGGTCACCGGGTTCAACGCGTCCCCGACCACGCCCCAGACGGTGCGGACACCGAGATCCCCGAGGGCGGTCACGATGGTCTCGGCGACGGTGGTCACGGCGGTCTCCTCGTCGTTCAGGGGTGGCGGTGCGGTCGGTCGGCGCGACCCACTCCCACCCTTCCGCAACAGCGCGCGGTCAATCCTCGGCCGGGGCAACCGGACGGCAAGGAATGGGGCGAACCGGTGAGGTCAGCTACCCGCGGGCGATCCGGAACGGCCCGGCGCTCTGCACCACCGGCATGAGTTCGATCAGGTTGATGTTCACGTGCGGCGGTTGATCGACCGCCCACCGGATCGCCTCGGCCACGTCGTCCGCGGTCAATGGCGTGGTGCCCTCATACACCGCGGCCGCCTTCTCGACGCTGCCGTGAAAGCGCACCTCGGAGAACTCGGTGCCCCCGCACAGGCCCGGTTCGATGCAGGTCACCCGCACGCCGGTGCCGTGCAGATCGGTGCGCAGGTTGCGGCTGAACTGGTGGACGAACGCCTTCGTCGCGCCGTAGACGTTGCCGCCCGGGTACGGGTACGTGGCGGCGACCGACCCAAGGTTGATCACGTGTCCGCGGTTGCGCGCCACCATCGACGGAAGCACCGCGCGGGTCAGGTACATCAAGCCCTTGCAGTTGGTGTCGACCATCCGGTCCCAGTCATCCAGATCGGTGGACTGCGCCGGCTCCATCCCGGCGGCGAGCCCGGCGTTGTTGACCAGCACGTCGATCTCGGCGAACCCCGCGGGCAACGCGGCGACGGCGTCCGCCACGGCGTCGCGGTCGGTGACGTCGAGCACGATGGGCAAGATGTTCGAGCCGAGCCGCTCGGCCAACGCGGAGAGCCGGTCGGCCCGCCGCGCGGCGATCACCACCCGGTCCCCGGCCGCGGCGAACCGCTCGGCCACGGCCACCCCGAACCCCGCACTGGCCCCGCTGACGAACACCGTCCGCATTGCTCACCCTTCCACCCTCGTCCACCCTGGCGTATCGATCTTCCTGCCTGCGCGCTGCCCGCTGCAGATAGCGTCCGGGCTACGCCACCAGACATGGGAGCACGATGGACCTGCAACTCACCGACAAGGTCGCGGTCGTGACCGGCGCCAGCAAGGGCATCGGCCTGGCCATCGCCCGGTCGCTGGCCGCCGAGGGCGCCTACGTCGTAGCTGGTGCTCAGCACGGAAGTCCCGAACTCGACCTGCTCGCCGAGGGCGGCCGGGTGGTCAGCGTCAAGGTTGACCTCAGCACCCCGACCGGTCCGGCCGCGCTCATCGACGCCGCCGTCGAGGCGTTCGCCGGCATCGACATTCTGGTCAACAACGTCGGGGCGGTGCGTCCACGGCTCGACGGCTTCCTGGCGATGACCGACGAGGACTGGCTGTGGGGGCTGAACCTCAACCTGCTCGCCGCGGTCCGCACCACCCGCGCGGCCCTCCCGCACCTGCTGCAGCACCCGGCTTCGACCATCGTGACGATCAGCTCGGTGAACGCGTTCCTGCCGGACCCGGGCGTCATCGACTACAGCGCCGCCAAGGCCGCGCTCACCAACTTCTGCAAGTCGCTGTCGAAGGAGTTCGGACCCCGCGGGGTTCGGGTGAACACCGTCAGCCCGGGCCCGGTCCAGACCGACCTCTGGCTAGGCAAGGACGGCGTCGCCGCGACCGTGGGCCGCGCGTCCGGCATCGACGCCGAGGACGTCATCGCCCGCCAGGCCGCGGACAGCTCCACCGGCCGGTTCACCTACCCGCAGGAGATCGCTGATCTCGTCGTGCTCCTGGCCGGCGGCCGGGCCGGGAACGTCACCGGGAGCGACTTCCTGATCGACGGCGGCCTGATCAAAACCCTGTAAGACAATTCCCGCACTTCGCGACTCCACTGCGGTCACCGAGCTGCAGAAGTTCGAGGGCCGCGGACACTCGCTCTATCAGGGCTACGCGGCCGTCCCATCGAGGGCCTCGGCGTGGCCCGCCATCGCGTGCGCGACGGGGGCCAGTTCCGAACGCTGGCGGTCGGCGCCAGTGCGGTGGGCGTAGGCGACGAGGACGACGATGGCCGCGAGGGTCAGCAGGGTGATGCGACCGTCGCCGAAGCCCAGGCCGCTACCGAAGTGGTGCGGCTTGCCGATCCAGTCGGCAAACGAGGCGCCGAGGGGGCGGGTCAGCACGTAAGCCGTCCAGAAGGCGGCCACTGCATTGAGTCCGAGGCGCCAGGCGATCAACGGCAGCAGGATGACGCTGAGGAACAGCACGCCGGCCGGGAGGAAACCCCAGTGCATGGTGAGACCGACCAGGTCGCCCGCGGCGGTGCCGAGCGCGAAGGTGGCGAGCACTGTGCACCAGTAGAAGCGTTCACGCCGCTGGGTCGTGATGCTGTGGATGGACAGCGTCCCCTCGCTGCGGTGCCAGGCGAAGAAGAGCCCCGCGACGACGAGCGCGTAGAACGTCGAGGTGACGTAGTAGGACAGCGTCGTCACCACATGCAGGACGTCGGCGACGATCGTGCCGAAGACGGCGACCATGCTCACCGCGAACCAGTAGGTCGGCGCGTGGTAGCGCGGCGCGCGCAGCTGCCGGTACATCGCATACCCGAACCCGCCGACTCCCACCACGCCGCCGAGGATCAGGTTGGCCGTGCCCAAGTAATCTGACGCAGCCTCACCCATGCCGGTGGTGAGGATCTTGATTACCCAGAACAGCGCCGTGATCTCGGGGACCTTCGCGCTCAGGGGCATGGGAAAGCGATCACTCTGCAACAGGCGGCGCATCGTTCCTCGTTCGTCCATCCCGCGCGCGGGAAAGCAATGGGCCCGCGAGCCCCCCTGACGGCGAGGGTGGCACGACCGGGATGAGCTGATCCGTCGGACGCCCGGACCGCTCGCCCGATTTGGCCGAGCCCTAACCGGGCGCACCCGGACGGCGGATCAGCAGCGCGCCATGGGCCGCCAGCCGGTGAACCACCCGATGGCCTCGATCCAGGACGCACGCTCTGATTGGCCGATGTCGGTGCGGTCGATGGTCATCGAGCGAACCAGCGGTTCCAGGCGCGAGGCCATGCCGGCCAGGGTGTCGGCGATATTCGCCGACGGGGTGGCGCCGGCAATCAGGTGCGGCCGACACGTCGGTCCGGACCCGCCCAGGCAGTCGGGGCAGGAGGCGGCGCGCCAGGTCTCCTCGCACCAGCCGACGAGCAGGCGGGTGCTGTCCCCACGATTGACGATCTCCGCTCCGCGCGGCCATTCCGCACCGGTCAGCGACTGGTTCGCCGTCGCCGTCAGGTGGTCGCAGGTCATGCACGGCCCGATCGCGTCGAGCTTCGGCTTGCGACCGAAGCTGCGCTTGCCGGCGATCAACTTCGCGGCGCGGTCGGTGTAGTCGGCGTAGAGGACCGCGGTGGAGAACGCGCGGCCGGCCATCATCTCGATCTCCAGCAGGGCGTAGCCCCAGGCGTGGCGGTAACAGAGCCCGCGCGCCTCCCAGAGCTTGTCGCGGATCGGCACGCTCATGATCGAGCCGTCCCGGAACCACCACAGCTGCTTGACCTCCTGCGGGGTGTAGTCGAACGGTTCGGTGTCCCCCATCAACCGGTCGAGCATCGACGCGGTCGTCACGCGGGGTAGGCCGCGGTGCGGATCCGGTCGACGTTGTGCGGCGCCACCTCACGACCGCGGTCGTCGAGGTAGCCGATGTGGATCGGGCGGCCGTTGCGCCGGTCGCGGCGGATCACGCTCGGGCCGTCGTGCCATGGCAGGTGCTCATCGCCCCACTGTTGCAGCGCCCCGAGCACCACCTGCAGCTCCTCGCCGATCGGGGTGAGCCGGTACTCGTACCGGGTGCGCGCCCCGGCCTCCCGGTAGGGCTCCTTGGCCAACACCCCGTGTTCGACCAGGGTCGCCAGCCGATCGGTCAGCACGTCGGAGGCGACGCCCAGGTTGTCGCGGAAGTCGGCGAATCGGGTCGTCCCGCCGCTGGCCTCACGCAGCACCAGCATCGACCAGCGCTCGCCGATGACGGCCAGGGTGCGGGCGATCGCGCACGAGCATTCCAGGTCCATGGCTCCATCCTACGCTGAGCTGGATTTTCCTATCCAGCTCTGAGTTGTATTTTCCAACTCTGAGTTCTAAGTTGGAAACACCTACCCAGCCTGTTGAGGAGAAGTCATGAAGATCGCCGGCGCCACTGCCCTCGTCACCGGAGCCAACCGCGGCCTCGGCCGCGCCCTCGCCGCCGAGCTGCTCGCCCGCGGCGCCACCGTCTACGCCGGGGCCAGGGACCCGGGTGCCATCGACCTGCCCGGCGCCATCCCGGTCGCGCTGGACATCACCGACCCGGCCTCGATCGCCGCTGCGGTCGCGACCGCGGGTGACGTCACCCTGCTGGTGAACAACGCCGGCTCGCCGCCGACCGCGGACGTGTTGACCGGCGACCTGGACGTCATCCGCCGCGAGTTCGACACCCACGTCTTCGGCACCCTCGCGGTGACCCGCGCCTTCGCCCCGCGGATCGCGGCCAACGGCGGCGGCAGCGTGCTCAACATTCTCTCGGTGCTGTCCTGGGTGAGCTTCCCGCACCTCGGCGCGTACTCCGCCGCGAAGTCCGCGGAATGGTCCATGACCAATGCCCTGCGCCAGCAGCTGGCGAGCGAGGGCGTGCACGTCGCCGGACTGCACGTGGGCTACATGGACACCGACATGGCCGCCGGTGTCGACGCCCCCAAGTCCGCGCCCGCCGACGTCGCCCGCATCGCGATCGACGGCGTCGAGGCCGACCTCCCTGAGATCCTGGCCGATGACGTCAGCCGCCACGTCCAAGCCGGCCTCGCCGGTGGCGTCGCCGCGCTCTACGCGTCGGCCTGACCTGAAATGCACGCTAGTTGGTAGCGCTCACGAGGTCCCGCGAGTTTCCCGGTTATCCCTGATGCATCAGGTGGTTGTACGACGACTTGAGCGTCGCCGTGCTGCGGCTCGGGGGCGCGGCCGATTTCCGGGCCGGACGTCCGAGCTTGTCGCGGACCGGGTCCGTGCCGCCGTGCTGGTTGGGCATCGTCTGCATGGTAGGCACCCGGGGCGGCGCGCCACCGCTCTCGGTCTGCTGGTTGAACAACGAACAGGAGCCGTTCAGGGTGGGCGCCGGCAGCTCCGCCGGCGGCAGCGTGGACGCGCCGGGGTGTCGGCTGCCCCCCAGGACCGCCGAGGTGAGGTCACCCACCACGCCCCGCCGCCACGCCGAGACGTTGGGCACTTCGACCCTGAACCGCTCCGCGACCAGCTTGAGCTGCGAGGTGTGGTCGAAGGTCTCCGTGGCGATCCGGCCGCCGCGGCTGAACGGGGAGATCACCAGGCACGGGACCCGGAAGCCCAGCCCGATCGGCTCCCCGAGGATGCCCCGCGTGCCGGGCTTCGGCTCCAGGAACGGCGACGGGGCGGCTGTCAGGAATTCCCCCGGCGTCCCGGCCGGCGGGGTCGGCGGCGCCACGTGGTCGAACCAGCCGTCGTTCTCGTCGTACATCAGGATCAGTGCGGTGCGTGACCAGACCGCGGGGTTCGAGATCAGCGCGTCGAGCACCAGCCCGGTGAAGTACTGGCCGTTCGCCGGTGACGCGGACGGGTGCTCGTCGAAGCCGATCGGCGGGATGATCCACGAGACGCTCGGCAACGTTCCCGCGGAAACGTCCTGGATGAAGTCCATCGGGAACGTCGGCGTGAACGCCTGCCGGTAGAGCGGCGACAGCGGGTTGCGGAACGCGGTGAAGTACGGCAACACGTGATCAGTGGCCGCCATGATCTCGGGGTTCAGGGTGGGGTTGTAGAACGCTGGATTCCAGGTCGGGTAGCCGGCCACTTCGGCGTAGCGACCGGAGACCTCGACCGCGGACGGGTGGTAGACCTTCCAGGACACCCCCGCGTCCTGCAACAGCTCCGGCATCGTCGGCCAGCTGCAGCTCCACAGCAGGTCCGCGGTGGAGTTGGTGGCGGTGACCGGCCCGCCCCGGGTCCCTTCCGGGTCGATGGTGCCGCTGATCGCCATCAACCGGTTCGGGTGGGTTGGGCCGAGGACCGAGCAGTGGTAGGCGTCGCAGAGGGTGAAGGCGTCCGCGAGCGCCCAGTAGAACGGCAGGTCCTTGCGTCGGTAGTAGCCCATCGTCATCGCGCCGTGCGCGCCCTCGTGCTGTTCGGAGGTGTGCACCTTGACGAAACTGTTCATCGCCCCGCCGTTCCAGCACTGGTGCTGCGGCGCCCAGGCATGGGTGAGGTCGTTGGTGCAATCGCCGTCAGCGGTGGAGTCCAGATGGAAGGGCAGCAGCACACCCGGCGGGCTGAGCGCGCCGCCGTCGGGGTACTCCTGGGCGAACACCCCGAGGGAATGAGCCGGGTGGTCACCGAAGCCGCGTCCGCGCGGGTACGCCCCGAAGTAGTGGTCGTAGGAGCGGTTCTCCATCATCAGGAACACGATGTGGTCGACCGCACCCAGGTCAGAACCGGCGGGGGCGGTGGCCGCGGCGCGCCGCACCAGGTCGCTCGCCTCGGCAGCGCGGGCCGCCGGCGCACCCCAGCCGACCACCGCGCCGGCACCCACCCAGCCGAGGGACCGAAGCAGCTGACGACGAGTCAGATCCGATGATGGCATCGGCCCCACACAACCAGGCCCGTCGCGGCACCGGCAAGCCGGGCCCCGTCGAGTTAACCGGACGTTGGCGCGGTCACTCCGAGTTGGTCAACTCGCGCGCCAGGCGTTGCGCGTGGGACTTGGTGAGCCCGACGAGCTGGAACTCACCGACATCGATCCGATCCATCACGGTGGGCGCGGTGACCAGTCGGCCGTTCTCGAGCATCGCCAGCAGATGGCCGACCGCAGCGGCGGTGATCCGGCCGAACTCCCGCCTCTGGCGATCGTTGAGCATCACGTCGACTTCCCAGCCGCCACCGCCGCGTTGGGGCTCGGCGTGCGCAGCCTTGGGTCGGCTGACAGTCATGACGTGGCGATCCAGCCGGACACATCCCCAGCCCTTGTGCTCACTGGCCAGGATCGCTCCCCGGCGGGCGGTCGTGCTCGGCCTGGACGGGCACTTCACGTCCGTGGCCCGCCACAGCGTGACCTCGACGCGATGCCCGGAGGCTGCGGTGGGCATCGCCGCAGCCGCGCCGGCCGGTCCGGCGGCGGATGCACACGCCAGCAACGCGACGGAACCGACCGCGGTCGCGGCCCACGTCCTCGGAAGTCCGGCCTTCATCCGCATCAGCGATTCCCCCAGCGCTCAAGACAATCCGGCCCGGGCTTCGGGCGCCTGCCACGCGGCGCACGCTACTCGCACACATACGCCCAAATCAGGCGATCTTGAGAACCTGTCTACGGCGGTCGCGAGCGGCCCCGACGAACGCTGGTCGCGACGGGCGCAGACGGCCTACCCGTTCTTGGTCAGGCTGTGCTGACGCGCCAGCGCGGCCTTCTGGTCGGCACGCGCGGCTTCCTCCGGCGTCTGGGCAGGCTGCCTACCCAATTCCCCGTCACACCACCCACCGCCGGTCGCGTTGCCGACGAGGTGACACGTGAACGGCGTGTAGCCGGAGATCGCGAAAGTCTGGCCGGGATCGTCGTCGCCACCGAGGCACGAGGCGAGGGTGCCGATCGTGTCCCGGTCGATCATCAAGGTGGTGGTCTCGTCCGTGTCGGGGAGGCCGATCTTGACTTCGGCGGCGTAGGTCTTGGTGCCTACATCGCACCGGTACTTGGCGATCGCCACGTCGGCGCTGGAGCCGGGTGGGAGCCGGAACGTGAACGTCGTCCTCCCGTGCACGTACTGCCTGCCCCCGCCGTTCTCGTCCTCGCGCAACCCCACATTGTTGCCGTCGGAGTCGAGGAATTGCACGGTCGGACGACCTTCCAGGACGCAGGTTCGCAGACCCTCATTGGTGAAGCGCACAGCCATCGATGTATCGCCGGTGTATCCGCCCTCGGAATCCTCCCCGAGGCTCAACGCGACGTCCCGGGACGTGCACGCCGATGCGGGCGCGTCGGTTCCCGGCGCAGGGCTCGCTGCCTTCAGCGCCACGACAGGCTCGGCTCCGGTCCCCGATCCCGCACCGGAGATGGGTTGAGCAACCACGTCCCCGGAACCCGCGCCGCACGAGGCCATCACCCCGATCAACGCAACCGT
>Ga0137412_10004947_pt1 | contig 10649 bp, 11 predicted proteins | sample CZODoug2_1_16fun_FD_122160 | JGI IMG/M metagenome (GOLD analysis project Ga0137412, IMG submission 122160) | Vadose zone soil fungal communities from Angelo Coast Range Reserve, California, USA - CZODoug2_1_16fungal (Hybrid Assembly) | ecosystem: Environmental > Terrestrial > Soil > Vadose zone... | reverse complement strand
ATGGTGCTGGCTACCGCGTTCCATCCCGAGCTGACCGGTGACGGGCGGGTGCACCGCCTGTTCTGCGACCTGGTCCGCGGCGGCGACCGGCCTTATTCGACGGTCGGCTAGCCCCGGACGAGCACAACGCGGGCGCCGAGCCTGTCGCGAGGCGCCCGGAGAACGCCGCGGAAGGGGCAACATGAGCGGTCATTCAAAATGGGCGACCACGAAGCACAAGAAGGCCGCCATCGACGCCAAACGCGGCAAGATGTTTGCCAAGCTGATCAAGAACATCGAGGTGGCGGCGCGCAACGGCGGGGGAGACCCGGCGGGTAACCCGACGCTCTACGACGCGATCCAGAAGGCGAAGAAGACCTCGGTCCCGAACGACAACATCGACCGTGCGGTCAAGCGCGGCTCCGGGGCGGACGGCTCCGGCGCGGACTACCAGTCGATCACCTACGAGGGCTACGGCCCGAACGGGGTGGCGGTGCTGGTGGAGTGCCTCACCGACAACCGCAACCGGGCCGCGTCCGAGGTTCGCACCGCGATGACCCGCAACGGTGCCGCGATGGCCGACCCCGGCTCGGTGGCCTACCTGTTCAACCGCAAGGGCGTGGTGATCGTGCCCAAGACGGACGGTGCCACCGACGAGGACGAGGTCCTGCTCGCGGTGCTGGATGCCGGCGCGGAGGAGGTCAACGACCTGGGCGACAGCTTCGAGGTGGTCTCCGAGGCAACCGATCTGATCCCGGTGCGCACCGCGCTGCAGAACGCAAGCATCGACTACGACTCCGCCGACCTGACCTTTCTGCCCTCGGTGTCGGTGCCGCTGGACGCCGAGGCGGCACGCAAGGTGTTCAAGCTGATCGATGCCCTGGAAGACAGCGACGAGGTGCAGAACGTATACGCCAACTTCGACGTGTCGGATGAGGTGCTGGCCGAGGTTGACTCTTAGGTCGTTTCTCGCAGGTCACGGCGCTGAGGTGCCCGCCACCAGTAGCTGCCCGGCATACTTCGATCATGCATTGTGAACCGGTCTCGCCGCCGAACCACCTTTCGGCGTCGTCCGACCCGGACCGGCCGGTCTACAAGGTCATCTTCTGGCGTCGTGGCCGCCTGGAGAGTTATCCGCCCGAGCAATGGCCCTGGGAGGCTGGGCCGTCCCTGCGCTGACGAGCGTCGTGCCTAGCGCGAGAGCCAGCATGGCGGTAAGTGTCCGGATTTGGCGAGCCGTGAAGTCGAGGCGGCGCATTGTTTCCTCATCTAGTTCGGCCGGGCCGCTCGGAGCGCGGATTCGCAGGTGAGACGTCTGGCCGAGGTCGAGTAGGTCTGGTCACAAGCCGCAGTGCAGCACGACGCTTCTGCTTGCCTTGGACCGCACATAGGACTTGCTGGCTTCGACGGACGTGCCGGTCGCGGTGCCTTGGAACGTGTGTCGCTCGGTGGAGTTCTTGCACCTGATGTACGTGCTCTGGTTGAACAGGTCCGCCTTGCCCGTAGCCTTGGCCACGGTCTTGAACACCGGCTTTCCGTCAGCCAGCAATGTCAGGGAGAGATCCTGCTCCGGTACAGGCCTTCCGCATTGCACCTTCGCGTCGACCTTGACCGCGCCCCGAATGCTTGGCGAGGGGTGCGGATCGGTGACGTACTCGATGACGCAGCCCGCCGGGGAGATCGCCGTTTCAGCCGCGGCCTGATCCTCGGCCGTCGCGGCGTCGGCCGCGCCGGCGCTCACCAGCGCTGCGCCCAGCGTCAGGGCCAGGGTGACGGCAAGCGTCCGGAGCCAGTGAGTCGTCAAGCTGAGGCGCGGCATTGTTCCCCCATGAAGTGCCGCCGAGCGCGATCGCTCGGAGCGGTGAGGAGCGAGGCTCGCAGGCTCCGCGCCCGCCGGTGGCGCTTTGATCGATACGCTTCGCGATCGCGAGCGCGCGTTCCCGGGCGGCACGCGTCCCCTCGCGGCGCGCACTGGTGGCATGCGCCGTGTTACCGAACCACACAGGAGACAGGTTTCCGGCGCCAGAATCAGCGGGGTGTGTAGCTGGGTAACCACAGCGTGGCGACCGGAGCGGGTCGGGTGCGCGCGTGTCGGGCGGGATGGCTGAGGTGTCAGGCAGCCGAACGCCTTCACCCGATCGGCAATTTGCGCAAATCAGATGATCGGGTAGTACCGGTCGTCGTCGGGTGCTCCTAATCTTGCGCACACTGCTCGGCAGGCGGATCACTCCGTCCCGGGCGGGCGCCGCGTATGCGGCTTCCAACTCTCGACGAGGAGATCGTGGTGCAGCGGTCCAGCGTTCTGATCAGGCTGGTGGCAATGGGTGCGGTGGCTGCGGCCCTGTTCACAGCGGGGTGCAGCGCGGAGCGCACGGGGGGTGCGGGCCCCGCCGGAGGTAACACCGGTCCGGTGAAGATCGGCTTGGTGACCAAGACCGACACCAACCCCTACTTCGTGACCCTGCGCGATGCGGCGAAGGCGGCCGCCCAGCAGCAGGGCGCCGAACTGATCGCCCTGGCCGGCAAGTTCGACGGGGACAACGAGGGCCAGGTCGCCGCGATCGAGAACCTGGTGCAGCAGGGGGTCAAGGGCATCCTGATCACCCCGAGTAACTCCGGCGGCATCATCGGCGCATTGCAGCAGGCCAAGAGCAGGGGCGTCACGGTCATCGCGCTGGACACCGAGACCGACCCGACCTCCGCGGTGGACGCGACCTGGGCCACGGACAACACCGGCGCAGGGGAGAAGCAGGGCGCCTACGTCAAAGCCGCGCTCAACGGAGCGGCGCCGAAGGTGCTGATGCTGGACGGCACCCCGGGTGGCGCGGTGGACACCCAGCGGCACAACGGCTTCCTCAAGGGGATGGGCCTGGCCAACGGCGCGCCGCAGATCGTCGGATCGGCCAACGCGAATGGCGACCAGAACACCGCCCAGCAGGCCACCGAGAATCTGCTGCAGCGCTCCACCGACATCAACGCCGTCTACACGCTCAACGAGCCGACTGCCCGGGGCGCCTACGCCGCACTGTCCGCCAAGGGTCTGACCAGCCGGGTGATCGTCGGCTCCATCGATGGCGGCTGCCAGGCCATGGCCGATGTCAAGGACGGCAAGTACGTGGCCACCGTGATGCAGTTCCCGAAGAAGATGGCCCAGGAGGGCGTCACCGCCGTGGTGGACTTCGCCAAGAGCGGCACCAAGCCCACCGGATTCCACGACACCGGCTCCGAGCTGATCACCGAGAAGCCGCTGGCCGGCCTGGACTCCAAGGACACCGCCTGGGGCCTGCAGAACTGCTGGGGCTCGGCCGGTGGCTGAGCCGGGTAGCCCCGGCGCCGAGGAGACATCTTGACGGCGGTAGTGGGGGAGCGGCGCCGGGTCGATATCTCCGACCTGGTGCTGCGTTATCCGGCGCTCGGGCCGAGCTGTGCGCTGGTGCTCGCCGTGGTGGTGTTCTCGCTGGTCACGGACACCTTCCTGAGCCTGGACAACCTGAGCCTGGTGATCGAGCAGTCGTTGGTGGTCGGCACCCTGGCGCTGGGCCAGACGTTGATCATCCTGACCGCCGGGATCGACCTGGCCAACGCGGCGATCATGGTGTTCGGCACCCTGCTGATGGCAAAGCTCGCCGGCGTCGGCGACGGGATGACCGCCCTGCTGGCCGGCATCCTGCTGTGCGCGGTGCTCGGCTCGATCTCCGGCGGGTTGGTCACCTCGCTGCGGCTGCCGCCGTTCATCGTCACGCTGGGCATGCTGACCGTGGTCGCCGCCTCGTCGCGGATCTACGCGGCGGGGCAGAGCTTCCCGGTCAGCAACGGCCTGCTGGGCCTGCTGGGTCAGCGCTTCTATCTGTTCGGGCGGATCGAGGTCACCCTCGGCATGCTGCTCGGGATCGCCATGTTCCTGATCGCCTGGTACGCGCTGACCCGCACCGCGTGGGGGCGGCACGTCTATGCACTGGGCAACGACCCGGAGGCGGCCCGGCTGACCGGTATCCACGTCAGCCGCACCCAGTTCAGCGTGTACCTGATCGCCGGCATCATCTACGGGATCGCCGCGTGGCAGGCCCTCGGGCGGATCCCGAACGCCGATCCGAACGCCTACCAGACCGGCAACCTGGACAGCATCACCGCCGTGGTGATCGGCGGCACCAGCCTCTTCGGCGGCCGGGGCGGGGTGCTCGGCACGCTGGTCGGCGCACTGATCGTGAGCGTGCTGCGCAGCGGGCTCACCCAGGCCGGCATCGACGAGCTCTACCAGGACGTCGCCACCGGTCTGCTGGTCATCCTCGCGGTGGCACTGGACCAGTTGGCCAGGAGGAGGTCGCGGTGAGCACCCCGCGCAGCGACGGCAAGGCCGCCGAGCAGCCGGTGGCCGTCGAGGACGCGGTGCTGCGGGCGGAAGGGCTGGTCAAGCGGTACGGCAGCGTGACCGCGATCGACGGGGCCGACTTCGACCTGCGCCGCGGCGAGGTACTGGCGGTGATCGGGGACAACGGGGCCGGCAAGTCCACCATGATCAAGGCTCTGTGCGGTGCGGTCATCCCGGACGAGGGCACCATCTGGCTGGACGGCGAGGTGATCCATTTCCATTCGCCGCTGGACGCCCGCCGGGCCGGCATCGAGACCGTCTACCAGACCCTCGCGGTGGCGCCCGCGATGGACATCGCCGGAAACCTCTACCTGGGCCGCGAACAGCGCAAGAAGGGCCTGCTGGGCACCGTGTTCCGCACCCTGGACCACAAGGGCATGCGGGCCGAGGCGCAGCGCCAGCTGGACGCCCTCGGGGTGGCCACCGTGCAGAACATCGGCCAGCTGGTGGAGACGCTCTCCGGCGGCCAGCGCCAGGCCGTCGCGGTGGCCAGGGCGGCGATGTTCGCCCGCAAGCTGGCGATCATGGACGAGCCCACCGCGGCGCTCGGCGTGCGGGAGTCCTCGATGGTGCTTGACCTGATCCGGCGGATCCGGGACAACGGGCTGCCGGTCGTGCTGATCAGCCACAACATGCCGCACGTGTTCGAGATCGCGGACCGGATCCATGTGCACCGCCTCGGCAAGCGGGTCGCCGTGGTGAAGCCGGACGACTACGCGATGAACGAGGTGGTGTCGCTGATGACCGGCGCGCTGCGGCTGGCCGAGGACGGCACCCTGGTCGATCAGAAGGCCGAGCTCAACCACCGGCTCAACCCCCGGTCCGGCGGGTGAGCGCGGCGCGCCGAGGCACCGTGCTGTGCGTGGGGCTGACCACGCTGGATGTGGTGCACCACGTGACCGAGCCACCGCGCTGGGGCGGTAAGGAGCGCAGCGTCGGCGGGGAGCTGCTGGCCGGCGGTCCGGCGGCGAACGCGGCGGTCACCGCCGCCCGGCTGCTCGGTACCGCCCGGCTGCTGTCCGCGATCGGCGCCCGGCCGGCGGCCGCTCCGGCACGCGCCGACCTGGAGGCACACCAGGTGGACGTGATCGACCTGGCCCCGGACGGCTGGGAGCTGCCGGTGGCCAGCGCGCTGGTCGATGTGCGGACCGGGGAGCGCACTGTGGTCTCACCCGGCGCGCTGGGCTCCCGGGGCATCGACGGCGCCCGGTACTCGCTGGACGGACTGCTGGACGGGGTCGGCGTGGTGCTGCTGGACGGCCACCATCCGGCGCTGGCCGCCCGGGTGGTCGCCGAGGCCGCGCGCGCCGACGTCCCGGTGCTGCTGGACGCGGGCAGCTGGAAGGACGAGCTGGACCCGGTGCTGCCCCGGGTCGGGCTGGCCGCCTGCTCGGCCGACCTGCGTCCGCCCGGGGGGCGCCGCGCGGGTGACGATCCGCACGGGGTGGCCACCGCGCTGCACCGGCGCGGGGTGCCCACGGTGCTGGTCACCGACGGTCCCCGGCCGGTGGCGTGGAGCAAGATGGACGGCGCGCGCGGGACCGTGCCGGTTCCGGTGGTCAAGGCGGTGGACACCCTCGGCGCCGGCGACGTCTTCCACGGCGCACTGGCCGCGGCGTTCGCGGTGCACGCCGCTGACCTGCCCGGATGTATCGACCTGGCGGTTCGGGTGGCCGCCGTCCGATGCGCTCGGCTGGGCTCGAGGGCGTGGCTGGAGGATCCGGCGCTGGCACCGATGGTGGACCGGCTGCGGTCGCCGGCGGCCGCCGGCCGCCCCAGGGGAGCGTCCCGGTGAGCGTGGCCGGGCTGATCACCGAGGAGCAGTTGGACCGCGCGATGCGGCTGGTCGGGCGGGGTCGGGCGTTACTGGGCATCGTCGGTCAGCCGGGCTCGGGCAAGTCCACGCTGTCCGCCGCATTGCTGGCCGCGCTGGACGAGCGCGGGGTGCGTACCGCGCTGGTCGGCATGGACGGCTTCCACATCGCGCACCGGGCGCTCACCGAGCTGGGCCTGGTGGAGATCAAGGGAGCGCCGAGCACGTTCGACGTGGCCGGCTACGTGTCGCTGCTGCGTCGGCTGCGTGACCCGGCTGAGGAGCTGGTCTGGGCGCCGGAGTTTCGCCGGGAGATCGAGGACGCCATCCAGTCCGCCGTACCGGTCCGCGCGGACGTTCAACTGGTCATCACCGAGGGCAACTACCTGCTGGTGGACGGCCCGTGGCGGCCGGTCCGGGAGCTGCTCGACGAGGTCTGGTACGTGGATGTGCCGGAGGAGTTGCGCCGCCAGCGGCTGGCCGCGCGGCACGAGTTCTACGGCCGTACCCCCGTGCAGGCCTGGGAACGCACCCTCGGCTCCGACGAGCGCAACGCCCGCACGGTAGCCGCCACCAGCGGCCTGGCCGACCTGATCGTGACCCTGTAGAGCCGGAGCCCGGGCCCACGGCGCACACGCCTCAATACCCGGCGGCCACGGCGGACAGCTAGAGCTCGCGGAGGGATCCGGCGCGGACATGGGCGTCACCGCCGAGCACTCGGTGTCCACGGCGACGGCACACATCGTCGTGTCACCGCACACAGGTTGGGACATGTGTGCCGCGGCACCACGCTGTGTGCCGTCGTCGGTGCCGTCGCCGTGCCGGTGCCGGTGGCGTCGGCGCGTCGGTGGGGGTGGGGGCGGACGCCCCCGGTAGCCTCTGCTCGAACAGGTGTTCGTGGGAGGGGGCAGGCCACGTGCGGGTGCTCGGCGTCGACCCCGGGCTGACCCGGTGCGGCCTCGGCGTGGTGGACGGCACCGGAGGGCGGCAGGTGCGCTGCGTGACCTACGGCGTGATCCGCACTCCGGCCGACGACGAGGTGTCCCGGCGGCTGCTGCGGGTGGCCGACGCGGTGCGGGAGGCGATCGCCGAACACCGCCCGGACGTGGTGGCCGTGGAGCGGGTGTTCAGCCAGACCAACGTGCGCACGGTGATGGGTACCGCGCAGGCCAGCGGGGTGGTTGCGCTGGTCGCCGCACAGGCCGGGCTGCGCGTGGTGTTCCATACCCCGAGCGAGGTGAAGGCCGCCGTGACCGGGTCGGGGCGGGCCGGCAAGGAGCAGGTCACCGCGATGGTGACCCGGTTGCTCGGGCTGACCGACAAGCCAAGGCCGGCGGACGTGGCGGACGCCCTCGCGCTGGCCATCTGCCACTGCTGGCGGGGGCCGATGCTGGATCGGATGGCCGAGGCGAAGGCCACCTCGGAGCGGCTGGCCCGGGCGCACCGGGCCCGGCTGGCCGAGGCCCTGACGAAGGGGAAGTGATCACGTGATTTCATCGGTGCGCGGCCCAGTGCTGGCCATCGGGCTGGATCACGCGGTAGTGGAGGTCGGCGGGGTCGGGCTGGCGGTGCACGCCACCCCGGGCACGCTGGCCACCCTGCGCAGGGGCGAGGAGGCCCGGCTGGCCACCGCACTGGTGGTCCGGGAGGACTCGCTGACCCTCTACGGGTTCGCCGACGCCGAGGCCAGCGGCCTGTTCGGCCTGCTGCAGACGGTGACCGGGGTCGGGCCCCGGCTGGCGCTGAGCATCCTCGCGGTGCTGGAGCCCGAAGCGCTCTGCCGGGCGTTGTCCGAGGGGGACACCGCCGCGCTGAAGCGGGTGCCGGGTGTCGGGCTGAAGAGCGCTGAGCGGCTGGTGCTGGAGCTGCGGGACAAGGTGGCCTCGGTGGCCAGGGTGCCGGTCGGCGTCGGTGCGACGGCCGCGGCACCCAGCGGCCGCGATCATGTTGTCGAGGCGCTGGTCGGGCTGGGATTCCCGGCCAAGCAGGCCGAGCAGGCGGTGGATGCGGTGCTCAGCGAGACCGACGGGGCGAGTGGCTCGGGGAACGGCTCGGCGAACGGATCGGCCGGCCAGGTGGACACCGCCGCGACCCTGCGTATCGCACTGAGCCGGTTGGGCAAGGCCCGGTGACCGGGCGGTGACCGACCCAGCGGTGTCCGCGCGGGCCGAACCGGAGGACCTGGAGACCGAGACCACCCTGCGGCCCCGCCGGCTGTCCGAGTTCATCGGCCAACACCGGGTCCGCGAGCAGCTGGAACTGGTGCTGGAGGGCGCCCGCCGGCGCGGCGACCCGCCGGATCACGTGTTGCTGTCCGGCCCGCCCGGGCTGGGCAAGACCAGCCTGGCGATGATCATCGCCGTCGAGATGGGCGCGGCGATCCGGGTGACTTCCGGCCCCGCCCTGGAACGCGCCGGCGACCTGGCCGCGATGTTGTCCAACCTGATGCCCGGCGACGTGATGTTCATCGACGAGATCCACCGGATCGCCCGGCCGGCCGAGGAAATGCTGTACCTGGCCATGGAGGATTTCCGGGTCGACGTGATGGTCGGCAAGGGGCCAGGGGCGACCAGCATCCCGCTGGACATCGCCCCGTTCACCCTGGTCGGCGCCACCACCCGGGCCGGCGCGTTGACCGGCCCGCTGCGCGACCGGTTCGGCTTCACCGCGCACATGGAGTTCTACGAGCCGGCCGAGCTGGACCAGGTACTGCGCCGCGCGGCGGTGATCCTGAAAGTCGACCTGCGCCCGGACGGGGCCGACGAGATCGCCGGCCGGTCCCGGGGCACGCCCCGCATCGCGAACCGGCTGCTGCGCCGCGTCCGCGACTACGCCGAGGTGCGCGCCGACGGTGCGGTGACCCGGTCGGTGGCGCGCGCCGCGCTGGAGGTCTACGACGTGGACGAGCTGGGGCTGGACCGGCTGGACCGCGCGGTGCTCAGCGCCCTGGTGCGGTCCTTCCGGGGCGGCCCGGTCGGCGTATCGACGCTGGCAGTGGCGGTGGGCGAGGAACCGGCTACCGTGGAGGAGGTCTGCGAGCCTTTTCTGGTGCGGGCCGGTATGTTGGCGCGCACCCCGCGTGGTCGGGTTGCCACCGCGGGCGCCTGGCGGCACCTGAACCTGGAGCCGCCGCCGCACGCGGCCGGGGAGCACGGGGAACCTCCACCTGTACTTTTCGGGTTGTGAGGTTGGCAGACTCGATGACCCTCACGGAAGTACGGAGAAAATGAACCTCTCTACGTTGTTCCCGCTCATCATCCTGTTGCTGTTCATCCCGATCCTGCTCAGCAGCCGTCGGCAGAAGAAGCAGATGGCGTCGATGCAGCAGCTGCAGAGCTCGCTGTCCGAGGGCGACGTGGTGGTGACGACGTCCGGGCTGCGGGGCACCGTGGTGGACAGCAGCTACGAGGACACCGTTGACATCGAGATCGCGCCGGGCGTGGTGACCACCTGGATCCGCGCCGCGGTCCGCGAGACCGTCAACCCGGCCACGGACAGCGCGGACGACACCGCGTCCGACGGAGCCGACGACGGGGCACCGAAGTCGGACCACGTCACCCCGCTCGACGACGCACTGCCCGAGTCCGCCCCCAAGGCGCCCGAGGCACCGAAGACCGACGAGCACCCCGAGTCCGTCGCGGATCCCTCCAAGGACTCCGCCGCGGGCCGAGGCAACGCCTGACGGTTGTTGTCGGCCGGCTCCGGCGGGGATCCGCCGGAGCCAGCCCGACAATGTCCGAGGTTGATGTTTTCGGGGCGCCCCGGTCTTTCCCGACGGCGCCCGAGTAGTGGGCGAGGACTCGCCCGATATCGCGAAGAACTGACTATCGGTGATCGCCGCCGAGACGGCCCACCATTCCGTGAGGTCCCGATAGGGGCCGATTTGCCGCCGGTCCGGAAATGACCGGGTGCCGAGGCCGGGGCGCTGTGCCGGCAATTCGAGATGACCTCCCGCCGCCGGTCAGCGACCGGTGGGCGCTGGTACGGGTCGTGTCGGCGCACCTTGCTGAGAACCGGCACAGCGGGCGAATCCGGGCTGCCGCCGCATTGTCGACGGGGAGTGGGCCCCCCTCCGGCTAGCCTGAACGGGTGGACGGCTGAGCCCACGGGGCGATAAGCCGCACCACTGTGGCCACGCAGCGTCATCTCAGGTCGGTCGAGAAGCCGCGGATTAGGCCGGAACAGGCGCTGTGCGGGGGCTCGATAAGCTGAGCGGCAAGCCCCACGCGACTGGCGCTCTACGGAGCGCAACGCCTAGCACCATGCGACTGGCGCTCTGAGAGCGCAACGAAAGGACTCAGACGTGGCCCCACCGGCCGGGCAGATCCGCCCATGGCGGTACCTGGCGACGTTCGTCGGCATCGTCGTTGTGCTCTACGCGCTGGTGTTCCTCACCGGTGACCGGAAGCCGACCCCGAAGCTGGGCATCGACCTCGAAGGCGGCACGACGGTCACCCTGACCGCGCGCACCGCCACCGGTCAGCCGCC
>Ga0137412_10002757_pt2 | contig 10649 bp, 12 predicted proteins | sample CZODoug2_1_16fun_FD_122160 | JGI IMG/M metagenome (GOLD analysis project Ga0137412, IMG submission 122160) | Vadose zone soil fungal communities from Angelo Coast Range Reserve, California, USA - CZODoug2_1_16fungal (Hybrid Assembly) | ecosystem: Environmental > Terrestrial > Soil > Vadose zone... | reverse complement strand
ACGAAGATCGCGGCAATGAAATACAGAAACACCAGCGCGATGATGACCGAGGCCAGACCCGCATACATGGTCACGTAGTTGTTGGCGAACCGCGCCAGATATTGTCCGAATACGATGCCCGACACCAGCGAGGCCAGGAAGGTGAAGACGATGCCGGGCAGGATCTGCAGGAAGCTGCGGCGTCCCGCTGGCAGCCAGGCATGCAGGATGAACAGCGCGATGGTCAGCGCGGTGACCGTGATGCCGTAGCGGGCGACGTTGAGGAACTGCTCGTTGCTCTCGACCACCAGCGGAATATGGCGGCGCACCGCCTCGATGATCAGTGGGCCCAGCACGATCAGGAACGCCATGGCGAGCGCGGTGAAGGCGGCGACCAGCGTGTATCCGATCGATTCCAGCCGCAGCCAGTACCAGCGGCGCGGTTCGACCACGGCATAGGCGCGGTTGAGCGCGACGCGCAGCGCTTCGACGCCGTTCGAGGCAAAATAGACCGCAAGCACCGCGCCGATGGTCAGAACGCCGGTCCGCGTCGTCATCAGCACGTCGTGCACTTCGCCGGAAAGCGCGTCGGCAACCTGCGTGGGCCAGGTCTGCAGCAGCAGCGTCGCGGCCTGGTCGGCGAGTTCCTTCGAGCCGAAAAAGCCCGCCAAGGAGGTCAGCACGATCAGGAACGGAAACATCGCCATCAGGGTCGACAGCGCGATATGGCTGGCGATCGCCCAGCCATCATCGGCGAGGAAGGTGTAGAACGCGTCCAGGCAGACGTGAAAGACGTAGCGAAGCTGCCTCACATGTCACCTTGCGCGTCGGGCTGTATGTTGAATGAGACTACCATCTGATAATACTGGTCAAAAGGCCAGATGGTTGCATCAAAACCGCGCCAGCGATCCCGGAGATGGCGGAGCGCCTGGCAGGGTGTTATGTAGCGGCGATGGCTTCCTTTCTCAGCACGTTTATCCTTCCCATCGCCGTTGGCGCCGTCGCGCTGGTGCTCTTGTTGGGCCTCCTCAACATGATGCGTGGCGGCTCGCCGAATACCTCGCAGAAGCTGATGCGCTGGCGCGTGGCGCTGCAATTCGTGGCGATCGTCATTACCATGCTCGCGGTCTGGGCCATGGGCAGATAGATTCGGGCAGATAGGCCCGGCAAGAATTAGCTGTGGGAAGTTGGGTCTGGGACGGTAGGATAGGACGGTAAAAGAGGTCATCATGGTCGTGCTCAATCGCATTTATACGCGAACCGGCGATGACGGCACCACCGCGCTCGGCAGCGGCGAGCGCCGTCCGAAACATGATCTGCGCATAGCTGCCTATGGAACCGTCGACGAGACCAACGCCGCGATCGGCGTGGTCCGGCTGCATCTGCAGGATGCGCGCGAACTCGATGCGATGCTGGGCCTGATCCAGAACGATCTGTTCGATCTCGGCGCCGATCTGGCGGTGCCCCAGCGCGACGGCAAAGCGGAGCGCTTGCGGATGCTGTCGAGCCAGGTCGAACGGCTCGAGCGCGACATCGACAAGCTGAACGACAAGCTCGCGCCGCTGACGTCGTTCGTGCTGCCGGGCGGCACGCCGGCCGCCGCCTACCTGCACGTGGCGCGCACCATTTGCCGCCGGGCGGAACGGATCATCGTGGAACTCGCGGCCAAGCCGGACGAGCCGGTTAACGCCGCCGCGATTCACTATATGAACCGCCTGTCGGATTTCCTCTTTGTCGCCAGCCGTGCTGCCAATAATAATGGCGCAGGCGACGTGCTCTGGGTCCCCGGTCAGAACCGCTAGGCGGGGTACTTAAGGGTACTTTTTGGCCCTCGCGCGTTGACCGGGGTTGGCCGGACCTTTAGGTTCCGCGCCAAGCCGATTATTCCTAAAGAATTCAAGCGAAAGAAGATCGATGAAGGTTCTGGTGCCGGTGAAACGGGTGGTCGACTACAACGTCAAGGTCCGCGTCAAAAGCGACGGATCGGGCGTCGAACTCGCCAACGTCAAGATGTCGATGAATCCGTTCGATGAAATCGCGGTCGAGGAAGCGCTGCGGCTGAAGGAAGCCGGCAAGGCGACCGAGGTGGTGGTGGTGTCGATCGGCGCCGCGCAGGCGTCCGAGACCATCCGGACCGGGCTTGCGATGGGCGCCGACCGCGGCATCCTGGTCAAGGCGGACGGCAATGTCGAACCGCTGGCGGTGGCGAAAATCCTGAAAGCCATCGCCGACGAGGAGAAGCCGGGCCTCATCATCCTGGGCAAGCAGGCGATCGACGACGATTCCAACCAGACCGGTCAGATGCTGGCCGCGCTGCTCGGCTGGTCGCAGGCGACCTTTGCCTCCAAGCTCGAAGTCGATGGTTCCGATTTCAAGGTGACGCGCGAAGTCGATGGCGGCCTGCAAACGGTGAAACTCAAGGGGCCTGCGATCGTAACTACCGATCTCAGGTTGAACGAGCCGCGCTACGCGAGCCTGCCCAACATCATGAAGGCAAAGAAGAAGCCGATTGCCGACAAGAATGCGTCCGATTATGGCGTCGACCTGACGCCGCATCTGGAAATCCTGAAGACATCGGAGCCGCCGGGCCGCAAGGGCGGCGTCAAGGTCAAGGATGTCGCCGAGCTGGTCTCGAAACTGAAGAACGAAGCCGGGGTGCTCTGAGATGACGACGCTGTTGATTGCCGAACACGAACACGAGACGCTGAAGGATTCCACCAACAAGGCGCTGACGGCTGCGACGCAGTTGGGTGCCGACGTCCATGTGCTGGTCGCCGGCGGTGGCGAGGGCACCAGGCAGGCGGCGGAAGCCGCAGCTAAGCTGGCCGGGGTCAAGAAGGTGCTGGTCGCCGAGGGCGAGGCCTATGCGCACGACCTCGCCGAGCCGCTGGCCGCGCTGATCGTGGCGCTGGCCCCTGGTTATGACGCCTTCGTCGCGCCCGCGACCTCGCGCTTCAAGAACGTCATGCCGCGCGTCGCAGCACTTCTCGACGTGATGCAGGTGTCCGAGATTATCAAGGTGGTGTCACCAGACACGTTCGAGCGGCCGATCTATGCCGGCAATGCCATTCAGACGGTGAAATCCAAGGACGCCAAGAAGGTCATCACGGTGCGGACCTCGACCTTCGCCGCGGCTGGCGACGGCGGCAGCGCGACGGTGGAGACAGTGGCGTCCGCTGCCGATCCCGGCCTCTCCAGCTTTGTCGGCGAGGAAGTCGCCAAGAGCGACCGCCCTGAACTGACCTCGGCGAAGATCATCGTGTCGGGCGGCCGTGCGATGCAGAGCCGGGAGAATTTCACCAAATACATCGAGCCGCTCGCCGACAAGCTCGGCGCCGGTGTCGGCGCCTCGCGCGCCGCGGTAGACGCCGGCTACGCGCCGAACGATTGGCAGGTCGGACAGACCGGCAAGGTGGTGGCGCCGGAACTTTATGTCGCGATCGGCATCTCCGGCGCAATTCAGCATCTCGCTGGCATGAAGGATTCCAAGGTTATCGTCGCCATCAACAAGGATGAAGATGCGCCGATCTTCCAGGTTGCCGATTACGGCCTGGTCGCCGATCTCTACCAGGTGGTGCCTGAACTGACCGAGGCAATCGGCAAGCTCGGGAAGTAAAGTAACGATGATTCCACCGGCCGGATGCACAAGTCCTCGCCGGTGTCTATTTAAGGCGAACGATGAGACGGCGCGAACGGCGCGCCGTCCCGGTGGATGACAAGATGGCGATGATCAAGAAGGTCGGCGTGATCGGCTCGGGCCAAATGGGCAACGGCATCGCGCATGTTGCGGCGCTGGCCGGATTTGACGTGGTGCTCAACGACGTGTCCGTCGACCGGTTGAAATCGGCCATGGCCACCATCAACGGCAATTTGTCGCGGCAGGTCGCCAAGAAGATCATCGCCGACGACGAGCGCAACCAGGCGCTGAGCCGGATCATGCTCACGGACACCTATGACGGGCTTGCCGACTGCGATCTCGTGATCGAGAGCGCGGTCGAAAAGGAAGAGGTCAAGCGCAAGATCTTCCACGACCTCTGCGCGGTCTTGAAGGGCGATGCGCTGATCGCCTCCAACACCTCGTCGATCTCGATCACAAGGCTGGCCGCGACCACCGACCGGCCGGAGCGCTTCATCGGCATTCACTTCATGAATCCGGTGCCGCTGATGGAACTGGTGGAATTGATCCGCGGCATCGCCACCGACGATTCGACCTTCGAAGCGTCCAAGGAGTTCGTGACCACGCTCGGCAAGCAGATCGCGGTGTCGGAGGATTTCCCGGCTTTCATCGTCAACCGCATCCTGCTGCCGATGATCAACGAGGCGATCTATACGCTTTATGAAGGCGTCGGAAATGTCGAGGCGATCGACGCCGCGATGAAGCTCGGCGCGCATCACCCGATGGGGCCGCTCGAACTCGCCGATTTCATCGGCCTCGATACCTGCCTCTCCATCATGCAGGTACTGCATGAAGGGCTCGCCGATTCCAAATATCGGCCCTGTCCGCTGCTGGTGAAATATGTCGAAGCCGGCTGGCTGGGCCGCAAGACGCAGCGCGGCTTCTACGACTATCGCGGCGCCAGGCCGGTTCCGACGCGCTGACCGCCTGCGTTGCGCTGACGGCGGCGCCTTTTTTCGCGCTACGTGCCGGCCGGGCCTGCGACGGAATTGCGGGAATCAGGATCTCTCCGACCCGCCAGGAATGCGCAGATCGCAAGCCCCTGTATGATCGCGGCGGTTGCAAACAGAGCCGGAGCGGCGCCGCTCTCGATGTTCGTCGCTTGAGCGGTAAATTCCCGGATCGTGCCGAAAACCAGGGGCGCAAAGGCGTAGCTGGCTTGCGAGATCGCGACGATGAGTGCGACCACGCGCGGCACCTCGTCGCCGACAAACTCGCTCTGGGCGATCAGCGGCGGCAACCAGGTTCCGTTGCCGAATCCGATGCCGAACAGCGTCACGCCGAGCAGCAAGAGCGGCACGCCTGTGCCGTCGGCGGCGACGAAGGCAATGCAGCCCATCACCTGGACCAGGTAACTGACCGAGGCCAACAGCCTGCGGTCGATCGTCGTGGGCATGGTCCAGCCGATCAGCGAGCGTCCGGCAATGGCCATCAGCGTGACCCATCCCATCGCCAGACCCGCATAGGACGGGCCAAGCGCGGGGACCAGCAGCGAATAGAGATGCACGGTCAGACCGATCTGCGCGAAAAGCCCCAGCGCCATCCCCCCGGCAAGCGTCATGAATTTGCGATTCGCCCAGAGCGACCATCCGGGCACCGCTCTCGTGGCGGGTGACGTGATGGATGTCGTGGGCATGCCAGGCATGCCGCCATCCGCGATCAACCCCATCTGTTCGGGCGTCCGTGAAAACACCCGATCTGCGAGCACCCACATCGTGGCGATCATGGCGAGGCCAATCGCGGCCGCGGCCGACGGAAATCCGATCAGGCCGATGGCTGCCGCCCAGAGCGGGGAAAAAATCACGCCGCCGATATTGCCGCCATTATACGCCACAGCGAGTGCGGCGGGACGCTCCCGGACGAACCATGGTGCGACGATCGCATTGATCGCCGCGACGCCCATCGTGATCCAGCCTGCGCCGCTCAGGAGTGTCGCGGCAAAGAGTTGCCAGGGAACTGCCGCGATGGACCAACCGTACACGCCGAGCGCAAGGAGTACCGCGCCTGCCTTCGTCACGGCTGCGACGCCGAAGCGGCGGTGGAGGGCCGGAAGATGGGCCACCACCATTGCGCCGACCAGGAAATGTACGGTGACGGCCGTCGAGACCAAGGCGAGCGACCAGCCACGCCGGTCGTGGACTGCGTGCAGGTAGACGGCCGGACCGTGAAAGCCCACGCCGAGTCCGAAAGCGGCGAGGACAAAGGCCGCGCCGACGACGCGCCAGCCGTAGAATGTATCGCTTCGCTGATGCATCCGGGCAGCGTAGTGACCTCGGACGCTCCAACGTTACGGCGACGATCGAACCATCGGTAAAAGACGGGCCCCGTCGCGGACGGTTTCCCGGACCAGCCTCCACCCCCCGTTAACCCCCGCTGCGGTAGGGTACCGTTCGATCCGGGGTGTTTGTGATGGATATGAGTTTGGTAATGGCCGCTCTGTCGGCGCAGACGGGCGCGATACAGCAGCAGATTGCGACCGCCGCGCTGAAATCGAACCTCGATACTCAGAAATCGACGGTTCTGACCTTGCTCGGGGCCGACCAGCAGGCCCCTTCGTTGGCCAATGTCGCCGCCGGCGTCGGCGGCAATGTCAACATCGCCGCTTAATCCAGTCGTTAAAGGATATTGAGGCTTACAGTCCGGCGGCGGTCGGGCTGACCGCGGCCTTGATCAGCTTGATCGCGTCGTCGCTGTCCCATTCGGCGGGGCCGGAAATGGTCGCGATCTCGCAGCCCTGGCCGTTCACGAGCACCGAGGTCGGCATCCCCAGCGCCCGGCCTACCGCCTTAAGATCCTGGAAAACCTTGGCATTTCTGTCGTTGTAATAGCCGAGCCGGGTCAAATTGGCGTCTTTCAGGAAATTCAGCGACTTTTCCGGATTGCGGGTGTCGATATTGATCGCGACCACCTCGAAATTGGGACCTGAAAGCTTGGCCTGCAGGCCGTCCAGCGCCGGCATTTCCTTGCGGCAAGGCACGCACCAGGTTGCCCAAAGGTTAACAAGCACGGTCTTGCCACGCCAGTCGGAGAGCTTTTTCGGTTTTCCCTCGGCGTCCTCGAAGGCGAGGTCCGGGAGCTGCAATGGGTTCGTCGCCATGGTGAGGGCCGCGACCTCGCCATGCGCCAGCGGCGCGATCCGTTGCGCGGTATCCACCGCCGCGCGGCAGGCCGGATCGCCGCTCGAGGCGTGCTTCAGCCCGCCTATTCCATAGACGGCACCGAATCCGATGGCGCCCCCGATCAGCACCGCCCCGATGGCCAAGGGGATCCGGCGCGTCGGCGCTGCGACGGGTGTGGGCTGTTCGGGCATATCGTTTGTCATTCTCTACCAGATACGGCTATGCAGGGCCCCAAGTTACGGCCGAAGTGGTTGCGCCCGAAGCCAGTGCGTCAGCCCAGGGCTTCGATCCGGAATGGCACACCACGAACGGCAGATCTTGAGCAGGCAAGTTTTTAGCAGGCAAGTCATGAGCAGCAAGTCATGAGCAATAAGATGTGGGGCGGACGGTTTTCGGAGCGCCCCGATGCGATCATGGAGGAAATCAATGTCTCCATCGATGTCGATCGTCACCTTTATGCCCAGGACATTGCTGCCTCCAAGGCGCATGCGGCCATGCTCGCCGCCCAAGGCATCATCACCCAAAACGATGCGAAAAATATCGGCAAGGGTCTAGACACAATCCTGTCAGAAATCGGCAAGGGGACCTTCGACTTCAAGCGGGCCTTGGAGGACATTCACATGAATGTCGAGGCACGGCTCGGCGAGCTGATCGGCCCGGCCGCGGGACGGCTGCACACTGCGCGCTCGCGCAATGATCAGGTCGCGACCGATTTCCGGCTTTACGTCCGCGACACGATCGACGAGGTCGATGCGGCGCTGGCAGGGTTCCAGCGCGCGCTGGTGGCGCGGGCGGGCGAACATGCCGGCACCGTCATGCCCGGCTTCACCCATCTGCAGACCGCCCAGCCGGTGACGTTCGGGCATCATCTTTTGGCCTATGTCGAGATGGCCTCGCGCGACCGCGGCCGGTTCGCCGATGCCCGCAAGCGGCTCAACGAATCGCCGCTCGGTGCCGCGGCGCTCGCCGGCACCTCGTTCCCGATCGACCGCGAGGCCACCGCCAGGGCGCTCGGCTTCGACCGGGCGATGGCCAATTCGCTGGACGCAGTGTCCGACCGCGATTTCGTGCTGGAAACGCTGTCGGCAGCCTCGATCTGCGCGGTGCATCTGTCGCGATTCGCCGAGGAAATCGTGATCTGGACCTCGCCTCTGGTGGGGCTGGTGCGGCTTTCCGACAAATTCACCACCGGCTCCTCGATCATGCCGCAGAAGCGCAACCCGGATGCGGCCGAACTGGTGCGCGCCAAGACCGGGCGGGTGATCGGCGCGCTGACCGCGCTGTTGATCGTGATGAAGGGCCTGCCGCTCGCCTATCAAAAGGACATGCAGGAGGACAAGGCGGGCGCGATGGAGGCATTTGCCGCGCTTTCGCTGGCGATCCGGGCGATGACCGGCATGGTGACGGACCTGGCGCCAGACGAGGCGCGGATGAAGCAGGCGGCCGGCGACGGCTATGCCACCGCGACCGATCTGGCCGACTGGCTGGTACGGACGCTGAAAATGCCGTTCCGCGACGCCCACCACGTTACCGGGCGAATCGTCGCCATGGCGGCCAAAGCGGGCGTGGCGCTGCACGAATTGCCGCTCGCGGCGATGCAGGAGGTCGAGCCCAAGATCACCGTGGAGGCGTTGCGGGCGCTTTCCGTGGAAGCCTCGGTCAAGAGCCGGACCAGTTTTGGCGGGACCGCGCCGAAAAACGTGGCGGCACAGGCGAAGGCCTGGGCGAGGCGGCTCGAAAAACAGCAAAAATTGGGCTGATGGTTCGAATTTCGCTGCAATTGCGTGGTTTTCCGGCACTCGCCAGACCAAGGCAATCTTTGTATGGTGCGGCCCGCATTGGGGACTCCGTCGTGAATCGTAATTTGTGCCCGAAATCTTCGGGATGGGCTGTTATCGTCTTGGCTATGGCCGTGCTGACGCTCGCCGGTTGTGGACGCAAAGGTCCCTTGGACCTGCCGCCGACCGCCAATTCGCCGACCGCTTCGGCTGCGCCGACCGACACCGAGGCGGAGGCCGCGGCCAAACCGAGCCTGTTCAATCCGTCCTATGGAACGGACGCCGCGCCGGTTGCCCCCAAAGGCCGCAGGAAGCCGTTTGTCCTCGACCCGCTGTTGGGTAATTGATACCTGGGTATTCGATCCTCGGTCTATCAATTGGGTCATCGAGACCTCTGAGCCAGCCATGAATCACTTCGACTATCGCAACGGTGTGCTGCACGCCGAGGCGGTCAATCTTGCTGAGCTCGCGGCGGCCGTCGGCACGCCCTTCTATTGCTATTCGACGGCGACGCTGGAGCGGCATTACCGCGTCTTCAGCGAGGCCTTCTCCGGCGAGAAGGTCATGGTGTGCTACGCCATGAAGGCCAACTCGAACCAATCGGTGCTGCGCACGCTGGCCAGGCTCGGCGCCGGCGCGGACGTGGTCTCCGGCGGCGAATTGAAGCGCGCGCTCGCAGCCGGCATCCCGCCGGGCAAGATATTGTTCTCCGGCGTCGGCAAGACGGAGGCCGAGCTGCGCGCAGCCCTTGCCGCCGACATTCTCTGCATCAACGTCGAATCCGAACCCGAGCTCGAACTGCTCTCGAAGATCGCGGCCGAGACCGGCCGGACCGCGCGGATTTCGATCCGGGTCAATCCCGACGTCGATGCCGGCACGCATGCCAAGATCTCGACCGGCAAATCCGAAAACAAGTTCGGCATTCCGCTGGCGCGGGCGCGTGAGGTCTATGCGCGCGCCGCGAAATTGCCCGGCATTCAGGTGACCGGCACCGATGTGCATATCGGCAGCCAGATCACAGATCTCAGCCGGATGGAGATGGCGTTTCGGATCTTGTCCGAGTTCGTCCACACGCTGCGCGCCGACGGCCACACCATCTCGCATGTCGATTTCGGCGGCGGGCTGGGCATTCCCTATTACATGGACCGCGCGGCGCCGCCGGCGCCCGATGCCTATGCCGCGATGGTCAAGCGCGTGTCGCATAATCTCGGCTGCACGCTGATGTTCGAGCCCGGCCGCATGGTGGTCGGCAATGCCGGCATCCTGGTCACCCGCGTGATCTATGTGAAGCACGGCGACGCCAAGAACTTCGTCATCATCGATGCCGCGATGAACGACCTGATCCGCCCGACGCTGTACGAGGCCCATCACGACATCCTGCCGGTGATACAGGCGGGCAGGGATGCGCGGACCATCGTTGCCGACGTGGTCGGCCCGGTCTGCGAAAGCGGCGACTATCTCGCGCTCGACCGCACGCTGGCCGAGCCCAAGCCCGGCGATCTCCTCGCGATCATGACGGCGGGCGCCTATGGCGCGGTGCAGGCGAGCACCTACAATACGCGCGCCTTGGTACCGGAAGTGCTGGTCAAGGACGATCAATACGCCGTGGTGCGCCCGCGCATCGACGTCGAGGCGCTGATCGCGATGGACAAGCCCGCGCCGTGGTTGTGAGGCGCAACGTGGTTGTGAGGCTTAAGGTGATTGCCAAGCCCCAACAGTCGTCGTCCCGGCTCAAAGCCGGGACGACAGCGGTGAGGGCTGTAGGCAACCTCACTTCGCCGCGTGACTGCCTGGCGTGCCGCCGACCACGACACCGGCGGCCTTTTCGATCGGCTGGATGGCGGCCGTGAAGTCCGAGTCCGCGCCCATGTCGCGGATCACGACTTCCCATAATTTGCCGACCGCCTCGGCGACTTCCATCTTCAGGCCGAGCGACTTCATCTCGTCGAGACAGAGCCGCACGTCCTTCACCATCAGCCCGGTGGCAAAGCCGAAGTCGAAGCTGCGCGGCAGGATCGCGCGCGGAAACTTGTCGCGGCTTGCGGTGTTCTGCCCCGATCCCGAATTGATGACGTCGATCATCACCTTCGGATCGAG
>Ga0137412_10004946_pt1 | contig 10653 bp, 7 predicted proteins | sample CZODoug2_1_16fun_FD_122160 | JGI IMG/M metagenome (GOLD analysis project Ga0137412, IMG submission 122160) | Vadose zone soil fungal communities from Angelo Coast Range Reserve, California, USA - CZODoug2_1_16fungal (Hybrid Assembly) | ecosystem: Environmental > Terrestrial > Soil > Vadose zone... | reverse complement strand
CGCCGTCGAAGACGTAGTCGCTACTCAAGAAGACCAGCCGCGAACCGATTTGAGCCGCGGCTCGGGCTACGTGGGCTGCGCCATCGCGGTTGACTGCGAAGGCCTTTGCCAGATCTTTCTCGCAGGCGTCAACGTCGGTATAGGCCGCGGAGAGAATGATCCAATCAGGTTGGGCCTCGCGTATTGCCGATAGAACCTGGCGGGCGTCGCGTAAGTCTGCGTCTTTGGAACTCAGGCCAACGACGTCGTCTGTGGCAAAAGCTGACAGGAGGTCCTTGCCCAGCAGTCCGGAGGCACCGAATACGAGAACGCGCATATTTACTCGAAGACTTCTGCATCATGCAGATGCAGGCCGAGTCTGTCTTTTTGCGAGAGGATGGGTGGGCCGTCGAGTTGCCAGTCAATCTTAAGATCGGGATCATCCCACGAAATCGTGCGCTCGTCGGGAAGGGAGTAGAAGCCGGTGGCCTTGTAAGTGACGTGTGCTGTCTCCGAAACGACACGAAAGCCGTGACCAAATCCAACCGGAATCCACAGCATGTACTTGTTTTCATCGGACAGCAGAAAAGTTTCGGAACGTCCGAATGTAGCGGAATGGCGACGCAAATCCACCGCCACATCCAAGATTGAACCAACGATGGCGCGAACCAGCTTCCCTTGCGTCTGCCGTACTTGATAGTGCAGGCCGCGAAGGGTATTGCGGATGGAAAAGGAATGATTATCCTGGACGAATTCGTCGTGAATGCCCAGTTCCTCAAACTTGCGCCGGTTATAGCTTTCCAGGAAGAAGCCACGATCGTCGCCAAAGACCTGTGGTTCCAGCAGCAACACGTCTGGCAGGGATGTGGGGAGAACCTTCATTTGGGATTAGAATACCCGCTCGTGGAGCAATTGCAGAAGGTAGGTTCCGTAACCGTTCTTAATCTCTGAGCCAAGCTTCTCCAGTTGTGATGCAGAGATGTAGCCATAGCGGTAGGCAATCTCTTCAGGGCAGGAGACTTTGAGCCCCTGCCGGCGTTCAATGGTCTGGATGAACATGGAAGCTTCTAACATAGAATCGTGTGTTCCGGTATCGAGCCAAGCCATGCCGCGTCCCATCAACTGGACGCTGAGCTGTCCACGCTCCAGATAAGCTCGGTTTACGTCGGTAATTTCCAGTTCTCCCCGAGCGGAAGGCTTCAGGGATCCTGCGATTTCTACGACTTGCGAATCGTAAAAATAGACGCCGGTTACGGCATACCGAGACTTTGGTTTCGCTGGTTTCTCCTCCAGGCTGATCGCGCGCCCTGTGGCATCAAACTCGACGACACCGTAGCGTTCCGGATCTTGCACGGGGCAGGCAAAGACTCGGGCACCCTGCACGGACTGCGTGGCACCGAGGAGATACTTGGGCAGGTCGTGTCCGTAGAAAATATTGTCGCCGAGGACAAGGCAACTGGGAGATCCCGCCAAAAACTGTTCGCCGACCAAGAATGCTTGTGCGATTCCGGCAGGTTTGTCTTGAACCGCATATTGCAAGCGCAGGCCGAACTGACCGCCATCGCCCAACAACTGCTCGAAGCGGGGTGTGTCGTGCGGCGTGGAGATGATGAGGATGTCGCGAATCCCCGCAAGCATCAGAACGGATAATGGGTAATAGATGAGCGGCTTGTCATAGACCGGCAGCAGGCTCTTACAAACGGCGTGTGTCACCGGATACAGGCGCGTGCCCGATCCACCCGCTAAAAGGATGCCTTTGTAGGAAGTGCTGGGTGGCGTCATCGTGTAGGCATTTCAGAGCGCGTACTGCCTGGAAATCCAGTCCCGGTAGGCCCCCGTGGCAATGTTCTTCACCCAACTGTCATGATCGAGATACCATTGCACGGTTTTGCGCAGGCCGCCGGCGAAGGTTTCTATGGGGCGCCATCCGAGTTCCCGCTCGATTTTATGCGCGTCGATGGCATAGCGGCGGTCGTGACCGGGGCGGTCTTGCACGAAGCGAATCAGGTTGCGGTGTGGAAGCACCGGGTCGTTCGGGCATAACTCATCCAACACTGCGCACAACGTTTCCACGACATCCAGATTCTTCTGCTCGCTCCACCCGCCGATATTAAAGGTTTCCCCGGCACTCCCACGGGCGAGCACTGTGCGGATGGCATCGCAGTGATCCTCGACGAACAGCCAGTCGCGAACGTTTTGTCCATCTCCGTAAACGGGCAGCGGTTTGCCAGCGCGAGCATTGAGGATCATCAGAGGAATGAGCTTTTCAGGAAACTGCCGGGGCCCGTAGTTATTGGAACAGTTCGTGGTCAATGTGGGCAGGCCGTAGGTGTGATGATAGGCGCGAACAAGATGGTCGGCAGCAGCCTTCGATGCCGAGTATGGACTGTTGGGCGCGTAGGCTGTTGTTTCGCTGAACGCCGCATCCTGTGGTCCGAGAGAGCCATACACTTCATCGGTGGAGACTTGAAGGAAACGGAACTCGTGTCTGGCAGCGCCAGTAAGGGCAGACCAATAGGCGCGGGCCGCTTCTAGTAACGTGAACGTGCCCGTCACATTGGTGCGAATGAATTCTTCCGGACCGTGAATGGAGCGATCGACGTGACTTTCGGCGGCGAAATGCACCACGGCACGAGGTTCGTGTTCGGCGAAGATTCGGTGCATTGCCTCGCGATCACAGATATCACCCAGCGCGAAGTGGTAACGGGAGTCATCGGAGGCGGAATCCAGATTTTCGGGGTTGCCGGCGTAAGTGAGACGGTCGAAATTGACAACCTCCGCTGACTCCTGAGCGAGCCACTGGAGGATGAAGTTGGACCCGATAAAGCCAGAGCCCCCGGTTACTAGGATCTTGTTCTGCACGAAGAGTTTAAGGCGCGTCCAACCTGCTAAATTCTGAACACGCCTTCTCTACATCAGAGCATTTTTCGCGCTGCGGCACAAGGGCCGCTGCGGACGAACCTACTTCGATCGGTTTGAAAGCGGGGAAATCTCATTGGCTTCAAGCTTGGCGGTAGATGTGCCCTGGAGCACAATCGCCGGAAGCCTTTGCCCGACGCCATTGCCTGCCAAGCGATTGTGGGACGCCCAGTTGCCGGGATGTGGATCCGCATCTTTGATGAGGATGCCGGAGCCAAACGCGGACTCCACGATGTTTTCTTCCACTCCGGATTTCTGCACAGATAGCAGCGCGATTCCGGCAGAGAGCTCGCCGCCCTGTCCGCCGCGCAAACAGTGGTTTCCGGCCACCCGCACGTTGTACGTGGAATCCGGAGCGTCCACGCTATGCACGACAATGTTGTATTCCCTGTCGAGATCCGCGAGGTTGTCCGATATGGCCACATCGTGGCTATCTTTGACGTCGATCGTATTTTCGCCGTTGCCGCCTCCTTGATTGTGGCTGACTACTCCGTATGCCGAATGCCAAATCGTGATTCCGTCCTCTCCTGCGGGTCCCAGCGTATTGCCGTCAATCCGGAAGTGCTGGACGCCGCTCACCAGATAAATTCCCCAGTGTTCGAGGCCTCTTGAATAGGGAATTACGTGATTCTGAAGAATACGAAGATCCGTGATGCTACCCTTCCGGACCTTCGCGTAAACGGCGGCGGAAGATGGACCACCCGGGATAGCTGCATCGACTTGAATTTGGCAATTGCGTAGAGTTATGTCCCACACGGTGCCGGACCAGACGTAAATCCGTAGGCCTTCCAGCACATGATGGAGTTCGAGGCCGTCGTAAACAATGTGGCTCTGGTCGTTATTGTCGATGGCTACGTAGACCGCTTGCGTAGACCGCTGAGGACGCCGCCGTAGGCCGTGCATTTCCTGGGGAACCCGCCCGGAGTCGCCCTCCAAGATTGGCCGCGTGCCCACGCCATAGCTCGAGAAGGTAATGGGCAGGTCGATCGTGCCGGAAGAGGGAGTACGAAGCTGTTCGCGCCAGCTTTCGCCTGCGTGAAGGAGAACCCGATCGCCCGGGAGAAATAAGGAATGATTTGCGCGCGCAATAGATTGCCACGGAGAGTCGGGCGAGAGTCCGCTATTGGCATCGCTTCCGGCTACCGAGCTGATGTAGTAGTCGGTGGCGAATGCGCCGCCGGTTGAGAGCAGCCCACCTGAGAGGAGCACGGAGGCAAACAACCGTAAGCTAGGCGGCGCCACGGCCCACATCCTTTGGCTGGAATTCATTTTGCGTAGATTTGTAGGTAGCGGTCGAAACCGGAGACCCCATAGCGTCCCTGTAGACCCGCTCCAGTTCCCGCGCAATCTGGGGCCACAGATAAGATTCCTGGACGCGGTGACGGCTCGCGACGCCGCTACGCTTCCGCATCTCCGGATCCGAGAGAAGCAAATCCAGCATGCGGGACAATTCCGCCTCGTCCCCGCTGGGGAAAGTAAAGCCCACATCGTCCACCAATTCGCGATTTTCGGGCACATCACTGGCGAGCACACATACGCCCGCACCCATCGCGTCCAGCAGCGCGAGGGATAAACCCTCCAAATCCGAAGGGAGAACGAACACGGCGGCATTGGTGATGAGTTCCTGAAGAGCTGGGCCGGAGACCCAATCGAGAAATTGCACGCGGTCGCTGGCGTGGCGTCGTATCTCTTTCACATACTCATCGGTATAGCTTGACCCTCCAGCTAAGACCAGCTTTGCCTTCGTGGCGGTGTGCTCGAATGCGCGTATGAGCAAATCGCAGTTCTTCTCCGGAGAGAAACGACCCAAGAACAGAACGTACTGATCCGCTTCGAGATTCCATCTCGCTAAGTTGGGTCCGCGCGTGAGCGGTGCCAACTTCGTCCCATTAGGCACAAATTGAGTCTCGATGGAGTAAACGCGGCGAAAATAGTCGCGGAGTGTGCGAGAGACTACGATGGTCCGATCGGGCAGCGTTACCGCGGCCCACTCCCCTAACCGCAGGGCTGCAGATGCTAGGCGGCCCCACTTTCTCCTGCGCCAATCGAGGCCCTGCACTGTGACCACCGTGCGCGCCCCGAAGAGGCGCGGGAGATACGAAAATACTGCCGGACCGAGCGTGTGGTAGTGCACCACGTCGTACCTCTCGCGGCAGGCATGCAAGGTGCTGAGGAACGTGTGAAGCAGAGTATCCATATGTTTCGTGCGGAGGGTGGGCAATCGCACCAACCGCATGTCTCGGAAATGGGACTGCTCCGGCGTAAAGTAGGTACGGCAGTAGACGGTAACATCATGCCCCATCTTGGCAAGGCACCCACCGGCTTCTTCGTAGTACGTTTCGATCCCGCTATAGCGCGAGATCACGCCGCGTCCGCCGATGAAGGCGATTTTTAAGCGAGGTGGTGGAGCAGAGATGCGAAGGGGCCGAGATGTCTTCAAAGCAGCGACTCTCGCGTAAATCTGCATGAGGGCCTCGTAGTGCAATTTCGGAGAGTGGTCTCGCCGAATCTTTTCGAGGCCGGCCTCGCCCATGGCTTGCGTCAGCTTGGGCCGGGCGTAGAGGAAAGCAATGGAAGCCGCCAGTTGTTCCACATCGCCAACCTCGTACAGGACCCCTGTCTCACCCTTGATGACGAGTTCGCGTCTGGAGCCAAGGTCGGTTGCGACTACCGGACGCCCGTGGGCATAAGACTCGAGAATTGACTTACCGAGCGTTTCGTACGCGTGGGAAGGGAAAACGGTGAGGCAGGATTCCGCGATAAGGCGGTTGAGTTGCTGGCCGCCGACATGGCCGGCGAATTCGACATTCTTCAATCCCAGTTCGGCGGCCTTCGCTTCCAGTTCTTCTCTTTGAGGGCCGTCGCCTGCGATAATCAGACGGATGTTGGGAATCAAGCGCATGGCGCGCACGAGGTCGATCACACCCTTCTCGACGGATAAGCGTCCGAAGTAGAGAATCGGGGCATCGATGGAAGGCGCAGTGGGCGACTCGTTCGGAACGCGCTGAAAGTGCGGCAACACCTCTACCGCTTGCGGATTCCAGCCGCTGTCGACCATTTTGTCGCGGACAAACTTTGTAGGTGCGAGTAGCAGATCGACACAAGTGGCATAAGTTTTCCACCACTTGTGAACATAGGCTTCGGCTGCGAGCACAACCGATGCTGCGGGTCCTCCGGCAAAACATCCTTCGCTGACGACATGGCGGAAAGCGCCCTTCGCGCACCGCTCGCATGGTTCTCCCTTTGAAACGAGGTTGTAACTTGGGCATAACATTTTGAAGTCGTTCACGTGGTAGATGACAGGAACGCCTTGCCGACGAAGCTCCCAGAGAATTGACGGAGAAAGATGGTGATAGATGTTGCGAACGTGGGCAAGCTGAGGCTGGAAGTCGCTAAGCAGGCTGCGTATTCGCCGCCGTGCCGCACGGCTGTAGATGGCATGCCCGGCGGGGCGCAACTGCTGCAGCGGGCCAGCCGGACGTTTGAAGTCGATGGGCGGCACGGCGTATTTGTCGTATGGCGAGGGTTTCCCCCGGGAATCCGCCATGGAAAAAAGCGCCGTCTCATGGCCTTCCTGCCGCACCAGACGCATTAGATCGAGGAGATAAACCTCGGTACCGGAGAACTCAAAGTTATACTTGTTGCAATAAAGAATCCGCATGTGCGCTTTCCTGTTCTCCCAAAATTCTCTGCAAGAATGAGTCACTGAATTGTTGCAAGGTGGTCTCTAGATTGAAGTACCTTTCAACGTGCGCACGCGCCGCCGTGCGCACCGGTTGCTGGGAGGAGTATGTTCGCTGAATGAATTCCACTTGCCGGACAAAGTCGCTCAGGGAGCCAGGATTGAAGAGGAATCCGGTTTTCCCGTCCGAGACAAGCTCTGGAATTCCGGTGATGGCGGGCGCTAGTACCAAACGGCCCAAGGCCATCGCCTCCATCAGCGTCAGAGGGATGCCCTCGCTCCGGCTGGTAAGAACGACGAGATCCGCGGCGGAATACAAGGCGGGCAGTTGGTGACGCGGCACGTGGCCAAGCAGCTGGATCTCCGCGGCCAAGCCGAGATTGTGGATCATGTTCCGCAGTCGGTCCCGTTCGGGCCCTTCTCCGGCGATGCAGCACAGAACCCGGTTTCCCGACGCCTTCAGCGCGGCACATGCTCGAATCAGAAAGGCGTGATCCTTGACCGGGTGTAGCCTTCCGACCGCGAGGAGACTGAAGATTCGCTTCGGATCCCGTTCTCCATCCTCGCGGTGGACCATGGGCGGAATCGAGACGCCCATTCGTTGGACGATTACTTTTTCGGGATCAATATTCGGATAGTGGTGCAGGAGATAGCATCGATTGAACTCCGACACCGTGAAACAGACGGCGCAATGCCGGAGTTTGATGTCGAGAAACGTGGGCCGCACCAGTAAGTCGGATCCATGCAGCGTCAAGCTGTACGAAATCCGCAGAAGCCTAGCCGCTACCATCCCGATCCAAGCTCCTAGATAGCCGTGGTGAATATGGATGTGATGCACGTTCTTGTCGCGTAGAAGCAAGGCTAGTCGAACGCCCAGTACTGTGTGGGCAAAGCCGCGCGCGCGTTGCCCCCACGTTTCGCCGCTGGGATCGACAAGGCAGCGAAAAATGTCTCTCAATTCGGTCGCACGTCTGATGCAGAGAGCCAGCGCCACCAACCACAGCCAGGGCTGCAACGTGAAAACCGTCAACGGATTCCGAATATGGCGACTTTGCTTTGCGGCTCCGCGCCAGACGCTGCAAGGCGTTATCGTCGCACCGCGCCGTTGCAGTTCCTCGATTTCCTGGCCCACATAGGGCTCGACCGAGCATGGGAACATGTTCGACAAGTAGGCAACTTCGGCGCAAGTTGATATTTCCGATCCAATGGCCGACATGAGGTTGATCTACGCGCCCTGGCAGGCGCATTCCTCCTGCGTGTGTGAGGCCGTGGATACTGGAGCGAGGGAAAAATGGAAGTTCACTTCGCAAGACTGCGGACTCTCGAGCTCGACAACGAGCACCCAAGCCGGAACGACAACTGCTGTCGATTGCGCGACCCACCCTTGCCTCGGCAATTCCTGACCGCGAATCAGGCGGAGAAGAGGCATGGAGTCGGGGCACGAAACTTGGCAGGTCATCTCCTTGTCGCCGGAACGAGCCACGACGCTGTTGTTCTCGGATAACTGAATAGAAAGGTCTGCCGCAAAGTGAAGGAACCACTGCAGCCTGTGGCCACCGGCGCTGGGAATCGGCTCCAGTGAAACGGAATCTGTGATAACTACTTCGCCGGTTTGCTTTAGAACGATTTCGCGGCGGTGCGTTGTCTCCCCACTAGACCAAGAGGGTTGAGTTTCTCCGCACACCGCGACCTCTTGAGGATCTGATCGGTAACCAACGAGCCGAGTGGCTGGTTGACTGCTGACGTCTCCGTTACCTGAGAGCTCGAATGGTTCGCGAGCGTCGATGAGCAACGTATTGTGAGCAGCCGTGCTGCGGAAGTAGCGGCTCCATTCCAGGCTGGCCGGCGGACTGTCCGACCAGGGGTAGAAAAATCCCGAGTCCACAATCCAGGGTCGGCCGGCGGAATGCAGCTCGAAACTCAAGGCGTCCGAGTGGCCGTGATTTGTGGCTTTGCAGCGACTCCAGGAACCGAAGTCGAACATCAAGTGCGATTGTTGGACATTGTCCCGCAAAATGGCATAGCCGGCGGCGGCGAAAAGATCGAGGGAGAGAGGCTTGCGCACGGGTAACTCTGAGCGACTGGCCTCGGGTTGAACCCAAAACGCTAGGTGTTGCGTTGACTCGGCGAGGCCGAATCGCAGGCAAGTATCGGATGGAGAAGAGTCTCCAAGTAAGGGGAACGAGCCGTCGTTCCGTCGCATCGCCGAGGAAAATCGCCGCATGGCGGCGATACGTTCGGCGAGCTTGGCGCGTATCGGGTATTTCAGTTTGCGGCAAAGCTGTGCAAATGCGTCGAGTTCGGTGGCTACGATCTCGTGATACATCGGACAAAGCTCGGCGTGAACTCCGTCGGCTAGGACCTGCTGCTCCACTTGTTCTGCCAGGATTTTGGACGCCATCGGCAGGTACCGCTCTCCGCCGTGCTCGCGAAAGACCACGGCGAATTCGCAAAGAGTCAGCGCTTCGAGCAGGAGGTGATTGTTCGGCCAGTGGTACTCCAGATGATCGGCGAGAAATGCCGCATGCTCGGCAATTCCGGCCCACGCAGTTCGAAGAAATGCCGAACCGGCTTCAGGCGAAGCAGACAAGAGGAAGTATGCCCAGATCCAATTTCGCAAACGCGCTGCAACCTCGAAGGGCGACCGCCAGTTCAAGCCTTTGCCGGCGGGATTTCGCTGCATCCAGTCTTGCCAGAGTTCGACCAGCTTATCCAAGTAGACCGCGTTCTGCGTGTAGTGGTAGGCCGTCCCTAGCGTCAGGAAGAACGGATGGCGGTTCAGATCCCACGACCAGGAAAGGTTTTGGTGGGGAGAAAAATCCCAGTCGATCTCCCGGGGAAAATGGACGGCTTCGAGACCGCGAAAGAAAAATCTGTGCTCCAAGCACTGGTCTGCGTCCAGGATCGCGGCACGTTTCGCGGGTTCAGGAATGTTATCCACGATTGCATGAACTTCTTTCGCAGAAAAATGAAAGGCGGGCTTGGGCGGCGATGCCATTTCCGCGCCATAGTTGGCCGCCTTTTCGTCTCGCCGGGAGAACGCGAGCAGCCGGTACCGCATAGAATGGGCTTGATACGACGAGACGGCACCGACGTAGTCAAGTCCTCGTCTCCTTGTCTTCCCGGCGAAACTCAGTACGCGGTTCATCATGTTGTTAGTCTCCCGAAACGCCTGACCGGCGCGGTGTTGCCAGAACCTGCTTCCATGCGGTCCAGACGATTAACTTTGGACTCGCTGAAGCGGTTCTAGTCGTTAAGAACAAAAATTCACGCCCAGCTAGGAAAGTTAGCGGCAACCAGAGCGCCCATCTCAGAGGTGATACCAGAAGAGAACTGAGAAGCGCGGATGTGAAGGCGACGAGCCACGGCAAGATTGGTGGCAGAACGATTCGCAGGCCTGGCGGCAGGCCGCGGTGAAGAATCAGGTAGGGCAGGCACGCTGCCAGTTCCGCCCATCCATACCCGGCAATACCTGCGAAAGACGCCAAGAGGAGCGTACCCAGAGCCAGAATCAGAACATGCCAAAGATAGGCACGCGTTACAACCCATTGCCGTCCTTCCACAAAGAGCGCCGAAGCCTCGAGTGCGAAAACGCTGTTGACTAGCGCCGCCGCCGTGACAAACGGCAGAACACGAAGGGCCCCGGACCAGCGTTCGCCGAACAATCCCGGCAAGAGAACCGGCCCGAGTGTTGTCAGCATCAACACCGCAGGACCCAGGACTAGAACATCCAGGCGCGCCCCTTTTTGCATCATTTGTTGGCACTGCCGTGGGTTCTCTCGCAGTCTGGACAACGCGGCGATGGCGACGCGCTCTACGGCGACGCGCACAACGCTCAAGACTTCGATGGCTCGCGCTGCCAGGCCGACGAAGGCTACTGCCTCAGTCCCCAGAATGCGTCCTACGACCAGCGGATTTACCAGTTTCCGCAGCTGCCAGACGCGGACGGACGTGGAGAATCCGAGACCCTGGCGAATCATGTTGCGTGCGCGAACGCGATCGGTTGAAAGACGAGGCGACCAGGAGGACATCCACTTTGCGGCAATCAACACACACAGTTGCCACGTCACATG
>Ga0137412_10004944_pt1 | contig 10655 bp, 7 predicted proteins | sample CZODoug2_1_16fun_FD_122160 | JGI IMG/M metagenome (GOLD analysis project Ga0137412, IMG submission 122160) | Vadose zone soil fungal communities from Angelo Coast Range Reserve, California, USA - CZODoug2_1_16fungal (Hybrid Assembly) | ecosystem: Environmental > Terrestrial > Soil > Vadose zone... | reverse complement strand
GACCGCTGGCAAAAACCGGATCGCGCTTGGCCAGGTGAAGCTGGAAGCGCCGATTCGGCGCCCACCCGAGTTCCTCGCGATCGGGCTAAATTACGCCGACCATATCGGAGAGACCGGCCGCGACCGTCCGACCTTTCCAATCTTCTTCAACAAGCAGACCTCTTGCGTCAATGGGCCCTACGATCCGTTTCATCGTCCGCGCGCCTCGGAGGCGCTGGACTACGAGGGCGAACTCGGCCTGGTTATCGGGCGGCGCTGCCGCCACGTGCCGCGCGAGCGCGCCCACGAGGTTATCGGCGGCTATATGATCGTCAACGACGTGAGCGTGCGCGACTGGCAGCGCCGGTCGCAGACCATGACGCTCGGCAAATCGTTCGACACCCACGCTCCGTTCGGCCCGTGGATAATCACGGCCGACGAGCTCGGCGATCCGCACAAACTCGAGCTGCGTACTTTTGTGAACGGCGAACAGCGCCAGCATTCGAACACCAAAAATCTAATCTTCGATTGCTTCGCCCAGGTCGAAACCCTCTCGACAGTGTTCACCCTGATGCCCGGGACGGTGGTCTCGACCGGGACGCCAGGCGGTGTGGCGGCCGCGATGAATCCGCCAAAATGGCTGAAGGTGGGCGACGTCGTCCGGATTGAAATCGACGGGATCGGAAAGATCGAAAACAAGGTAATCGCGGAACCCGCCAGCACCGATTTAATCTGAACTGAGAGCCCGTCCTCGGCGAAATCGAAGACTCGGGGCGCCTCGCTGATTGCCGGACTTTTGGCCATCAGCGGAGTTCTGCGGCATTTTCTCGGCGCCTTTGGACCGCGCTTCCACTCAGAGCAAAGGGGTCGCGTTACGGTAGGCTACCGCGACGCCGCGAGCCGCCCGTAGTCGAATCCGGGAGTCTCGACGCGGATGGCCTTGACTGACTGACGACGCGCGCATCTGATGTCTCAGGCGTGAAATAGCGTTAGCGACAAAGTGTTGCATTGTTTCTACAGTTTGTAGCCTTCTGTTGACTGGCAGCTGAGGCTCGCCGCTCCAATCAAAGCATTTTTGACCAAGCGTACGTGGCACATTGATTGCTCTCCTTTGAAAGCGGGGGCGGTTCGGCTGGGCGGGATGAAATGGTGTCAACGCACTGGGAGGGCGCGAGGATGCTGCTAACAATGTCGAATGGAATCCGCTACTCGGAACATGAGATAAGCCAGGCAAGATCCTCGTACCCTGGAAAACTGAGCCGCCTCCTTTTTAAAATTCGCCCGCTGTGGGAAGGAGACTCCGGTCTCCAAAAGCCGCGGCGGTCGATCGACCGCGAGCTGCAGGAGCATTGGCCGACCGACTTGCTATAGTCGGCCGGCGGTTTGCCGCCTCGCGGCGAATCATTTTGGGACGCGAGACGAATCAGTCGTTGTCCCCCAATCGCGAATTCCTGATTCTCTAATTCGATCGTGCGAACTGCTAACGGCAAGTCATTCGCGCCGCAGCACGAAATAAAGAACCCCATCGCGGCTGCCATCAGCGTCCCCCGGGTGTCAAATTCTGAAGATTCGCGGGCTCGGAAGCTTGTGTTGCTGACGGCATTGCTTAGGTTAAGTTTGTCTTCCTCCACAGAAGCAACCGGAATATTTTTGAACGCTCGCGATCCCCAACGGTTGTTGGCTCGGGTTTAGTCAGGTTATGTCAGGTTAACGAACCTTCACACGATGTTGTTTGCATACGTCGATGCCATTGGTAAGCTCTCCCCCACTGGTTTTGCATAGTCGGAAGAAAATGCCCGTAACAGCTTCATCCGACACGGTGATGACCGACTCTCGTCGCGGGATTCGATCCGCCCTCTTTGCGATCCTCCCGATGCTGTTTGTCGCCCTGTTGATGCTCCCCGAACCGTTTGCTTTTGCCGGCTCGTCGTCAACTCTCGAGATTGAACCGCCTTCGGAGGCCGACTCGGCGAGCGTTGCAACCAGTACCAGCACGCGGTCGTCGAACGACGCCGATGACGATGATGACGACGATGACGACGATCAAGTCGCCTCGAAGGACGTTGTAATTCCCGATAAGGCCGGGGGCGCTCATCCCGCGGCGGTGGCTCAGCCAGCGGCGGCGGATAACGATAAAAATTTAAACTCCGCACAGCGTGACGACGCGGACGATGACTCAGACGACGATGATGATTCGGACGAAGAGGTCGCGCACGCACCGGTGGCCAAGGACACTCCTGCACTGGAAACGCGAATGGATCGCGAAACTGATTCCGATGGCAACGACACTATCGCTACCAGCACGATCACGAGCGCCTTTGTCGGCGACTACCTCGTCAGTCTGCGCAAAGATGTAGTTGCGGCGCATGATCCGCTCGGAAGTGCGCGCGCCGAAGCATCGTTCATTTCAATTCACAAAGACCTGTCGGAAACCTTTGCTCTCACCGGCGGCTTCGGATCCTATCGGACGCTTTACTACAACGACTTCGTCGGCTCGATGGTGGCTCACTGGCATGCCGATGACTGGTCGATTTCCGCAGGCATCGCACGGAATCTTCTCGCCAAGTCGGCGGAGTCCATTCGCTCCAACATCCGGGAGACGGATTTCGGACTCAGCGCGTCGTACGATTTGACCAAGCACTTGAGCTCGGATTTCGAACTTCATCACCGAGTTTACAGCGATGGTAACAGCTCCAACGACCTGGCGTTTTCTCCTGTCTACGAATTCGCGCTGGAGAAATCGCAGTTCGATCTGGGTTACAGCTTCAACTATCGATCATTCGCGAGGAAGGCTAATCACGGCTACTACGATCCGCGCCGTCTTATCTCCAATGGTCTAACCGCCACCTGGAAGTTCGACCGCGAACAATACTATGGCAACTTCGAGGCGTCGGAAGGCCATGCGGATATCAAAGGCGCGGCAGGAGGACTCGGCGCGGCAAACTCGGCAATGTGTACATCGATAGTCGCAACCATGGGGCTTAGACCCAGCAAGGACGTCTCGGTAGAAGGTTACTGGGGCGGGGAATGGTCCGCGGCGTGGAGCTCGAACGCCCTCGGCCTGAAAATCCGTTACAGCTTCTAGGCATCGAATGACTTCATCTAACTGGATCGGTGGCTAGTCTGAGCGCTTCACTCAAGACCGACAATTTTGCCCGTCGCGTGGCCGCTCCGCTGAGGAACGGTCACCTGACCGTCATTGTTCCCGCTTACAATGAGCGCGAAAGTATCGCCGATACATTGCACAGCCTGCAGGGACAAACGCGGCTTCCCGAAAAAATCGTGGTCGTCGACGATTGTTCCACGGACGGGACCGGTGATGTTGCACGCATGCTGGACGTGAGCGTAGTTCGTCCCGCGTCGAACACAGGCTCGAAGGCCGGCGCGCAGAATGTAGCACTTCAATTGATCGATACCGAGTTCACGATGGCGATAGACGCGGACACCACACTGGCGCCGGACGCTATCGAGAAGCTGCTACAGGCATTCGACGACTCCACGGTAGCCGCCGCGTGCGGGTTTGTAATCCCGCGCTTTGTAAACACGCTTTGGGAACGGGCTCGCTACGTTGAATATCTTTTGGCGTTCACCTGGTACAAGCCGATCCAGGACTACTACCGCAAGCCTCTAATCTCATCTGGATGCTTTTCGATGTACCGTACCAGCGTGCTCAAGCAGCACGACGGTTGGCAGACGCGGACGCTGGCCGAAGATATGGACCTGACCTGGTCCTTGCATGAACACGGCTATGACGTGCGCTTTGTTCCCGAGGCCGTGTGCTACCCAATCGAACCGCACAGCTTCGCCTTCATGAGTACGCAGCTCAGGCGATGGTCTCATGGGTTTCTGCAGAATGTCAGGCTGCATTGGCGAGCGGTCCTTGAGGTGCCGTACCTGAGAGTGTTTGTCATGGTAGCTGCCTGGGACGCGATCTTCGCGTCACTCGCCTATGTTGTTCTCATCCCTCTCCTAGTCGTTTTTCTCTCGATGCCGGTCCTCTTACTTGCCTACTTCATAGACCTTCCGCTGGTGATGATTCCGGTAGTTGTGACGGCGCGGAAGAGGAAGGAGGTCCGGAAGGCCATAGTAAGCCTTCCATGCTTCTTGGTTCTGCGCTTGCTCAACAGCTACTTCATACTAGAAGCGTTTGTGTCCGAGTTCATACTGAAACGATCGTTCAACACGTACTTAAAGGGGCATTAGTATAATGATAGCGGGCTTGCCAGGCACCGGCATCGGCGGACTCTTCTACCTGCTCGCCTCCGGCTGGATGGCTTTTCGAGAAGGCTGGTCGAAGCTGAAGAAGCGGCACGACTTGTCACGCTCGAAGATAGTAAAGGGGCAGCTTCTACTCGGTCTCGTTATCGTAGCCGGCATGTGGGCTATGGGTGAGACGATCGGTCGTCTCATATCGCTCTTGCCGACGACTCTTCTCAATCGACTCCTCGGTCCGCACGCGCTTTCGCATGGCAAGTTTAATTTGTGGAAGACGTCGATTTTTTATTGGACGACCGGCACGCTGATGGGTCTGTATCTTCTGATGCATAGCTTGCGTCTATCCTTGTGGATTTCCGGAGATGCAGGCACAGCACGGTGTCTTCCGATTGACCTGCCCGCGCGCACGTCTTTTCGCGGACAGATCATTCCGAGCCAGCTCACCGCACTGGAAGCAACTCGCGGAGCGGACTCGTCAGAGCAAGTTGAAGAACGGAGAGTTGGATAAGTTTGAAAATATCAGTCTGCGCCGTCCTACTGGGCGTCGTCTTATTTGGGGTAGTTGCGAGAGTCGGGGCGATTTCTGCAAAAGAAGCGGTTTCAGTCCATGTGCCCGAGGACTTTCACTTCGCGGACGCGATCACTGAAGAAGACGAATCGGTCGACCAATTTTGTGACGAGACTCGCGCGTCTATAGCAAAGCCTGGCCCCCAGACCACCTATGGACTGGCACTTGCTAATCTGACTCTTGGTCTGGTTGACGAAGATCCAAAGTTCATCCTCATAGCGAGAGGGCTGTTCAGCGCCGACGCGGAGACAGCGAAGGATCCAAGGGAACAGAAGGTTGCGAAATTAGCAGTCGCCTACACCGACGCCATATTGTCCGACAACATTGCGAAAGGAGATGATACTCGAGACCGACTGGAGCCCATTCAGATAAAGAAGTACCCTCCACCAACTACAAACTTCAGTAAGATCATCATTGGCAAAACCGCGATCAGGGTAAAGCAGAATACCAGGATCAAAACCCAAGTGGACAGAGTGGTACGAGACTGGCTGCAGTCGAGTAACATCAAGGTGTCGCCATGGAGCTACTCCCCGGACCACCTGAATCCGTCGCATGAAGGTAAAAAAATCTCGGAGATTCTTGCGCTCACCAACGTAACTGTCGTTCCAGTATGGGGAACCAGGGCAAAGAAGTTCGGAGAGAGTTGGTATGCGCCCGACGCCGATGGGGTGTACAGATTTGAGATTTCCGAGGACAAGGTCGAAAATTTTCCCACCACTATCCTCATCGACGATCAGACCGCGATTATCAACGACACCCACGGCATAAGCGGGATCGCGTGGGACTCACTGGACGCGGACCTGGTCATCGGATGCGGCGATCACAAGGGAAAGATGGAAGCGGCGTACTATCTCGCGGAGAGAGGCGTCAATGTCTACGTTCCTACCGACAGATTTCTAGGCATGCTGATGGGAACCCATACCAAGGGGTTGGTAGTAGGTTCGGCGCCGGTGAAGAAGGATCCTGAAGGCGCTGTGATCGGCGATCAACCGATCACGATTGAAGTAAACGAGCCAATAGTCGTGTCCACGACCAACGGACACTATCCCTTACAATACTACGACACGCCGAATAGGTACTTCCACGCGCTTCAAGAGTACATAGGAAAACCGCTCAATATCACCGCGGTCGAAGTGAAGCAGTATGGACATGCTATGAATGTCGTCGAGGAGGCGCGCAAGCTAGGCGTGAAGCTGCTGGGAATCAGGGTCAAGTCGAAGGAAGAACATGACGCGGTCTATTCATGGCTGAAAGAAGACGCGAGTCGAAGAGCGGTCTTGTTTCACACCGCGGTGTATCCTGACGGCTACAGGCTTTTCTTTGAGTTCCCCAAGCAGACATCGTTCGGGGACATCTATCCGCAACTTGAATAGAGACCCTGGCGACGTTCAGTCGATTGATCCGCGTATTCCGCAGCTCGGCGCCATCCCCATCTTCTCGTAGTAGCGCTGATGGTAGTCCTCGGCGGGGAAGAACTCGGCCGCGGGCACGATCTGCGTCACTATCGGCCGCCGGAGTTTTCCCGATTCATCGAGGCGCCGTTTTGATTCTTCGGCGGCCACCCGTTCCCGATCGTCGGAATAAAAAATCACCGAGCGGTATTGAGTGCCGATATCTGGGCCTTGGCGATTGAGCGTGGTCGGGTCGTGAATCTGCCAGAATAGTTCCACGAGCTTCTCGAACGACACGCGGGAAGGATCGTATTCGACTCGCACGACTTCGGCGTGGCCGGACTTGCCGGAACAAACCATCCGGTAGGTTGGCTGGTCAACGGTTCCGCCCGCATAGCCGACGGCCACATCTACGACTCCGTCGAGCCCCCGAAAAGCGGACTCCACGCCCCAGAAGCATCCCGCGCCAAAGATGGCGACTTTGTTCGACGTCATTTGCCTACTTAACGATCACTGCCGCCGGGAATCAACAGGCAGCGCGCCGCCGCGCGAGGTCTATCACTCACGCTCAGCGCCAGACTGAATCCAGCATCAACAGTCGGCGAACCTGCTGGCGGCGTATGAAACTGATCAGCTCGGTATCGTTCACAGTCGGACGCCGCCTGAGTAGGCTGTCGAAATACCCGGCGACCATGCAGAGCGCGGAGAGCGGCCTGGTGGCTCCAATTCGCAAGGCGCGCGCGAATAAAAAAATCGGCGAGTAGCCGACATAGTATGCGGTCTCGCCCTTGCCGAAATATCCTCGCCAGGCGCCGGCCACCTCGCCCTGAGGCCGGTGATGATATGCGCGAATATGCCGGAAGCTCTGCGTCTTGAATCCGCGCATCAGCGCACGCATCTCGTCGATCGTATCCCAGCCCGCGCATCCTTCGAGCGGCTCGATCGCGGCGAAGCATGCATGCGAGTACATCTTCGTGGCGCCGCGGGTGTGAAACGCGTGCAGCTCGGGCACTTCATGCCATCCGTCGCTGATTGGCTCGTAGAGCCGCGCGCCCGCGATCCCGAGCTTGGGATTCCTCGCGAACTCCTTCTCCATCAGCTCCACGAAATCCGGCTCGAAACTCAAGTCGGCGTCGAGGCGCAAGACGTAATCCACGTTCTGCCAGGCGTCGCGCGGAAGAAACTGCATGATCACCGATTCGCCGCCCGCTTCGCGAGGACGATTTCGCGGCAGATGAATCGGCTCGATCCATCGATGCATGCGCGCGGCCTCGTCGAGGATTTGCGCAGTGCGGTCGGCCGAGCCGTCGTCGATAACGATCCAGCGCTCAGGCAGACGCGTCTGCGCCGCCATACTCTTGATCAGCCCGGGAAGAAATTGTTCTTCGTCGCGGGCCGGAGTAATCGCAATGTATCTATTCATTACATCTCAATGCCCAGGTTCCAGCTCAGTCTCGGTCTCAGGTGTCGGTATCAGATTCAATGCCTACGTCCGTCCGCGGAGCGATCCAACGGGCCTAATGCGGGGCTCGCGTCAGTCGGCACGTTGGAGCCGCGTTTTGGCCGGTAGCTATCGGCGTATTTGACTCGGGCGCGAGTCAGATCTGTGTAGCGGACCATCGCCCGAATCCTTTTCCCGATGTAACTCATGGTGTCGCTGTTGAGCAGATACTTGAGGCGTCCATACGCCTGCGCATTATTCAGCGCGAACAGCGCCCGATGGATTCGCCAATTGATCAGGTTGCGCATTACCGTGTGCTGCGCCGAGCTCGACAACGTCTGCAATCCATAAGGTCTGAAGAAACAGAAATGGAGCGCCTGCGAACCCATGATCAGGTCGGGCGGCTCGGACGCATCCACTTCGCTGAACGAGTCGGTCGGAATCGAAAACGCCACCGTCTTGTCGAGGTCGGGGAGCTTCACCACCACCGCGCGCAGCATCCGCAGGATCGGACCGGGATATTTTTCATGCAGATGGCGCACCATAAGATGGAACGCTTCCTCTATTGGCTGCAGCGGAACGGCTGCCGGCGTGTCATAGGGAAATTCATCGATCGTTTCATAAACTGCGTCGTACTTTGCGAGCGCCGGCGCCGAGTCGTAACTCATCGACGAATCGTAAGTGTCGCCCGGGTACAGAATCGCCACGCCGAGAGCGCGCCTTTGCGCAAAATCCCAAACGTCGTGCGGACGGTTCGCAAATGCGTTCATGTAGCGATTGTCGACCAGCGAAAAACGCATCAGGCTCGCAAATGGAATCGTGACCTTCGCGCCGAGGTCCTCGTGATTGCCGAAAATTTTCTCCAGCACCGCCGCCGCTCCGCGGGTCAGATGAGATTCGCGCGGCTGGAACCCATTATAAACGGCGAGCGAGAACTGACTCAGCACCGTGTCTATCCGCCCGAGGTCTGACTTCACCCGCCGACAATCGGTCGCGTTCAGGCGCGAGTCGTTGACGTTGAACAAAATCGCTTCCGGCTCGATCACGCCAAGGCAGGAATCGAGCGTTCCGGCGCTGTAGCAATACACCGAGGTCTGTCCGCTGAGCGCCGTCTGCTTGCGATGCCGCAGTACCTGGAAATTCTTGTATCCGCACTTTTGCAGTACTTCGAAAAGCCGGTCGGCGTGATTGTCCTGGAACAGCACCTTGACCCGCCGCTTGAAATCGGCCGGCAACGAAACCAGGCTCGGAATATGAAAATGGTCCGGATGAATGTGCGAGATCCACAGGTAGTCGATGGTGTCGAGATTCGCCGGATGAAATGCGGCTGGCGGGAACAATGACCACGACTCATTGAAAACCTTTCCGCTGAGCCATGGGTCGGTCCATATTCGATGACCATGCGACTCGATTATTACCGACGCATGGGAAACCAAGGTGACTTTCACGAGATAAACCCCCCGTGGGCCCTAGAGAGAGCGATCCTCACCACACCGCCTCTGCGGTTCATTCCGTCGGTCAAAGCGATTGTCAGCCTGAAGCATTCGTTCCGGTTTGGATGCGGTCGGCCAATGACCGCCACATCCTGATTTCCTTGGTTCTTCCTGCTGGTTTCACCTCCGACTCTATTTCCAAGGTAACAAATTTTAGAAGCTAGCTCAAGTAACAAAAATCAAGAAGAATAAACGTGAGTTGAAGAATGGTCAATACAACAGGCAACTCTGAATGTATTGACCTATACTGAATTGTCTTATCTTGCCTTTCATGTTACGATGAGTCACGAAGGGCTTCACGAGAGCCGACGCTTCAGGGCGGACCCCAAAAGGTCTGCTGGAGAGTTAGCAATGAAAATACATTTCGTCGGACATGCTTGCATCGTCGCGGAATGCGCCGACACCTCGATCCTTATGGATCCGTGGCTGTTCGGAAAGATTTTCAATGACTCATGGAGCCTGATGCCGGAGCCCAAGTTCGACAATGCGATGCTCGACAAGGTCGATTACATCTGGATCTCGCACGAGCATCCCGACCATTGCCACTTTCCAACTCTCGGGTCCTTTCCGGAAGCCTTCAAAAAGCGGGCAACTATCCTCTTTCAGGACCGTGACTACGCCAAGATGTTCGCGGCGTTTCGCAAGCTCGGCTACGAGCGCTTCCAGCGCTTGCCGCATCGCGCAATCGTACCGCTTTCTGATCGCCCCGACGCGACCAAGGTCTACTGCTATCACGCCGGCCTGATGGACTCGGCGCTGGCCGTGATGAACAACGGGCAAGTCGTTTTCAACGCCAACGACGCGCGCATCAGCGCCGGCGAGTGCAAGGGTATCCTGAGCGACATCGGGCGTGTCGATGTGCTCCTCAACCAGTTCTCGCTGGCCGCTTACGCCGGCTTCGAACCGCACGCGAAATTTCTGCCGGAGCGGGCAAAGCAGATTCTCGAGAACGTCTCATCGGTGCATCGCGGACTCGGCGCGAAAGCCACCATCCCATTCGCGAGCTTCATCTACTTCTCGAGCCTCGACAACAAATACGTGAACAATTTTGCGAATACGCCGCGCGATGCGGCTGACTTCCTGAATCGGCGCGGTCAGCGCGCGGTGGTGCTATATCCGAACGATAGCTGGGAGGTTGGCGCCGAGCACGATTCATCCGACGCGCTGGCGCGATTCGAGCAGCTGCCCAGCGTCGACCAGCGCGATTACGATCCGATCGAAAGCAAATCGATGGCTGACATTGTTGCCGCCTACGATAGCCTGGCCGAGCACATGCGCGAGAAATATTCGATGCTCATCCTGCGCATGCTTCGTCCAGTGACTATTCGGATACCGGATCTGAGCAAGACCGTCCAGTTTCGACTGGCTAAAGGCTCGCTCGAGGAAATCGATAACTCAACTGAGCCTGATCTGGTGATCAACTCTCAGCCGCTGTGGTTTGGATTCAAATTTCCGTTTGGTATCCAGACCCTCGGAGTATCGGCGCGATTTAGCCTGCTGCGCAATTTCAACAACTGGAAATTCCACCGCATCTTGTTTTCACTCAACAATGGCGGGGTTTATCTGCG
>Ga0137412_10004943_pt1 | contig 10655 bp, 10 predicted proteins | sample CZODoug2_1_16fun_FD_122160 | JGI IMG/M metagenome (GOLD analysis project Ga0137412, IMG submission 122160) | Vadose zone soil fungal communities from Angelo Coast Range Reserve, California, USA - CZODoug2_1_16fungal (Hybrid Assembly) | ecosystem: Environmental > Terrestrial > Soil > Vadose zone... | reverse complement strand
ATGATGGGAGCAAACGCCCGATTGGAATCGAACGGCATGTTCCTGTACATGAAACGATTGGTCGCCAGCACGCCGGGAGGCGCAAACATCAGCGTGTAGCCGTCCGGAGCGGATTTCGCCACGAAAGTACCACCGATATTTCCGTTGGCGCCGGACCGGTTCTCGACGATGACCTGCTGCCCAAGTCTCAGCGTCAATTCGGCCGCAAGCCGCCGCGCCGGAATATCGATCGACCCGCCGGCTCCGAACGGAACAAGCATGGTGATGGGGCGTGAAGGCCAACTTTGGGCGGCTGCCGGGGACGAACCAAAAGCGATCAGCAACGCGGCAAACGCATAAGACCTGATCTTGCTACGCATGAATCCTCGCCTTTCGAGACCGTAGACGCGGTGCTGTAGACGCGCGGGTGTGGACGCGCTGGTGTCTGCTCCGGCATTCGCAGTCAGCGCGATGCTGACTGCTATTCACTACAAAAGTCCTACTCGACGAACGTTCCGACGACGCAGACGCACTATATCATTCAGGCAGCCTGCAGTTCCCTGCCGCGCTGTACCGCGTCCATGGGATTTGCACCCACGATGAAAGCTGGGTTGGTCATGCACAAGGTTTCGATCTCGGCCTGGGTGATACCGAACGCCTTCATGTACCCGCTGATCTGCCTCATGGATTCCACCGAATTCGGAAAGACGGTATCCCCGGCGTCGCTGCAGAGCGTGAAGTGCTCGACACCCACTGACCTGATTGCGCCGTACATCTTGGCCGGGTCGACGCCCAGCATGGGGGACAGTTCGTCGTAGGTAAAGTTGAAATGGATACCGACCTTCGAGAGAGTTTTCATCTGCTCTACGGTCAGGTCCACGAACGGGCTGAACGGATGGTCGATGAATGCCCGCTTGAAATTGAGCTTGTCCACAAGCTCGGCGAGAGCAAAGATTTCCGGGTGGGTCGAATGCCCAAATGAAAGCGCGCGATTGTTGTCCGCAACGATGCGGATCGCTTCTTCGTACTCGGGCTTCAACCGGCCCTTGGCGTCGAGCGCATAGTGTCCGTACTTGAGCGCGAGTTCCCAGGGGAGCGGATCGGAGTGCTCCTTGGGATCGGCATTGGGATCCCAACGTCGGGTCTTGCCGCCGACAATGAAATAGGTATTTGCGTGGTTGGCCAATGCGAGCCAGAAGGACGAGACGCCGGCCTTTACCTGAGTCTCTACCTTCTCGCGGCTTGGTGGCTTGTTGTCACGACAGAGCGCATAGCCGCCCCAGCCCTTGATCGGCGTAATTGCAGTCTGCTGCGACCAGCGGTCAAGCTCTTCAAGAAGGAGGCGAACATCCTCCATCGGTCCGGCGGACCGCTTGTCTTCCCTGCCGATCGACTTGAACAGGATGCCGTACATGCCGTTTTCGGAGGCAAGCTTTGCAACTGCCAGCGCGTCCTGTTGCCCATGCTCGGCGTGGCAGTGAATATCGATCATGCCCCTGACGCCGTCGATACGCGGCGGAGTCTGAATGTATGGCCTGTAGCCGCGGCGAGCCGGATAAGAGACGACGGCTCGCTCTCTCGTCGGGGTCGCATTGTCGTTAGGAAGACGGCCAAGATAAGCAGGTTCGACCATTGGAGGTTGCGTAGGTTCGTTCATTGGCTGGTCCCGCTTTAGTTGCTTTGTCTGACGGTAGCTTACCACCCGGACTATCTTGAGGCGCCCCTTGGCGACCTCCTACTCCACCCGAACTTCGCGATCATCCCGATGTGATCGCTGATCATGACGATGGACTTCAGAATGGCAGTCTTGCGCGTGTCAAGCGCAAGCGCTGACAGGCGCAGGCGCTGATAGGCGCAGCCGCCGGGTGGCGCAGCCGCGAAACCTATCCGAAGGGTGCTAGTTCACCTTCCTTGGCGACCCGCTCGACATTCCCTGCGGCGCTTTTAATACGGTAAGCGGTCTCGCTTTGGTTGTCCTCACGCGGCATCAAGGACATGACCTTATATGCACCGTCGGGAAACTTCCGGAGGACGCGGCTGGAGACAGCATACTCGACCGTGTCGCCTATTTGGAACTTTGACATCAGGTACTCCTTTCCGTGTTGTGTACGCGAGACAAGAATCGTTTGAAAGAACAATTATCGAATGACGGCCCGTGTTGCGGATTGCACCCTCCGCCAACAATGCTGGTATTGCCAAACATCCCAACAGTGGGAGACTTCCTGAGGGGTTATGAAGGTGTCGGTTGGCTGGGGCTCGGCGCGCCCAAGGGCACACCCGCAGAGATTATTGACAAGCTCAACAAGGAAATGTCGGCTGGCCTTGCCGATCCAAAAATCGTTGCCCGGATTGCTGAGTTGGGCGGCACGGTGCTTGGAGGCGCGCCTGCCGCCTTCGGCAAGATTATCTCAAACGATATTGAAAAGTGGACCACAGTGATCAAGTTTGCCGGCATCAAGCCGGAGTGACTGCCGAATATTCCATAATCTACCGATGGAAACTGCATCAGGTCGTTTCGGAGATCAACATGACGAAGCTTGCCCGCCGCAAATTCATACATCTGGCCACGGGTGCCGCGACGCTGCCGATCGTTTCTCGCATCGCGAAGGCACAGGCCTATCCGTCCCGGCCGATTACAATCGTGGTGGGTGCGGCAGCGGGTGGGCCGACGGATACAATCGGACGCATCGTTACGGAGCGCATGCGCAACGTGCTCGGCCAGACTATCGTTATCGAAAATAATGGCGCCGCTGCCGGCAGCATCGCACACGGCCGTGTCGCTCGTTCGGCTCCTGACGGTTACACGCTCAGCCTCGGACATTGGGGAACGCATGTCGTTAACGGCGCGGTCTATTCGCTAACCTACGACACGCTCAAGGATTTCGAGCCGGTCGCGCTTATCTCGGTCAGTCCCTATTTCATCGCGGGCAAGAGCAGCCTGCCGGTCAATGACCTCAAGGAACTCGTCGCCTGGATCAAGTCCAACGGCGACAAAGGCACCCAAGGAACATCCGGCGCCGGCAGCCCCGCCCATGTCGGCGGGGATCTCCTTCAGTCCATCCTCGGCACGCGCTGGGTGTTCGTTCCGTATCGCGGTGCCAATCCGACGATGCAGGCGCTGCTTGCAGGCGAGTTCGATTGGACTTTCACAACGCCGGATCAAGGTCTGGCACAATTTCGTGCCGGCCGCGTGAAACCCTACGCGATCGCAGCGAAGAGCCGCATGAGGCACGCACCCAATGTTCCGACCACCGACGAGGCCGGGCTGCCGGGCTTCTACCTGTCATACTGGCACGCTCTGTGGGCGCCCAAGGGCACGTCCAAGGAGATCGTCGCGAAACTCAATGCGTCCATCGTTGCGGCCTTGGCCGAGCCCGCCGTGCGCCAGCGCCTCGATGAGCTCGGCCAGGAAGTTTTCCCGTCTGCCCAACAGACGCCAGAGACGCTCGGCGCCCTGCAGAAGGCCGAGATCGACAGATGGTGGCCGATCATTAAGTCGGCGAACATCAAGGCGGAGTGATTTCAGCATTCTGGGCTGTATGAAATGGGGCGTTCACGTCGTGTTGCGATTTTCTCACAGTTCGACTTCCGGCTTGGGTCCTTTTGAGAAATAGCCGGTACAGAAGCCAATATCAGTATCAATGAGCGAACCCGATGGACAAAATGACTAAACACGGAACCATTGCGGTCGTTCTGTTTCTGACTTTGACGATGCACGCCGGCGCACAGAACGCCACGCCTGCAACCCCCGAAGTTCTCCGCGTCACCCGCTACGCCGACGACGGCAATGCGGGTTCGCTGCGCTGGGCCATCGAGCAGAGCAACTTGGCGCCGGGGCGTTGGCGCATCGAGATCGTCGCGAACGGCACGCCGCCCTATGTCATCAAGCCGGCGTCGCCGCTGCCGCCGGTCAAGGGACCGGTTCAGATCGAGGGCGCCGCCTGGAAGAAAACCGGTGACTTCATCGTGCTCGACGGGTCGGCCTACGTCGAAAACAAGGGCACGCAAACATGCCCCGGTGCGATTCCCGGACAATTCGGCGCCAACGTGCGCACAACCACCCATCCCGGCTTGGCGCTGGTCGAAACCCGAGGCGTCGACATCAGCGGGCTCGAAATTCGCAACTTCTGCATCGGCGTGCTCATCCACCGCGCCAGCCACAACGTCATCCATGACAACCGTATCGCCGGCAATCGCGGCGGCGCCGGGGTGATGCTCACCGGCGACGATGGCAATGGGAATTCCACGCTCACGACGACGCTGAACAACCAGGTCATGCGAAATGAATTCATCGACAACGGCGACGGCCTGGAACTCACGCGCGGCGCCGCGTTCAATCTGGTGGCGAACAACCTGTTCCGCTCGACGCCCGCCAACCCGGAGCCGTCGCAGGGCATCGAAGTCCTGCAAGGTCACGACAACGTCATGGTGAGCAACCGCTTCGAAGGATATTCCGACGGCATCCAGGTGAATTCCGGCAACCGCAATTACATCGGCTTCAACACATTCACCGACAACGCCTTCGCGTTGAGCATGACCGGCGTTGGCAATGTCATCGAGGGCAACTTCATCTTTGGCAATGCGGTGGGCATTGCGATGCGTGCAACGCCGGTCCCGACGCGGGCGCGCATCACCCGCAATGCCATCTACGGCAATGGTCAACCGATCGAGAGATGCTGGATGGGCGGCAGTTGCGATCCGAACATCCGCAAGGGCGGCATCGTATTCGGCTCGCCCGGCAACGCGCACATGGGCTACGTAGGCAATCGCGCCTTCGGCGTGCCGCTCGATCCGGCGAGGCGCGTGAAAATTTGTCCGGATGGCGCGCCGAATTGCGATGGACCACCCAATGATGGATTGACCCCGCCGGTTCTCGACAACGTGCGCAGGACCGGAACCCATGTCACGGTGCAAGGCCACGTGCAAGGCAGCCCATCGTCGCGATTTGCAGTGGAAGTTTTCGGGAACCGACAATCGGGCGGCACGGAAGGCGAAACATTTCTGGGCGAGGTCGTGACGACATCCGATCCAAACGGACAGGCCCGGTTCACGTTGATGCTGGAGCCCACGCTTCAAGTATTGCCGGCATCCTTCACCGCGACGGTCACCTCCGCCGCAGGGGCAACTTCGGAGTTCAGCAAACCCGTCGGCTTGTCGGAATAGGCGTTTCCATCCGCCAACTGCCATTGCAAGGCGAGGTGCCGCCCGGCCGGATCCATGATAGGGTATTTTCTGTTCACCCCGCCGAGCGAGATGCCTGCCGACACCAAAGATCCCCGCATCACCTATAATCCCGACCAGTGCGGCGGCCGCCCGTGCATTCGGGGCATGCGCATTCGTGCCAGCGATATCCTGGAGATGCTGGCCAACGGCGTGACCGAGGCACAGATATTGACAGACTTTCCCGACCTCGAGGTCGATGACATCAAGGCTTGCCTTCGACTGGCCGCAGCTCGGGTCGATACCGTCCGTGATCTGGACCATGCGGGCTCGGAAGCCTTGGGCTAAAAGGGGACATCTGGTGCTGGCCACGCCGATAACGCCGGCCCGCGGCTTGGGGCCGAGGTCACTTCCGCGCATCGCCAACTCAAGCTATTCTGAAGAACCTGGTGTGGAGATTTTCTAGAATGGCCAAGCTCGTTTTTGGAATGAACCAGTCCTTGGACGGCTACGTCGACTTCCTTGGATTTAGGCCTAGCCCCACACTCTTTCGCCACTTCATCGAGCAAGTGCGTGGCTTGACTGGCAGTGTCTACGGTCGCCGCATGTACGAGGTGATGCGCTATTGGGACGAAGACCATCCTGAGTGGGACCCGGAGGAACGCGACTTCGCAGCGGCCTGGCGGAGCAAGCCGAAGTGGGTCGTGTCGCGCTCGTTGAAGTCAGTCGGTTCCAACGCCACTCTTGTCGATGATGACCTCGCTGCGGTGATGAGTGGGTTGAAGGCTCAGCACGTTGGGGAGATTGAAGTTGCCGGACCAGACTTGGCACGAAGCCTGACCGACCTTGGTCTCATTGATGAGTACCAAATCTACCTCCACCCCGTCGTGCTTGGCCGCGGCAAGCCATTCTTCGCCGGACCCCGGCCGCCGCTCCGCCTCGTGGCCGGCGATCGCATTGGCGAGGACGTGATGAGGTTGAGGTATGTTCCCGCTTAATCGCGCGACTTGTCCAAGGGACTGCGTCGACGCGTAAGGTCAGTTTCGGGTCAAAACCGGATAAACTCGCAGCGAGCATTTCTTGACCGCAGTATAACAATAACCGGACTCAAAGACATACGCTTTCAGCCGCGGGACTTTAAGTGAAAAGAGCCGTCGCCTGAGTTGCGCTTCCTAACCGGCCTCGGCGCGAACCAGACGGTTCATCATTCTGATCACGGTCAGAGCATGCTACCCCGTTCAGAAATCAGGCTTGCTGGCGATGGGGATTTGGTAGTCGAACAGATGCTGGTTATTCTCGGCGCAAATCTCCTCGCCCATCTTCTCCTGCACCCGCCGATAGCGGCGGACCCCCCACCAAGGCTCATTGAACGCGTCAGGGTCCTCCACGGTGATCGTTACTTGCAGTGTCTTGCCCTCCTCGACCATTTTCCAGCGCTCGACTACATGCAGCTTGGTGGTATACGGGGTGCGATAATTGTCCAAGAACGTCTTGTCGTTCATGCCGATGGTATCGACGACAAGCATGTCGCCTTCGTAATGGCCGACCGATTCGCCATACCACGTCGACTTCGGGTTCTCCGAGTGCGGCACATTGAGATAGATCCGCCGCACCTGCGCGTCGCCGGAGTAGATCATCGCGACCTGCTTCGGAGTCTGGATGAAGTAAACCGGCCGCACCGGATAGGTCAGAAAGCCCGGAACGCCGGCCGCTGCGCAGCTTGAGCGCGCCGTGTAGCCGATCTTTCCTGCGAGGACTTCGTCATTGTCCTTTTTCATCCACTCCTTGACCCACGGCTTGAGATTGGGATTGCTCAGATCGCCCATACGGTAGGTCGGCTGCCCACCCACGTTGTTCGGCACGTAGCGATGGGCCGGGTCCTGCCTGATCGGCGACGGCTTGCCGGGAACCGGCGTCAGGTCGCCGACCGCCACCCATCCGACTTGATTGGACGAGAAATCGGGGACGGAGGTGATCCGTTGCGCCGTCACCTCGCCGCTCGTCCCGACACAGATGAGGCCAGCCAGCCCGCCCGCGAGACACGCCTCTCTCAAAGCGAATGTGGACATCGTTGCGCTCCTCATGCATTGCTCACTGACCGGCTTGGTCGCCACAGGACGTGCCTCCACCCACTTGATGCTCCGTCCTGGGCGAAGGTGCTCATGCAATTGAGCGCCGCCATCCTACGTCATCATCGTTTCGTCGTCACTACGGTTGGCCGCTTGGGCTTGTTAGGGCAATGATTGAGGGAGTGTGAGGCATGAAGACTTTGGGTTTCATCGGCACCGGCGGGATGGGCAGCGGCATGGCGGCCAACCTGATCAAGGCGGGCTATCGCCTGGTCGTGCACGATCTCAATCGCGAGCAAGCCAGGGGACTGGAGAGCCAAGGCGCACAGTTCAAGGACTCGCCCAAAGCCGTAGCCGAATCGGGCGAGCTCGTGCTTTCGATGCTGCCGAACAACGATGCAGTCAGGGCCGTCGGCCTCGGCAAGGGTGGGCTCGCCGAGGCGACCACCGGCACGAAGGTGTGGATCGATTTCAGCAGCATCGATAAGGAGACCATCGTCGGCGTCAGCGGTGAGCTCAACAAAAAGGGGTGGACTGTCGTCGATGCTTCCGCCGGCGGTGTCGAGGAGGTCGCGGCGGCTGGTGAACTGGCGCTCTGGCTTTCCGGCTCCAAGGCCTTGTTCGACGAGCATCAGCCGATATTCAAGGCGATGGGAAAATCGATTCTTCACGTCGGCGAACTCGGCAATGCCAAGCTCGTCAAGAACGCCATGGCGATGTTGGCCGCTGTCCAGCACCTGGGCTTTGTCGAAATCTGCAGTTGGCTCAGGAAGGGCGGTCTCGACGAGGCCACCTTCCAGGCCATTATCAAGAACTCTCAGCAGGATTCGGTGGCAACCCGGCGCATCACGGAAATTTTAGTGAGCCGCAAGTACAAGCCGCGCAAGTCCTGGATGCCAAAGGACGTGGGCTTCGGGCTCGACATGGCACGCGAGATGGAGGTCCCGATGCCGTTTGTCAGCCTTGCGTACCAGATGTTTGCTATCGCACAGGCGACGGGCCAGGACGGCTATGAGGCGACGGGCATTGCCTGCAACGTCTACGACCTGATCAACGGCAATAAAAGTAAGCCGAGCTGAGGGCGCGGTTGGTGCCCAATCATCATTTTCCGCACGCGGTGATTGTAGCCCACGAATTCGCCGCAGACCGGCTGCCCGAACTGTGATGGCTTATTTTTTCAGCTGCCGAGCGAGACGTCCATGCCTGCAGAGACCAGGAATCCGCGTATTACCTATAATCCCGACCAGTGCGGCGGCCGCCCATGCATCGCGACTTCGGCCAGCCCGTCATGTACCACGGCACCCTTCATCGACCGTAGCGTCGCAAGTGCCACTGCGAGCTGCGGGCGGCCTTCGTGTGGCCATGCCCGTGCCGGACGAAGACGAGGAGTGGATTGCGGCACGGCAGAACATGGCGGGATAAGCCGGGAATTACGACGCCGCGGTGCGGACGCTGGGCCAGGAACAGACGCAACGTCAGACACGGGTGCGGGACATGTCTTCATCGGAATCGGAAGCAAACTTTTCAATAAGAAAATCCACAAACGCTCGAATTCTTGGCTTTGCAATATTTGTCTTGACGTAAAGGGCATGCGCGGAAAGAGCTTCATCGTGGCGAAACTGCTTCAAGAGCGGCACCAATTCGCCCCGGCGAATAAATGGGCGCGCGCGATGTTCTGCCATTCGAAAAATCCCGGCACCCATCATTGCAAATTGATAAAGGGCCATCGCGTTGTTTGACATGAAGCGGCCACGCACCTTGACGTGACGCACTACCCCATCCACTTCGAAGGGCCAGCGGTTCAGGACATCATGCTCCTCGTCCCATAGGAGACAATTATGATTCAAGAGATCATCAGGGGTCTTGGGCTGGCCTTGCTCCGCGAGGTAGGCTGGAGAAGCAACGATGACGCGGTGCATCTCTCCGATCTTTCTGGCAATCGGCGATGAATCCGTGAGCCGCCCGAGCCTGATTGCCACATCGATTTTCTCCTCGATCAGATCGACGTGCTGATCGGTGAGTGACAGATGCACTCTGATATTTGGATAGCGGGCCATGAACTCAGGAAGAAGGGGAACCAGTGGGTCCAGTCCCCAGAGCACGGCGGTGCTCACCCGCAGGGTGCCGACAGGTTGCTTATCCGACGTAACCGATCGCTCTGCTTCTGCAATCTCCTCCAGAACCCGTCGACAGGCTTGCAGGAAAATGACGCCCTCGTCCGTAAGACTGATGCGACGAGTAGAACGGTGCAGAAGAGAGGTACCAAGCCGCTGTTCGAGGCGCAAAACCGCGCGGCTCACGATGTTTTGGCTCACGCCAAGCTCGGTTGCTGCTGCCGTAAAACCCCCTGCATCGGCGACTGCCTGAAATGCCTTCATTTCGGATAGCTTGTCGAGCATTTATCCACATTTAGCATAAGTGTTATTCGGTATTGCAAGATTATCGCAGGAACGGAATTAATGTAAGTTTGGTTTTGGCGGTTTGGCGGAAGTTTGGCGGTTTGGCGGTTTGGCGGAAGGGCGAAATTCCCCAATTTGGGGCCAGCAAACAACTGGGAAATAGTCTGACTGCCGCTACTTCGAGGAGGATATTGATGAAAATCGATCGCCGCGAATTTCTGCATCTCGCCGCAGGCGCTATAACCCTGCCGGCTGTTTCGCGCATCGCAAGGGCGCAAACCTACCCCTCGCGGCCGGTGCGAATGATTGTGCCATTTGCAGCCGGCGGCCCTACTGACACATTTGCACGGCTGATCGCTCAATTGCTCAGTGAGCGTCTCGGAAAGCAATTCTACGTCGAGAACATCACTGGTGCCGGTGGCAATACTGGCATCGGCCAGGCAGCGAAGGCCAATCCCGATGGCAATACCATACTCATTGCCTACAGCTCTTATGTGACGAATCCGACTCTCTACACCAAGATTCCTTATGATCCTTATAAGGACTTCGATCCGGTAACGCTTGCAGTGACCTCAACTAACGTCTTCAGCGTCAACTCTTCCGTGCCGGCAAAGACCGTCAATGATCTCGTTGACCTCATTCGCGCCAGTGCCGGCAAATATAGCTACGCTCATGGTGGGGTGGGGACCCCGTCACATCTAACGGGCGAACAATTTCGCTTGTCGCTCGGTCTCGACCTCGTGCCCGTACCCTATAATGGCGGAGGTCCGATGAGCGCTTCGGTGGTCGCCGGTCACACACAGATTGCCTTCAATCCGCTTGCGCCCGCCTTGCCGCAGATCAAGGCGGGAAACATTCGTGCGCTCGCCGTCACAAGCAAGGCGCGCTCGGAGTCGTTGCCTAACGTGCCAACGATGATGGAATCCGGCTATCCAAACATAGCAGGAGACACGTGGGTTGGAGTTCTTGTTCCGGCCGGCACCCCGAAGGAAATCATCGCGCTACTCAATCGCGAAATCATCAACAGTGTTACGCACCCGAACATGAA
>Ga0137412_10004942_pt1 | contig 10655 bp, 8 predicted proteins | sample CZODoug2_1_16fun_FD_122160 | JGI IMG/M metagenome (GOLD analysis project Ga0137412, IMG submission 122160) | Vadose zone soil fungal communities from Angelo Coast Range Reserve, California, USA - CZODoug2_1_16fungal (Hybrid Assembly) | ecosystem: Environmental > Terrestrial > Soil > Vadose zone... | reverse complement strand
CGAACCCGCCCACGTGGCACTTCACGCACGGGTACCCGGTCTGGCGCGCATAGCTGGGCACGGCCCATGCCGACTGGACAATGCCCACCATTGTGCAAAGCAGTAAGATCGAGCGGAGAAGGCCCAAAATCGAGACTTTGGTGGCATAGGGTCTCCCGATATGGGTATAACCCCCTATGGAAAAAATCAACTCCTTGATAGCGCCCATAGGGTATTACCCACTCCCTTCCTTTTTGTATCAGCCAAGAACCGCTGCCTGACACGATTATTTGAGAAATTTGTTTAAAATCAACTTGTTACTTGAAATTTTTGGAGTCCAGGATCCCCTACGCCTGTCAGGCAATCCCTTACACGATGCATCGCATGGTAGGTCATCCGAATACGTGATGTCAAGGAAGAGCATCTACCGCTCGTCGGTTTCGCTTAAATCAAACTAATGCGTTGATGCGACGCAACAAATTTTGGGTAAAGCTAGCGCTTCCAAGGTCGTTTTGGCGATCTCGGAATGCTCGTGGAGCCCGAGTCAGCGTGCTATGGATCAAACCCACCCAAACCGCTCGCTCACCCACATGAGCGGTCCGTCCCCACGGCGCCGACCTGCCCTCGTGCGGTTAATTCCCGATCGGCACGAAAAGGACGCTTTTTTCGGAAGATTTTTTGTTCAGGGCAGGGGTGATCGGCGGCCGCGATCGCGGCGTGCCTGGCAAACTTTCGAGAAAATCGTGACGCGCGCAGACCCGATGGAGGCGCTACCTCCTAACGACAGCCGACCAGGTCACAGGCCGGCCCCGCCGCTTGGACGAACGAGAAGCGCCTACGGGTGTTGCGCCGGCGGCGACGATGGGCCGAAAAACGTGCCCCTGGTCATGAAGGTGTAGTCCGCCTCGACCGCGCCGATGCCCAGTAGCGTCAGCAGCAACAGCGGCGGGACCAGAATTGCGTACATCAGGGCCAGCCGCTCCCAGAGCATGTGCATCAGCACGGAGACGATCAATCCGGCCTGCAGCAACATGAACGCAATGAGCAAGGACCACCTGAGATAGCCCTGCAAGTCGAAGTAGACGACGAGATAGGACGCCGTGCTCAGTACAAACAGCAATCCCCAGATCTTGAGATAAGTCGCCAGCGAAGGCTGCTGACCCTGTTCATTGGCCATGGTTTTCTTACCAGAGATAGAAGACTGCGAAGATGAAGACCCACACCAGATCGACGAAGTGCCAGTACAGGCCGAGGATCTCGACGATCTCGTAGCTGCCCTTGCGCCCGGTCAGGAAGCCCGGTCTCATATTGTCCAGATCGCCCCGCAGGACCTTGATCGCCGTGATGATCAGGAAAATCACACCGATCGTCACGTGGGTGCCGTGAAACCCGGTGATCATGAAAAAGCTCGCGCCGAACTGGACCGCGCCCATCGGGTTGGCCCACGGGCGTACCCCCTCATGGATCAGCTTGGTCCATTCGATGGCCTGCATCCCGACGAACGAGGCGCCGAGCAGCGCGGTGAGCAGCAACATCAAAAAGGTCTTCTGACGATCTTTCCGGAATCCATAGTTGATGGCCAACGACATCGTGCCGCAGCTGAAGGTCAAAATGAACGTCATGATGATGACCAGGAACAGCGGAATGGACTTGCCTCCAACCGTCAGCGCGAATACCTCGGCCGGATGCGGCCAGGGTACCTGCGTCGACATCCGGACGTTCATGTACCCGATCAGGAATGAACCGAAGACGAAGGTGTCGCCCAGCAGGAAGATCCACATCATCACCTTGGCCCAGGGGACGTTCTTGAACGCCCGCTGGTCGGAGGAAAAGTCGGCGATGAGGCTTTCCAGACCTTCGGGCGCGGTGACCGATGCGGTGCTCGTCGGCGCGGGCTGCGTCATGTGATTGGATCTCCCTTCGTTTCTGCAGAATCAGAACAAACGGCCGCGGCACAGCTCGCTGACCGCTGGAGTCAGTAGAGCGAACAGCACCAGCCACACCAGCAGCAGATAGTGCCAATACAAGGTGCACAACTCCACGCTCAAGCGCACGCGGGCAAGCTCGACTCCGCCCCAAACCTTGGCGGTGGTCCGGCCCCAGACCCACAGGCCGCCGAGCAGGTGCAAGCCGTGCAGCGCCGTGAACAGGTAGAAAAAGGCGTTGGCCGGACTGGCCGCCACTGCCCCGGCGCCGTCTGCTGTCGCGAAGTAGCCCGAGGCGTTCAGTTGCTGCCAAGCCCAAACCTGTCCGACCAGGAAAGCAAAGCTGCAAACGCCGGCGGCCATCAAGGCGTTTCTGACGCGTTCGGTGTCGGCACCCCGAGCGGCACGGCGTGCCGATCGCATCGCGACGTCGCTCAGGATCAGCAGGCCCGTGTTCAGCCACAGCACGCTTGGAAAGACCAGGCTGTTCCAGTCCCCCACCATCATGCGCACGAAATAGGCGCTGATCATCAGCGCGAACAGGGACGTCGCCACCGCGAGAAAGACCCCAAGACCCACCTTCACCGGGGGCACCGAGAACGAGGCCTGGGGCGGAACGACTTTGTGCGGGCCATCTTCGACCCACGGCTTGACGTGCACGGTCTGGCGCAGCAACCAGAACACCGCGACCGCCATGATCGCGGTCAGCACGAACAGCGAGGTCATCACCGCGAGGTGCCTCCGCCGCCGGTTCCCGCAGAGGCCGGCGGCTGATTCTGCGGTATGAAGTCCTCTTTAGCTCCGGGCACGCTGTAGTCGTAGGCCCAGCGATACACGACCGGCAGGGCCTCGCCGAAGTTGCCATGATGCGGCGGGGTGTGCTCGGTCTGCCACTCCAGCGTGGTGGCGCGCCAGGGGTTGCTCCCCGACGGCTTTCCCTTGAAATAGCTCCAGACGAGGTTGTAGAGAAACAGCAGCTGGACTGCGCCGACGATCAAGGCAGCGACGGTGATGCCGACGTTCAAGGCGTAGGCAGACTCGGGGATGAAGCCGGTGTTTTCCATCGCGTAGTAGCGGCGCGGAACGCCCAGGTAGCCCAGATAGTGCATCGGAAAGAAAATGCAATAGGCCCCGACGAAAGTGATCCAGAAGTGGACTTTGCCCATCGTGTCGTCGAGCATGCGGCCGGTTATCTTCGGGTACCAGTGGTAGATCGCGCCGAACAGGACCAGGACCGGCGAAACCGCCATCACCATATGGAAGTGTGCGACGACGAACAGGGTGTGAGAAAGCGGCAGGTCAACCGGCACGTTGCCAAGGAACAGACCCGACAGGCCGCCGTTGAGGAAGGTGAAGATGAAACCGATGGAAAACAGCATCGGGACGGTGAAGTGGATGTCACCGCGCCAGAGCGTCACCGTCCAGTTGTACACCTTCATGGCGGTGGGGATGGCGATGATCAACGTGGTGGTGGCGAAGAAGAAGCCGAAGTACGGATTCATCCCGCTCACGAACATGTGGTGCGCCCACACCACGAAACTCAGGCCGCCGATGGCCACGATGGCCCACACCATCATCCGGTACCCGAATATGTTCTTTCGCGCGTGGGTGCTGATCAGGTCCGAGACGATGCCGAAGGCAGGCAGCGCAACGATGTAGACCTCCGGGTGCCCGAAGAACCAGAACAGATGCTGAAACAGTATCGGGCTGCCGCCATTGAAGTCCAGGTGCTGTCCCCTCGAGACCACCGCGGGCACGAAGAAGCTCGTGCCCAGCGTGTGATCCATCAGCATCATGATCGCGCTGACGAACAATGCCGGGAAAGCCAGCAGCGCCAGGATGGTGGCCATGAAGATGCCCCAGATCGTCAGGGGCAGGCGCATCAGCGTCATTCCCCGCGTGCGCAACTGCAACACGGTGACCACATAGTTCATTCCGCCCATCGTGAAGCCGATGATGAAGATCCCCAGTGAAACGAGCGTCAAGGTGATTCCCCAGCCCGCGCCCGGAGTACCCTGCAAAATCGCCTGCGGCGGGTACAACGTCCAGCCCGCGCCCGTGGCGCCGCCGGGTACGAAAAAAGTCGCCATTAGCAGCACCACGGCGAGCAGATAAGTCCAGTAGCTCAGCATGTTCAGAATCGGGAACGCCATGTCGCGCGCACCGATCATCAGCGGGATCAGGTAGTTGCCGAATCCTCCCAGGAACAGCGCCGTGAGCAGGTACACCACCATGATCAGGCCGTGCATCGTGACGAACTGCAGGTAGTTGCTCGGGGTGATGAAGGCAAAGGAGTTCGGGAAGGCCAGTTGCAGCCGCATGATTCCTGACAGCGCCAACGCCACCAGGCCTACCGCGAGCGCGGTCACCGCGTACTGGATGCCGATGATCTTTGCGTCCTGGCTCCAGATGTATTTTCCGAGGAACGTCTTCGGGTGGTACAGCTCCTCCTCACCGACTTCGGCCGGTGGGGCGTAAGACGATTCGTCATGCGCGACGGCAACCATGATGCTCCCTCTCCGCAAACTGTTCAGTGCGCTCGATCAGCTTCAGGCTCGATCATCCGAGTGTCGAATACCGTCTCGGCACGCTCCCGGTCATCGGAGCGAATTGACGAATCCGGCCAGATCGGCCCTCTCTTGATCGTCTTTCAGCATTGCGGACATCGACGCCATCTGCGGGCCGTATGGGTCCTTGGGATTGAGCCCGCGAACGCCGTGCTCGAAATTTTGCAGCTGGGTGACCAGGTACCAATCGCTCATACCCGCAAGCCGCGGAGCATTGGTGGCCTGTATGCCGTGCCCGTCAACGCCGTGACATGCCGCGCACGTGTCATACAGCGATCGGCCATTGTCCGTGCGGGTCGCCGCCAGCGTGGGCGGGGCGGGATGGTCCGGCAGCGTCCTGATGTAAGCGACGACGTTGTTGATCGCGGCATCGTCCGGCAGGGTGGCGGCCATCGGCGCCATCATCTGACCGAAGGTATCCTTCTCGTGCGCGCCGCGCGCGCCGCTCCTGAAATTCCTCAGTTGCCGGCTCAGGTACCAGTCGCTCTGGCCGCTCAATTTCGGCGCATGCAGCGCCGGATTGCCCTGGGCCTGCGCGCCGTGACACGCCTCGCAGACCGCGAATGACGCTGCCCCCGCCGAAGCATCGCCGGCCACCTGGGCCGACGCCTGCGCGAAAGTCGGGTAGCCATTCAGCCAGGACTGGAACGCGGCAGCGTCCTCGACCACCACCTTGCCGCGCATCGTGAAATGCCCGATGCCGCACAGCTCCTGACACAGCAGATCGAACGTTCCGGTGCGCGTCGGAGTAAACCAGGTGTGGGTGACCAGGCCGGGTATCAGTCCCATCTTGAACCGGAACTGCGGCACGGTGAAGTCGTGCAGCACGTCGATCGAGCGCAGCAACGCCTTTTGTGGAACTCCGACCGGCAAGTGCAACTCGGGGCTTGCGACCAGGACGTCGTCCTGTCCGTTCGGATCGTTCGGATCGACGCCGAACGGATTGGCATCGCTGACGTAGCGCGCGTCGACGGTTCCCAGCACGCCGTCCTTGCCGGGGAAGCGAAACATCCAATGCCACTGGCGGCCCAGCGCCTCGAACACCGCAGCGTCCTTCGGAGCATCGACGAATTTCGCATACACGAACAGGCCGGGCGCCAGCAAGGCGGCGATTCCGATCGCCGTCAGTATGATCAGCCAGGTCTCGAGCTTCTTGCTCTCCGGTTCATAGGCTGCCTGCGATCCCTTGCGATGGCGAAAGCGCACCAGGCAATAGACCATGAACAAGCTGACGGCAACGAAAACGACTGCCGTAACCACCAGCGTTATGGTGATGATGTTATCGATGACGCCCCAGTTGGACGCAATCGGGGTGAAATACCACGGACTGAGGAAGTGAAACAGCAGCGAGCCAAGCACCAAGAGGACTAAAACAATGGCTACGGCCATGGATGTGGACCTGGGTGGTTAGACAAAATTCGACCGGAGCGACTGGGCGCGTGGCCTGCACATCGGTCCGCGAGGGCATTGAGAAGGCACGGCATCGACTCGATCTCTTGCACGAAAATGGTCGCCGTCTGCCGTGCCTGGTGGGACCGCTTTGCGCAGCTGGACTGCTCGGTTGCCAGACTCTACCTTTTCTGCGTTGTTGGGGTCAAGCCAGGATAAGGGCAAATTACTGGCATGGGTTGTATGGCCTCCTGCGCAATAGACGCGTTTTCGTGATGCCTGGATTCGGGGAGCTGACTGGCTGCGTCAGACCTTGAGCGTCGCGTCGAGGACGGCGGCGCTGAGCAGCAGCGCAAGGTATGTGAGCGAAGCGTGAAAGTTGGCGATCGCAGCGCGGTGGCTCGGCGCGCGCGCGAGCTGCGCGCTCTTGACCAGCAGGTAGGCACCCGCGCCAATCGCCGTCGCAAGGTAAAGACGACCCATGCCGAGCAGCGCTGGTACGAGCGACGCGGCGACCAGCAGCGTACAGCCGGCGAAGACGGCGCGCGCGGCGCGCGCATCGCCGACCACGACCGGCAGCATCGGTACCTTGGCGGCAGCGTAATCGTCGTGAAACGCGATCGCCAGGCTCCAGAAATGCGGCGGGGTCCACAGGAACAGCACGATCGCGAACATCAGGGGCAGGGGCTGGAGCGCTTGCGGCGATGCCGCCGCTGCGCCCGCGAGCACGGCGAAGCTGCCCGCGAGTCCGCCAATCACGATATTCCACCAGGTACGCCGCTTCAGCCACATCGTGTAGACGACCGCGTACGTGAACGCGCCGAGGAACGTGTAGATTGCGGTCGCCATATTGAGCGCGACCATGGCCAGTCCGACTCCAGCGAGGCCGGTCGCCGCGATGGCGGCGACCCACGCAGGGCCCGCCGTGAGCCGGCCGGTCACGAACGCGCGATTGCGGGTGCGTTGCATGCGCGCGTCAAGGTCTCGTTCCGCAATTTGGTTGAACGCGCCTGCGGCGGCCGAAGCCATCGTGACGGCCAACGCCAGCGCGAGCACGCGCCATGCCGGCAGCGACTGCCCGGAAGCGACCGCAAGTCCCGTGATCGCGGTAAATCCAATCACGAGGCCGATGCGCAACTTGAATAGATCGAAGAACAGACGCAGGTGCGAGAAAAGCGTCGGCCGCAACAGAACGGATGTCTGATCGCCTTGCAACAAATCGGCCTCCCCGATGCCCGATCTCGAATACCGGAGCGAGCAGCGATGGCCGACTCGTTATCTGGCTCCGGCCGCGAAATATACCAGCTTGGATGTGGCGCCCGGCCCACGGAAAGCGCGCGACACGTGCAGATCCCGCCAGCGCGTTCGGGCGGCCCGGATCAGCAGGTCAACATCGACCGGCTGGCCGCACCACGTAGGTCGCGCGGTCGCGATCGGCGGCCCTGGAAGAATCAGTAGCCCATCGGCGGGACGTTGCCGGCCAGGACTCCGACGCACTTTTCCAGGCCCACCGGCGTGTTCCCTTTGTCGATCACCCGGATGCATAGCCAGTGCTTGCCGGCCGTGAGCTTATCCACCGTGTAGTTGCCCTTGAGCTGGTGCAGCACCGCAACCTGCTCGCCGTCGATGTAGATGTGGAGGTGATCGCCCTTCGTTCCCGGAGCGACGTCGTACGCCAGCTTGATTGCAGTGAGTGCGACTTTGGCGCCTTCGGCGGGAGAACTGATATTGACCGCGCCGCCTTCCGAATACGCGACGCTGCCCACGCCAAGCGCGACGATGATCGCTGCGAACTTCACTGCGTTCATGCTCGGCTCCTCGTGTGGACGGGTTGCGCCAATATAACAGCCTGGCACAGTGGCTCAATGACCGCCTCACGCCTCGGCGATTCGGACGGTCAACGAAATGCCACGACGTTCAATAAACACTAGGGGCGGCGAGGCACGGCGGCCATCGACTCCTCGCGCAGCGCGCGGCGAAGAATCTTGCCGACATTGCTCTTGGGAAGGTCGGAGCGGAATTCGATGAACTTCGGGCGCTTGTAGCCGGTCAGATTCTCGCGGCAATATTCGACCAGGTCGTGTTCGGTCAAAGCCGGATCGGCCCGCACCACGAACAGCTTGACCGCCTCGCTCGAGTGCTCGTCGGGTACGCCAACCACTGCGCACTCGCGCACGCCGGGATGGGACGCAACGACCTCTTCCACGTCATTGGGAAACACCTTGAAACCGGACACCAGGATCATGTCCTTCTTGCGGTCCACGATGCGCGTATACCCGCGCTCATCCATCACGCCGATGTCGCCGCTGCGAAAGAAACCGTCGGCCGTCATCACGCCCGCCGTTTCATCGGGCCGCAGCCAGTAGCCGTCCATCACCTGCGGTCCCCGTATCGCAATCTCGCCCGCGACCCCGGGCCCAAGCCGGCGGCCGTCCTCATCGAGGATCGCGATATCGGTCGACGGCAGCGGCAGGCCGATGCTCCCGCTGAACTCGTTCGACAGCACCGGATTTGCGGTTGCGCCCGGAGACGTCTCGGAAAGTCCGTAGGCCTCGCAGATCGGTCGGCCCGTCAGCTCGAACCAGCGTTTGGCCACTGCGCTCTGCACCGCCATGCCGCCGCCCACGCAGATCCGCATCGAAGAAAAATCGAGCGTCCGAAAACTCGGGTTGCTGGCGAGCGCGTTGAACAGCGTGTTGACCGCCGGCAAGCAATGTACGCGATGACGCTTGACCTCGCGCACCAGCGCGGGGATGTCGCGCGGATTTGGAATCAGCACGCACTTTCCGCCGCGTCGCAGCGACAGCAGCGCGCAGCCGGTCAGCGCGAAGATGTGGTAGAGGGGCAGCGCCGCCACCGTGGTGTACTGCTCGCCGGCCGGCAGCAGGTCCAGCGCCGGCTGATACCAGGCCTCGACCTGCAGCACGTTGGCGACCAGGTTGCGGTGAAGCAGCGTGGCGCCCTTGGCCACACCGGTCGTGCCACCGGTGTACTGCAGGCACGCGACATCGCCCGGCTTGACTGTCACCGGCGCTGCGGTGGAGTGCGCGCCCTGGCGCAGCAGGTCGGCAAATCGAATCGCGCCCGGCAGCGAGTAAGCGGGAATCAGCTTGCGAACGCGACGAACCACGAAATTGACCAGCGCCCCGCGCGCCCGGCCCAGCAGGTCTCCGAGCCGGCAAATGCACGCGGCCTCGACCGCGACACGCTCGCGCACCGCCGCGAACGTGGCGGCGAAGTTCTCCAGCACGAAAATAGCCTTGGCACCGGCATCCGCAAGTTGATGCTCGAGCTCGCGCGGCGTGTAGAGCGGGTTGACGTTCACCACCACGCAGCCGGCTCGCAGGATTCCCGCCATCACGACTGGATACTGCAGCACGTTGGGCAGCATGATCGCGACGCGGTCGCCGCGCTGCAACCCGCGCGACTGCAACCAGCGTGAAACCGCGTCCGACATCGCATCGAGCTGCTCGTATGTCAGATCGGCGCCCATGCAGGCAAAGGCCACCTTGCGCCGGTTCTGCGCGAATGACTGCTGCAGCAGCTGGACCAGCGTTCCGATCCCGCTTTCGTCGATGGTGGGGGGAACGCCTGGCGGGTAGCTTTTCAGCCAGAAGCGGTCCACGCCGTTCATGCCAGGGGCCTGCAACACAGGATTTGCGCGCAAAAAAGCGCGCTTGGCCGAGCCGAGGGCGCGCGTTCAGGTTTGAGTTTCATCATACGCGCGCGACCAGCGCGTCCAGTTCGCGGTCGCGCGCGTCTTTGCGCAGTGCCGCAATGCGCCTGACCTCGCGGAAGAACACTGTCATATCCGGCCCGGTGCGGCGCATCAGAGCCTCGAAAGCCGGCACCCGATCGAAATAGGCTCCGATCGCGGCCAGGTACGCGTTGTTCAGCGGCTGCGCGAAGAACCGGTCGTAGCCCGTGAAACCGTCCCAGGGTCCGTCGCGCAGCGCGCGGTAGCGGGCTTGCAACTGGTCGAACAGCGCCCGCTTGCGGCCGCGCCGGTCCTGATCCGAAGACGCGCTCGCATACGCTTCGTCCAGCGCGCGCCGAGTTTCGAGCACCAGGTCCAGAAACTGGGCGCGGTGCTGCTCCATTTGGGGCCAGGCGGCTCGCTGCGCATCCGATCCTTGCGCCAGCAGCCAGCGCCTGACACCCTCACGCTCGACCGAAGTCGCGAACGATTCGTTGAACACGGTGTCGTCGCGCACGTACACCACCTGGTGCGCCAGCTCATGGAAGATCAGGCGGGCCAGCTCCGGCTCGGGCTGGTTGATGAACGTGTTGAGCAGCGGATCGGAGAACCAACCCAGGGTTGAGTAGGCCGGAACGGGGCCGACGCTGACGTCGTAGCCTTGAGCGGTCAACTCGCCCGCCAGCTGATCGGCCGCAGAACGCGCGAAGTATCCGCGGTAGGCGGCGCATCCGAATATCGGGTAGCACCAGGTTTTGAGCTGGGTCGACAGTTCCGGCGTCGCGAACACGTTCCAGACTGCCGCCGGTCGTTTCAGATCCGCGTAGAGCGTATAGCTGCGATTGTCGGGCAAGGCGAGTTCGCGCGAGGCAAACTCGCGGATCTGGCGCGCCCGTCGCAGGCGTTGTTTCAGCGCATCGGAGGTGGCAGGGTCGTCAAGCCAGTCGTCGATCGGCCGGGCTGCGGCCATCATTCCCCATTGGCCGCGCGCCGCCTGCACGTAGTAGCCCAGAGGGCCGCAGCCGGCCACCGACAGCGTCAGGATCAGCAGCGCAGCCGCCGCAAGCCAGGTCCCGCCGCGGGTTCGGCCGCGCTGCA
>Ga0137412_10004940_pt1 | contig 10657 bp, 10 predicted proteins | sample CZODoug2_1_16fun_FD_122160 | JGI IMG/M metagenome (GOLD analysis project Ga0137412, IMG submission 122160) | Vadose zone soil fungal communities from Angelo Coast Range Reserve, California, USA - CZODoug2_1_16fungal (Hybrid Assembly) | ecosystem: Environmental > Terrestrial > Soil > Vadose zone... | reverse complement strand
CCAAGACTACGGCGTTGGCATCGTCGCTCGCCTACGCCGAGCTGCTCTATCAGGCCATGCAGGTCAACAGCATCACCTTCCGTCCGATGGAGGGGTACACGACCATCGCCGTGATGTACTTCGTGCTGCTGTTCGCGGCGAGCACCCTGATGCGGCTCGTCGAACACGGCCTGACGCGCAGCGGCTGACGGAGCACCATGGAGTACAGCTGGGACTTCAAGATTGTCCTCGACAGCTTGCCGGTGTTGTTGCGCGGCCACGCGGCCCGGGCATACCGGATGAAGAGCAATATCGGGTCGCCGGATGCATTGCGGGGGAGAGTCGGTTGGGCGCAATGGTTACGCGAACATCCGCAACAGACGGACCTTGCCGGGCGATCCCACGATGCGGGATGATCGTCCCGTCAATTTGACCATTACCGGAGGTAGGCCGTACGGTCATGCCATGCGCCCTGAGATTGTCGTACTTCGCTAGCGCGTCGGGTTCCACCGACGCGCTCACCCCTCCGTGCCTGGCACGAGGGGTTTTTTGTTGCCACCGTCCGCTATCAACAACGTCAGCCAAGACAGCAGAAGGTCTCCGATGACAGCCATCAGCTCAGCCCCCCGACCGGCCACCGGCGCTCAATCGCTCGTGTATTCGTTGGAGGCGCTCGGCGTAGACGTTGTATTCGGCATCCCGGGCGGCGCGATTCTGCCGGCCTACGACCCGCTTTATGATTCGACGAGCGTCCGGCACGTGCTCGTCCGGCATGAGCAGGGCGCCGGGCACGCCGCGAGTGGGTACGCGCATGCGACCGGTCGGGTCGGTGTTTGCATCGCGACGTCTGGTCCGGGCGCCACCAATCTGGTTACCCCGATCGCCGACGCCTATGTGGATTCGGTGCCGATGGTGGCTATCACCGGTCAGGTTCCCAGGCCCCAGATCGGCTCGGATGCCTTCCAGGAAGCCGATATCTGCGGCATTACGTTGCCGATTACGAAGCACAACTTTCTCGTGCAGTCCGCGGATGACATTCCTCGGACGATGGCCGAGGCATTTCATATTGCCTCGACCGGCCGGCCCGGTCCGGTCCTCGTCGATATTCCCAAGGACGTGCAGCAGGCGCAGACCATGTTTGCCTGGCCGCCGACCCTCGACCTGCCCGGATACCGGCCGGTGCTTCGCCCGCACGGCAAGCAGATTCGTGAGGCTGCCCGGCTGATCGCGCAGTCCAAGCAGCCGGTCCTTTATGTCGGTGGTGGGGTCTTGAAGGCGCACGCGGCCGACGAGCTGCGCGAGCTGGTCGAGGCCACCGGAATTCCGGTCGTCACCACATTGATGGCGCGCGGCGCATTTCCCGACAGCGACCGGCGGAATCTTGGAATGCCCGGTATGCACGGCAATGTCACCGCGGTGACCGCCCTGCAGAAGTCCGATCTGCTGATCACACTGGGCGCCCGCTTTGATGACCGCGTCACCGGGAAACTCTCGACGTTCGCGCCCAATGCGGCCGTTATTCATGCCGATATCGACCCGGCCGAGATTTCCAAAAACCGGGTTGCCGATGTGCCGATCGTGGGCGACTGCAAAGAGGTCATCGCCTCGTTGATTCCCGCGATAAAGGCCGAGTTCGAAGCCGGTCACAAGCCGGACTATGCGGGTTGGTGGCGGCAGCTGGACCGCTGGCGCGACACCTACCCGCTCGGTTACGAATGGCACGAGGACGGCACGCTTGCCCCGCAGTACGTGATCGAGCGGCTGGGTGCGATCAGCGGTCCGGATTCGGTTTATGTCGCCGGTGTGGGTCAACACCAGATGTGGGCCGCACAATTCATCTCGTACGAAAAGCCGTACAGCTGGATCAACTCCGGTGGACTCGGCACGATGGGATATGCGGTCCCGGCCGCGATGGGCGCAAAAATGGGCCGTCCGGACACAACCGTGTGGGCGATCGACGGTGACGGCTGTTTCCAGATGACCAACCAGGAATTGGCTACCTGCGCGCTCGAGGGCGTTCCGATCAAGGTTGCCGTCATCAATAATGGCAACCTCGGCATGGTCCGCCAGTGGCAGACACTGTTCTACGACAAGCGGTATTCGAACACGCGCCTCGGCACGATCGCCGACAAGTCCGGTGTGGTGCGGATTCCCGACTTCGTGGCGCTCGCCGAGGCGCTGGGCTGTGTGGGCCTGCGATGTGAGACCCGGGAGGATGTCGACGCCACGATCGAAAAGGCGATGTCGATTAATGACGCGCCGGTTGTGTGCGAGTTTGTCGTCGGGCAGGACGCAATGGTGTGGCCGATGGTCGCGGCCGGCGCGAGCAATGACGACATCATGGCGGCGCTTGATGTGCGCCCGAGCTTTGACGAGGACGCATGATGACGCAGAAGCACACGCTGTCGGTGCTGGTCGAAAACAAGCCGGGCGTGCTCGCCCGGGTGGCCGGGCTCTTCAGCCGCCGCGGCTTCAACATCGACTCACTCGCCGTCGGGCCGACCGAGGTGCCGGAGATTTCCCGGATCACAATCGTCGTCGACGTGGAGTCACACCCGCTCGAGCAGGTCACCAAGCAGCTCAACAAGCTCGTCAACGTCATCAAGATCGTCGAGCTGGAACCGCCGCACGCGGTCGAGCGAGAGCTGCTGCTGGTCAAGGTGCGCGCCGACGCGGCCAGCCGCAGCCACGTGCTGGAGACCGCGGAGCTCTTCCGGGCCCGGATCGTCGACGTGGCGGTCGAGGTCGTGACGATCGAGGCGACCGGCACCGCCGACAAGCTCGATGCCCTGCTGCGGGTACTTGAGCCGTTCGGCATCAAGGAGATGGTGCAGTCCGGTGTGGTGGCTGTGGGGCGCGGCCCGCGGTCGATCACCAGTGCTGCCAATCTGCGGCCGGTTGAGCGCAGCGCATAGCCAAACGCCCCGCATCGGGCGGGTGCACCGCTTAGGATTTGCGTTTAATCAACAAATTGGAGAGGACGAAATGCCTGCCGAGATATTTTACGATGACGACGCGGATCTCTCGCTGATCCAGGGTCGCAAGGTCGCTGTCATCGGTTACGGAAGCCAGGGGCATGCTCATGCGCTGTCGCTGCGTGACTCGGGCGTCGACGTGCGCGTCGGTCTCAAAGAGGGCTCCAAGAGCCGGCCGAAGGCCGAGGAAGAGGGCCTGCGGGTATTGACCCCGGCCGAGGCGACCGCCGAGGCCGACCTGGTCAGCATCCAGGCACCGGACACCGTGCAGCGCACGCTTTACGCCGAGGACATCGCGCCCAACCTACAGAAGGGCAACGCGCTCTTCTTCAGCCACGGATTCAACGTTCGCTTCGGCTATATCCAGGCTCCGTCCGATGTGGACGTTGTACTGGTTGCGCCTAAGGGCCCGGGCCACTTGGTACGGCGCCAGTTCGTCGATGGCAAGGGCGTGCCGGATCTCGTTGCGGTCGAGCAGGATTCGACCGGCAATGCACTTGCGCTGGGACTGTCGTACGCCAAGGGCATCGGCGGCACCCGGGCGGGCGTCATCAAGACCACGTTCACCGAAGAGACCGAGACCGACCTCTTCGGCGAGCAGGTTGTCCTTTGTGGAGGGACCTCGCACCTCATCCAGGCCGGGTTCGAGACGCTGGTCAACGCTGGATATCAGCCGGAGATTGCGTACTTCGAGGTACTGCACGAGCTCAAGCTGATCGTCGACCTCATTTATGAGGGTGGTATCGCCCGGCAGCGCTATTCCTGCAGCGACACCGCCGAGTATGGCGACCTCACCCGCGGACCGCGGATCGTATCGCCGGCGGTCAAAGAGGAAATGCGCAAGATTCTCGGGGAGATTCAGGACGGCTCGTTCGCCAAGGAATGGATCGCCGAGGATGACGCCGGTCGGCCGAACTTCCTCAAGCTGCGCGACGAGGGCAAGGCCCACCAGATCGAGGAGGTCGGCGCACACCTGCGTGGCCTGATGTCGTGGGTGGACCGCCCGATCACCGAAACTGCCTGATTTTTACGGAGCCAATGTCACATTCGTACGTTCTACGCGTACGAATGTGACATTGGCTCGCGCGCGCCATTTCCACTAGTGCGGGTAGCCGGACAGATGGCGTCAATGTGGGGCGAGACCGACCACTAGTGACACTCGCCGCCCGGCGGACCATATCGGCCCTATCCGTCGTCGCGGTGCGCACAAAAATGATCACAATCAGTCAACAATTTCGATCAAGACAGCTAAACTGGCCGGACGTGCCGGCGCATCATGCCTGCGCCGGGCGCCCTTCGTACCGTGGACCGAAACCGACCTCGACCCGTCAGGATGCCCTGAGTGACTATCGCAGCCGCCTCTCGTCCGGTCGTTCTTGTTGCCGAGCAGATCGCGGATAGCGCACTGTCGGTCCTCTCGCATGATTACGACGTTCGACACGTCGATGGCGCCGACCGCCCGGCACTGCTCGCCGCGCTGGCCGACGCGCACGCCGTACTGATCCGCAGCGCCACCACCATGGATGCGGAGGCGTTGGCCGCGGCCCCGGTGTTGAAGGTGGTTGCCCGGGCCGGCATCGGGCTGGACAACGTTGACGTGCCGGAGGCCACGTCCCGCGGCGTGATGGTCGTCAACGCGCCGACCTCGAATATCATCAGCGCCGCCGAGCACGCGGTCGCATTGCTGCTCGCCGTGGCGCGACAGGTGCCGGCGGCGGATGCGAGTGTTCGGGCCGGCGAGTGGCGGCGGTCGGCTTTCACCGGAGTGGAAATCGCCGACAAAACAATCGGCATCGTCGGTCTTGGCCGGATCGGCGTCCTGGTGGCGCATCGGCTGGCGGCATTCGGCGCCCGCCTCGTTGCCTACGACCCCTATATCCAGCCGGCGAGGGCGACCCAGCTCGGCGTCACGCTCCTGTCGCTCGAGGAGCTGTTAGCCGAAAGTGACTTCATTACGATTCACCTACCGAAGACGCCGGAGACCGCCAATCTGATCGGCGCGGCCGAGCTGGCCAGGACCAAGCGCGGTGCCCGGATTATCAATGCGGCGCGCGGCGGCCTGGTCGATGAGGAGGCGCTCGCCGCCGCATTGCGGTCGGGTCATATCGCTGGCGCCGGAGTGGACGTATTCAGCGCAGAGCCGCCTACGGACAATGCACTAGTGGGGCTGGCCGGCGTGGTGGCCACGCCACATCTGGGCGCGTCGACGGCGGAGGCGCAGGACAAGGCCGGCCTCGCGGTGGCACGGTCGGTGAAACTTGCCCTGGACGGCGAATTCGTGCCGGATGCGGTGAACGTGCAGGCCGGTGGCGTCGTCGCCGAGGAGATCCGACCGGCCCTGCCGCTGGTCGAGACACTCGGCCGGGTGTTCACCGCGCTGGCCGCGGGCATTCCGGCCAGTCTGGCCGTCGAGGTACGGGGCGAAATTGCCGCATACGACGTGCAGGTGCTGCAGCTGGCCGCGTTGAAAGGCGTCTTCTCCGAGGTGGTCGAGGAGCAGGTGACCTTTGTCAACGCACCGCTGTTGGCGAAAGACCGCGGTATCGATGTCGGGCTTGCGACGTATGCGGAAAGCGCGGATCACCGTAATCTCGTAACGATAAAGGGCGCGCTACCGGATGGCACCGCAGTGAGCGTGTCCGGGACGCTGTCCGGTCCGCGACAGATCGAGAAGCTCACGGAGGTCAACGGATTCGACGTTGATCTGCGGGTCGAGCCGCACCTGCTTTTCTTCCGCTATCACGACCGGCCGGGCATTGTCGGGGCGGTCGGCGCGCAGTTGGGCGCGGCCGGGGTCAATATCGCCGGCGCGCAGGTGAGCCGCAGCGGTCGTGGCGGCGCGGCGCTGATGGTGCTGTCGGTCGATTCGGCCGTGCCCGCGGCATTGTTGAGCAGTATTGCGGACGCAATTGGCGCCCAGGAGGTCCGCAGTGCGGATCTGGAGCGCGAATAATGTCCGCGGCGGCTACGGCGCGGGCCGGCAATCCGGCCCCGACGCGCACAATCTCGATTGCCGCGATTCCCGGCGACGGGATCGGGCCGGAAGTTGTGCGGGAAGGGCTGAAAGTACTGGCCCAAACGTTGCCCACGGCCGAGGTCACCGCTTACGACCTCGGCGCGGCGCGATGGCGCAAGACGGGCGAGGCGCTGCCGGAATCCGTACTCTCCGAGCTGCGGAAACACGACGCGATCCTGCTCGGCGCGATCGGCGATCCCCGCGACAGCAACATTCCCACCGGACTGCTTGAGCGCGAGCTGCTGCTGCGGCTGCGGTTCGAGCTGGACCAACACGTAAACCTCCGGCCGCTGCGGCTTTTCGACGGCGTCGTATCGCCGTTACGATCGGCTCAATCGATAGACATCCTGGTGGTGCGGGAAGCTACCGAGGGGCCGTATCTCAGCAACGGCGGATTTCTCCGCCGCGGCACCGAACATGAAATTGCCACCGAAATCAGTGTCAACACCGCATTCGGCGTAGAACGGGTTGTCCGAGACGCATTCCGCCGGGCCGCCGGACGGCCGCGTCGGCACCTGACGCTCGTACACAAGACAAACGTATTCAGCTATGCCGGGTCGCTCTGGTCGCGAACGGTAGAGCGGCTCGCGCTGGAATACCCGACCGTGACCATCGGCTACGAGCATGTCGACGCCGCCTCGATGTATCTCGTGACCGATCCCGGGCGCTTTGACGTCATCGTCACCGACAATATGTTCGGCGATATTCTCACCGATCTCGGCGCCGCGATCACCGGTGGGCTCGGCCTTGCCGCCAGTGGCAACCTCGACATCAGCCGGGCAAATCCCAGCATGTTCGAGCCGGTACACGGAAGCGCGCCCGACCTGGCCGGGCATGGCCTGGCCGACCCGACCGCGACCGTCCTATCGGTGGCGCTGCTGCTCGACCATCTCGGCCTCGCGGATCAGGCCAAGCGGGTGGAGGCGGCGGTGGCATTCGATCTGGCTACCCGCGATCACAAGCTGCCCGGCCGCACCGCCGAGATCGGCGACCGGCTCGCCGCGCTGACCAGCAGCCGCGGTACCTCCTCCCGCATTTAGTAGGTCGTCCTAGCAACTGCTACAGTGCGTTAGCAGACCGGGTTTTGCCCGGCGCATGCTTGGTTTCGTATCGACGCAGAGCCCGCCGGTGGCGTGCTCATTTGATAGGGGAGTCCTCGTGCCTCTTACGCCCACCAAGAAGATCTGGATGAACGGTCGGTTCGTCGATTGGGACGACGCCACCGTTCATATCCTGAACCCGACCCTGCATTACGGATGGGGCGTGTTCGAGGGGATCCGGGCATACGCCACCAGTCAGGGCCCGGCGGTATTTCGGCTGACCGACCACATCAATCGGCTGTACCGGTCGGCGAAGGTCTACCTGATGGAGCCGGATTTCACCGCCGAGCAGGTGATCGCCGCGACCAAGGAAACGGTCCGGATCAACGAGGTCCAATCTTGCTATATCCGACCGCTCTTCTATTTGGGCTACGGCGAGATGGGGCTCAACCCGCTGCCGAGCAAGACCGAGGTGTCGATCGCGGTCTGGCCGTGGGGCAGCTACCTCGGTGAGGACGCGAAGGTTTCCGGTTGCCGCGCGGCGACGTCGAGTTGGCAGCACATCAACGCGAATTCCATTCCGCCGACCGGCAAGGGCACCGGGCAGTACGTGAACTCATCGCTGGCGAAGGTGGCCGCGGTGAAGGCCGGTTATGACGAGGCGATCCTGCTCAATCCGGCCGGAAATGTCGTGCAGGGCACCGGCGAGAACATTTTCGTCATCTCCGGCGGAAAGGTCATCACACCGCCGATCCAGGACGGCCTGTTGCAGGGCATTACCCGCGACTCGGTGATGACGATTGCCCGCGACCAGGGGTATGAGGTGCTCGAGCAGAGCATCGTGCGCACCGATCTCTATCACGCCGACGAGGCATTCTTCAGCGGTACGGCGGCCGAGTTGGTCCCGATCGCCGAGGTCGACGACCGGCCGGTCGGTGCCGGCAAGCCCGGGCCGATCAGCCGGGAGATCGCCGATATCTTCACCGCCGCGACGGCCGGCGAGGTCGACCGCTACAAGGCTTGGAACGAGCACGTCAGCGACTGAGCCATCGGTTGACCTGAACGCCGACCTCGGTGAGGGCTTCGGCCGTTGGTCGCTGGGCGACGACGAGGCGCTGCTCGCGATCGTGAGCAGCGCCAACGTCGCCTGCGGTTTCCATGCCGGCGACGGGATGATCATGTACCGGGTCTGTGTGCTGGCCCGCGAGTACGGGGTCACGATCGGGGCACACGTGTCCTATCGGGACCTGGCCGGCTTCGGTCGCCGGTTTATCGATGTCCCTTCGGAGGAGTTGTCGGCGGACATCCTGTACCAGATCGGCGCGTTGGATGGGATCGCCCGAGCCGCGGGGACGCGCGTCTACTACGTGAAGGCACACGGCGCGCTCTACAACCGCGCGCATACCGATCCGGAGCACGCCCAAGCGCTGGTCGACGCGGTTTCCTTGTACGGCGGCGATCTGGCGCTGTTGTGTCAGCCGGGCAGCGAGGTCGAACGGCTGGCCCACAGGCACGGGCTGCTGGTCGTACCCGAGGCGTTCCCCGACCGGGGCTACCAGGCGTCCGGCGCGTTGGTCCCGCGTGGCGAGGCCGGCGCGCTGTTCGATGACCCGGCCGAGGTGGCCGCGCGGGCCGTACGGATGGTGGAGTCCGGCGAGGTCGAGACGCCGGACGGTGAGCTGGTGTCGATCGCCCCGGAGTCCCTCTGCGTACACGGGGACGGGCCCAACGCGGTGGCCGCGGCCCGGGCGACCCGGGATGCGCTGGAAGCCGCCGGTATCGCGGTCCGCCCGTTCGTCCCCTGACCGAAATTGAGCTGACGGGTGGCCGCGCGTTCGTCCACACTGCAAGCCATGACGAGACATTGGCCATTGTTCGAGCTGCGCGTCCGCACGCCACGACTGGAGTTGCGGCTGCCCTCGATCGAGCAGCTCGATGAGCTCGCGGAGTTGGCCATCGACGGCGTGCACGCCGCCGATTTCATGCCGTTCGTCGTACCGTGGACCGACGCGCCGCCGGACGAGCTTGGCCGGCAGGTCATGAAATATCACCTGACTCAGTTGGGTAGCTGGGAGCCCGACAATTGGGTGCTCAATTTCGTGGTTATCCACGACGGCGTGGTGGTCGGGACGCAGGAAATAAATGGTCGCGATTTCGCCGTCCTGAAGGAGTTTGGTACCGGATCGTGGCTCGGTCGGCGCTATCACCGGAACGGCTTCGGCACCGAGATGCGGGCCGCCGTGTTGCATTTAGGCTTTGCCGGCCTCGGTGCCGAATACGCGCTTTCGGACGCGTTCGAGGACAATGCGCCGTCGCTGGGCGTCTCCCGAAAGCTCGGCTATGAACACGACGGCATCGCGCGACTGGTCCGCCGCGGTAAGCCGGCCACCGGGATCCGGCTGCGACTGGCCCGGGCCGAATGGGCGGCGAATCACAAGCTCGAGGTGGAGATCGAGAACCTCGAGAAATGCCTGCCGTTTCTTTCCGGGTCCACTCAGGACAATGGGTGACGGGCGAGGAAATCCAGTACGACCTTGCTTGCTTCGGTACGGAATTCCTCGGTGTAGTTATGCCGCCCGTCAGCGATCAGGTGTAGCTCGGCTCCGGGAATGCGTTCGGCGAGCAGCGGCGCATTCGCGGTCGGGTTGATCGGGTCGTCACTGCCGTGGATCACCAATGTCGGTGCGGCGATCGACGGCAGCTCCGTCGACGCGTCGTGACTCTGGCTGGCGACGTAATGCAGCTGCCTGGCAAATTCCGGGAGCGGGTCCTGCTCGGGCTCGGCGAGTAGCTCGGGGTGCGCCTCGATCCATGCCCGCGTGTAGCTCTGCAAAGCCTTGTCCAGCGCATTCTCCGCGGTCCAATCGGCGCGGAACACCGCGTTCGCCGCGGCCGTGCGGGCGATGCCGTGGGCGTCACCGGGCGTGGTGCAGCCGAGCACTAGTGCGCCGACCCGGTCCGGGTGGTCGACAGCCAGCCACTGACCGACCCGGCCGCCCATCGAGACTCCGTATGCGTGCGCCCGCGAAACACCGGCCGCGTCGAGCACCGCAACAGCGTCAAGAGCGAATCGGCGTGTCGTATAAGGAAAGTCGGGTTTGTCGCTGTCACCGGTGCCCCGGTGGTCGAAGCTGAGCGTCCGGTAGCGGCCGGCGAAATCGGCGCGTACCGCGTCCCAGCCGTGGTGGTCGCCACCCTGGCCGCTGATCAGCAGCAACGGCTCGCCGCTGCCCGCAACCTCGTAATAGATCCGGGCGCCATCGGGCGCGTTTGCGTAAGGCACAGCCAAACTCTGCCATGGCGCGACCGGTCGCGGACGGGCCGTGGCCCCAATTTCCTGGCGGGGACACCTGTCGGAATGCGCGGTAGCCTCCCGAAAACCGGAGCGATGCGGAGGTCGGCGATGAGTCAGCAGGTGCAGGGCGTCATATCCCGGGCGAAGGGCGAACCGGTCACGTTGGAGACCGTGATCGTGCCCGACCCGGGCCCGGGCGAGGCGGTGGTCAGCGTGCAGGCATGCGGTGTCTGCCACACCGACCTGCACTACCGCGAGGGCGGGATCAACGACGACTACCCGTTCCTGCTCGGGCACGAGGCCGCCGGGATCGTCGAGTCCGTCGGCACCGGCGTGATCGGCCTGGCGGCCG
>Ga0137412_10002863_pt2 | contig 10658 bp, 9 predicted proteins | sample CZODoug2_1_16fun_FD_122160 | JGI IMG/M metagenome (GOLD analysis project Ga0137412, IMG submission 122160) | Vadose zone soil fungal communities from Angelo Coast Range Reserve, California, USA - CZODoug2_1_16fungal (Hybrid Assembly) | ecosystem: Environmental > Terrestrial > Soil > Vadose zone... | reverse complement strand
CGTCGGCGATCGCGGGCAGGTAGCGTGCTTGGGCGTCCTCGTCGGCACTCGCCGTGATCGCGGTGGCGGCGAGGATGTTGGTGGACAGGAACGGGATCGGTGCGAGCGCTCGACCGAGTTCCTCACAGACGACGCGTAACTCGGCGAGGCCACCGCCGGCGCCGCCCATCTGCTCGGGGATCCCGATTGCCTGCACGCCTAGTTGCGAGGACAGGAACTGCCACAGGTCGATGTCGGTGGCGTTCGGCGTGGCGATCGCGGAACGGAGCGCCTTCTCGTCGCAGCGCGACTCGAGCAGGTCACGCAGCGCCGTTCGAAGCTCGCGGAGTTCTTGGTCGGTCGCGACGCTCACGCTGAACCACCCTTCGCTGGTTCGGATGGAGAGTCTTTGGGCAGACCAAGGACTCGCTCGGCGAGGATGTTCTTCATGATCTCGTCGGTGCCCCCGAGGAGGCGCAGCGCGGGCGTGCTGAGTAGCAGTTCGGTCCACGAAAACGCTCCCCAGTCGCCGTTGTCGGCGACGAGACGCGGGCCCAACAAATCCGCAACGAATTCAGCCGCCTCGGTGACGTTGCGGGTATTCATGAGTTTGGCGATGGAGGCTTCGGGGCCAGGGGTTTGTCCGGCCTGAAGTGCACGCGTCAACCGCGCATTCACGTACTCGGTCGTGGCGCGGCGCGCATAGATCTCCGAGACGCCGCGCCGCGCTACGGGATCGTCACCACGACCGAGCGCACCCAGAAGCGACATCAGCCAACCGATGTTCAACGAATCGTTGGCAGCGAGGGTGTCGTCGGAGCCGACGGCCGATCGCTCGTTCATCAGGGTCGTGATGGCAACTTTCCAACCATCGTTGACCTCGCCGAGACGCCGAGAGTCTGGTACGCGCACGTCGGTGAAGAACACTTCGTTGAACTCGGCGCCGCCGGTCATCTGGGTCAACGGGCGCACTTGTACGCCTGGTGAATCCATGTCGACGAGGAAGGCGGTGATGCCCTGGTGCTTGGGTGCCTGCGCGTCGGTGCGACAGAGCAGTTCGCCGATGTCGCTGCAGTGCGCCACTGAGGTCCACACCTTCTGACCGTTGATCACCCAGTCGCTGCCGTCGCGGACCGCGCGGGTTTGCAGGTTGGCGAGGTCCGAACCCGCGCCGGGCTCGCTGAAGAGCTGACACGCGATGAGGTCGCCACGAAATAGGGCGCGCACGAATAGCTCTCGCTGGGCGGGTGAACCGTGGGCGAGAATCGTGGGTGCGACGAGGTGTATGCCGACGATCCGCAAGTCGGTGGTGTCGGGCACGTCGTACTCGGCCTCTAGAGCGTTGTACGCCAACTCATATGCGGGAGCGAGCCCACGTCCTCCATACTCCGAAGGCCCCGTAATCCACGCCAATCCACTGTCGAAACGGGCTCGCTGCCAATCGCGCGCGGCTTGCAGTTCGGGGGAGCCCGGTTGCGTCGGCTCAGCGGAGAAGATCGCGACTTGATCAGAGCCGACGCCCCAGGTGCGTGCCCGCCCGACCGCCTATCTCGCCGTGGCGTTGGCATCGAGGAAGGCACGGACCTCCTGACGGAAGTCATCCAATCCGATCGGCATCCGATCTCCAAATCTGTTCTACATCACCGAATGTCACTGGTTTCCGAATCACGGTTGTGCAGGAGACGCTATCGCGGTTGGGGTAGCGGTCTCGGGGAAGTTGGCAATGCGCAGGGCCCGTTGCTTGGCCTTGTCGAGCGGGTAATGCTTGGTCGAGACCATCCGTTGCGCGTAGAGGCCGCCGCCGGATTGGATGAGCGTGACCAGCCACCAGCCTCCGAAGGCGTCGGCGGTGTAGTCGCGGATGGCGTGGAACAGCCGCGCTCGATAGGCGGCGTCGACTCCGGCCTTCCCCCGCAAGTACTTGGCGACGAGCTCGCCGATTTCGGGGTTGGCGAGATCCCGGCCGGACGGGGCTGTCAGCACGGCTCCTCCCGCGATGTCGTGGAGGTGGCGCACCATGAGGTTCCATTCGGCGGCACCGTAGTGTTTGGCGGCGTTGGTGTAGAGCTCGTTGGGGTGCACCCAGCCTTCGGGCGTCTGCTCGGCGTGGGTGATGGCCGCTTCGAGGCAGCCGCGGATGAGAGTCGCGTAGATGATCATCTCGGCGATCTTGTCCTTGATGTGCGAAATGCGTTCGACACCATTGGCTTCGGCGATGAGTTGGGCGAAGCCGACGAGGGTGTCGGCCGCCTCGATCATGTGTGCGGTGCCACCGAGTCGTTCCCACAAACCGAGCGAGTGGGCGAACGTCGCCGAATGCTCGACGTGGCCGGCGAGGAAGATGCGCTCGTTCGGGACGAAGACGTGGTCGAAGATGATGAAGCCCTCGGGGTAGCTCGCCTGGCTCGATATCGGCCAGTAGTCCGGGTCGTCGCCGCGAGGTGCGTAGGTGGTGTTCACGATGGACACGCCCTCGGCGTTGACCGGGACGGCGCAGGCGATTGCCCAGTCCTCTTCACCGGGCTTCATCATCTTCGTCGGCATCACGATGAGCTCGTGTGCGGTAGCAGCGGCGGTGATGTGCAGCTTCGCCCCATTGATCACCACGCCATCGGCCCGGCGCTCGACGATCCTGGTGTACAGATCGGGGTCGTCCTGTTTGGAGGGTGAGAGCCGACGATCGCCCTTGGCATCGGTGATCGCCTGAACGCAGCGCAAGTCATTCTCCATGCAGTGTTGGTGATAGGCGCGGATGCGCGCCACGTAGTCGCCATACTCCGGATGATCCGACATGCGGGCCGCAGCGGTGATCAGCGCCATCAGTCCCGTCGACGTCACCGAAGCGAGATCATCCCAATGGCCCATCGCCTTGAGTTGCGCACGGAGGTCGCCTTGGGTGAGTGGAATCGTGTAGTACGGCCCGTGGGTCGCACCGGGTTGGTAGGCGCGGTCGTATCCCGAAGCGGCGAAGCGGAATGCACTGGCTAGCAGCGGATGGTTGAGCGGATCTTCGATTCTCTTGCCGTCGATGAACAGGCGCCGTCCGTCCTGGACAGAGGTCAAGTATTCAGCTCCGGTTAGCATCGCCGCTCCATGTTTCGTCCAACAGTTCAGCGCAACGCTATCGGGTTGCTTGCGCGTAAGCAAGATCAGCTAATCTAGTTGACGTTGGCCGCGGACGTGACGACGGCTTCCGGCGTGGCGCATGGACTTCACCGGCCGACGAGGTCGTCAACCGACGGTCGCGATGCCGATGGCGGCTCTCCGAAGGCCGTTGGAGCACAAAGATTCAGGGGCAGAACGATTAGGTGGCACAACGATTCAGGGGCACAACGATTCAGGGGCACAACGATTCAGGGGCACAACGATTGGGGCACAACGATGGGAGCACTGAGATGATGGATCCGACCCGTTACTCGATGAGCGAAGTCGTGCGCCATTGGGCGGCCCGGCAGCCAGGACGCCCGGCACTGCGTGGCGAGACGGAGACGCTCACCTACGGCCAGTGGGACGCAGTGGCTGAGCGGGTCTGCGCGCGCATGCGTGATCGCGGCGTCTGCGCTGGCGATCGGGTCCTGTACCTCGGGCGCAACCGCGCGTCGCATCCGGTGCTCATGGCCGCTGCGTCGCGTGCGCGCGCCGCGATGGTCGGCGCGAACTGGAGACTGGCGCCCAGGGAACTCGGCCAGCTGATCGGCAACGCCGCCCCGAAGATCGTCTTCGCCGAACGAGAGTTCGCCGCCGTCCTGAACGAGGCGTTGCCGTCGGGGATCGCGCAACCGCGGGTGGTCGAGCTGAGTGGCGTCGATGGATTCGACGATCTGCGATCGTGGTCGGCGGCTGGTACCCAGGCCTCGTCCGGGGCATCCACGCCGCGACCCGACGACATCGCCGCGTTGAACTACACGTCGGGAACGACCGGCGAGCCCAAGGGCGTCGTGATCACCAACGCTCAACTCGGAGCCGCCGCGGCCCGCCCCGCGCCGTGGGTGCTGGGTCAGGACACGGTCCATCTGTTGGCGTCACCGCTGTTTCACGCCTCCGGAATGGCTTGGCTGGCCACGGTTTCCTATGCAGGGGGCAGTGTGGTGCCGCTACCCGACGCCGATCCCACCCTCGTCGCGGCGGCCATAGCCCACCACCGTGTCACCGACGCCATGCTGGTGCCTGCCTTGATCAAGATGTTGATGGACGACCTGCGGGTAGAGCAGGCGTCATTCGCATCGTTGAGGTTCTTGGCGTACGGCGCATCGCCGATACCGCAGCCCGTGCTGCAGCGGATGCGCACGTTCTTCGGCGGCGTCGAACTAGGTCAGGGATACGGGTTGAGCGAGACGGTGGGGCCCATCACCTACCTGACAGCCGAGGATCACCGCGCAGGAGGGCGCCGCCTGGCGTCGGCAGGTCGAGCTGCTCAGGGAATCGAGCTGCGGATCGTCGATCCCGACAGCTGCAAGGAGGTCGGCGAAGGCGGGTCGGGCGAGGTGTGGACGCGGAGCACTCAGAACTGCGGTGGCTATTGGCGTCGTCCCCGTGACACCGAGAACCTGTTCTGCGACGGTTGGTTGCGGACCGGCGACCTTGGTCGCATCGAGGACGGCTACCTCTACTTGTCCGACCGTCTCAAGGACATGATCGTCACCGCTGGTGAAAACGTCTACGCCACCGAAGTCGAGTCCGTTCTCGTCGAGATCGCCGGTGTCGCCGAGGCATGTGTGGTCGGGGTGCCGGATGAACGATGGGGCGAAACGGTGGCCGCCGCAATCGTCGTGGCGCCGGGAGCGTCGCTCGATGCGCGCCGGATCATTGAGGAATGCCGAGCGAATTTGGCACATTACAAGTGCCCGACACGGGTCTGGCTCGCTGCCGGCCTGCCGCGCAATGCGACCGGGAAGGTCATGCGCACCGAGGTGCGCCGGCACTTCGCCCAGTTCTCGTAATCGTCTTGCCTTCGCGCAAGCAACTGGCTAGCCTGATGTTGCCTACGTCACCATCGGATTGGCGAGATCAAGACGCGGGACAGGCCGCAGTGGCGCATGTCCGTACCGAGCGATCTTCTGCGAGGACGTATCCCAGCATCTAAGGAGCGGTCAGTGGCCCACACCGGAACGTCACACATCGACCTATCGGACATCGACAGTTTCTGGACCAAGCCGCTTGCCGAGCGTCATGACCTGTTCAACGAGCTGCGCGAGCAACCAGGCTTGCCGTTCTTCGAGGAGAAGGATCGCCTGGTCACCGGAGGCCCCGGCTACTACGCACTCACCAGATTCGAGGACGTCGCCGAGGTCAGCCGACACCCGAACCTGTTCTCGTCGGCGAAGGGCACTCTGAGTGCAGCTGACATGCCCGACGAGTTCAACGAGTTCTACGGATCGATGATCAATACCGACGACCCCCGGCACGCTCGCCTACGTCGAATCGTCTCCCGCGGTTTCACTCCTCGGCGCCTAGAGGCGCTCACCGACAACGTCGCTCTCGAGGCGAAGCGCATCGTCGACGACATCATCGATGTAGGTGAATGTGACGCCGTGCGGTCTATCTCGGGACGGCTGCCGCTGACGATCGTGTGTGACTTGATGGGTGTCCCTGCAAGTGAGCGCGAGTTCGTCTTCGATCGAACCAACACCATTCTTGGTGCCAGCGACCCAGACTACGTCGCGAACGACGCGGACGTGTTCGCCGCCATCATCAACGCCAGCCAGGATCTGGCCACGATGATGCGCGACCTCGGAGCAGTCCGCGCGGGCAACCCCACCGACGACATCCTCTCCGCACTGATCAATGCCGAGATCGACGGCGAGGCACTCACTCCCGACGAGCTGGTGTCGTTCTTCATCCTGCTCGTCGTCGCAGGCAACGAAACGACACGCAACGCCATCACGTGGGGCCTGCACGCGTTCACCGAGAATCCCGCGCAAAAGCAACGCTGGATCGATGATTTCGACGGAGTCGCACCAACTGCGGTCGAGGAGATCATCCGGTGGGCCTCACCCGTGATCTTCATGCGACGCACACTCGCCAAGGATGCCGAGCTCTGCGGGCAACCACTACGGACCGGGGAGAAGGTCTTGATGTTCTACTGGGCTGCAAACCGCGACCCCAAGCACTTCGTGGAGCCGGGCAAGTTCGACGTGATGCGCTCACCCAACCCGCACATGGGTTTCGGCGGCCCCGGGCCGCACTACTGCCTGGGCGCACACCTTGCCCGCCGCGAGATCCGCGTGATGTTTCGCGAGCTGCTCACCCGCATACCCAACATCCACGCCACTGGTGACCCGATTCGACTCAAGTCGTCTTTCATCAACGGCATCAAGACGATGCCCGTCGCCTTCACCCCCGGGGGCGGCAGGTGAGATAGGGCCCATCGAACGAAGGCCTATCTCACGAAGGTCTATGTCACGTGAACGGCGAAAGGACTTCGCAGTGCTCACCCCGTTCGACGACTACCCCATACACCAGACCTCCCACCCACTTGCGCATGCCGGTGGCGGCCACCCCGACTACTACGACCGGTTCTGGTTCCACGGGTACTCCGAGGAGATGTATTTCTCAGTGGCCCTGGGTGTTTACCCGAACCGCGGCGTCATCGATGCCGCGTTCTCCGTCGTGCACGACGGTGTGCAACGTTCGGTGTTCGCTTCCGGGCGCATGCCCGTGGACCGCACCCAAACCCAGATTGGCCCAATCTCCATCGAGATAATCGAGCCGTTGCGGGTGAACCGCATCCGGGTCGACGCACCTGAACACGGCTTGCTCGCCGATCTCGTCGCGACGGCGCGCACACCGGCGTGCGAAGAGGCTCAGGCACTTGCACACGGCGGAACTCGCCTCGTGGTCGACTACGTCAGAGCCGCACAGATGGTCGTCTACAGCGGTGCCCTATCTTCTGGTGGTTCCTCGGTAGGACTGGCCGGCCGACCGGTGTACGGGACCAAGGACCGCTCCTGGGGCGTTCGGCCCGTCGGGGATCCGGCACCTGCGGCGCCCGGGAGCGAACTCACCCAGTTCTTCTTCCTGTGGGCACCGTTGAACTTCGACGACGTATGTCTGCATTACATGACGATGGAGAACTCCGCGGGCGAGTCGTTCGGGCAGACTGCCGCCCTGCTACCCGTGATCGATACCGGCGGCGTGGTTTTCGGTGATGACACCGGAATCCGTCATCTCAAGCAGATCGAGCATCGTGTGCGGTGGGCTGAGGGGCGCCGCCGATCGGCGGGCGCTACCCTCGTGCTTCCTAAGGATGCCGGCACCAGTGACACCGTGGAACTCGAGCCCGTGAGTGGCCTCACCTTCCGGATGCAGGGTGCTGGCTACTTCCATCCTCGTTGGGCACACGGACGGTGGCACGATGAACTTGCAGTGGGGGGTGAAGCCCACCCCGTCGAGGAGCTCGACACTCCGGATTGTTTCCACGTGCAACAGGTGATGCGCGCCAAGTGGGGCACAAGAGCCGGATTGGGAGTCCTGGAGCAGATCGTCATCGGACCATACGCACCAGCAGGTTTCGGGTGAGCCATGCACCGGCCTCATAGCGGATACTCGACTCGCTACTTGCCTGCCATGTCGAGCACGACCCGGAACCGGGCCTGACCCGACATCATCCTTTCGTAGGCCTTCGGGGCGTCCTCGAAGGGCAGCTTCTCGATCATCGCGGCGACGCCGTTCGCGGCGCTGAAGGCCAGGCTGTCCTCGTTCTGGATGGGGGTGCCGGTCAGGCTTCCCAGGATCGAACGACCGCCAAAGATCAGGTCGGACGTCGAGACCTCGATGGGGTCGGGCGCGGCACCGACGACCACCAGCCTGATTCGGGCGGCCTGAATCTGCCGTGGTCTCATCCGGTTGAAGACAGAACTCCGTCGAGCAGGGTGGCCGTGGCGTCCCACAGTTCAGCCTGAATTCCCGCACTACGTCCGGGTTCTGGGCAGGCGAGCGGTGCGGCGTCCTTGACGGAGAAATAGCCACTGGTGGTTTCGGCGAAGGCAGGGTCGGTGGCAAGTCGCACGATGATTCCTGCGCCCCGGCGCGGGTCGCCGATCCGCAATGCGCGCAGAAGTCGTTCGAGTACTCCGGCGAACGGTAGGTCCCTGCCGAGGCCGCTGACGTTGAAGCCGGGATCACAGCAGTTCGCCGTCACACCTGTGCCTGCCAACCGTCTGCCGAGTTCTTGGGTGAACATGATGTCCATCAACTTCGATCGGAAGTAGAGGGTCATGGCCTCGCGCCTGGTGTACGTCGCGGTCGCGGTCAGATCTGGGAGGGGGTCGATGCGGCCGGCCCACCGGGCACCCTCGGACGCGACCGTGACGACCCGCGCTGGCGCCGACGCCACCAGCTTGTCGCGCAGCGTGTTGGTCAGCACCCACGGAGCGAGGTAGTTCACGGCCACCATCTCGGCGAATCCGTCGGGTGTGATGCGCTGGGAAAAGGCATGCACGCCAGCGTTGTTGATCAACACGTCGATGCGCTCGTAGCGGGCGTCGATCTCCTTCCCTGCTCGCCGAACGTCGCGCAACGACGTGAGGTCGGCGATGAACGCGTCGACCGGCGTCCCGGGGGCCACCAGCTCGATCTCCCGACGCAGCTCGTCCACCTTCGCCTGGCTGCGGGCGACGACGCCAAGGTGGGCGCCCCAGCGGGCGAGCTCGAGGGCAGCGATTCGGCCAAGGCCGTTGGTGGCCCCGGTGATGATGACGACCGGTCGGGTGTCCATGGATTCTCCGTTCGCACCTAGTAATGAGGTACCTCAGCAGTATAGCATCGCTGAGGTGCCTCACGAATGAGGGGCCGCCGAAGCCCGCAGCGCGAGGAGTAACCATGGAATACCGGAATCTCGGCGGAAGTGGCTGTGCCATATCGGCGTTCGCGCTGGGCACCATGACCTTCGGCCACGCCACCGATGAGGCGAGCGCGTTCGCTCAGCTCGACGCGTTTGCCGAGGTCGGCGGAACGCTCGTGGACACCGCAGACGTCTACGTCGATGGCGCGTCGGAAGCGATCATCGGACGCTGGCTCGCCGACCGGCCCACCGACATCACCGAACGAATGGTGTTGGCGACCAAGGGCCGGTTCCCGACCAGCGGGGAACCCAACGGGGCCGGACTGTCCCGCCGCCACCTGGACCGGGCGTTGACCGCCTCACTACGCCGCCTCGGCGTGGACACCGTCGACCTGTACCAAGTTCACTCATGGGACCCCCTCACCCCGGTCGAGGAGGCCCTGTCGTTCCTCGATGACGCGCTCCACGCTGGCAAGATCCGATACCTCGGGTTGTCGAACTTTCTCGGCTGGCAGATCCAGAAGACCGTGGACACAGCGCAATTGGAGGGGCTCGCCCGACCGGTGACATTGCAAACGGGATACAGCCTGCTGTCCCGCGAGATCGAATGGGAGATCGTTCCTGCCTGCGAGTCCACCGGGCTTGGCATTCTGACCTACTCGCCGCTGGCCGCCGGCATCCTCACCGGCAAGTACCAGCAGGACGTCACGCCGCCCCCGAACACGCGGATGGCCGAACATCCCATGGCGGCATATCTTCGCCGAAGAAGTCAGCACAAACGCACCCTGGCAGTGCTCGACGCGGCCAAGACGATTGCGGGAAACAGCGGGGTCACGATGGCACAGGTAGCCCTGACGTGGCTGGCCGCCCGCCCGGCGGTCAGTTCGGTGATCCTCGGCGCCCGCACACTCGATCAGCTGACCGCCAACCTGCCCGCCGGCCTGCAGCTCAGCACCGAAGAAACCGCGCTGCTCGACGAGGTCAGCGCGCCCCGAGTCGACTTCCCGTACGGCGGCACGGTGATTCACCAGATGACCCGCCGAATCGAAGGCGGCTGGCCGATGTGATCACCGACGGCCGGTGGCCTTAACTCAGTTCCCCCGTGGTGTCGTCGATGACGCTGAGGATTTCGTCCAAACGTGCCAGCTGCTTGCGGTCGAGGGTGCCGAAGATCTGCCGGAGCATGTGTTCGCCCGCCTTGGTGCCCGCCGCGAGCGCCGCGGCTCCCTCGTCGGTGAGCGCGACGAGTTTGGCCCGACCGTCGTCCGGATCGGGCTTGCGTTCGACAAGCCCGTCGCTCGCCAGACTCTCGACCGCCTGAGTGACCGACCGCGGGGCGAAGCCCAACTCCTGGGCCAGCGCCGTCTGGCGGATCGAGCCCGTCCCGTCGAGTACTTCAAGTACCTTCCAGCGCGCCAGCGACAGGCCGCTGCTGACCATGTGTTTGTCCAGTACCTTCCGAACCTGTTGGGCCAGAACGAGATAACGCAATCCCAGCCGCTCGGGCTCGAAGCCGTCGGCCGCGGTCATCGCGTCAGTCCTTGGGACGGTTCCAGAAGGCACACATCGATACTATATTCATGAGGTACCTCACGTGGTTACCCGCGATCGCGGCAGAACCTCGTGGTGCGGGTGCTCGACTCGCTACTTGCCTGCCACGTCGAGCACGACCCGGAACCGGGCCTGACCCGACATCATCCGTTCGTAGGCCTTCGGGGCGTCCTCGAAGGGCAGCTTCTCGATCATCGCGGCGACGCCGTTCGCGGCGCTGAAGGCCAGGCTGTCCTCGTTCTGGATGGGGGTGCCGGTCAGGCTTCCCAGGATCGAACGACCGCCAAAGATCAGGTCGGACGTCGAGACCTCGATGGGGTCGGGCGCGGCACCGACGACCACCAGC